>Ga0068856_100000625_pt1 | contig 38576 bp, 27 predicted proteins | sample KBSCornC62_FD_66595 | JGI IMG/M metagenome (GOLD analysis project Ga0068856, IMG submission 66595) | Corn rhizosphere microbial communities from Kellogg Biological Station, Michigan, USA - KBS Corn C6-2 | ecosystem: Host-associated > Plants > Roots > Rhizosphere > Soil ...
ACGGCATCGCTTGCCTTCACCGTGCGCGCCGCGTGGTGGGAGACCGCTTGGTTCCGCGTTGGCATCGGACTGCTTGGTGCCCTCGCGGTGGCGGCGGTAGTGAGGTTCGCAGTGAAGCGCCGGATGCGCGCACGGATTCGCAGGTTCGAGCAGGAGAGCGCCCTCAATCGCGAGCGCGCTCGAATTGCCCGCGACATGCACGATGAGCTAGGCGCCGAACTCACTCATGTCATTCTTATGAGCGAATCCGCCGCTGCGAAGGCTCCCTCCCCAGAGCTAAATCGCATCGCGACGACGGCGCGGTCCGTCAGCTCCACGCTGGATCAAATCGTTTGGATGACAAATCCGCGCAACGACAATCTGAAACAGCTCGTCGATTATATCGTCGAATTTGCCGAAGAATATTTGATGGATGCGACGATCTCGCTCCGTTCGGAATTGCCCGAGGAAGTCGCGGAGCGCGAAATTTCCTCGGAAAAACGCCACCATATCCTGCTCGCGGTTAAAGAGGCACTGAACAACGTCGCCAAACACTCAGGCGCCCGTCACGTCCATCTCCGTATTGCAATCGAAGGTGGCAAACTTCGGATCGCCATCCAGGACGACGGTCGGGGATTCGGTGCCGGTGAAATCGCATCCACATCGAATGGCCTTGCCAATATGCGCCAACGACTGGAATTCGTCGGCGGCAGAACGAAGATCGATAGCGAGCCCGGACGGGGCACTATAGTGACGCTTCTCGTAGAAATCTAAAGCAGGACTTCGGATCACCCAACCACACATGAAGAAGAAACGCATTCTTATCCGCGCATCCGTCATTATCGCGATGGCAGCATCTTTCTGCGCCCATGCGGCCCCGACTAGCATCTCGGTGCAGGTGGACAAGCCCTCGCATCCGGTGTCGCCGATGCTGTGGGGCATCTTCTTCGAGGATATCAATCTCGCGGCGGACGGCGGCCTCTATGCGGAAATGGTTCGGAATCGTTCTTTCGAGGGAGAGGACGAACTGCGCTATTGGACATTCACGCCAACAGCCAAGGGCGCCGAAATGCCCGCCATTGATACGTCCAAGCCCCTGAATGCATTCAATCGGCAAAGCCTTCGGGTCCGACCCGGCACTGGATTTGCAATGGAGAACCCAGGCTACTGGGGGATGAAATTCGAGGCGGGCGAAAAATATGTTTTCCGGATCGCGGCGCGGGGTGAGCAGGGTTTCAAAGGAAACTTACAGGTCGAGCTATGCGGGAGTGACGGCGCGGTGCTCGCCTCCGGCGAAATCAAGCTCGACGGCGGAGACAAATCGAACCAGCCCAAGCCTTCGAACCACGACAATGGATGGAGAGAATACTCTCTCGAGCTGGTGCCGACCAAATCGGACGCCAGCGGCAAGCTGAAGCTGACGCTCTCCGGGGATGGAGTGGCATTCCTCGACATGATTTCGCTCATGCCCGAGAAGACTTGGAAGGGACGCTTCTTGCGCAGTGACCTCGCCGAAGCAATGAGTGCCCTCAAGCCGGCGTTCCTGCGCTTCCCCGGCGGCTGCTTTGTCGAGGGGGATGAAATGGCCAATTCCTCCAACTGGAAGCACACGATCGGCGACATCGCCTCGCGTACGCCGCAGCGCAACCTGTGGGACTATCTCTCGACGAACGGCCTCGGCTATCACGAATATTTGCAGCTCGCCGAGGACCTTGGCGCCGAACCTGTATTCTGCGTCAACGTCGGGATGTCGCACCATGAATCAGTGCCGCTCGATCGCATGGGCGCGTGGGTTCAGGATGCGCTGGATGCCATCGAGTATGCCAATGGCCCGGTGGATTCCGTATGGGGATCGCTGCGCGCGAAAAACGGTCATCCGAAGCCATTCAACCTCCGCTACGTCGAAATCGGTAACGAGAATGGCGGTCCGGACTATGCCGAGCGCTGGCCGCTCTTCGTAAAGGCGATCAAGGCGAAGTATCCCGACATCACCCTCATCGCGAATTTCTGGTTCGACACTTTTCCCAAGGAGCCCGTGCCCGAGATAGTGGACGAGCACTACTACGACACGCCGGAGGGTTTCATGCGACGCGCGGCACAATACGACAGCTACGACCGCAAGGGGCACAAGGTCTTTGTCGGCGAATATGCCGCCACCAAGCGCGCCGGGCTCGGCAACCTCCGCGCCGCAGTTGGTGAAGCCGCATTCATGACCGGGCTGGAGCGGAACTCCGACGTCGTGGTGATGGCAGCTTACGCGCCCCTGTTTGCCAACGTGAATCACCGGACGTGGAGCCCCGACCTCATCAACTTCGACAGCGGGCGTTGGTATGGTCTGCCGAGCTATTACGTGCAGCAGATGTTCAGCTTGAACACCGGCGACATGGCCCTGCCGACGGAGACGAAGAGCGCCGAGTTGTCACAGGTGGAGTCGAAGGGTGGCATCGGAGTCGGCACCTGGAACACGAGCGCCGAGTTCAAGGATATCAAGGTCACCGCGCCCGACGGGAGGGTGCTATTTGCCTCGGATTTCGACAAGCAGGGTACGCGAGGATGGACCTTTGTCGGACCCGGGCAGTGGAGTGTAAAGGATGGCGCCATCCGCCAGACAGCCGAGGAGCAAAATGTGCGCGCCCTGATCGGCGATCCCTCCTGGACAGATTACACCGTCGAGATTAAAGCGCGGAAAATCTCCGGCCTGGAAGGCTTCCAACTGCTTTTCCATATCCAGCGTGAGCAGGATCGCACCGCTTGGAATCTCGGCGGCTGGGATAACAAGTACTACGCACTGAGCCTCGAGGATTCGAGCGAACGCAAGAACGGTTCGATCGAGCCGGGACATTGGTACAATGTAAAGGTCGAGATCCGAGAAGGCCACATCCGTTGCTGGCTGGATGGGAAGCTCATCCATGACTTCCAGCAGCCGCATCTGACGATGAAGACGATTTACGCGAGCGCGACTCGGGACACGGCGACCGGCGAGATCATCCTCAAGGTCGTCAATGCCGCGGCGAACCCGGTCGAGACCGCGATCGACCTGAACGGGATTCAGAAAATCGACGGACACGCCCGCGCCATCGTGCTGACCTCGGCCAGCCCCGCCGACGAAAATTCATTGACTGACCCGCACAAGGTGGCACCGCATACCGAGGAGTTCGCGATTGCCGGGCCGAAGTTCACGCACACCTTCCCCGGAAATTCCGTGACGGTGCTGCGGATTCCCGTCCCACGCGATCCCGGAATTTCCAGTCGCAGGTAAACCGATCAGCAACGATCTCAGAGTAGGCTGGATAGAATAGACCGGTACATCTCGACGAAAGAATCGTGCGGTACGGTCTCTTTGGCGCATCCCCGGGAAGCGGCGTCGCACCGTCGTATTTATGTGCCCTATCCCATCGATTGCTGGCTCGGAGAATCTGTTGATGCCGGGAGGCGAAACTCTTTGGCGATCGTGGGACCTCGAACTGTCGGCCAATTCCATCCAGATCGTGGAGATCGCGAATGCGGCATGGTAATCTGCGGCCGCATCGACTTTGAATCCCTCCCATTCACAAATGACATTTCCTCGGCTCGGGAACTGCGTTGCCATACCGAGCAGCGGTCAAGCCGTTCTGCTCTTCATAGCAGACCTTCGGATGGCGGCGAAGGCCGCGGTTCGGTAAAGAGGATGGATTGTGGCCAGCGATATCGCTTCAAGTGCCGAAATGGAGATAGCGGCACGTCAAAAAGCCGCCGGTTTGCAGCTTCCCGCACGAGGTAATCGGCCGCCTCTTCTCTCTTGATTAACGTAAATTTCGTGATCGGATTGAAGGTCCGATCGGTATATCGCTGCACGAATTCCACATTGGGAGCGCAGCCAGCTTTTGCTCGTTCCGGGTCGGAATGCCGATTTGAGAGAGCCTCGATTTCCGCCAGCCAGCCGCTTGCCGCGTGGGCCGCTTGTTTTGGATGCCCACCTCCTGCGAGCACTGCAATGTGATCTGGAATCCCAAGTCGAAGAAGCTCCTCGATTTGCTCGCAAACGCGGTAATCCGAAAATCGCTGGCGCCACTCGCGTTTGTCATCGGTTGCATAGTATGCCTTGTACCGAAAGATGCCGATCCGTTTGAGGTGGGGAACAACACCGTCCAAAGCATCGGATGCGACAATGAGCTGCTGCCCGAGCCTTTTGAGCAAGCAGGGGCGTCGCTCCGGATATCTTCCCTTTCAATTCCTGTGTTACTTTCACATTCTGGAATTTTTTGCCGATCGCTCTGCTTTCCGCGCAGTTACAGATGCTGTAAGACGAATGTTGGCGAAACACGATTTTCATGCGAAATCCGAAAAATACGTTCGCGAATGCGTTCAAATTCTTCGACGAGAATCAGATAAGCACGCATCAGATAAAATTAAAATTCAGCGAGTTCTCTCGCAATTCGTGTCACTTAATGAGGTAAAGGTCGCACTTGATGAATTGGATGTCCTTGATCACTTTGAGCACGATTGCGTTCTGGACTGTGCAAAACCCCTTAAGCTTTCAGCGGTTTCCTTTGAATCGGATTCTCAATTTTCACAGTCGCTAACGACGCGGATTTACGCCCTCCGTTGTTCCATTGTTCACTCGAACCCAGATTTCGACGAATCCAAGGCGATTCCATTTGTGGCCTCTCAAGAGAATTTAGAGAAACTTCGCACTGAGATCCTGATCGCAAGCGAGATTGCGAGGCAGATTATCGCCGGATCCGCCGCGACAAAGACGTGATACCTTCTAGGCGTCGAGAGCAACTCTCTTCCAAAATCGCAATTGAACTCCTTCATTTGAACATATGAGCTTAATCACCCTAGCTTCCAAAATGGACGTCACAACCTCAACTCTAGAAGATTTAATCAAGGGAAAAGTTCGAATTGGAATTAGCAATCGATTAGGTTGCACTACATCCACTTTACAACAATTCGTAAATGGCGGAACTTCACTTGCGCTCGCCAGAAAAATTGGATGCACATCTTCGACTCTCCAACAGCTTCGCAGAGTTATCGGAATGGACGGGGCTGTCGGGCTCCTCATCGGACTGTGCATCGAAAATGAATAATTTATTCTGACATGACGCTACCGATTTTCCCTTGATATCTTCCAGACCCTGGGCACCCATTCGAGCGTTCTATTATAATAATGCCATCCGAAATCCCCATCCAAGCTGTAGCAGCAATTGGGACGATCGGTGCCGCGCTCATCACCGCATGTATTTCATTCGTCAATCTCACATTATCCAAAGAGCAGAAGACCTCTGAATTCCGGCAGGCATGGATTGACGCTCTTCGAAATGATTTGGCAGCCTTCTTTTCCGTTTCCCGTGCATTCGCCCGCTTTATAGAAGCTGAAAAGCGTATTAGCAATCCACACCCTGGCCAGAAGTCAGTTTTCGGAGCAAATAAGCTCGAGGAGTTTCGACATACGGCAGCAGAAACATTCTATAGAATTAAACTACGACTAAATCCTAATGAAGTCGAACACAGTGAGCTTTTGCGCCTAATAGAGGCGGCAATATCGGCGCAAAACGATTTTCTTTCATCTTCGAGCGCCAATCCGAAAGATGTCTTATCAGCAATTGATCGAGCCGCTGACTATTCCTGTCCGGTTCTCAAATTAGAATGGAATAGAGTAAAGAAAGGCGAACTTGCGTTTCGCCTAGCGAGAAACTGGATTGCACCTGCTATCGTCCTGATTGCCATTGCATTCATGGTCTTTGTATTATTCGGAAAATTTAAGGCCTAATAAGGTGGAGTGCAATGAAGGGGCGCGCCGCTTCACTGCCGATTTCTACATGGAGCGCAACCATAGAAAGTCAGTAAGCGAAGAGAGTTTAGCCCTTCGATGCAAGGATTTTAGTAGATTAGGAGAACGCCGCGTGTTGCAGTGCGATATTTATTCATGCGGAACAATCGGCAAGTCGAGATTATGTTGGCGTATGGCCATCATAAAATAACTCAACCGGGTAGCAACAAAAACGTTATGCTGTGGATAATAGTCCGTTATTATTCCTGACAGCAGGGGTTGTCTCAATGCAGATAGTTTTGGAAGTTCTTTACTCCATGCAAATACACCTCCGCCGCTCATCCCTTCTGGGCCGGGTGGCTGCGCCCGATAGCCGGTCGAAAACTGAATTGCGCGATTTCTTCGATGCCTTATAATGATATGAGCCTCTGGTCTCCTTGCTAAAAGATCGAAATAATGGTCCTGCATACCCTCCCCCGAAAACGTGAGTAAAGACGTCATAATGACTCCATTCTCGGCGCGGAATTTTTTAGCGGGATAACCAACCAAGGAATAAACATTTCCTTGAGTAGTTATATCCTCCAAATCACAATCTTCCGGCCCCAGAAAGAGGAGATCTTTATGCATTTCACTCATAAGATCAGGATGTAGCCTTATATAGCCTACATCGTACCGATCATCTACCCTTGAGGCCGAGGCAGGCAATCGTGTTCCACCCTTCAGTCCATAAACTGATAAAAATTTTTCTCTTCCAGGAATCCAGATCGAGTCTTCATCCAGAACATGTCCGGCTGATAGAAGAATCCCGGCCTCGCCAATCTGTATAAGAACTCCGGAGCCAAATTGCTGGAGCTTTCCATCCTTGTTCTCTCGAAGAATTGGGCACACTGCGGCATTTGGGCGGCGCAAATAGGGCTCCCATACTTCCGATAAATCGTGTCCCCTTAGGAGTTGGCTTATCTTTTTTAATTCCTTTGAACTTGGAGTTTCATATGACTCGGGATCCGGTCGCATTAAGCGTTCTGCAAGTTTCTGACTTGCAAATTCAGCTCGTGCATGGCCATCAAATTTATAATTATTTTCCTTGGCCCATTTTATAAATTCATGCAGGTCAATTTCGACTCGATGCGCTTCAATCGAGTTTCGGGTAAATTCGTCGATCAGACGATAAGCGTCATCTTTCCACCTTTCATAGGTTTCATGCATTGCCTCTCGGTCCTCGCTAATCTCTTTCCATTGTCCCCATTGCTCCGGGCGATACCAGACGACCGAAGCTACAGTTCTTGGTGGATCCTCAGCGTTCATCTATATCGAATTGCTACACTTCTTTTAATGGGTAGAGGTTTTTGGGAAATAGGTAGCTAGCTCGCCTAGGCTACTAAAAATTCGCCCCCGGCGCAACCGCCACCGCCGGCGAGTCGGGGCTGGTGAGTCCTCCGTAGTTCATCGAGATCTCGTAGTAACAGGTGGTGCCGTTCGTGACGTGGGAATCGGTGTAGGTGGCGTCGGTGACTTTGGCGATCGGAGTGAAGGGTCCGCCGCTGGTGGTGGCCCTCTTCACGATGTAGAAGGTGGCGCCGGAGAAGGCGTTCCATTGCAGGGTCACGCCCGTGCCGTCCGACTTTGCTGTGAGTCCCGCCGGGGGAAGATGGAAGGTGTCGTCGCGGATCACCGTGCCATGCTTGTAGTTCTTGTCGATGGCGGTCCCGCCGCCGGGCAGATCGTGGAGCTGCGACCAGGTGTCGATGTCCTTACCGGTCATGTACTGAAAGGCGTGGTGCATGGGGTCCACGTACATGATCCATGAGCCGTCGATGAGCTGCACGGCGCAGGGTCCCTCGAGCTCTTTCCAGTCCGCGTGATTCGGCAGCCAGGTCCATGGTCCGGTGATGGACGGCGCGGTCGCGTGCCTCGCCAAGGAACTCTTGGTAAAGCAATGCCAGGTGTTGCCCACCTTGAGCACCTGGCTGTCGAGATACATCGAGCCGATGCCGATATCCACGGGTCCGCTCCAGGAGCTGAGATCGCTGCTGGTGGCGGTGTAGAGGTATGGGCGCAGATCGCTGGATGCGGACGAGCAATTGACGATGAACTTGGGCAGGCCTGCACTGCCATCGACCACCCACTCCGGCGCCCAGCTTATTTTCACACCGGGCACGCCGGTCGTGGGAACATTCGCCATGGTGTGCCATGTCTGGAGGTCGGTGCTCCATGCCAGGGCGACAAAGTTCTGATGGGCGTAGGGCTTGTTGTAAGGCGGCGCGGTGAACACGATGTAATACCTGCCGTCCGAGTATTTCATGATGCTCGGATCGCGCAGTGATCCCGTGGGGCCGCCGTAATTCGTGGCGGAATACATGGTGTAGTGGATGCCGTCCGGTGACGTGTAGATCCAGAGCTTCATCTGGTCGGCGTGGTCACCATGGAACGTGGCAAAGACATAGACCGGCAGCGTGCCTGCCGAGGTCTCGCGAGCCGATGCCGGCGCGGAGGCGGTGCCTTCGCCATCGGGGCCCGATCCGGTGACGGTGTAGTAGTAGGTGGCGTTCACCATCGGCAAGTCCGTGTATGTCGTCGCCGAAATCCCGGTGGCGATGGGCATAAATATCCCGCTGGGCGATGGAGAGCGCTTGACCGTGTAGCTGGTCGCGCCGGGCACGGCGGTCCATGAAAGCTGGATACTTGCGCCCTTCGCGCTCGCGGTGAGGCCGCTCGGAGCGACGGGCACAGTGGCTGCAGCAGCCGCGCTCAGGAGGAATGCCGAGGCCACGAGACCGTGCAGGAATTTTGAATTCATCCGTTCTGTTTCGGGGGAGAAAAGTTGGGGCTGAGCTTGTCAGGCAACCGCAGGGGAAATAGAGGAGGAATCGAAGGCCGTTTCCCTGCCCGGTGCGGAGCCGTTTTTCCTCGCAGAGGCGGTAATTATTCCACCGCACCGGCGGACCTTAACCGTTCGATGGATAGCGTGAGCAATGTGTCGTCGAATAGACGCAACTTGCGCTTCGCCGCATTTTCGCCGGCAGGCCACTTTTCGAGTCCTCTGCGAATATCGGCAATGGTCGGCTCGATACCTTCCCGAGTGATCAGCCAATCGACCGTCGCCAGCGCTTCCATGCCCAGGGGCGACTGAAAGCCGTCGATCAAAGCATCCGTAGCTTCCAGGGCCGGCATGTATTCACGCGCGTCGGCGCTTCGCAGATAAAGCTCGATCGTCTCGCGTTTCGACTCCTCAAACCAGATCGTGTCGAAAGGCTCCGCATCGGCCAGCCGCTTGTCGCAGTGCAGGTAGCTGCCATCGAGGCCGTTGAGAAGATGCGTGAGCCGATGCGCGTATGGGCCGTAGCGATTCGCCTCGAACTGCAGGTCCAGTGGATCATCCAGCCCGTGCCTCTTGATCGTGCGTTCCAGAAACCAGGCCAGCTTTTGCGCCTCCAGCAGCGTGCATTCGATGCCAAGCACCCAATATCTCCGCACCATTTCGGCAACGAGGGCGCGGGCCGGAGTCAGCTTTTCCACGCCCTGCCGTTTCGCGACGTTTTGGTATTTCGCCGTCGGCTCGTAGACAACCACCTCAACGCCTGCGAGATCCCCCAATGTCTCCTCAACTATGGGGCGCACGTCCGCCCAATCGAGACCGCCATTGCCGCAGCCTAGAGGCGGCAGCGCAATCGAGCGAATGTTCCTCTCGAGAATCGTTGCTCTCAAATCAATTAACCCGTCGCGCACCCATTCTATCTTCGTCGGCTGACGCCAATGCTTTTTCGTCGGGAAGTTGATGATCCAGCGCGGGCCATCGAGCTCCGCCCCCGACGTGACGAACATGTGACCCACCCGCACTTCGCCCGAATTGCACGCCTTCACGTAGGCTTCGAAATTCTCCTCGAATCGCTCCTTGAACATGAGAGCGATGCCTTTTCCCATCACGCCCACGGTATTCACGGTATTGACCACCGCTTCCACCTTGGCGTCGAGGAGGTTTCCTTGGGTAAAGCGCATCATCGGAAAAACATATTTGGCGTCACTCGCACAGTAATCGCGAGGCCGCGTTCTTCAATCATCGAGTTCACGCGAGCAGCCGCCGCATCATTCCAGCAACCGATGCCAAGCAGGCCAGCCAGAGGCACGTGCCCATGCACGAGCGCTTCGGCCTGGTAGCGCAGGCCTCTCCCGGGGTCCGCGTCGTCGGCCTTGAAATTTTCGCTTCGCAAAAGCGACCAGTCCACTCCCTCGGGAAGTGCGTCCAGGCTGGAAAAATACTGAGTCCCCACCGCATAGGCGTGCTGGTTCGTGAAGACGAAGGGCAAGCCCATTTCATGAATCCGCCGCACCGAGGAGACGAAGATCACGAGGTCCTGATTCTCTCTCTTTGGCACTCCGCCGTATCCAGTGTGGATATTGAAAAGCATCATCGACTTCGGCGTGAAGTAAAATGGCACGTAATCGCTGAGCGTACCGCCGGGAGGAACCGGCACGGTATGCCGGGAGCGTTTATCTATGAGATCGGGGTTGCCGATGTTTACGTAATCCGGGCTCTGCTCCGGCCAGTTGCGGCTATGCAATCCGCCGTGGTCCAAAATCCATGGCAGGTTGTCCACATGCACAATGCGGAAGATCAACGCGCGATCTGGGTTCAGGTCCGACACAGCGCTAGAGTTGCCCGGAAACGGCTTGGCGCAGCAACGACTTTTTCAACTCCGCCAGCTTCCAAAGAAAAAAAGAGAGAAAGACCATGGGTATGCCCACGGATCTTGCGGCAAGTTCTTCAACGACGCGGTGCTATGCTGCGATGGCAAGGACCATGCCCGATCCGCACTCCGCGTCCCCATCCGGTGCCTACCGGACGGGGTCACGGTGCGGTATGGATAGTCCGCTCCCGGCTCGCTCGGCGGAGGATTATTTCCCCTGGAGGTCGCGATCCATGGCGGCTCCGTCGAAGGGGATCACGACGATCTTGCTGCCGTGGCCGTCGTTGCCGTGTTCCTGGTCCTTCTCGACGTCGATCACTGCAAGTGTGACGGCTGCGACGTGGCCGCTTTCGTCGATGTAAATGCTCGGGCGCTCGAGCTTCGTCCAGTGGTTCACGGTACCATCCGTGTAACGGATGAAGTCCTTGCCCGGCTCGTAGGCCTCTCCGCGATAGACCCAGTCGTGAATGCCGTCCTTCGAGGTGATGTGGTAGGCCTTCTTGTCGCTCCAGTTGTTGACCGTGATGTGGTAGAGCCCGCCGCTGTACCACAGGGTCGGATCCTCGAGGTGATTGAGATCGTGCTGCGGGAAGTCCTTGATGCCGGGGTAGATCTTCGGCCCCTGCGCGACGTAAGGCCCCAGGATGCCGGTATTGCTGATCATGACGACACCGGCGCGGCCGAACATCTCGAAGCGCCCATCGGGACGGGCGAGGATGATTTCATTCGACCCGTGCCACTTCGGATTCCCCGCCACGGTGATGCTGCCGAGCAGCGTCCATGGACCGTTGAGGGAGTTGGAAACGAAGACCGTCCCGGGACGGGTCTCGCTGATGACGATGGCGTAGCGGCCATCGGGAAGTTTAAGCGCGGTGACGTTGTGCCCCTTGCCGCCCTCGTTGCCCGGCCAGCAGAGCCCCTTGTCCACGTACGGCCCCATGAGATTGTCGCTCACGGCATGGATGGCTTTCGACTGGAACCAGCCGTTGTGTCCGACTCTCTGTTCCCAGCGGCTGCCAAACATGTGATATTTGCCATCCGGGCCTTTCAGGATTTTGCCATCCCAATAGTCCCATTGCTTCATCGTCACGTCTTCCAGACCGTTCTTCGGATCGCGCGGGCCGACCGTGGCTGCGCCCCAGACGTCCTTCGAGAGCGAGCCGACGATGGGCGTCGGCAAAAAGTAGTCGATGAAGCTCTTGGGCTGCTGGGTCTGCTGGGTGAGCTGAGCCGAGGCGCATTGGACGCCAGCGATCACAGTGAGGGCTGCAATAACGATCTTGTTCATAAAATGAGGTGGAGGCTGAGGGAGAGAGCTGCAGAGTCTATCCAGATCGTCGGCCTGCCCTCAAGCGAAGGAAAAGAGAGAGTGCATGGCCCTTGCAACAGAGGGACGAGGAGCGGTCTCCTACGAAACGTGTCGAATAATTCTCCTGAGCACGATCTCTTCAATCCCTGGCGCCCCGCTCGCTTTCTCGCGGGAGTTCAGTGCAAGACTTCCGTGCCGGCGCGCCGATAGAAATGCATTCCCACGCGTCTGATGTGCGCCGCCACCTCCGGGTCGGTGCGGTCGTTCAGAAGGATGAGACTGAATCGGAAGGGCAGGTTCAGATCATCGAGCGCGTCATCGATGCGTCCCGGCAGGCGCCAGTCGAGATCCTCGCCCACCAAGGCCAGATCGATATCCGATCCCGGTCGGTAAACGCCCTTTGCCCGGGAGCCAAAAAGCAGTGCTGTCTCGACCTCGGGAAAGCGCGCCAGCACTTCGCCAATGGCGGTAATGACACCTTCCTTTAATCCGTACTTCACGGCTCCTTATTCTCCAGCTCGCTGAACGTTCGCAGGAATTTGCCGAATTCCGCATGATACGAAGTGATGATCGCCTCCGTGATCTGATTCGCCGTTTCCTCGTTGTATGTGTGGCTTGTGCGGTTGCGGCTTTGGATCATTTCCATCCACGGCTCACCATTCTCGAGAAGCCCGCTCGCGAATCCCTCCCGCGTTACGTCCTTGGAGCCATAAAGATCGGTGGCCCCGCGCGATTCCAAAAAGTCTTTAAGCGTTTTCCAAGCCAACTCGTGGGTGAACTCGAACGCCTGAATAAGTCCCTGCCGCTCCAGCTCCGACAGATCGCGCACGCCTGCCAATTGCACCGCATTGGAAAGCTGCCCAAAGGCCTTTCGGAAACTATGCAAGCGTTGATGCCACCGAACGTCGGGATTCGACATGGACAGATCGTATCAAATGAAAGGCCTTCGGGAAAGTGTCGTTGCCTTTATCCATGCATTACTCGCGATTTCGATCCCGGTTTCTTAGAGCCTTCCGGTGAAGGCGGCCCATATCAAAAACGCAATCGCCTCTCAGCCCATCACTTGCGCCGGAGCCGGGGCATCCATGCCGAAGTAGCGCCAGGCGTTGCCGTAGCAAATGTCGGCCACCATGCGGCCGAGCAGCGAGATGTCGTGCGGGAGGCGACCCTTGACGACATCGCGACCGAGCAGATTGCACAGGATGCGGCGGAAATATTCGTGCCGCGGGAAGGAAAGGAAGCTGCGCGAATCGGTGAGCATGCCGACGAAGCGGCTGAGCAGCCCGAGATTCGAAAGCGCGTTGAGCTGCCACTCCATCCCCTCCTGCTGATCGAGGAACCACCAGCCGCTGCCAAACTGCACCTTCCCGGGCACGGTGCCGTCCTGAAAATTACCGGCCATGGTGGCGAAGATGTAGTTGTCGGCGGGATTGAGGTTGTAGAGCACGGTCTTCGGCAGGCGGTCCTCCCGGTCGAGGCGATCGAGATAGCACGCGAGCGCGGCGGCCTGCGGTGTGTCGCCGATGGAGTCGAAACCGGTGTCGGGCCCGAGCGTGCTCAGGAGCCGCGTGTTGTTGTTGCGTTGCGCGCCGAGATGGAGCTGCTTCGTCCAGCCTTTGTCGGCGTCGAGGCAGCCGAAGAAATGCATCATATAGGCGCGAAACTTCGCGACCTCCGCGGATCGGACTTCGATGCCGGCGCGCGCGCTGGCAAAGATGCGGCCTGCTTCGGCGTCGCTGCATTCGCCGACTGGGCAGTAGTCGAGCCCGTGGTCGGAGAGCCGCCCGCCTGCGGCATGGAAATCATCGTGTCGGCGCGCGAGTGCGGAGAGGAACTCCTCTAATGTGCCGCAATCGGTGCCGCTCGCCGCGGCCAGCCTGTCGAGCCAGGCATTGAAAACAGCTGGCTGATCGATGAGCAGCGCCTTGTCCGGGCGGAAGGTGGGATAGACGCGGGTGGCGAGCTTCCCTTCTCCGCGAATGCGGTGGTGAGTCTCCAGCGAATCCGCGGGGTCGTCCGTGGTGCAGGATACGGCGACGCGGCTCTTGCGGAGGAGCTCGTGCACGGGCATGGCGACGAGCTGCTCATTGGCCCGGTTCCAGATCGACTCGGCGGTCGTCTCGTCGAGCAGATCGTCGATGCCGAAATAGAATTTCAGTTCGAGGTGCGTCCAGTGGTAGAGCGGATTGCGCAGCGTGGCGGGCACGGTGCGCGCGAAGGCGAGGAACTTCTCCCAAGGGCTGGCGTCGCCGGTGCAGAAGCGCTCGGGCACACCGTTCCAGCGCATCGCGCGCCATTTGTAATGGTCGCCGGCCAGCCAGACCTCGGCGAGATTCTCGAAGCGCTTGTTCTCGGCAATCTGCTGCGGCGGCAGGTGCGAATGGTAGTCGTAGATCGGCTGCGGCTTCGCATGGTCGTGGTAAAGCTCGCGCGCGACATCGGACTCGAGCAGAAAATCGTCGGTGAGAAAGGTCTTCACGAGGCTTTGCGGATTTTTAAGGAAGGTCTGAACCCTTCTGAGTTCTGAGTTGAAGATTCCATCGGGAGGGCACGGCTCCCGAGTCCCTGCATCTGGCACGACATGGCTGAAAAGAAGTGGGCGCTTTCATCGAAAACGCCCTACCGTGGCGATTGGAACGCGCTGCCGCGCGATGCGGGTAATCTGCGTCGCATGAGAAATCTACGGCGGTCGGCGGCGCGACGCGCCCTACCACCGAAAACGAACCTGGCAAATGCCAGGTGTCATCGGCGCGAACTCTCCTTAGGGAGGGGCGCGTCCCGCAGTCGCGGGACCGCCGTAGCTTCTCCCAATTCCCATGCCGCGCGAAGCGCCCTCCCCAGGGGTATGGGAGTCTGAGTCCCGGACTCGTCCAATCTCTTTCTCGAGTTCGCATCACAGGTCGGTGATTGGTTTGTGCCGCGGGACGAGGGCTTTCATGACGATCCAGGCAGCCAGGTAACTCGTGGCGCATAGGAGGAACATGATGAAATAGGCGTGCTGCGGGTTGCCCTTGAATGCATCTGTGAGCGAGCCAGCGAGGAGTTGCACGAGCACGCCGCCGATGCCGCCGGCCATCGTGCCGATGCCGATTACTGAACCCACGGTCTTCTTCGGGAACATATCCGACACGGTGGTGTACAGATTTGCCGACCATGCCTGGTGGGCTGCCGCGCCGACGCAGATGGTGCCGATCGCGAGCCATGAAGCCATGGCTCCGAATACCGAGACATTGGCGAAATATTGCGTACTCAGGACGACGAGCGGGCAGATCGCGATGAGCAGCATCGCGGTCATGCGTGCCGCATAGACGGGCATCCCTCGCCGAATGAGAGCCATCGGGAGGCCGCCGCCGCCCACGCTGCCCACGATGGCAATGCCATAGACGATGAAGGTGGGCATCATGATCTGCTCCTTCGTCATTCCGAATTGCTTGTTCAAATAATCCGGCAGCCAGAAGAGATAAAACCACCAGATACCGTCGGTAAGGAATTTCCCAAAGAAGAACGCCCACATCTGGCGATAGCCGAGCAGCCGCAGCCACGAGACCCGGGCTTTGTCGCCAACCGATGCGTCGGCATTCGTCTCATCGTCGATATGGATGTAGTCGTGCTCCGCGCGGGAGAGACGTCTTTGCCGGGCGGGAGTCTCGTAGAGCCAGAACCAGAAGATCAGCCAGAGGAAGCCGATCGCGCCGGTGTAGATAAAGGCCATCTTCCACCCGAGCTGGTCGCCGTAATGGATCATGCACCACGGCACGAACAGCGCGGCGATCATGGCGCCGAAGTTCGAGCCGCTATTGAAGATGCCCGTCGCCAGCGCGCGCTCGCGCTTCGGGAACCACTCGGCCACGGTCTTGATCGACGCGGGAAAGTTCCCCGCCTCGCCGACGGCAAATGCGCTGCGCACGAGCATGTGCGCCCATACGGCCGTGCCGACGAAGGCATTTGCGATGCCGCACAGCGACCAGACGATGAGCGAGAGCGCAAGACCGAGCTTCGTACCGATGCGATCGATCACCCACCCGGCAAGAACCGTCATGCAAGCATAGAAGGCCGTGAAGGCGGAAGTGAGATAGGCGAAGTCGGAGTTGCTCCAGCCGAAGCCGCCATGATCCGCCGATGCGCAGAACAGGACCTTCAAATAGCTGATGACCTGCCGGTCGAGGTAGTTGAACGTGGTCGCAAAAAACAGGAGTCCGCAGATGATCCAGCGATAGCCGCCGATGGCGGGCGGAGAGGTCGTGCGCGGAGAAGTCCGGGAGGGGCTCGTATTCATCGGGAGGAAATCGTGCGCTCCGCGTGCCGGAGCCCGAGCATCAAGCCGCGCAGCTCGGCCAGCCCGCGCATGCGCCCGAGCGCCGAGTAGCCGGGTGTAATGCCATCGGCTTTGGCAAGATCGTCCATCATCGTATGACCGTGGTCGGGGCGGAATGTGAGCTGCCAGTCCCCACGCCCCGCCGGGCGCCGACGGTCCTGCTCGTCGAGCAGCTCGCGAACGATCGCGGGCATATCCACGGAGCCGGCGAGATGATCCGCCTCGTAGAACGATCCGTCGGGAAGCCTCTGGGTGCTGCGAAGGTGAACTGCATGGATGCGTGGCGCGAACTCCTTGCACATCGCGGGCAGGTCGTTACTCGGCCGCGCGCTGAATGAGCCCGTGCAGAAGCAGAGTCCATTTGCGGGGCTGTCCGCCATCGCGAGGATGGCGCGGACGTCCTCCGCCGTACTCACGATGCGCGGCAGCCCGAGCACGGAGAATGGCGGATCATCGGGATGCACCGCCATGCGCACGCCGACCTCTTCGGCGGCTGGCGTGACCGCATCGAGGAAGCGCGCAAAATTGGCGCGGAGCCGGTCGTCGTCGATGCCGTCGTAGCGGGCGAGCATTGCACGGATATCGTCAAGCGTGAGACCCCATTTCACGCCGGGGAAGACATCGATGACGTTTGCGACGAAGGCGTCGCGTGCCGGCTGGCTGAGGCTCCTCCACCATGATGCGCCGCGCTCGAGCTGCTCGGCCGTGTAGTCAGCCTCGGCACCCGGACGCCGCAGGGCGTGGATTTCGAACGCCGAGAATTGCGCCGGATCGAAGCGCAGGCATTCCGAGCCATCCGGCAGCACCATGCGCATCTCGGTGCGCACCCAATCGAGCACCGGCATGAAATTGTAGATGACGGTCGTGATGCCCTCCGCGGCGAGGTTGCGCAGCGTCTGTGCGTAGTTCTGAAAAAGCCGATCGAGGTCCCCGCGTCCGGTTTTGATATCCTCGTGTACGGGGACGGACTCCACGGCGGCCCACCGCAGGCCGGCGGCCTCGATGATCTCCCGCCGCGCGCGGATCGCCTCGCGTGGCCAGAGCTCGCCATAGGGAATCTCGTGCAGAGAGGTGAAGACACACGATGCGCCGGTCTGGCGGATGTGCGCCAGCGGCACCGGATCGGCGGGGCCATACCAGCGGAAGCCCTCGCCGAGCAGGTGAAGATCGGGGTCGGTGAGATTCATATCAGACTCCGGAGAAGGCCAGGAAGCCACCGTCGACCGGAACGACCGCGCCGGTGACGAATTTCGCCGCATCGGCAAGCAGGTAGTGCAGCGCGCCGTGCAGTTCCTCCGCCTCGCCGAAGCGCCCGAATGGAGTGTTCTGCACGATCAGCCCGCCGCGCTCGGTGAGCGAGCCGTCTTCGTTCGTAAGCAGGCGGCGGTTTTGCTCGCCCAGGAAAAATCCCGGTGTGACGGCATTCACGCGCACCTTGCCGCCCGTGCGCCGGCCCATGTCCACCGCCAGCCAGCGCGTGAAGTTTTCCACCGCGGATTTCGCCGCGGAGTATCCCACGACGCGGGTGAGCGCCTGCGGAGCGGATACGGACGAGAAGTTCACGATCGCGCCGCGGCCGCCGTCGATCATCGCGGAGGAGAAGACGAGCGTCGGAAGTACGGTGCCGTGGAGGTTCAAATCGACCACCTGCTGGAAGGCGTCGAAATCGAGATCCGCAAAGCACTTGTCCGGCGGAATCGTCGCCCCGGGCAGGTTGCCGCCGGCCCCGTTCACCAGGCCGTCGATGCGGCCCCACTTCTCCAGGATCGCATCCCGCGCTCGCTCGAGAGCCGACCGGTCCAGCACATCGGCGCAGAGGCCGAGGCATGCGGCCTCCGGCGTTTTCTCACGGCATTTCGCGAGGGCGGCATCGAGCTTCTCCTGGCTGCGGCCAAGGTAGACGACTCGCGCGCGCTGCGAGGCGAGGTAATCGGCGGCGGACCCGGCAAGCACGCCGGTGGCACCTGTGACGATGATGACGCGATCCGTGAGATCGAAGAGTGTGTTCATAAGGCTCAAAGAGGAGGGATTCACCGCGCGGGGGGACCCAAATGCGTCGGCAGCAATCCTCCGAGGTCGACGACGACCTTGTCGAAGACCAAACCGGGATCGAGCGGGTGGATGTGGAGCGTGTGCGGCCCCCGCTGTAGTTTGTACTGGGTCGTGCCGATCGCGGCGGCACGCAGGACATTCGCACTCCACGCGGGGCTGAATTCCGCCGTATCGAGGTCAACCACCTGCGGCGGCTGATCGTCGATGCTCGCGGCGTAGCGCAGCTTCATCCCCTCGTGAAGGGCGTGCGTCGGGATCGCGTAAACGAGCACTTTCGCAGCGCCACTCCCGGACATGGTGAAGTCATACTCCAGCGCCGCGCCGGGCGGCACGGCCTCCGTGGTTGGCAGGAGCGCGATGGCATCTCCGTCGCAGCCGAGGCTGGTGATTGTCTTCCATGCGGTAGCACCTCCTCCTTCAATCGCGCGCGTCGGATGCCCGGCCAGGAAGGCGTCGAACCCCGGCTCCGCAGTCTGCGGAGATGGCGTGGACTCCGCCGTAGAGCTGCCCGCCTTCGCCCGTGGAGGCTGATATACGGGGCGATTGCGCGGGGCTGCCGACATGATGCCGCGCCATTTCCCGCCGGCGACCTTTTGGTTGAAGTAGGCTGTCTCGGCCTGGATCTGGTCGTATGCCTTGCGTGCCTGCGCGGGGTCGGCCGAGAGCTGCTTCTCGTTCATCAAAGCGGATGCTCGTATGGGGTAGACGACGAGTTCGTAGAAGGCATCGCGTTGCCCGGCGGGCAGCTTGTCGAACAAGGCATTCGTCTTCGCAACCAGTACCCGGAAGCGCTCGAGACGGCGCCCGATCTCGTCGTAGTTCGCCGTGAATTTCGCCTGTAGAAGGTGCTCGGGCTTCGCCGGGTAGTTAAGGCGGTAGTACTCGTCCAGGACCGCCGCAATCTCGGAAGCATGCTCCGGCCCGAAGGTGTGGCCCGCCCACTCCTGCAGAAAGGCGGGCTGCGCATTTTCCTTCCATCCGTCGACGTTCCAGGCAAGCCGGAAGAAGAATTCCATATCGATCTCGGCCGGCTTGATATCGCCTACGTTGAGGATCCAGATCGTGCGGGCGCCATTGTCGTAAGCCTTGCGCATTTCCTCCCAGATGAGCGCGGGCGGCGTCGTGCACAGCCAGAGATAATCCTCGGGAGCGCCCCAGTATGAGACATGGTAATAAACGCCGGATCCGCCTTTGCGCTTTTGCTCAGCAGGAGTGGAGAGCCGCCGGATGTAGCCGTAATTGTCGTCGGGCCAGACAAGGGTGACGTCGTCGGGCACTTTCAATCCGGCCTCATAAAGGGGCAGCACCTCCTTGTAAGGAACGAAGATTTGCGGGGTCTGCTCGAGGTTCGGACCGGCATACTTCGCGAGGAGCTGGCGCTGATCGGTGAGTATCTGCTCCATGAGCGACACCTTTTGCGCCTGCGTCCCCTTGAACGGGATCGCTCCATCGTGGATGCCACGCATTCCAAGCGTGTAAATATTCTCGAAGGGCCCGTTCTCCTTCAGGCGGTCCTCCCAGTATTTTAAAACCCCGTCGCGATTTGTCTGGTAGTTCCAGTCGCCTCGCACCTTGGGATCCCATTCGCCGACATTGTTGCGCAGGAGTGGCTCGCAATGCGACGAGCCCATCACGATCGCATAACGGTCGGCTACCAATTTGTTCCCGGGAAAGGAGTTGAAAGCCTTTGTGCAGGGGTGCATCGCGGGCCAGAGCGTGTTTGCCTTGAGCCGCAGCAGCAGCTCGCAAATCTTCGCGTACGTTTTCGGCCCGATATTTCCCGCCTCCGGCTCAAAGGTCTTCGCAGCCCAGGGCTCGAGTCCCCAATCCTCATCGTTGAGGAAGATACCGCGATACTTCACGGACGGGGGCCCTTCCGTGAGTGTGCCAGACGAGAGGACGATATCGGAATGGCGCGACGGAGCCACATCGGCCCACCATTCCCATGGAGAGACTCCGATCGCCTCCGAGAGCGTCACCGCGCCGTAGGCGGTACCCCGCCGGTCGCTGCCCGCAATGACGAGGGCGGATGGAATTCCGGGATATGGCGTGGGGACGACCTGGATGACGAACGACTCCCACTTCCCCGCGATGCTGCGAAGGTCGAGCTTCCCTCGCCGCGCGAGATCCGTAATGAGCGCGCTCCTGCCCACCGTGCCGAGAATGACAACCGGTGCATGCGGAATGGCCGGAGCCGTCTGGACCGTGGGTTTCGCCCCGGTGACGCGCCCGACGTCCCCGGCCAGCATGTCGGCAGCAATGCGAACGACGTCCGCATCCGCCTTGTCCACCATGATCGCGGCCGCGCGCCCGTTAACAACCAGCGGAAAGTCCGATGGGGCATTGATCGCGCTCTTCACGGCAATCGGGCCTGCGGAAGCCATCGCGATGCTCATGGCGATGAGGAGCATACCGAGCGCGAGGCCGAGGCGCTGTTTATGGATGGGGTCTTCTCTCATCGATAGATCGGAGACAGGCTGGGGCCGGCGAAGGCTGGCGGAGGCACGGGAGCTCCAACGCCATTAATCAGGAGATTGTCGAACCAGGGCGTGTTGAGGGTGCTTTTTCCTCCGCCTGCCAGAAGCCCGGCCATGCCGTGGGTGTAAAGCATGTCGGAGGTTTCCAGAACGGATTTGCCATCCACGAATGCGGTGATCGAGGAGCCCTTGAACCGAAGCTTTAAGCTATACCAGCGATTGGGCCGAACTCCCGGAAGCTGGATCCGCCCCAGCTCCTTTTCGCCACCTTCTCCAGCGTCCTTCCCGGCGGCTATGAGACGCTGCTGCTCGGCATCGCCCACGGCCTGATTTTTGTCTCTCTTCCCGCGGACCACGACGAGCCGGCACTGACCGTCGCTCGCAAGCTGTAGGAAATAGCCCTTCGGAATGAAGCCGTAGCCAGTGCCGACGTGATTGATACGCCCCATCACGCCCGCCGAGTCGCCGGGCTTGAGCCAAACGTCGGCGCTGACTTCGTAATCCTGCCAATGCTCATCGCCGAGAATCGTGTAGGGCAGCCAGTCCGGAGCCCACGAGATGGCACGAGTCGGCACGACCTGGCGCAGGCACTTCCCGCGCCCATCCGGACGATCGGCAATCTCGAATGCGCCGTAAATATCGGCAGTGTAATGCGGCAGCCAGCCCCATGCCTTTGGCTGGTTGTATTCCTCGAAGGTCTCGTAATAGGGGAACGGGAATGGCTTGTCGGAAGGGATGTTCGCGAAGGATCCCTTCTGCTGCCCCGTCGTGGTGGAAAGCGAGTAGATCGCATTCGGCTCGAGGGTGATCGTGAATGCGCCGTTCGCCGGCACGATATCGGGCAAGCGGACGAATTGTGCCTGTGCGTCGCTGCGCCAGACGCAGAGCGGCTTGGACGAGAGGCCGCCGGAAATTTTGAATTCCACCTGCTGCGGCGCCTTCGCGTCGGCCGTCTCGAGGATGATGCTGTAGTCGCCGCCCGTGGGAGCTTTCAGTGTGACGAAGCTGCCTCCGCCCGCGAGCGCACCACTGCCACCGGCGAGATAGTGCCAGCCGATCTCGGTGAACTGCCCGTAGTGCGCGTAGCCCCACAGCGCCTCGCGCACCTCGTAGTGGCCGCTCCATGGCGAGCGTGCGAGTATCGCTGTCGGCGTCTCGGAATACGGCTCCATCGGATAGAGGCCGGCGATGTCGTACCAATTCACGACCCTCGTCACGCCGCTCGTGATGAAGTTGTCGTTGAATGCCTGTACGATGCGTAGCGCGCACGCGAAGCCCGGCAAATAGACGTGCTCCTCGGTGTTCCAGATCGGCTTCCCCATCTTCGCGGCCATGCGCTGGACCTCGGGCGAGGCGGGCCATTCGCCGGCCCTCTTCGAGTTCAAGGTATGCGCGCTGATGATGTCGATGGCCTTACGCAGCGACTCGTCGCCCGCCATGGCCTTTACGAAGTCGAGCTTGCTCTTCGGCCAGTTATCAAAGGCGTGAATCTTGATCTTCGAAAATCCGTTCGCGTCGAGCGTGCGTCGGAGTGTCTTAGCGAATTCGAAGCTCACTCCTTTTTCGTTACGGCAGCCGAGTGCGTCGAACTCCAGTCCGTAAACGCTCCGCAAGCCCTGCAGCCACTTCACATAATAATCCGCCGCGTCCTGCGACCAGAAGTTGCCGTTGCCCACCCAGCCTGGCGCGCTCCATGCCGCGCCGTCGAGCGAGAGCTTCGGATTGCGTTTCTTCGCCTCACTGAGAATCCACCATGTGTAACCACGCGTGTAATCGAGGTCGTCGCGGGTGTGCATGTGGCTGGGCATTGAACCCTGCGTCGAGTTCCCGTCCCCGGGAATTTCCACAAGCAGCGCACTCACCGACGCGCCGAACTTCGGCTTGTATAGCAGGTCGAGAATCTGGCTGCGTTGCGGCTCGGGATAATCCTTCAGCAGGACCGAGGTCGCGCCGCCGCCGTTCACGACGCCTATCCCGTCGAAGCGGGGGCCGCCCGCATTGCCATCGAGAGTGATGTTCTGCGCGCATTCCGCAGTGCGCATGAATAGCGAAACGAGGAGCAGAGCCGCGGCATGGATCAGGATGCCGGAAGAAAATCTGGTCGAGATCATGGGCAGGGGATTGAGGAGACCGGTTTAATCGTGCCGTCCGGGTTATAGAAAAGCGGCGCCACACAGACGCGGCGCTCCCAGTGGCTGGGCCCTTCCACATGGTAAAAGAGGTATGACTGGCCCTTGAACTCCGTGATCGAGCCGTGGACGTTGAGCGAGTGATTGTCCAGGATCGCCCCTCGGTATGCGAAGGGACCCAATGGACTTGGCGCCATGCTGTAAACCATGACGTTGGCCTGATGGCCGGGCGGCCGAGTCGGGTAGCTCGCGTAATAAGCGCCACGCCGCTTGTGAATCCACACGCCCTCGTAAAAGCCGGGCATGTCCAGTCTCTGGATCGCCCCTTCTCGCGTGATCATGTCGTCCTTGAGCTTGACCACCCCAAGCTGTCCCGCGCCGCCGAAGTAAAGATACGCCTGTCCGTCGTCATCGATAAAAACGCACGGATCGATCATGTAGCGAATGCCCGCCTCGTTGCGTCTGACCAGCGGCTTGCCTAGGGCGTCCTTGAATGGTCCCGTGGGAGAATTCGAAACCGCAACACCGATCTGCCCGCCGGCCGGAAAGTAAAAATAGTATTTCCCGTTGCGGGCGATGCAGTCCGGCGCCCAAGCCTCCGAGTCCGCCCAGGAGATATCTGCCAAGCCAAAGGCGACACCGTGATCGGTCCACTTGACCATGTCGTCTGTGGAGAAGACGTGCCAGTCGACCATGCCCTTCCAGTTCCTGGCTCCCGCCGCATCGTGCGAGGGATATACATAGAGCGTCCCATGAAAGACCCGGGCCGAGGGATCGGCGTAAAAGTCGGGCAGGATCGGATTGTGAAGCTGGGTGACAGTTGCGGCCGGAGGACCATGCGGCGAAGTCGGCGAGCCGCCGTCGGTCGCGTGGGCGATGCCGGGGCCGCATAGAAGACCTGCCACAATCCAGGCCGCGAAGAGACACCTTGTCATTTCCGCGCGTCTTTCAGAAGCCTCGCGAGTTCTGGTGCAGCGGCCGGCAATCCCTGGATCACCAGATCCGCCATGGCCCGCGCGCCCTTTTCGTTGAAGTGGGTGGGATCGCTCTTTTGGCTCGCGAGCTCCAGGCTGGCCGCGGGACCGAGCTTCTCCGCCAGATCCTTGCTGGATGTGTAGAGGTCGATCACGGGAACGCCTTTCTCAACTCCGACAGCTTTCATCGCCTCCGCATAGGCCGCGAGCGGCCGGTTAGGCGGCAGCTCGCCCTCCACGATCTGGCCCTGCGCGTTGAATGTCCGCCGCACCATGGGGGTGACAAGAATGGGAATCGCGCCGATCGCGCGCGACTCGTCAATGTAGCGGCGCAGGAAGGCTGTGTAGTCGGTCGAGGGGTCGGTGGCCTCGGGTTTCGAAGGCGCGTGCGAGTCATTGTGGCCGAACTGGATGAGCACATAATTCGGCTTGTCCGCGAGGGCCTTCTGCCAATGTCCCTCCTGGATGAATGACTTGGTGCTGCGCCCTGGCGCAGCAAGGTCGATTACCTTGACCGTGCCCTTTCGAAAATACTCCTCGATGAATTGTCCCCAGCCTCGCTTGGCATCCTTCGGCGGGTACTTGGCGACTGTGGAATCACCGACGATGACGATTCGCACCGGCGATTGCGCGGCATCGGCGCACCGAGCCGTCGGAAAAAGCGCTACAGCAAGAACCGTGGCTGCGATCGAAAGCGGGATAAGGCGTAGGGGACTCATGCGTGGGTTTGGAACTGACACACTCGCCGTCGAGCATGCCGGCGGCCTTGGGATGGGCAGGAGCTTTGGAGAATGGGATCGGCAAATTGTCGAAATTCGGCGAGCCGAGCGTCTTTTTCCGCCTTCCTGCCCTCGATATTGGCGAAATAACAGCTTCCCATATTGCGCACAATTAAAATATATTGCGTCATCTCATAAAGATATGCGCACATCACCCAGCCGCAAGATTGCTCTGGCCTATCCGTCCTCTGTCCCGTGGCTTGCCCGCGTGGTGGGCGGCATCCGGCGCTATGTGCAGGAGAATGGCCGGGACTGGAGACTATTCAGCAGCCCTCCGGTCCACTCCGGCACGGGGGAGTCCGCATTGACCATCCGGTCCCTGCAGGGATGGCAGGGGGATGGCATCATTCTCGTGTCCAATGACGAGCGGGAGCTCCAGCTCGCACAGGAAATAAAGATTCCGGTGATCAATCTGGCCGGCGGCCGCCCCGAGGCTTGGGGCATTCCCCGTGTGATGGTCGATCACTACCTCGCGGGGCAGGCAGCCGCACAGCATCTGCTCGAGCTGGGACTGAAGCATCTCGCTTTCTTCGGATGGGAGGACATCTGGTATTCGGACCAGCGGCGGCTCGGATTCCACAGCCAGATCGGGGATGCGGGCGTCACCTTTCACAGCTTCCTCAAAAGCCCCCGCCTCGCGGAGAGCCAGGACTGGATGCAGGGGATGGCAGAGGTCACCGAATGGCTCGCCTCGCTTCCCAAGCCGGTCGGAATCTTCGCCGTACATGATTACCGCGCCCAGATTCTCATGGAGGCCTGCCAGGAAGCCGGACTCCGCATTCCGGATGATGTGGCCCTGATCGGCATGGATAATGACGAGATCGTCTGCGAGCACTCGGCGCCCACGCTGACCAGCATTTCCCGAAGCTCCGAGCGAGTGGGATGGGAGGCGGCCGCCCTGCTCGAGCGCCTCATGGAGGGAGAGGATGCGCCCAGTGAAGATGTCTTCCTGGAGCCGGATGGCGTGGTGGCGCGGCAGTCCACCGACAAGCTGTACTGCCAGGATCCCGTCGCGCAGCGGGCGGTGGATTACATGCGAGCGAACCTGCGCTCACAGTTCAGCATCGCCGATCTCGCCGGCCACGCGGCCGTATCCAAGCGGACGCTCGAAATGCGGTTCCGCGAAGAGATGGGCGTATCGCCGCATGATTTTCTCAGCCGCCTGCGCGTGAAGCGGGCGCAAGCGCTCTTCCTCCAGCCGCAGAAACGCACGGTCGAGCAAATCGCAACGGAATGCGGCTTCGGGACTGTCCCGACACTTTATGCCGCATTCCAGCGCATCAGCGGAAAATCGCTCACCGACTTTCGAAAAGACCACCCCGCCTCCCGGAAAAATCCGCTCGGTGACCGCTCTGATGACCGGGAGTGATCCCGGAGGCAGCCGAGCCATGATGTTTTCTTCCCCCCTTCCCCACCTCCCCGTTTCGCCATGATTGATCCGCGCCCCGCTCCCCCCTCGCTACTCCGCAAGACACGCCCTCGCCTTTTCCCAATGCGCCCCCTGCTGGTTTTCTCCGCGTCGCTCCTTCTCCTCGGCTATGCGAAGGCAGTGGCTGCTTCGCCGGATGCCTCCCGCACACGCACGCCACTCGTGGAATGGCAGTTTGCGGAGGATACCTCGCCGGCGAAGGATACGACGGTGCCCTCGCCGCCCCAGGCCGCCAACTGGAAGTCTGTCTCGGTGCCGCATGTCTTCCGCCAGTCGGGCCTGCCGGATAATACGGCCGGGTGGTACCAGCGCACGCTGCACCTCGCGCCATCGGAGCGCGGGAAGTCCTTCTACCTCATGCTGGAGGGGGCGGCCTCGGTGAAGGATGTCTTCGTAAATGGGCAGCACATTGGCCAGCACAAGGGAGCATTTTCCCGCGCGTGGTTCGACCTCACGCCGGCGCTGAAATATGGGCAGGATAACACGCTCGATGTGCGCGTGAGTAATCGCGAGGACGATGCACGGAACTGCTTCTCCCGCTCGACGCTGTACTATGTGAATGGCGGCATGTTCCGCCCGGCCTGGCTAGTGGAGACGGGGCCGGTGCATATCTTCCCCGACATGGGATCGACGGGGCTGTATTTGACCCCGCGAAATATCACAACGACGAGCGCGGACCTCGGGATGCGCGCGGTGGTGAAGAACACTCTCACCAAACCGGCGGCGGTAACGGTGCGCTACGAGGTGCGGGATCCTGCGGGCGCTGCGTGCGGGGAATTCTCGAAATCCGCGACGATCCCTGCTGGCGAGACTGCCAGCGTGGAGACAGTCGCCAAAATCGCCGATCCGAAGCTCTGGGACTTGGGCAAACCGAGTCTCTATACCGTGCGCGCGGAGGTCACGGTGGACGGCAAGGTCACCGATGAGGTCACCGAGCATACCGGCATCCGGACGCTCGCCTGGAAGGATGGGCATTTCTATCTGAATGGGCGCGCGGTGCAGCTCCGCGGCGTCAATAAGCATGCCCAGACCGAGACGACATGGAATGCCATCGACGATGCGGAACTCCGCCGCGACTGGCAGGCGATGGCAGACATGGGCGTAAACGCCGTGCGCCTCCCGCACTACCCGCATGCCCAGCTGGAGTACGACATCGCCGACGGGCGCGGCATCGCGGTGTGGGCAGAGAACGGCTATGCCGGCCAGGCATGGAAGGGACCGGGCAATGAAGAGAAGACGGTGACGCCCGATGGCGAGCGCCTCACCCGAGAGATGGTGCGCCAGAATTGGAATCATCCATCGATCTTTTTCTGGAGCGCGGGGAACGAGACGCTCACTCCGGTCGTGAGCCACTACGCCACGGTGATCCGTGGCGAGCAGGATCCCAATCGGCTGATCACCTACGCGGCGAATGGTCCCGACGCAGAGAACTGCGACTTCATCGCGCGAAACACCTACGACGGGTGGTATACCGGCCATTATGCGGATTTTGCCGAGGTTCCGCGGAACTCCGTCATCTCGGAAACGGGCTCCGGCGACTGGATCACGAACCACGTGCCCTACGACTCATTCAACCGGACGGTCGATAAGTTCGAGCCGGAGGAATATTCACAAATCTTCGCGGAGTACCGGCTGCAGACCATCTGCCGGAACCATCCGGCGGACCATCCGCTATTCCTCTGGTGGGCCTTCCGCGAGTTTTACAACCTGAAGTTCCAGCACAACCGCAATACCAAGGGACTGCTCACACTGGCGGCTACGCCGAAGGATACCTACTATCTCTTCCAGGCGTTTTGGAATCCGTCGAAGCCCGTGCTGCATCTCTGCGGGCGCGAGAACTTCCTGCGGACGTTTGCGCCAGATGATGGCATCAAGGTGTACTCGAATGCGGATGAGGTGGAGTTGACCCTCAATGGCGTCGCCCAGGGAAAAATCAAGAATGGTAGTTATCGCCTCCCCGACTCGGTGAAGAAGCTCAAGAATGGCACGACGCAACCGGTGCCGGGCATCCCGGTGGACAATGTCTTCTTCTGGAAAACTCCGCTCAAGCCGGGCCGGAATGTCATCGAGGTAACCGACAACCGCGGCCTCAAGGATAGCATGGTCATCTACCAGAATACCAAAGGCGCACCGTGGCCTGCCGATCAGGAGGCCCTCGTACAGGACCTCGAGAGTTCCAATGCCAGTAATCCGGCGTTCTTCATCGACCGTCCGGTCGAAGCTCAGGGAGCATTTTACACGGAGGTGGACGGATCCGCCGACAATACGTTCGATGTGCTTCCGCCCAAGGTGGAAGGCGCGTCGTGGATCGCCACGCGCCGCCTGAGTGAGCCGAAGCTCCGGACCGACTTGAGCTTCCGCATTAATCCGTCGTCCGGTGGAGCGACGGTCTTCGTTCTTTTCTCCACGGGCGAATATCCGACGGTGACCTTGCTGAAACCGGACGCCGCCATCCAGAGCGCGGCGGAAGCGATGCGTAAGTCGCTCGCGGCGGAGGGATTCCATGCCGTCGACACGCATGCGGTCTGGCGGGATCATATGCTGAATCGTGCCTATGCCGAAGTATGGAGCCGCCGTTTCGGACCCGGCGAGAAGGTGAGCATCCCGGGACAGACGCTCGACTACGTCGTGATGGTGCGGGCGGGGAAGTGAAGATCTGAGATGTTTTTTTGTTCTCCCGCGGAGGCGCAGAGGCGCGATGGGGGGAGGAAACCCACGGCGGGCAAGGGACTGCCCGCCCTACCCTCGATTGGACGTCGCCGAGGCGGCGTACGGCAGCACGATTCCCGTCCAAGGTATGGCTGGCCAGTCCCCTGGCCGCCGACTTTTTGAATTTCCGGCTTTGATTTGGATCCAGCAGGCGGAGCGGCATGCGGAATGAAAATAGGAATCCACGGCGGTCGCGGCGCGACGCGCCCTACCGAGCAGGGACGAGCGCCCGCTATGCGGGCGCATTTGTCGGCCTCAATCATCGTCCGCGCGTCAGCGCGTTGTTCCGATCGGTAGGGCGACTCGCGCCGCGAGCGCCGACTTTTTCGTCCATGGCTCGGACGGAGCCTCGCCCTCCCGTTCGTTTGCAGACTCGTTACGCCTTCATCTCGAAGTAATCGAAGTCGGCGTGCTTGAAGGTGCCGGCTAGGTCCTGGGCGCAGAGGCCGACCATGGCTCCGGTGAATCGCAGGGTGCTGCCGTAGTCGTCGGAGAGCTTGGCCATGTCCAGCACCGGGCCGATATCCTGCCATGTGCGGCCGTCCGGCGAGGCGCGGAATTGCAGCTTCTGCCCATCGATTTCCGCACGGAGATAGACCTGGCGCCAGTCGCCGATCGCGATCTGGCTGTCGAGCAGTTCGTCGTAAGTCCCGTCGTCGCTCAGCACGACGCCGAGCACCTTGCCAAGGGCCTCGTCGTGCGTGACGCGCAGGTAGCTGAACTGCCGGGTGTCGTAGCAGCAGATGAGCCCCGCCATCTGCGTGAAATGATCGGGCTCGAACTCGAGGCAGGTTTCCAGCGTACAACGGAAGGTGGTGAGGCGCTTCGCGACGAGACTCTGGTAAAAGAGCGAGGACATCGAATCGCGGCCCCGCAGGCGCAGCCAGCCCGGGCGCTCGGTGAGGGATAGCCATGCGTCACTCACGTAATCGCGCAGCGAACTCCAGCTCATATCGAGGGCTGCGGCATCGAAGTCATCGCGCTCCGGAACGGCCTCCCAGCGTGTCTCCGGGATACCCGCTGGCGCGGGCACCTCCACTTGGGGATCCGTGCCATCCGATGCGAGGCGCAGCCATCCATCAGCGGACCATTCGACCTTTTGGATGCAGGTCTCGCGTCCGAGCGGGCAGCACCAGCCGGTGCGCTCGCCTTCCGACATCTTGTGGGGCGAAACAGCGGGATCGAGCCGAAGTGGCCGGCTTGCGAGATGCGCGAGATACCATTCTCCGGCCGGTGTCTCGACGAGCTCGCCGTGGCCGGCCTTCTGCAATGCAAGCGAGGCGTCGCCGCGAGCAGTGAGGACGGATGGCTGCGGGTCGAGTTCGTATGGCCCGGTGACCGATCGCGAGCGGGCCATCGAGATGCCGTGGTTCCACCCGGTCCCGCCCTCGGCCATCATCAGGTAATACCAGCCGTCGCGTTTGTAGATATTCGGCCCCTCGGTGAGGATGTTCTGTTTCTCCAGGATCTTCGTCATTGGCCCAACGAGCTTGCGCTGCTCGTGGTCGTATTCCTGGGCGACGATTCCGGCGAAGCGATAGCGCCCCTTCCGGAAGTCCCACATCATGTTCACCAGCCACTTGCGCCCGTCATCATCGTGAAAGAGCGAGGGATCGAAACCAATGGAGTTCAATACGACCGGCTCCGACCAGGGACCGAGGATGTCCTCGGCTGTCGTGAGGTAGATGCCGATATCCTTGAATGGCTGGCCTTTTCCCCAATAGCGGACGTTTGTGTAGATAAGCCAGAACTGCCCGTCGTGATAGCTGAGCGAGGGGGCCCAGACACCGCCGGAGCCGACTATGCCATGCAGATCGAGCTGGGACGGGCGCGTGAGCGCGTGCCCGATGAGCCGCCAGTTCACGAGGTCCCGCGAGTGATGAATCTGCACGCCCGGCAGCCATTCGAACGTGCTGTTGACGATGTAGTAGTCGTCGCCGACTCGAACGAACGAGGGGTCGGGATTGAACCCGGGAATCACGGGGTTCTGAATGGCGCTGGGGCTGGGAATGCTGGACATGATCGCTATGGGGAAATCGTGAAATAACGGGGCGGATGTGAAAATCAGGAACTCCGGAAAATACTGATGCCGAGGACCTCACCGGAGAATCCCGCCCCTGTTTAACCGGTTAAACAATGGAACCGTGGAAATCCAGCCACGGAACGTGAAATCGTAACTCTTTCACCCGTGAATGTCCCTCATAGTCCGGTCGCAGGTCATCCGATCCTTCATCGGCTGGCATGGCTCGCCGATTCGCGGCTCAACGAAGTCTCCTTCGCAACGAATATCCATGGAGAGAAGAAAAAGAGTTAATACGGGAAGAGGGTATCGCGGCAGTGGCTTCGGTAGATTTCTGCTCGTTCTCATTGTCCTAGCAGGAGGCGCATTCCTTTTCGGAGCCTACCATTTCAACGAGTCTCCAGCGCAGTTCTGGAAGCGGCTCGCTCGTTCCTTCGAAAAGTTTAGGAATCCTTCGATTGCGGCGTCTTCACCGACTCCGATTTTCACCCGACTCCGAGCCCCACGCCCGTCCTCACTCCGGCTCCGAGTCCAGCGCTCGCTCCGACACCCGCGCCCACGCAGGCTCCCGACCCCATCGCGTGGATTCGAGAACATCGGGAGTATTGGCCGAAGGAGCTCACGCTGACGCACCCGACCAACTTCCCGGTCGTCCTCAATGGAGCGGACTCCGGCTCGGCAAATGCCGCCGCCGGGATCAAGGTCGCGCTCGATCGAATCGAGCCGGACTTTGTAAGCGTGACCTACGGCGGCGGGAGCCAGCGCGTCCCGATCGACTCGACCGATCTGCGGGAGCAAGCCGAAGCCGCCATGGCATCGGCCGAGATCCATCCCGAGCACGCTTCCTCCTCGCCAGCAGCGCAGCAGGTCGCCTACGGGACAGTCACCCGGACAACTGCCCCCGCCATGGCTGAGCAACCTACCCCCGTACTCGACGAGATCACGTTCGGCGACACCTCCTCTGAGCAATCCCACGAACTCCAGCCCGCGAATAGCGAAGTAATCCGTGGCGGACTCGACCAGCCAGCGCGCAGACTGCTCCCTGGCGGCGAGCACCCATGGGAAGGAGGCCCTCTGGAATGGGCGATGAAGGTCGATCCCAAGGCCCAGAACTATGTGACAGTGAAACTCTGGGGCTCGGACAAGGGCGAAGACTCCGGCCGACTCCTCCTCTTTGCCAATGGCATGGAGGTCGGCTACCGCCACGAGGGGGATTACGATGTGCTGAGCCAGTGCGACAAGGAGCCGCTCGCGCCCGGGCGCTTCGTCTATGTCACGCTCCCGATCCCGCCGAAGCTCACGGAGGGCAAGACCAGCGTGGATCTGAAGATTCTCCCCATCGGGCCGATGTGGCCGTACGGATCGACATGGGAGAAATATCAGAAGCCGCTCACCGAGCCGACTCGTGGAATTTACAGCGCCTATACGCATACTGAGCCGCGCTTTGTCCCCGCGGCCACGGAGAAGCAGGGAGAGATGCCGGCGGCAAAAAGGCGCACGACACCAGGCGAAGAGGTTATCGCGCAGTCGAAGGCAATCGTGAAGGACCGCCTGAATCGGCTACTGAACTCGACAAAGGCCCCCGGCAATTCCAAGGGCTGTATCACTGAGCTCTCCCTGCTCGGGGACGCCTACCACACGAGCTGGACACCGGCTTATCAAAATCCCCGGGTGCTCGACCTCGTCGTGCGTGATGGCGACGCGTTGGCGGAAGCCTTCGCGACCGACCCGAAATTCGTCGATACCGACTGGCCGGGCACGGGCTCGCTCGGGAAGGCGATCATCCTCACATGGCCGGCGATCAGTCCCAAGCTCGATGCCAGGATCAAGATCGGCTCGATCGAGATGACACGCCGCCAGGCATGGGCGCCGATGCTGAGGGCCAGCATCGACTACTGGCGCACACACCGCCGCGCCTACACGAACCAATCGATGATCGTCGATATCGGCATCTATTCCGCAAATCGCGGGCTCGCCCTGATCGACCCTAGCCGTGCTCTGCCGGAGGCCAAAGCTCTGCATTACTTCTACGAGGATGTGGGCCTCGAGCCGTGGCTGGGAAGCGACACCCCCGGCGGCGGAAGCGAAAAGCCGTACGGCTCGCAGTACTACCAGATCACCCGCAAGGGCCTCTCGCGCGAGCTCGGCTACGTCGGCACCTATGGCGAGACGATCCTCACGTTCATGCGCGAGATGGTCGATCTCAGCGGCGATCAAAAGATCCGCGCCCAGCTCCGCAAGATCGAGGATGCGCGCATGAATTTCCGCTACCCCGGCTTCGACGCCGACGGCTATCGCTGCATGAAGCTCGTGAGCGAGGTGGATAACCGCACGGCTCACTACCCGCTCTCGGGCGCCGCGTACAACGCGCCAGGCATTCGCGAATCCTGGTGGATGGAAGTCCCCGCCATGCTCTCCGACGATCCCATAGCCGTCGGCACCGCGCAGCAATCCGTCGAGGAGGGCCAGTACTTCGCCTATATCGGCGGCCGCCTCGCGCTCAAGGACCAGGATACCCTCGGCATGATGCGCAACATGGACGAATGGGAGAAGGTCAGCAAACTTCCCAAGAGTGCCTGGCGGCTTCCCATGACACCGGGCCAGTCCAACTTCGCCTTCGCGGATGAAGAGAATGCCATTCTCGCGCTCAAGCATGGTGAGGATCGCTTGTTCATCAACTTCTATTATCGGTCCGAGCGAGGCGTGAATCGCATCGCGCGCCTCTTCGAGCTCACTCCTGCCATCACCCGTCTCGCCACGGTCCGCCCGGAGGTCGAGGTGATCGGCAGCGGCAAAACCTACACGAGGCCGGATTGGATCGACTGGACGCGCACGAGGGGCCAAGTCCCTCCCGGCGAGGAAATCCACCAGGCACTGGCCGGTGATACGATGCCGATTTCGAAGCGCCCCGATGACGCAACGAAGCCGGCCTATGGCGACTGGGGCCCATTCGTCGGCAAGGCGGCCTTTTATTCGCTGCGATATGGCGACTATCTCATCGGAATGAATACGACGGAGAATCACTCCTACATGCTCAATGTCCCGCCTGGATTCACTTGTGCACGGGATCTCATTTCCGGCAAGAACGCGGACCTCTCCAGCGGCAGCGTCACGGTGCCCGCGCTTTCAACGATCGTGCTCGATTTGGGGAGCAGGGCCGCCGGCCATTGAGGTCGCATGGAATCGTGGCGCGCGATCTCCCAAGGGATCCACCCGCGGCATCGGCGCAACTCCGCTCCGGAAGTCTGGACAACATCAGCATAGGATTGTGCATATCCGGCGCAGCCGGGGGACTTCCGCATTCCTAGACTTCCGGTCGATGGAGGCACCAGCCGCGGGATCCAAGGGCCGCAGGCACCTTCCCGGCAATGCGAGACCGCTCCGATTGCTGGGCGTGGATTACATCCACCTGCCGACCTCGGACGGCGGCGATCTTTACGTCACATGGTACGGGCTCCATCTCCTGGAGCAACTCCGGCCTGAAAATTGGTACGAGGAGGAATGGTTCCGCGCAAACCGCGTGCGCCTCCCGGGCACGAGCGCCGTGTATCGAGTGCCAAGCAGAAAGATTCATGGGCGCGCCGCGGATCTGGTCGTGAAATTCAGCCGTGTCGGTGAGGACATTCCGATCGACGCCGTAACCTATGGCCGCTTCGCCGGGGTGGAGTTCAATACGCCCTACGAGGAATTCTCCAGGGTGATGGACCTCAGGAGCCGCCGTCGCGGGCCGCGGCTTTTGACGCACCGTCCCCTGGCGATCTACGTCCCCGCCGCGACTTTAGAGCTTTGGCAGAGCGGTCGCAACGAAGCACGCATCGCGGAAAAGCAGGCGCGGCACATCGACGTCGAGCTCGATCTCTTCCGGCAGTACGTGCTCGTCTATGAATGGATAAAGGGAATCAGCGCGAGCGAAGCCTTCCTCGACATCCCGGAGCCGCGACGGAGCCAGATCATCGCCGAGCTCACGGAACGCGCCCGGCTGGACATCGAGCGGCAGGGATACCAGGTCGTCGATCACAAGCCCGCGCACGTGATCGTCCGCCCCCGCGGCGATGGCTCCGTCCTCCGCGCCCCGACCGACGACTTTGCCTACGCGCTCGTGGATTTCGAGCTCCTCGTCCGCACGCCTGGTTACCAGCGCGATATCCAGCTTTCCCGTCGCGCGGTGTACCTCGAGCGGCAGCGCGAGCGATTCGAGATCCCGCTTCGGCCGGAGACATTTCCGGAGCATCTGAGCCCGGCGATGGTCCTCGGGGTGGACTATGTGTTCGGCCATACCGAGAGCACGCGAGGACGCCTGTGGGTGGCGGGGCGCGATCCCGCTCTTTTCGACTATTTCCTCCCGGAACGGTGGCGCCACACACCGGACAAGCCATTGTCGGAACATGGCGGCACCCACTACACGCTCACGAAAGATAATGTGCATGTCGTCTGGAAAGTCTCCCGCGTAGGCGAGCGACCCGACACAGCCGAATGCGCAGCGCATGGCTTCAACAGCCCCTTTGAAGAAGTCGCTATCGCACTGGATCTCGCACGCAAGGGAGTGGCTGCCATTGCGCCGCGCGCGATCTACATGTCCGGCCACGAGTCATCGCGCGCAGGTCTTTATGTGCATGACCTCCGGCGCTTCAAGGCTCTCCGCGATCTGCTCACGGAAAATGGACGACCGCTTTTTCGCGCCGACCACAATTACATGACGATCTGGGGCTACTGGAATGGCGATGTGGAGCCGGGCGAAGATCAATTGGAAACGCATCTCTCTCCCATTGATGCCGCCCTGGCCCTGAGCGAAGGACGCATCACTGCGTCCGCGGTGGAAGTCCTCATGGAGCGCGCCGCCGCGCAGTTGAAAGCCGCCGGGTACCGAAGCCTTAAACCGTCCCCGGCTCATCTGCTCCTGTCGATGCGGCATGACAGGAGCTTCGTCCCAGGCGCCGATGGCCTGCCCGCAGCCGGCATCTGCAGCTTTGCACTCATGCAGAAGCTACAAGCCTGATTCGCCGTAGCATCGCGACTTGACTCACTCGAGCGGCGACAGAGCTCCGCGGCTACAAAAATATTCAAGATACCTGTCCCGGAAATTCGAGAATTCGTCTTCGCCACATCACGTAGGAAATCCACGGCGGTCGGCGGCGCGATGCGCCCTACCACCCAAAACGAACCCGGCAAATGCCGGGTGTCCCCGGCGCGAGGTATTCCCTGGAAGGCAGGGCGAGGCTCCGTCCGAGCCGTGGATGAAAAAGTCAGCTCAGCGGGAACTTCGCCTCCCATTTTCACGCCGCTCGGAGTCCCTCCTCGGGGCATGGCAATTCAGCCCGGATTTTGAAAAATCCGAGCTAGCAAATCCGGGGAAGTTGTTCACCCGCGAGCATATCCACGATGCGGCTGCCGCCGACCCGTGTTTGCATGAAAACCATGCCGGGGTGCTCGGCGGTGACTTCGCCGATGATGGAGGCGTCGCGGCCGAGGGGATGCGCCCTCATGGCCTCGAGTACGGCGGGCGCGTCGGCTTCCGGCACGAAGGCCACCAGCTTGCCCTCGTTTGCGACATGAAGCGGGTCCAGTCCCAGCATTTCGCAGGCAGCCTGGACGTCCTCGCGCACAGGAATCGAGGTCTCTTCCAATTGGATCCCCTGCCCTGAGCTGCCGGCGATCTCGCAGAGCGCGCTCGCCAGGCCTCCCCGTGTCGGATCGCGCAGCACGCGCACATCGCGAGTGGCGGAAAAAATGGCATCCACGAGACCGTTCAGCGCCGCGGAATCGCTGGCAATGACGGTCTCGAACTCGAGCCCCTCGCGCACCGACAGGATCGCGATGCCGTGGTCGGCGATGGTGCCGCTCACGATGATGCGGTCCCCAGGGCGCGCGCGTCTCGGGTCGATCTCGACGCCCTCACGCATGGCACCGATGCCCGAGGTGCTGATGAAAATTTTATCCACCTTTCCCCTGTCCACCACCTTCGTGTCTCCAGTGACGAGGGCGACTCCGGCGGCAGCGGCCGCGTCGCGCATCGACCGGACGATGCGGCGAAAATCGGCCTGCGGCAGGCCCTCCTCGAGGATGAATCCCACAGAAAGATACAGCGGCTTTGCGCCACACATCGCGAGGTCGTTCACGGTGCCGTGCACCGCGAGGCTGCCGATGTCACCGCCAGGGAAGAAGATCGGATTGATGACATAGGAGTCCGTCGAGAACGCCAGGCGGGTGCCGTTTACCGAGAAGGTCGCGCCATCGTGGAGCACCTCGAGATGGGGATTCGCAAATTCCCGCACGATGATCTCTTCCACGAGCTGGCGGCTCATCGTCCCGCCACTGCCGTGGGCGAGCACGATTTCCTGATGCGCCATGACAGGCGTCGGGCAGACGAAATTAACAACGGTTTGGTCGCTCATGCCGCTTGAACGTGGTGCCGTCCGTAGGCGTAGTAGGCGGCGCAGGCTCCCTCGGCGGAGACCATCGTGGCGCCGAGCGGATGCTGGGGGGTGCAGGTCTTTCCAAAGGCCGGGCAATCGTGCGGCTTCTTCACCCCCTGAAGGATGAGGCCGGCAATGCACTCGGCTGGCTCCTGCGCGGAAATCTCCTCGACTGCGAAGACACGCTCGGCGTCGTGGAGGCGAAATTCGTCGCGCAGGCGATAGCCGCTCATGGGGATATTGCCCACGCCGCGCCATTTCCGATCGCAGGGCTCGAATATGCGGTGAACCAGCTCGACCGCGGCAAGGTTTCCATCCCGCTGCACCACGCGCGTATATTGATTCTCCACCTCGGCCCTCCCCGCCTCGAGCTGCCGCACCGCCATGAGCGTGCCCTCCAGCAGATCGACGGGCTCGAAGCCGGTCACCACGATCGGCACGCGATAGCGTTCCACCAGCGGCTCGTACTCGCGATAGCCCACGACCGTGCAGACATGGCCGGGCCCGAGGAATCCCTGCACGCGATTTAGCGGCGACTCGAGGATCGCGCTGATGGCGGGCGGCACGAGCACGTGCGAGACCAGTGCCGAGAAGTTCCGGATCCCCTGCTTGTGGGCCTGCCAGACGGCCATGGCATTGGCAGGCGCCGTGGTCTCGAACCCAATGGCGAAGAATACGACCTGCTTGTCCGGATTCTCTCGCGCGATCTTGAGCGCATCGACGGGCGAATAGACGACCCGTATGTCGGCGCCGCGGGATTTGAGCACCAGCAGATCGCTCTCCGATCCCGGCACGCGCAGCATGTCGCCGAAGGAGCAGAAAATCACATCCGGCCGCCTCGCGATCGCGTGCGCCTTGTCGATCGTCTCCAGCGCAGTCACGCAGACCGGACACCCCGGGCCATGTACGAGCTCGATCCCCTCGGGCAACAGGCGGTCGATCCCGTACTTCACGATCGAATGCGTCTGACCGCCGCACATTTCCATGAGCACCCAGGGCCGGGTGACGGTGCGCGCGATCTCCGCCGCGAGCCGCTGCACGATCTCGCCGCGACGGTATTCGTCTAGGTATTTCATATTGGAGGGAAAATGGGGCAGGCTGCCGGAGCTGGGGGTTCAGCCCCCAGGAGTTCGTCGAGCGCGCCGATCTCCTCGAGCAGCTTGTAGGTGCGAAGAGCTTCTTCCTCATCGACCTTTCCAAGCGCGAAGCCGACGTGGACCAGCACGTATTCGCCGAGGTTCACATCGGGAGTGTACTCGAGGCAAATCTGCTTCACGATTCCGCCGAAATTCGCGCGGCCCATGCGCATGCCGTCCGCGCCGTCCGCGATTTCAATCACTTTTCCAGGAATGGCAAGACACATGGGCAGTGGAACTTATTTGAAGCGTATCATAGCTCGCGTATGGCCGCGAGAATTTGCCCAAGCGCAATTCCGCCATCATTTGGTGGGATATTTCGATGCCAGAGGGGTTCGAAGCCATCCTCACGAAGCCGTTGCACGGCGCGCTCGAGCAGCAAGCCGTTCTGGAAGCAGCCTCCAGTGAGTGCGATCCG
>Ga0068856_100000632_pt1 | contig 38363 bp, 31 predicted proteins | sample KBSCornC62_FD_66595 | JGI IMG/M metagenome (GOLD analysis project Ga0068856, IMG submission 66595) | Corn rhizosphere microbial communities from Kellogg Biological Station, Michigan, USA - KBS Corn C6-2 | ecosystem: Host-associated > Plants > Roots > Rhizosphere > Soil ...
AGTTAGGTTCCCTCTAAGCTACAAAAACAAAGCGGGTGGTACTGAAATACCTCCCGCTTTTATCCATTTTTTAACTTTGCTTTAAATATAGCTTTTGATTTGCAGTTAGTTATGCAATTACCAACTGCTTTGATACACTGCCGTTGTTTATAAGAAAACAACAATTTTGTAACACTACCCTTAGCATTCCAATATTTCATCGAACACATGTTCTTTCATATAATAGATTTTATACGCTATGGGTAATGCAAAGGCAAATGAAAAAAAGATTGGCATAAATGATTTAATATAAAAACCAGCTGCCATAAATAACATCATAAGGAAAACTGGGTATAATACTGGCGTAAGATAGGTCAATTTTAACTCAGTTTCGTTACCCGCCGCAAGAAATTCAAATTTTCCCTCTCCTATTCTAGTGTGGTAATCTGATCTGAATCTTTTTCTGTCGCTGTACTCGTCATCAATAAAAATAACAAATCCCGGCCCTCTATCTGTAACTCTATAAAAATTCTTTTTTAAATATCTGCTGATTTTTTCTTCCAAAACCTCAGATTGCACAGTTACCTGCCTTTTAATGTTAAGTTTTATTTTCATTTACCATCCTCCATTATATTCCATTTGGTGTAGATTAATTTGGTCAGCACCCGGTAAGTTTAAATTTCCGACTCTATAGGGAGCCCCAATCCAGGTGGTGACGCCGATATTCATACTTCCGCCCCCGTGGGTATCTTTCAAGAAAGGAATAGAAGTAGACTCTGGTGTTGCGCTTACGCCGAGGCCCCAAGCAAAGTAACGTGGGGTAAGGGCAATATTTCCAGCTACAAAGTCCAAGGAACCAGAGAATCCAACCATCGCGCCTTTCCAATCCAAAAAAGTGGGAAGGTAGTTATCTGATACTGGATAAACCTCCGTGGCGCCGAGCACCGCAGAGGGCGAAGCGAAACCCGGCGAATAATATATTGTTTTATACGCTCTAGCCCAACCTTTTGCTGTGAAAACAATTCCTGTTTCAATCATTCCGCCAAAATACGCGAGCGACGCTCCAACCGAAACATTCCATACTTGTATTATTTGTCCATATTTTTCCAATTCCGTTTCATGTATAGTTTTCTTTTTAGGATGTGTGGGTTTTTGAGCGCCGTCCACAATTGCACCACCGATCGCCGTACCAACGCTAGTCGAAGCGGCACTAGTATTTGAATTTGTTTGAGCCGCTTCTTGAGCATTCTGTCCATTGTCCTCAAAACCGCTTCCATAGGATGCATTTTTGTCTTTAGCTTTTTCAGAAGCGGCGTGTTCATTATCAATTCTTCGGTCCCAAAGTGCATTATGAACCTCTTGATCATCAGAGATCATTCCATCTGGGTCAATGCGTCTAATAGGATTATCCTCCACATAATTATACGTACTCCACCTCCTGCTCACCTCCGCCAGCGGATCTACCGTATTCCACCTCCCAATCACCGGGTCATAAAACCGTGCCCCGTAATCGTATTCCGCAAACTCCTCCTGAAGCTCCTTTTTATTGTAAAGATACTCATTTTTTGGATTTGGAACCGTACCGCGCGATATTTCCAGCCCGAAGGGATAATAATCATCCTTTTGAGTGGGCGAGGCAGCGCCGCTGTCGGTATGGAAGGTAACGCGGGTATTGCCCAGGTTATCGCCGAGGTAGTAATAATAATCATAGTTTGTGGTTCCGATTGGGACAGCTCTGCCTTCTTCGGTTTGTATAAAGCCAATGGCCGTGCTGCTGTTATCATACTCAATGCCGCCAATGTAGTCGGTGGTGGTGGTTACACCGCTTTTCACGGTTACTTTTCGCAGCTTGTTGCCGGTCGCATCGTAGGTATAGGTAGCCGTTCCCGTGGGAATCGTAACCACCAGCGGCAGGTTCAGCAGGTTATAGGTAAAGCTTTTGTTGCGGCCGGGGTTGGTAATGTTGTTAGCGCTCAGCATATTGCCGTTGCCGTCATAACTGTAATTGGTGGTTCCAATCCCTATATTGGCGCTGCTGGTACCGGTATTCCCTACGCTTTGCAATTGGTTGCTCTGGGTGGTGCCAATGGTGTAGCTGTAGGCCAGCTGGTCTACTTCCGTACCTGCCGAATACCGGTTCAATGCCGTTATATTGCCCTGCGGATCATAAGCGATGCCGTTTTCCTTGTAGTTATCGCCGCTAACGCCGCTCATCAGGCGGTTCAGCTTGTCATAAGTGTAGGTATAACTGTGGTTCAGCGTACCGGGCACGCCCCAGTACTGGTATAGGATATTGCCGTTCCAGGCTTTATTGGCGCCGGTATTGTAATTCAGCGTCATGGCAAACAAGGGCGCGCTGGCCCCTTTCAGCCAGCCGCGTTCGTTATAGGTATAGCTGATCACCTGCGCAAAGTTTATGCTGTCCTTGCTGTGCAGGTCTTTTATGCCCACCTGGCCCAATTCGTTATAAAGGGTATTGGATACCAGCCGCAGGGTATCGGCAGCCAGGTTTTTATTGGTGATCTGCTCCCAGGTTTTCAGCTTGCGGCCCATCCAGTCGTAAATATACTTGTTGTAAACCGTCACCAGGGGGTAGCTGGTGCTGGCGCTGGTCCAATGCTTGCGGTTTACAGTAGTTGGGGCATTGGTAAAATCGTAAGTGGTGGTAACGGCATCGTAGTTATTGCTGCTGAGCGCGCCGTTTAAATAATGCTGCGCATAGCTTTCCAGGCTGCGCCCCCAGTAATCGTAATAATGGGCTGTCCACAACATATCGCTGCTGCCCAATACATTGACTTGGGTACCGGTCAGTTCGCCTCTTGTGGACAGGTCCGCCCCTGTCGGCGCGGTAAAGGCCGATGGTACGCCGGGCATGGTACTGCCGTCGTAATAATTGACACTCAGGGTGGTGGTTATACTGGTGGTGGGCCAGGCCACGTTGTTGTAGCCGTTGCCGGTAGTGGACGGGCTTTCCCACAAATTGGTACTGATGCCGTTCAGCGTACTTTGCAGGCTGGCCTGGCTGATGGCGGTACCGCCGTTGTTCCATATCCCGGTCCACGCCACGCGCTGCTGAGCGTCGTACTTGGTAAATATCCATTGTTTGGCAAGGCCCTGCAGGCTGTCCTGGGTGGCTACAGGCAGGTCCATCACATTATAAACAGTGTACTCAAAGCCTTTGCCGGGCAGGCGTTTGGCTTCGGGGCGGCCCCGCTCGTCGTACCGGTACTGGTAGCACAGGTTGTTCAGCAGTGCGGTGGTCATGGTAATGGCCCCGTCCGCCCCCGTTGTGGGGGGCAGCACAAAGGCTAAGCGGCCCAGGTCGTCGTAAACGTAATAGGTGCTCAGCATTTGCACTGCACCGCCGGCGTAATTGTACTGCCGTTTAAGCACCACATGCCCGTCAATATCTTTATATTCTTCTACGGTGCCTGCCCTGCCGCTGCTCCAGTTCTCATCTTTCATCACGGTTACCGTTAAGGTATTGGCCGGATAATAACCGTTGGCATGCAGGGTTTGGCTGAAGTCGCTGTTGATCACGGTGTAATACATAGCGGCCTGCCGGCCGTTCACGCTGTCGGTAGCAAAGCTGGTGGCATTGTTCACCGTGTACACCATTTTTACGGTATGGCTGCCCAACTGCCAGTCGGGCCCCGGGGCGCCCTGCTCTACAGGCCGGTTCAGCGGCGAATTGTCAAAGGCGGTTTGGGCGAACGGATCGGTAATGGCCGTAAAGTCAGACCCTGTGGGCGGGCTGGCATAAAACGAGGCCTGGTCGGCTATGGCGGTGGGCCGGTAATTGCCGTATTGCCCGGTTTCGGGGGCGTAGGGCAGGTATTTGTATACTTCGCGGCCATATTGGTCGTATGCCTGGGGTTGGATCATATCATAACCCTTGGGCGAGCCTTGTTTTTGTACGGTTTGTATGGGCCTGCCCAGGCCGTCCACGTACTGGATGCTGATCTGTACGTTGCTTTTATAAACGTTTTGTGCCGCCATCAGGCTGTCGTTGGTGATGCCGCTGATGCGCGGGGCCTGCGTGATGACGTAGTTCTGGCTTTGGGTTTGGGCGGCGGCTGGGGTGATTGCGCCTGCGCACAAGGTCAGGAGGAAGACGAGTAACCCATAGGCCACGGGAAGCCTCACCCAAACCCTCTCCAAAGGAGAGCATGTGCTTAATGTCTGCGAAGTTGGAAAGGGGTTACGTAAAGCGGGGGCGGTGCGATTCCCCTCTTGAGAGGGGTGGAGGGGTGTGTTATTCACCATGCCGGTTAACACACCCCCGCCACAGCACATCCCGGCGCACCCCCTCTCAAGAGGGGAGTCGTCGTAACCTTCCCATTGCCAATTAGATAAAGGTTCATCCTGTTCGCATTTTGGATCGCCGGACACGTACGAATAAGGGCGCTTTTTTGCACTGGCTTTTTTATTTTGATTTGCCATAAGCCCGGCTTCGGACTCAAGACTCAAGACTATCGACTCAGGACTTTTCATTGGACGGATAAGGTTAAGGTTACACTCTTGGTTAAAGAAACCGGGGAGAAGGAAGCGGTATAATCAGTTTGATTGCTGAAACCGGTAAGGCCGTACGTGTGCCGGACGCCACCCACGCCGTTTACAGAAATGGTGTAGCTGTTACCCACAGGCACTTTTATATTAAGCGGTGTGCTGCCGGTATTGAAGTTAAACGGCGTGCCGATGCCGCTGAAGGTGGCCTGGAAACCGCTTAAGCCCGTGGTGTTGGTAAGCGTAACGGTTGCCGAGTCGGGCACACAATGGCAGTTGGCATTGGCCTTGATCTGGCCGTTCAGGTTCATATCGTAAATGGCGTCGGCATTGGCTGATGCCTGTGTTGAACCGTAGTATTTATTAGCGGGCACGGTGTAGGTAAGCGAACCGGGCGAGGTATTTACCGGGCAGACCTGGCGCGTATAGGTATTGGTTTGCGACTGGTTGCCAAACAACTGATCGTACAGGTGGTAGCCGTAGTTTTTTACGATATTGCCCGCCCAGTCTTTAATATTTTTTAACCGCTGCAAATAATCGTAATCGAAATAGCTGTTGGCGCCCTTGGTATCCGATATGGACCGCAGGCCGGATGGGTCGTAATTATAGGTGGTCATTTGCGCGTGGATGGGATAAAGGCGCAGCTCGTCGATGGACATCGTGCCCGAAATACTGATGGCAGACGCGCCCGTAATAGTGGGCAGCTGGTGCTCATAGTACGTCCAGCCGCCGGTGGCCCGCAGGGCCGTGCCCGGATAACCGGTACTATTATAAGTTACCGTTGCGGCCGAGGCATTATTGCTCCAGTAGGATAATACGTAGCTGCGGGTATTATCGATAACGCCGGAGGTGACAGCGCCCGCGCTTAACGGATAGGAAAAGCTGCCCGCCGGGGCGGAGGGATCAAACAGCGGGCCGCCGCTGTACGTCCAGCCGCCTTTACTGTCGGCCTCAAAGCCGGTATAGGCGTATGCGGTTACGGAGCTGCTGTAGTTGGGGGCGTTTTTTATTTGCGCCACGGGCAGCTCGTAGGTATGGTCCCACAGGATAGCCGTGGGCGTAGCATTGCGCGGGGTATATTGGGTGAGGTTGTTTTGGGTATCGTAATCGTCAAAGCTCATCATTTTAACGTAATGCGAGTCGGCCGTGATCGACCCCGACACCACGTTTGAGGGTGTAAAAGTGGTTAGCGGCTGCGCCACGCTTAAAGTGCTGATAGTGAAAGGAACGATGGTATGGGCGATGCTGCCGGTTTTGAATTTGTTAAACTGGCCCGAAACAATTCCGTTTATGCCGCTTGCCGCGTTCTTTAGCGTATCGTATTTCTCCACAGCCTCGGCCTGCATGTTACGGTTAACCATGCTGTCGATCACCGGGTTGCCTGTGGGGTAGTCGGCCGGATATTTGGTGGTTGCCACCAGTGTGTTTCCCCTGCTGTCGGTATGATAGGTGCGGGTTACCTGCTGGTGGGCAATGTTGTCGTATTTGTAAGTGGTGATTGAGGTGGTGTATTTTGTTGTGTCGTTGGTATCATAGATGTGCTCGGTCGTGCTGGTGAGATAATTATCATCCGAAGTAATGTAATAATACGGGTTCACGAAAGATGATGCATCGTCAGGAACGGCCTCTGAAGGGGGAATGGGGTTTTCTGCGTCACCTTCATTATAATTCAGCTTTTTTACCGCCATGCCAACATTGCCGTAATTGGTATATGGAAACGCCGAATAAGTATTGTATAATGCTTTTACTGGCTGGTAGGCGCCGCTGTTATTGATGTAATCGATCTTGGAAGCGAGGTGCCCCCTGGCATAGAAAGCGCTGAGATAGATGACGTTCCCGGCCATGGTGGCGTCCTCGGTAGCGTCCGCCAGGTCGGTAAAAGTATAATCTGTCCGCCCGATATTAGTTCCGGAAGTACCGATGTATTCGGTAACTGATGGGTATACTACAATAGCGCCGTCATAGGCCTCCAGGTCCGCGTGCGGGTTGCTTGAATAGGTGCGTACCATTTCCGAGCAAGCTAACTTAATATACCCGCCCCTGAGGTTCTTATAATACCGGTGCACCTGGTACGTGGAAAAATAATCATAATCCAGCCAGAAATTCGGCCTTGCGCTGTTGTAAACATAGGTTTTTACGATGGGTGTGGGATTAATGCCATCGTAGCTGCTGATGGTATTTATCCTGAGGCCGCCGGCGTAGGCAGTAACGCCGCTGGTATCGTACTGGTTGGTTTGGTAAGTAAAGGTGGAATAACCGCCCGTAGGATAATGAATACCGGTAAGCATGTAAGCCTGCATAAAATTGGGGTCGGGGTTGCGGCCGTTCAAAACACTTCCGCCGATGGGTACATAAGTTACCGTGTTAGTTACATATGGCTGCCACGAAACCGTTTGTTTTGGGGTAAGCATATTGTTTGCCTTGCCGTTGTAATATCCCCAGTAGTCCTGCTGGTACGACGTATAGCCCGGAAGCGTGAGCGAGGTGTTATAATCGAACCGGTAATGCTGCATTACAGCCCCTGCCTTGTCCAGTACCTGTATCGAATCGAGCCGCAGGCGCGGGTTGAGTGTAGGATCGAAATAGCTTTTGTAAAACACGATGGTTTTTTGCAGTTCCATCAATTTGGTGCCGTAATTGTATTGGTAAATCTTAATGTCCTTTAAACCGTAGGCGTGGTCACCGGAAGTGCCCACATTAACGTCGGTTCTCACTGTCGGGTCAAGATCAAATACCACCTTGCCATTTTTAAAAGATATCTGCTGCGGCAGTTCTTCCGTAGTTACATTGGAGTTACCCGGGGTAGTGGGGGCGGTGGTGTACGATGCATTGTTGTAGGCAAGTGTATCACCGCCGATCTGGTCGATAACCGTAAAAATCTCGCCATCCGCCGCCGGGTAATTGATCACGTCCGACTGATAAGCAAAAGAAATGGTATCACGCCGGTTTTGGCTGATCATGCTTTCCAGCTTCCAGGCTGAGGCCGTTGTTGATCCGGCGTGTCCAGAGCTTGAGGAATAAGTGGTTTCCACGGCGGCATCGCCAAAAGTATAATTGTTGCCGTGCTCGTCGGCGATATAAAATGTAGTGATGCCCGTGGCCGGCGGGGGCGTCACTGTGGAATAAGGGATCATTTTATATTTCACGCTTAGTGGCGCATAAGGCAGCATCCTTACCGGGTAAGTGCCATTGCATGCAGACCCGTCGAAGAAAAACTTCCCGCCGTGGCCGGGAAAATCGTACGAGTATATATCCGGCTTACTGTCGAATGTACCATCTGCCACTTTTTCAAGGTAATAAACCCCGGCATAGGTAGAGGTATTAATGGCGCTGGAAGCCCACATATAACCATTGAGATAGCCGTAGGTAACATCATCGGGCAGGCCCATCGACTTTCGGGTCAACTGCCCTCCGCTTGAAACCGACCAGCCGAGCCCGCACCAACTGGCCACATCGGTAACTTTATTTCCTGATGCGTGGTACGATAAAGTAATGGGGACCTGTAGTCCACCGGCCTCGACGGTGTACAAGGGGATAGAAATGTCGGGTACGCCGGTAAATTCATTTACCTGGTAGGTGCCATATTTTTCCAATGCAGTGGCTGTGGGTGAGCGCGGGAAAGGTTGCGGTACAAAGTAGTTGATCTGTGATCCGGATTGGGCGGAAACAATGAGGCTGGTTAAAGTCAGCAAAGCAAGTAATGCGGAGCTGCGAAAGCATTTAAGATGCATGGTAATAGATTTATTCGGTTTAAAGTTTAAAACGGACACATTGCAGGTACGCGTGGGCCTGCGGTATCAGGAAAGCATTTTTTTTTAATGAACAAGGTTTAACCGGTTAGGCTAAGGTTTAAATTTTCCATATAAAGCTATTGAAAAAGTTTTATCATTTAAAAATACAGATGCAAAAATTTCAGGTTTTCCATAAAATGGTGAAAAATAATTTGAGGTGGTTTGGAAACGGCTTCCGTTTCGTAATGGATGATCCCGGAATACGCCAAAGATAGCGGGTTGAAAGGAAGGTGATGGTGACAGTGTTTTGTCAGTAGCCCGGGAATTTCGAGGATTTTATTGGGGTTGTTGCCAATTTCCAGAGGCTAAAAAAACGTTCATCAAATGAACAAAAATGAACGCTTTTTTGCCTTTAAAATTTTTTTTCGATGCCGTTTGTATGCGTTTTGATAGTGGTTTGAGGGTGTTTCGAAGCCTTATCTGGGGTGTTTTACAGACACGAATGGACACGAATTAGTGCGAATTTTTCACGAATTTGAGGAGGGTTGGAATTGACAGGGGTGGACATGAATTGGGGCGAATTTTCACGAATTTTGAGGAGGCTTTTTTGGGTGGCGGTTGGGCTTAACGGCGCTTCGCGTTAGGGATTGAAATGAATACTCCATAGGAGTCCTTTGGACCGGCCGCCTTCGCTAAAGCTATGGCGGCTGAAAGCCCGTTGGAAAATGTTAGGTTGAGCATAAGCGGCTAATGCCTTGTGCAGTATAAATGGAAAGCCCGACCGCGCTTCTGTCAGCGCGGGAACGCCCTGTTTTCAGTGACCCGCCGTCGCTGAAGCTATGGCGGACGAAGGCAGTTGGCAGTAGCAGTAGCAGTAGCAGTAGCAGTAGCAGTAGCAGTATTGCAGGATTTGAGAATTTTAGGTTATAAGCCGGTATACAGCTTAAACAATTGCTTAAAAGTCCGCTTAGCACGAGCGTGTGACGCCCGTTTACCGGGCAATTTTAACTATGAGTTGTGTTCATTTTAGCGTTCAAAAATGAACGCTTTTTGCCATTTCAACCATGAAGTGATACTTTGCACTTTATGCATAGATCGCTTATCATTAGCGTTTTAAACCAAAACTATGAAGTAAAAAAACAGGGGTTTTGTAAAAAAATGAACACCTGAACGATTGCTTTTTAGTTAATGTTTGCCGTCCGTGCCATCCGGTAAAACGGCAGTTGCTGAACGTGCCGGTCAGTTACCGGTGCGGGTGAGCCTGTAAAAGTATTGAAGCGTATCCTGCGCGCCGTAGGTAACCAGTTGCAGCGTGGTGCCGTCGTATTGGTAATTATAACTGCCGGTAAGGTGTACCTTTGGCGACGAACTGCCGGGCGGGTAGGTTTGGTCCGCAAAAAGTATCTCCGACGAGGACGGGTCTACCAGGTATGAGCCATGGCTTCCGGCATGCAGTTTTGATGTATCCCCGGTTATTTTATAGCCGGTTGCTGTTTCCATTACCAGGCCGATGTAGGCACTATCTACGCGATTACTATTGGTTGTACGGTTTACATGATAAAGTTTAAACTGACCCGAAAACGTGCCCGAAACCGGGACGGGGGTATTGGGCAGCACATTGCTTTTTCCGGCACAGCCGTATAAACAGGCTGCTGCTATGGTTAGCAGGCAGATAACGTTCCTTTTCATATTCGGTTACTTTTAATAAAACAGCCTTTATATCCTTTTAATTACGCGTATAGCAAAGGTAACGATACAGCCGCGATAAAATTACTTAAACAGCCGATATAAAAAACCGTACAGGATTTATCGCGGCCTTTCCTGCTGGCTTTGTGGTTAAAATTAAACACCGGGTACTTTTCAGATAGACCTTTGACTATCGACTTTCGACTACGGACTTCAGACTTTCTTCGCTTCTTCCCAAAAAACGTCCATTTCGGCAAGGCTCATGTCGTGTAATTGCCTGCCGGTTTCACCGGCCTTTTTTTCCAGGTAGGTAAAGCGTTTAATAAATTTACGGTTGGTTTTTTCCAGGGCGTCTTCCGGGTTAATGCTGATAAAACGGGCATAGTTGATCAGCGAGAACAGCAGGTCGCCAAACTCGCTTTCCGCTTTTTCGTGGTCGATAGCCGACTCGTCTTCAGCATTAAACTCGTTCCTGAATTCCTGCATTTCCTCTTCCACTTTGGCCCAAACCTGCCCTTTTTCCTCCCAGTCAAAACCCACGCCGCGGGCCTTCTCCTGTATGCGCGACGCTTTTACAAGTGCCGGCAGCGACGCCGGCACCCCGGCCAGCACCGACCGGTTGCCTTCCTTTAGCTTTATTTGCTCCCAGTTACGTTTTACGTCGTTTTCGTCATTTACATCAACGTCGCCATAAATATGCGGGTGGCGGTTTACCAGCTTATCGCAAATGCCATTGAGCACATCTGTGATATTAAAATCATTGGTCTCGGAAGCTATACGGGCATAAAAAACCAGGTGCAGCATGATGTCGCCCAATTCCGTTTTTATTTCGGCCATGTCGCCGCCTAAAATAGCATCCGACAGTTCGTAGGTTTCCTCGATGGTAAGGTGCCTGATGCTTTCCAGCGTTTGCTTTTTATCCCAGGGACAGTTGAGCCTGAGGTCGTCCATGATGGTGAGCAGCCGGGTAAAAGCGGTTTCAGGTGTGGACGCAAATGGCGGAGGAATTAAGGGCATATGAGATTTATATTAACACTAATTGGCACGCATTTATTCGAATTAAACGAATTGAATTGCACGAATTGATGGCAAAAATAGGGTTTTATCGGATTGTTTCTCCAACCGTTTAAACCTGGTGGACGCTTTTTTTGCCGGGTTGCTGCTGTAAGTGTTCAAAAAAATGCTCAAAATTGGACAGATTTTGGATATATGCAATTCTTAAACGGCTGAAAAACAGTGTTTTCGTAGGGCGTTTGAAGGGTGGTCGTGTGAAAAAAATGAACACTTGAAAGGGGGTTAAAAGCCATGAGTTGAGCGGACTGACGGATTAATTTTGCCCGCAATTTCCGTGTGCCGGGAGGTCGCTTTTGTAAATGAATTTTTTAATTTAGTTGGATAATTTACTATTAGAATTTAATCCACACTTGCCGAATGTCAACGCTTGTTTTAAATCAGTTGATTTAATAAAAATATGCCCTCTTGTTAATGCTGAACTGATGTTAATTTGTTCCATTTACAACTAAAATAGCTGCCATTGTCAGAAAAATTTACTTTAGCTTATTTATACTCTTATCCATAAACGGTGCACTTAAAGCGCAAACTTTGGATCGGGATATTGCCGGTGCGTCGTTGACCCAGCCGCAGCCTTTTTTGTACACTATCAACGGGCTCAACCCGGCCGCGAGGCATTGGAGTCTTAATTATTCCGGCGGTTACGGACAGTATACGGTTACACCGCTTGGGTTTGATGGCGTTGACCAAAATATGGGTGTTAAGGGATATTTAGGCAACCGTTTTAGCCTGCTGGCTAATATGGGCGTGGGCTTTGGTTCGAGGGGCAATACGCAAACCTATCAACAGGCCGAAGTATTTAAAGATTTTATTGGTGGCAATAGTCCTACCGGTTTCAGGTTTGGAACAAGCCTGGGCGTGATCAGGGAATTCAGCAATGATGTAGTGCTGCTCAGCCGGTTTAATGCTGCTTTCGAAAACCTTGCGTGGAAGATTGGCGCGAACGCAAGAATTGAAAAAGCTTTTGCAACTGATCGCGACGAATTTGACCTGATTTCGAGCTTTGGAATATTAAGAAGAATAAAAGGGCAATTGTTTGGCGGGGTTGAAGCGGTTGGGCAGGATTTGGAAGGATTGTGGGAAACCGACGAGGCCGAAGGCGGGGCTAAAGTGTTGATAGGTCCATCATTGAACTATGTGCCCATTGGCTCGCGGTTATCCTTTTCGCTTAATGCAGGGCCCATTTTATATGTTACCCATAGCAGCCTGACGCCAAACGATTCGGCTGTTCGCGAGTTGCCTTTGAGTGATGGCTTCACCATAAAATTTAATGCAGGCTTTAATTTTCTATAAATTTCTTGCAGCTCTCAGCATTTCTCTTTTCCCCGGAGCGCCTGGGGCTTTTTCAACCTTGCAGCCCAGGGCTTTTAATGCGCGCTTTAAATTGCCTGTAATGGCATAGGTAACAAATACGCCGCCCGGTTTCAGGAACTGAACGGTATGAGCGATTGCATCCTCATTCCACATTTCCGGCTGGCGGGCAGATGCAAATGCGTCGAAATAAATAATATCAAATTGCTGATCTAATTTAAATTCCATCAGTTTGCAGTTGGCAATTTGCAATTGGCAGGTGTGACTAAACCGTACCGTAGCGCCGAAAGCGGCCTCATATTTTTCGGCAAAGGTTTTCCATGTTTCCGTGGATATATATTGCTCATAGTCCGTTTCCGCAATCATTTCGGGGCTTAATGGATAGGCTTCAATACCGGTATAATCCAGTTTAATTTTTTGCCCCGCGCAATAGTCGGCACTCAGCAAAAAATTCAGACCTGTGCCGAAACCTACTTCTAAAATCGATATTGATTTTTGCCTGGAATTATTTTCCAGGAAGTAAACCAGCCCCGAATTAACAAACACATGCCGGCTTTCCCGCAGCGCCCCATGGGTGGAATGGTAATGCTCGCCAACTTCGGCGTTAAAAATAGTATTGGAGCCATCGGCCGTTCTTACGATTTCGAGCATTTTAAACGGTTATGCCTTGCTGGTGTGCGTTTAACGAATGTATGGTAAAAATGCGCTCAATGTTCAATTTTTTGCCGGCCGATCTCCACTACGGCCTCGCTCAGGTCCAATACGGGCACAGCAGCTATTTTAGCAGCCACAATGCTGGCCGCTGCCGCCGAACGGTAGCCGGCTGCGCAATGCACAACGATGGGCTTGTCTTCGGGTATTTCGTTTACGCGTTCCCTGAGTTCGGGCAGGGGAATGATCAGGGCATTTTCAAATATCAGCGCATCTTCCGTTTCGATCGGGTTGCGAACATCCACAATGGTATATTTTTCGGGGTTTGTGGTGAAACGCGGAAGATTAAAATCCCTCGCAGGCAGCAATGGATATTGAGGATCTGAAATTCCGGCAATAATATTCCTTTCATAACCAATCTTTGCCGCTTTCGAAATAACTTTTTCCAGGGCATCGTCATCATTCGCCACCAGGTAAAATCGCTCATTGGGGCCGACGATGGCGCCCAGCCAGGTCTCGAACTTGCCGCCGTTTTGCAAATTAATAGCGCCTTTTTCGTGCCCCATCATAAACTCCGCATTTGGCCGCGTATCAATCACCAGCGCTTCTTTTTCAATGGTCACTCCGCCCTTCAACCGCACGATTTTGTTTACACTTTCGGCGTAAGCAGACGCGCCTTTTTTATTAAGTTCAACATCACTGCCAAAATACTTTGGTATGAAAGGTTGATCTGCTATGATGGTTTTTACAAACTCAGGCTCCGCCATTAGTTGCAGGGCATAGTTTTCGCGCAATTCCCGGCCAATAGTGCTTTCCAGGTCGGGGCTCATGTTTTTGCCGCAAAGCGATCCGGGGCCATGTGCGGGATAAACTTTTACACCGTGCGGTAATTTCATTAGCCGGTCCCGGGTGGAATGATACAGCGCCCGGGCGAGCTCTTCCTTTTTGGCTGTGATATTGCCCGCATTTTCGCGCAGATCAGGCCGGCCTACATCGCCTACAAATAACGTATCGCCGGTGAATAACGCCTGTTCTTTCCCGTTTTCATCTTCCACCAAAATGCAGATCGAATCGGGTGAGTGGCCCGGCGTATTAATGGCTTTAAGCTTAATATCATTCAATTGAATGGTATCGCCGTCATCAAAACTTTCATGCGGGTATTCAGCGCCGGTCAGTTTGCTGGCATAAATAACTGCGTTTGTGGCATGATGAATTTCCAGGTGTGAGCTGATAAAATCGGCATGAGGGTGTGTTTCAATTATGCCTGTGATATCGGCATCATGCTGTGCCGCGAAATCGTAGTAAGGCTGCGGGTCGCGAGCGGGATCAATGACTATCATTTTCCCCGTTCTGACTACTGCATACGAGGCATGAGCTAATCCTTTATCGTAAAATTGTTGAATGATCATGTGGCGCAAAGATATGGGAATTTCGGATTTCGGAATTATGGTTTGAGATTCTGAACAAAAGTTACTGGTAAAAACCCGAAATCAAAATCACTTAACGGCGTTAATGGAAGGATAGAAATTTCAAAATAAAATTAATCCGAAATCGAAAACGGCGAAGCCCTCAACGAAGTTAATCCGACTTCCGAAATTATTCGCCCTCCCTTTTTACAAGCAAAAACTCATCTCCATCCAATGGCAAATAACCGTATTCGTAACAAAAGTGATAGGTTTTGCCGTTGTGGGTTTGATAGCTGCGGGTATGGTATTCAAAGTCGAAGCCTTTCGACGCTAGTTTCTTGCGGGTGGTTTTGGTTTTACCGGTGGGATTTAATTCCTCTAAAATCCTGCGGTTGCGCTTTAAAATATTATTGATATTGCGTACCAGGTTATAGCTATTGCTGTTTAGCTGGTTATTGTAGTTGTTACGGCACAGGTCGTTGCAGAATTTTTTGTCGGCCCGTCCATGCAATGGCGTTCCGCAATCCAGGCAGGTTCTTGCTTCATTCATTTGCTAAAGGTATGCAAATAATTAACCGTTTGCAAACGCTTACAAACGGAAGTTGTCGACTGTAAACGATTATTAACCGGATATGCTAAATTTCTTAGTACAACTTTGCTTCGTCAATTAAAAAACAAAAAAATTAGAAAATGAACTCACTAAGAAACAGCGTACGCCTGGTTGGTAACCTGGGTATGGATCCGGATGTAAAAAGCTTTGAAAACAACAGAAAATTAGTGCGCTTGTCGCTCGCGACCAGCGAGACCTACAAAAACGACAAGGGCGAGCGGGTAACCGATACCCAATGGCACAACCTGGCGCTATGGGGCAATATCGCGAATTTTGCCGAAGAGGACCTTAAAAAAGGCGATCAGATCGCCATCGAGGGAAAGCTTACCAATCGCAATTATGTTGACAAGGACGGCAATAAACGCTACATGTGCGAGGTGGTTGTCAACGAATTTATCAAGTTGGGCGCGCGGGGTTAGAGGCCAGAGATTAGAGATTAGTTTTTGCCGGAAAGTTTTTTATTGTTACACGATCTTAGAAGTCTACACCACTTTTCAAAAAAACTAATCTCTAATCTCTAATCTCCAATCACTATAAACTTTTTCAACTATATTTGTTATGTACTTAGAAGCAAAAGAAACAGCCCGGTTATACAAGTTGCTAACTGAAAAGTTAGGCAACGATACTTACAGAGGCTATATTTAAATATATCGACAACAAAACTGAAAGATCGGTGGAAGCAACCATTAAGACCCTGGCTACAAAAGATGACATTGCAAATATCCGCAGAGAAATGGGGGAAAATAAATCTGAAACCATTAAATGGATGTTTATATTTTGGATTGGACAGGTCGGAGCGACGCTGGGCATTTTGCTGGTATTTTTAAAAAAGTAATATTTACTCTTTGTGTACTGTCTAGCCTACTTGCTGCCAGCAGTAATGTTAGTGGATCACAACTCATCCCGCAAATGCACTGTTTTCTCCACTATCGTATGTATCACGCCATCCAGTTCCTGCGCTGTAATATTGAGGTGATCCATTATTTCCTTATTCATCGGGTTATCCAGGTTTTTCCGGTCAAATAAGTTTACCAATCCTAAAATTGTAGCAACGGGCCTTCGTATCTCGTGTGAAGATATAGCAGCGATATCCTGCAGCATTTTATTTTGTTCTTTAACACTGTCCTGGTTTCTTTGGTTCTCAATCAATATCCTCAGAATGTTTGATGTTCGTTCAATCAACTGCAGCTCCTCGGATTTGGGTTCTCTTGGTGTTGTATAATAAATAGCAAAAGTGGCCAGCACATGTGCACCATGCGAGCTGATCACCGGTGTTGACCAGCATGCCTTCAATCCGAATGGACGCGCAAATTCCCGATATTCCTCCCAAAGCGGATCGGTGTCGATGTCGCTAACAATGACCTGGCTACGGTGGTAGACCGAGGTGCCACACGACCCGGCTTTTGGACCAATGGCTGACCCGTTTATTAAATCGCAGTATTTAGCCGGCAGCCTTGGCCCGGCCAGGTGGTAAACCTTTTCCTGTGCCTTGTCCACTTCAAGCACCGAACAGATCATATCCGGGAATATTTCTTCAATGCCTTTTAGCAATTCATTAACAGTTTGAGGTAATGTGTACGAGACAGAGGCGTTTAGCTCAAGCACTTTTTTCTCAAGTGCCAGTATAAGTTGTTGTACCTTTACGGAATTAATATCTCTTATAAAAACCATTATTTCATTTTTATAGGGATAGATATTAATGCGCAGCCATCTTTTCAAGTACTTATTAAAATATTGTACTTGCGACGGCAAGCTTGATTTAAAGGCCAATTCGAAGGCGGCAACTACGTCCGGCGGCATCCCAAGACTATGAATCTTTTTTAAACTGATGTTTTTCAGTTGTTTATTATTTAAGCCCGTAATAGCAAGGAAAGCGGGATTAAATGCCGTGATATGCCATTTGTTATCAACGATAAAAAACCCCTCGTTAAAGCTTTGCAGAATATGCTGAATATTATCGGCCAGGTGCGGTTGATCAGTGCCGTTTAGTTTATTGGTGAGGTTAGTGCCCGACGCGTAAATTAGTCCATCGGCAGCATTGAAATATAATGACCAGTTGATATTGTAAAAACGGCCGTCGATACCTTTAATTCTTGCTTCATACCCCTTGATCTCTTTTTTCCTGAGCAGGGTATTCACCAGGTCCTGCCTTCTTCGTACATCAGCGGGGTGGGAGAGCGCGTTAATTTTAATATTTGCGAGTTCCTCCTCTGAGTAGCCGAGCATTTTTCTGAAAGCTGCATTTGTGTGCCTGATAAACCCGTTCTTATCCAGTACACAGAAAAAATCTGATGATTTATCAAACAAAAATGACAGCAGGGTATCCATTCATTGTATCATCTAAAAACAAAACATTGTGCCGGCAAACTGTCCCGCAAGTAAATTGAATAAGGCAAAGGGTAATCCATCAAATTGATGGGAACTTTAATATAAAGATGCCGTAAAGCGACGTCCGCGAATAATATTGCCGTTCTTTTTATAAAATTAGAAATAATACTGTTAAAATGCCAAATATTATTTAAGGGGCCGTACCGGCCACTGGCAGCACCTTGCCATTAAAAAAACGTTGACCTGTAATAGAAAAGTCAGCAATATATTTACCCATTTCAAATGCCATTACAGGTGACTGATAACCGGGGAATGCTTCTTCGAGCATCTCAGTTTGCGCTGACCCCAGGGCCAGGCAGTTTACTTTTATTTCCCGGTCGGCAAGTTCAAGCGCCAGGCATTCAGTTAAGGTATGCAAGGCAGCCTTACTTGCAGAATAAGCCGATAATCCGGAGAATTTCACGCTGCCCTGGTAGCCACCCATGCTGCCTATGTTAACGATATGAGAATTTTGAGGCATCAGGTCGATCATAGCGCGAATCATGCGTACATGGCCGATGAAATTGCTTTGCAGCATTTCAACAAAATCCATTTCCTTCAACTCCGTGAAAGGTTTGTTTATTAACACACCGGCGTTATTGATCAGGATATCAACCCTGTTGTCCAGGTTGCCTTTAATAAATTGTTGCAGGTCTGCGTAGTCATCGTGCACAATGTCAAAGGCGAGTGCGTAAATTTCAGCCTCCGGGTTTAGCCCATGCGCAATCTCCAGCAACTTTTCCAGCTTGTCCTGCGATCTGGCCAGCGCTGTTACTTTATGTTTTCCTGACATGGTCAGTTCCAAAGCGGCCTCAAAACCAATCCCGCTACTGGCGCCTGTTATTAAAATGTTCATAGATATACTGACTTCACAACGCCCGATCGCCAAATATTTAGTGACAGGTGTCGTCGGGAACTAATTTAGTCGAATTTCTTCACACCACCAATTTCTGCTCAACCGGATGCTTGATTAAATATAACCCATCATTGATCAATTTGCTGTACTCAGGCTCATTTAAAGCTTTTTGTTGTAGAAATGCTCTGATCTCGGCTGCCACATCCCGTTCAACACCTTCGTGCTCCAGTATTTCCAGTATTTCCAGCGCACAAAGCCAATCGTCATGATGATTTTTTTGCAATTGGAACCAAACGTTTCCTAAAAAGCCAAAATCGCCGCCTTGCTGCCTTCTGTTGCGCACCTGCTGGTAAAGCTTGTGTAGTTCAAGGGTGCGGCCGTCATAAACGGTGTGGTGTGTTTCAAAGTTTGATTTAAAGGCGATTTCCATAAAGGCGTCTTTATCAGCCGCTCCGCAAAAAACTGAAGTGACCGTGTCACCAACAGCCATATCATACTCGCCCCAAATTGGGTCAAAAACTATTTCGCCGTTTTCGTCCTTAACGGTGCAATTGGTAAAGGTGATCAGTTGCGTTTTTCCGTTTGCCGATAAAATGGTTTTTACATCACCGCTAACCACGAAGCCGCTTTCAAAAACCAGTTCGGCCGGCTTCCCTTCCTCAATCCCAAAATAGTTCAATTCTTCAATGCTCAAATGTTCAAGCGCCATCGCATGGCCTTTTAGCTTACCCACCGGGGAACTATAGCCCCCGATGTGATGATCTTTACCATGTCCGGGTAATTGCTTATTGTCCACTGAAAGCGCCGACGCGCCGGTGGTACGAACAAAAACCGGTTGCCCGTCTTCGCCGGGTTTAAAAGCGGTAAAGGTCCCGGAAAGCTGCAAGCCTGAACTGAATACTGCCGTACAGGTATTCTTGCTTTCGATAGCCTTTTTCACACCGTAATCGCCGCCAACTCGAAATGCCATGGTGTCAGCAAATGTTTCTAACACATCGATAAGGTTTTGAAAACTGGGTGTAACAAACAACTGCGGCTGTGCCTTGGTAATATCGTACGGATATTTTATAGCGTCAATGGTGTAAGGAAGCTTTTTTACATCGCTTTTCATACAGCTCACGCTCTCGCCGATTGAGGACAACAAGCCCGCGCCATATATCTTTGGATTTTCGAGCGATCCGATCAAACCATATTCCACGGTCCACCAATGCAGTCGGCTTAGCAGCGCCATTTCTGACGGGTCGCCCATATTTTCCTGGCGATGGGCAACCAATTCTTCAGCTTTTTTTATTTCGGCTTCATCGGCATCGGGCATTTCTTTTAAGATGGATAAAGCTCTGATCGCTTCGTACAATTGAAAATCCTGGGCCGAAAACATGGCCTTAGCCCCGATCGATCCAAAATAGCTCAGGTATTCGTGATAATCTTTGTCGGCGATGATCGGCGCGTGGCCAGCGGACTCGTGTATAATATCCGGCGCCGGCGTATATTCAATGTGTTTTAGCTGGCGGATATCGGCCGCGATCACCAGCACGCGATAGGCCTGGTATTCCATAAAGGCGGCAGGAGGGATAAACCCATCGACTGTAACTGCACCCCAGCCAATTTTGCCCAGTGCATCGTTCATTTCCTGCAGGCTGGGGATCTTTTCGATCGTCAGGCCGGCTTTTAGCAGCCCCGGGATATAGGGGTAATAAGCTACATCTTTCAGGTAGCTGTAATTTTGCCGCATCACATACCGCCAAACCGCATGGTCAACCGGGGTATAATGCTCGTAATGCTGGTCAACAATAAATTGTTTTAAATGCGCTGGCAAAGCGGCAACCTGTGGATTACCAAAATCATTAAAATGGCTCATTACGCTTAAATAGGTCAGTTACAGAAACGCAAATCTACAAATTTGGTTGTTGTCCGTCTATTTTTCGATGGCAGGTTTTATACCTTTTTCTAATCGTTTTGGCAAAAGCACATAATAAATACCTAACAGGGCAACCGTGAGTGAGATCAGGTAGAAAGAGGACGCCAGGAATACGCCGAGGTCGGGCTTTATCGGAAATACTGCAGGAAGATTTTTTGCGAGTACGGTAAAAATTCCTTCACGGGCGCCTGCACCACCAGCGGTAACGGGGATTAATATACCAAACCCCGACACTAAAAAGGCCAGCAAATAAGGCGGAAATTTTAAATTGGCATCGGGTTGCCCAAGGATAAGGCAAATTACAGCCAGTACCTGGAACAATTGCAGCAACAAGGCCTTACCATGCGCCTGGAAAAAATATTTAGTATAGTCGGCAAAAAATTTCCGTGCTACAAAATAGTAAATGGCAGAACCAGCCAGGAATATGCCAGCCGGTAAAAAAAGGCTGACCTTTATTTGCGGCAGCATAAAAATAAGCGCGACAATTATTAAACCGATTGCCCAAAGGCCGCTTAAGCGATCAAAAATAACAGCCCAAAAAAGTTTTTTTAACGGCGTTTTATAAGTTTTGTTGATGAGGTACATTTTATAACCGTCGCCGCCGATGCCGCCGGGCAAAAGGAAGTTATAAAATAACCCAAGAAAATAAAGCCGTAAATTGTACCTGCTGTCAATGTTAAGGCCAAGCGATTTAAAAAAACTCATTAACCGCCAGGCGGACACGAGCATTGACAAAAAGAAAAACACAATGGCTGCTAAGTACATCTCCCAGTATTGGGGATGAAGCAACCGCTTTTTTACAGAATTGATATCTACTTTACTGAAAACCCAGATCAACAGGGCCGTTGTTACCGCTATTTTTAAAACGGTTTTTACGATATTCCATAGCCGCTGTTTGCGCGTTTTGGGCTTTGCTTCCTCTTCGGCTTCGTTAACAATTGCATCCTCAATTTTTGTCATTGCTGCCGCAAAGGTAACTTTTTAACAGCCGGGAGCCAACAACAAGGCGGCAGGATAACGTATCCTGATCCCCGGGGCGCCCGATCCGTATAAATATTATTTCTTCGTTTCCATCCGCTCTAAAATATCAAGTATTTTATCCAGCTTGTCAATTTCAATGGAGTTTAACCTTTGCAGTAGCTCTTCTATTTCCTTTTTAGCCTCGCAATTTGTTTTATAATCTGCATCCGCCTGTGCGCGGTCGCGTTCGCTTTGCCGGTTTTGCGCCATCATAATGATAGGAGCTGCATAGGCGGCTTGTGTAGAAAATAACAAGTTAAGCAGGATATAAGGGTAAGGGTCCCAATGCTTTATAAAAGCGATAACATTTAATACCATCCACAACGCAACTATAAGAGTTTGGATAATAATGAACCGCCATGAGCCCATTCCGTTTGCCACCCTGTCGGCCAAACGTTGCCCAAAACCCAACGAGGCTTTGTGTGTATCATGCCATGTTTTGCTGTCTGTCATAAATTTGTCGGTTAATTGTTCTGCAAAATATAAATAAAACAATCAACTGCATATTTCTTTTTTATGATTGACTTTTATAGTTTAGGTTTGAAAATATTTGTCGTCGACAAGGTAACAGGAACGATGAGTTTAAGATTTGGATTTACCTGAATCCGGGACTAAAAAAAAACAGCACATGCATCAGGAAATGATCCTGGAAACCATATCGGTTACCAAAAACTATTTTGGAGATAAGTCTACAGGAATAAATAACGTAACCATTTTTATCCCTAAAGGAAAAGTGACGGCTATTGTCGGCGAAAGTGGCAGCGGCAAAACCACGCTGCTCAACCTGCTTTACGGTTTGATCCAGCCCGATTCGGGCGAGGTTTTCTTTAAGGAAGAACGGGTTTTAAAACGTGAGCAAAAGCTGCAGCACGCGCATGAGGCCATGCGCATGGTTACCCAAAACAGCCGGGATATGGACATGTACGCAACCGTTTGGGAAAGCGTGCGTTCGGGGCTAAAAGATTCAGAATTAGGGCTCGACACCGAAAAACAAAAGATCACTGACTCACTCAATATGCTCGATATCCTGCAGTTGAAGGATCAGCCTTTCGGCAAGCTGAGCGGTGGTGAAAAACAACGGGTTACCATTGCCAAAGCCCTGATCAGCAGGCCGGAAGTGATATTACTCGACGAACCGTTTAACCAGGTAGATGCCACCTACCGTGAAGGCCTGCAGCACGATATCAGGTACATCGTAAAAAACTGGGGCGTAACGATCGTGCTTGTATCACACGACCCGGCCGAGATACTCTCCATGGCCGATGAGCTGATCGTTTTAAAGGAAGGCGAGATCGTTGAGAACGGTAAGCCCGAAGAACTTTACAATTCACCCAAATTGCTTTATACTGCCCAAATCCTGGCAAGCGCCAGCCAGCTCACCCCTGAGCAAGCCAAAAAGCTGGGTATCAAAACCACCAGGGGCACGGTGATCATTTATGCCGAGCATGTAAAGATCAGCAAAGGTTTCAGCCCCAAATGGAATGTCCGGCAGGTGTTATTCAAGGGGATTTACGAAGAGCTTATTATCCAATGCGATAAAATGACGCTTCGCGCCATCAACCTGGCAAAAGGCAAATACCCTAAGGGAGCCAAAGTAAGCATCAGCATTGAGCATTACTACGAATTCGGCCGATGGGAAGCGCCGGTGAACAATTTGCCGAGGGAGATGGATTGAGCGTTAGTTGTAGAAGTTGTAAATGTTGTAATAAGTTGTAGAAGTTGAGTTATTCAAACCTTTTCAACCTCTACAACCTTTTCAACCCTTACAACTTTGCTCCGGTACTTCGCCAAATTAATCAGCAGCACGCTTGCCAAAATTACCACAAGGCCGGCAATTTGTATAAGCGATATATGCTCCCCTGCGAACACCATCCCCAGTATTACTGCAATAACCGGGTTAACGTACGCGTAAGTGCTTACCTGGGTGGCCGTGCGCACATTTAACAGCCAAACATAAGCGCTATAAGCGGCTATTGATCCAAAAATAATGAGGTATGCCACACCAAGCCAGCTTTGCGGGTGAATGGCTTGCCAATTGATGTGGTTTAACTCCCCGTGCAGCAGCGCGGCCGGGATATAAACCACACCGCCGGCAATCATTTGCCAGGCTGTGCTTACCGATGCTGAGACGGTGGTTTGGCTGTGCTTTGAATATAACGACCCCGCCGACCATGCAACTGACCCAACCAGCAGCAGGAACATCCACACCAACATGGCTGAACCGCCTGAACCGCTAAATACATGCCCGATCTGTTCGCTGAATAGAAGAATTACCCCGCCAAAACCGATAATGAGGCCAAGGATGGTTGCTTTGCTCCTGAAGTTTACGGCCCAGTTCCGCTTATCGAGCACCACAAACCAAATGGGCGCCGATGACACCAAAATGGCCACAACGCCGCTGGGGATGGTCCGCTCAGCCAGTAATACTACACCAATAGCCACGAACAACAGCAGAAAGCCCGTAACCGCTGCTGACACGATGTCTTTCCAAATAAATATTTTCTCCTTTTTTATGGCACACCAGCCCAGCAGCAGCAAACCGGCTGTTGTAAACCGGAGCGCGCCGATCATAAACGGCGGCATGCCGCCCTGTTCGGCCATGCGGATAAAAAAGTAGGTAGATCCCCAAACCAGGTAAACGATGGCGAAGGCGATGATCACCAGCAGGGGAGAGGCTGGTTTGCTTGATGCAGCTGACATAAGATATTATTTTTCGGGTATAACCAATTGTTGTTGTTCTTTTACTGTCTCCAGCACAATAGTGGTGCGTGTGCTGAGCAGGCCGGGTATGTTGCTGAAGCTGCTGCGCATCAGGCGCATCAGGGTCGACGAATCATAAGTGCGCACCTTTACCAGGTAACAATCGTCACCGGCAATGTGGTGTACTTCCTGTACCTCGGGAATTTTGGCCAGCTCTTTGGCCGTATCGTTGCAGCCCGGGCTGTCGCCGGCTTTCATGAAGATGAAGGCCAGCATCTTTTGCTGCAAGGCATCGGGGTTAATGCGAATGGTGGATTGCAATATCACGCCCTTTTGCTCCAGCTTCTTAACGCGCTCCAACACCCCTGATGGCGCCATGCCCAGCTCACGGGCCAAATCGGCGTTGCTGATGCGGGCGTTCTCCTGCATCAGCCTCAGGATGTGCAGGTCGGTTTTATCTAATATGATCTCTGTTTCGTTAATCATACGGTAAATGTAAACAGGAATTGAATTATGTTCATAGAAATATTTATAAAAATGAATTTAATTCGACAAATGGCAAGCAAGCGCGAAAGTCGGAAATCCGATGGCTCCAGGCCGGAAGCCGAAAGATTAAACGGGAATTGTTTGAAAGACTGCCACCAAAATGGGTCTGGCTATCTACAGTGTTCAACTGTTCAACTAAGTCGGAAATTGAACACTTTGAACATATTGAACACTATTATGTTAAGTAGAAATTTGTATTATTTTATTTATAATCAACTACTTAAATGATTCCTGCAAAAAACATGGGAGAGATTTTTTGCAAAAACGGCGTTCAATTGTAACACGGATTGAACACCGGTTGAACACTTGCCGGCTGTTTACCCCTGTAAAAAGTTGACATTTTTTGTATTTTGAGTTGGAGCTAACCTGTTATCAGCCAGTTCATTGCGGTCGATTTCAGTCAAGAAAAAGCTCCGGTCACCACTAATAGCCTGCTAAAGCCCTTCGAAACGTTGCGAAATGGCTTCGAAACGCCCTCTGAAACACCTTCAAACGGGCACGAAAAATTTTTTATGGAAGCAAAAATCGTTCATTTTTGAACATCGGTTGAACGCCGGCTTGCCCGCTTCCAAACCACATCCTGCCCGTTGCGCCGCTCCAGCATCAGCATATTTCCGACCTCGTCTTTCACAAATAATTTCCTCCCACGCGCATCGCTTTTGCGGAAAAACACATTGTTTGTTTCGGCAAACAAAGCATCCGGTTTCCTGCCACTCTTTTGGATAAAAAGTGTATCATTTTTAAGGGTAATAGTTGCTGTATCCTCGTCGCCCAATTTGTAAACGCCTGTATATTGTTTCAGCACACGCGTATCAAGCGTAATTGCGGGTGGTAAGGCCGGTATTTCAAAAACCTGCATGCTGAGCATCACCCAGCCGGAGGCCGTTTTATACCAGGTGTCAGTCGTCGCATAAGAGCTATGAAGTTTCGCATTAAAAAATTGCTCATACTCATCAGCCACATATTGAATAACCGCAACATTGTCATGAAAAACAAAGACCGGTTGGGTAACCCAAACATGGCCCGAAATGCTTTTCGGAAAAGGGCCCATCGTGGCCAGGAATTCTTTTTTAAAAGCGCCGGCGCCATCCTCATCCACTACGTGCCATTTAGGGTCGAGGTATTTGTTCCAGGTAGCCGTATCGCCGGGCAGGGCATCTTGCAGTTGTTGTTCCAGTTTGATGATTTGGCTGGCATTGGCAGCGCTGTCGGTTTGGGCGTTTCCGCGCAGGGAAACTAATAGCAGCAGCACCGCCTGTAAAACTATTTTATGCATGCATAAAGATAGCATGTACACCGTTTTCAAAAGCAATTATTAATCAGATGCCGACAATATTTAAATAAAAACGTGGCGAAGGACCCGTTCAATATCCCAAATCGAACATCCGAAACGGGCGAAACCTTCCTAAGCATCTATGAAAATAAACAATAGCGACAAATCCGAAATAAAGCATCCGGCATCCGAAATCAAATTTTTATGATCTTATTGCTTTTTGCCTTCGGCCGATGCTCATCCGGCTTAGGTACCTGCTTCACAATAAAAATCAGCGCGTGTGCAACAACTTTAAGCGCTTTTATGGAAAAAGTGTACAAACGGCTTCATTACCCTCCAGGTATCGCCCAGGGTATCCTGCAGCGTTACGGTTTCTTTTTCAGGGCGTTGGCCTATTTTCTTTTGGTTTGATGATGGCATGGCGGATGGTTTAAGGGGATATAGCGGAAACCGTGCCAAAAGGGAAAAGAGCAGAGGCTTTCAAAAGCGGCGGCCCGGTGCGATTCCCCTCTTGAGAGGGGAGGAGGGGTGTGTCATTCGGCTTTGCTATCAGGAAATAGTTCGGGGTGTCGTTCAAACACATATTGTTCGATGGTGCGTAATACATTCTGCATATCTTTCCGCACCTCCTGTTCAGTAAAACGAAGAATTGTCAATCCGAATCCTGCCAATTCCTTATCCCGTAAAACATCGCGATCATCTTGTTCTTCCCAGGTATGGTAAAGTCCGTCAACTTCAATTACCAGGTATAGTTCATAACAATACAAGTCGACGATATAGTTGAGCAGCGGTTTTTGGCGATGGAAATCAAAGCCGAACAATTGCTTGTTTTTCAATTCGTTCCAAAGCAACACTTCGCCCAATGCGCTATCATTTCTCAATTTCCGGGCTAAGGGCTTGAGATTTATATTATAGGGAATTATTTTGCGACGCATGGCAAGGCAATTCAAGGAGCAACAATATAAAAGTAGAAATTTTGCCTGAGAAAAAGCACCGATACGACCTCAAAACCACACTGACACACCCCCGCCCCTCTCAAGAGGGGAACCCAACGCGCAACTGTACTGTTGGCGCCATCAAGCCTGCTGATCCGCCACCCTTCCCGACTTCCTCAAAGTAATCACCGTCACTTCCGGCCATATCCCCAATCTTCCCGAAAATGCTAAAAACCCAAACCCACGGTTCACATACAAATACCGGTTCTTTTCATTGGCCAGGCCGGCCCAATCCAGGTAGCGGTATTGCACCGGGCTCCAGCGCAGGCCTGCCGTTTCCACGCCGAACTGTGCACCATGGGTATGGCCTGCAAGAGTCAAATGGATGGTGGTAGGGTGGAAGCGCACTTTTTCTTCCCAGTGGGTAGGATCATGCGAGAGGAGGATTTTAAAAGCATCTTCCGGCACGCCTTTCAGCGCTTTGTCCAGGTCGCCGATCTGGATGAAGCCGCGGCCCCAGTTTTGTACACCGATCAATGATATTTTCTGTCCGCCTTTTTCCAGCACCACGTTTTCGTCCAGCAGCAATCGGTAGCCAAGGGTTTTGTGGTGCTGTTTTAATTTTTCCAGGTTTGCGGCTTTTTCAGCCTCGCTGTTCCATTGGATATAATCGCCATAATCATGATTGCCCAGGGTGGAGAACTGCCCGTAAGGGGCTTTTAATTGGCTAAAATGACTCAGGTAAGGTTCTATCTCATATGCGGCATCATTCACCAGGTCGCCGGTGAAAACAAACAAGTCGCTTTTTTGCGCTTTGGCCAGCTCGATGCCGCGCTGCACGGCTGCGGTATTATCAAAGCTGCCCGAGTGGATATCAGAGATTTGTGTAATGGTGAACCCGTCGAATGCATCCGGCAGATCGTCGAAGTAAAGTGTCTGCTTATGCAGCTTAAAATCATATTTGCCTTTTAGCATGCCGTACAACAAACCGGTAAAAGGCACAGCAGCCACTAAAATAGCTATATCGCTTACAAACCGCCGCCGCGCCGGGAAAAACGGCGCTTTGGTTTGTTTTTTTGGTTTGACAAAGTATCGGATGATGCCATAAAAAAAACGGACGATATCGCCGATAAACAAAACCAGTACAAAAAATAGCTTTGAGATCAACAGCAGCAGGAAGATGCTGAGTATCCACTCGCGGTAAGGTTCCATGCCTCTCGCCGTCCTGAAACTGCCGATCCCGGCCAGCAGCCATATCAAAACACCAATATTTACCACCAGGTATCCAAAAGTTACCACTCGCCTGCGTCTTACCGATTTCCACCCTTTGGTAAATGTTTTCAGTCCTGCAAAAGCGTACCAGTCAAGCAACAGGCTGAGGCTGGTGAGCATGAGGATGAGTATTAAGATAAAGTTGTTATGCATGTATCTAAAACGTGCAATTTAACAAAGGTTTAGGTAAAAGGAAGGTAAAATTTTAACGCCGCGCTACCCTAAGCTGCTCATGTTTTTGAAAATAAGAGCCTGCGGCAGAAAATGCAAAATTTCGTATCGCACAACCTGCTGATTGAAAATAGCCTGATCCCGCACGGCTATCCCACCTTCTTCACCTTAAATTCCCCATCGCTGGCTTTGATCATAAACCCGTCAACCTTTCCGTTTTTATCCCGCATAAACGAATGGATGTTGTAGAGCACCTCGTTAAAAAAGAAATCGGTATCATTGGTGAAATGCATCAGCCAGGGCTGTGGCGAACTGCTGTCATGAAACCATAGCTTTCCGTTTTTCCAAAAAATATCCACGTGCTGGTCCGACTGGTCGTTAAACCTGTATCTGCCCGGGTATTGATTCAAAACACTGTCGGCAACCTTTACCTCGTGTTTTACTACAGGCGCATAAAAGCCTTTCCAGCCATAAACGGTTGCCACGCTGTTTGTAATTTCCTCGGTGATATCGATATATGCAGCAAGGTCAGTATTGGCCATAATCACTACACCCCTGCCGCCTTTCATCGAACCAAAATAGTCGGCTACAAAGCCTTCGTTCTGCCCGTCGTGATGAAAATAAAGCTCATCACCACGTTTTTCAATGAAGAAGCCCAGTCCATTGTTGCTGTCCGCGGTTTGCGGGGTGAATAGTTGTTGTACGGATGCCTTCGACAATATTTTGTTGCTTTTGCCGGCTGCCGACAGTTGCAGCTCAATAATAAACCTGGCCAGGTCTGTTGGCGTTGACCATAGGCCGGCGCCGCAGGCCTCTTCCGGATAAATGTGGTACTTGCACCCAATCGCCTGCTGATCATACCGATAGCCCGTTGCCAGGTTTTTTCTTAACCGGTCAGGAAGCTTTGAATTGTAAAAAGAGTTGGTCATCTTCAGTGGTTGAAAAACCGTTTGGCTTACCCAATCGGCGTACTTTGTCCCGGTTATATCCTGGTCCATCAGGCCCGATATGGTGTATCCGCCCCCCGAATATTCGAACCGTTTGCCCGGTTCAAAAATGGAGCGAACCGGGGGATTATTGGCGGGCGGTTGCCCGTTGAGTATCTGTATAATATTGGGTAACGGCGCCCCCCATTTATACCCGTCGAATCCGTGGACCGACAGCCCGGCCATATGTCTCAGCAATTCCAGCGTCGTGATTTTTGTACCATGGCTAACTGTATCGTAAGGGAATTTCCAGGTTTCCAGGTAACGGTTGATGTCCTTATCCAGGCTGAGTTTACCTTGTTGGACCAGCGTCAGGGTGGCGACGGCATGTATGGATTTGCCAACCGAGGCCGGTTGAAACAGGGTAGCAGGTGTAACGGCCCGTTTTTCGGCCGTATCTGCCCAGCCGTAGCCTTTGGCCCAAACAATTTGGTAGTTATCAATAACGGCGATGCTTACGCCATTTGTATGATAATAAGCCATGCGGTCGCTGATCTTCCAGCCGGCGCTGTCCGCAATTTTTACCCAGCCGCCCAGGTTATTTTCAACAGCTTTTATCTTTTCGGCGGTGGTTTGCGCCCGGGCTTTCCATCCCGCCAAAACCAAAATGACTAATAATGTGATTGTCTTTTTCATGGTATGGCTCATTTTTCATTGAAGGAATAAACCTGGTCGCCGGTCAGCGCGTATTTTGATCTGAACCGGTTAAATACCGCGAAAGATTGCTTTTGTCCGTTCACCACGAAACCGCCGCGGTCGAGGCGGAAGGACACCAGTGAGCCGGCCGACTGAACGATTTTTGACGCCACAAGGTCGTTCACAATCTGGTTAAGCTGCTTTTCATTTTCGGCGCTTAGCTTACCAGCTTTTGTCTTCTGACGGGCGAATAACTCAGCCTGTAGTTTGGCTACCATCGCCGTGTAGTCATTCAACCTTGCCGCCGGTATTTCCATATTATTGACAAATAACTGCGGCACTTTGTCCCCCACGCAAATGAGCCTGTAATGGGTCCCATCGGCGGTATATGAAACGCTGTTCGGGTCATTTGGCTTTGCGGCAGTTTGCCCGTGTGCGCTTGCGCAAAGCCAGGCGGCGCAAATTGCGGATAGAATTATTGTTTTCATTTTTTTCTATTTTAGATACCGCAAAAGTATGTTCACAGTGCGCACAAAGACGGTTGAGAAAAGCTTCAGAAAAGCTTCAGGTTTTCTGAGCGGCTCCCGTAACGGCTATTTTTCTTACCTTTAGTCACATGGAAGAACCGGCTTTTACACTGAACAACCGCTTTTTTGTTAAACCCTCGCTTGGTCTGATAAACGATGCCCAAACCAGCCTGGAAACGCGCATTGAGCCCCGGCTGATGAGCTTGTTATGCCTGCTGGCTGAAAATAATGAACGGCTGGTGGCAAGGCCTCTTATTACTAAACAGATTTGGAACGACTATGGCAACGCCGACGAAGGATTAACCCAGGCTATATCCTACCTGAGAAAAGTGTTGGCCGACGAAAGCAAGCTGCTGATAGAAACAGTGCCCAAAAAGGGGTATGTGCTGCATGCCAAAGTTTTGTACGATGAAAGGGAGCGGGAAGAAGAATCGGAATATGTTCATGGCGCCCGGCGCGGAAAATTTATGTTGATTGGGGCCATAGTGTTTATCCTGATCATTGTGGCCGCATTTTTTTATAAATGGAAACAGGAGCAAAAACAGGGTAACCCGGACGTGATACCAGCCACCCAAAATTCAGCAAATCCCGATGCGGGCCGGCGGGGCGGTGGCGCGGATACAGGGCCGGATACCGTTACCAGGCCTCAAACCGGCGCCGACAAAGTAAAGCAATAAGGGGCGGCCGGGTATGCAACATCCTGCATTTCGGAATTATTCCCGATGAAATGGCATATTGTTTCCGAAAGGTTTTTTGAAAGATTGTCCACCGCGATAAAATTCCTTTTAAATCGCTCACACTCCGCTTTTTCGGGGCTAAAATAAACATTGCTGTTACGTTTTAAATCCCGTTACGTAATAAACAACTGCAGCCCCGATTATGAAAAGAACCATCCTTTTTGCAGTTTTCCTGGCATCGCTTTCCTTAATTCCGCTTTCGGGAAAAACACAAAACTTTGGAAATGCCGCGGTGGGCGCATCCCGGATCGTTACGAAGGTTACTGCAACCGGCTCTTTGTTCCAAAAAACGGCTCAAATTCCAGGGCCTGATGTCAGCAATGTTATGGCTGCTTTTACCGGGAGCGTTTCTGATGCAAATGCCTTGAATGCCTCTGTGCCTACCATCAGCGCAGGCCCGGTATCAGGCGCTATTTCAGCTTGTGCAGGCACGGCTTCCGCTGTCCCCAACATCGCGCAGTTTACCGTGTCGGGCGCTAATTTAACCGGCGCCATTACAGCCGCGGCGCCCGGCGGCTTTGAAGTTTCGCTGTCTGCCGCATCGGGCTATGGCAGCAGCGCAAATATCGCCGCCGCCGGGGGCGTGGTCAATGCGGCGGTGGTTTATGTACGAAGCTCGGCAACGGCGCCGGCCGGGAATATATCGGGAAACATTGTATTGACATGCCCCGGCGCTGCGAGTCAAACCGTAGCGGTTGCCGGCAGCGTGAATGCATTACCCACGGTGAATCCGGTGCCAAACAAGGTGGTGAGTGATAACGAATCTACACAGCAAGTTTATTTTAGCGGCACAGCCGACTATTACAAGTGGGTTAATAATACCCCGGGTATTGGGGTGCCGGCAAGCGGCGACGGCAATTTCCCCACTTTTATCGCCATCAACAAAAGCGCGGCCCCCATCATTGCTACGATTACCGTAACACCCTATTTTGCCGGGAAAGCTTATATAGGGGCCGATAATGACCAAAATGTTTCCGTTATCAATACCGTCACTAATAAAATTGTTGCCACTATTCCCGTTGGCCCCGGGCCCGAAAGCGTGGCCGTTAGCCCTGATGGGAATCTGGCTTATTTCGGCATTTTTGCGGCCACTAATGTTACCGTTATCAATACGGCAACCAATGCTGTTATCCGCCGGATACCGACAGATCAGGACCCCTGGGGCGTGTGTGTAAGTCCTGATGGCAGCAGGTTATATGTAGCCGGCGCCAGCGGAGTTGTTGATGTGTTTGATGCCAAAACGTATGGCAAGCTTGCCGCCATTAAGGTAGCGCCGGGCGCCATCGGTATCACTACAAGCCCCGATGGCCGTAAAATATATGTTTCGTCCAGCGATTTTTCGGTTTGCTATGTTACGGTTATCGATGCTTCGAATTTTCAGATCGTTACGACGATCCCGGTAGGTAAGCAGCCCGAGGGTTTGGCGGTAACCCCCGATGGCAGCCAGCTATATGTAGCTAATTATTGGTCAAACAACGTATCGGTGATCAATACCGCGACGAACAAAGTGACGGCGACCGTGGATGTCGGATATTTGGCGACGGGCGTTGCCGTTAGCCTGGACGGGCAAAAAGTATATGTCTGCGCGGAGTACTCCAACCGGGTAACGGTTATCAGCACGGCAACCAATACCATTATTGCTGAGATCCCGGTAGGCGCACACCCGTTCGGCGTGGCTTTTACGCCTGACGGAACTGAAGCCCTTGTTGGAAATGCCGACTCGGGATCTGTTTCGATCATCAGCACCGCCACCAATAAGGTTATAGACAGTGTCGAGATAAACGGCGGCATACCAAGCGGGCCCCTTGCCATCGGCAATTTTATTGCGCCCGCCAAATGCCCCGGCGCTCCCATTACCTTCACGATAACGGTAAACCCTCCACCATCGCCGGCTATTTTACCCAGCGGCAGCCCCTCCCCATTAACCACCACCTATGGTACGCCTTCACAACCCACTACTTTTATTTTAAACGGCCTCAGTTTAAAGGCCGGCGTGCTGGTTACCCCGCCGGCCGGGTTCGAAGTAAGCCTGGATAACAAAACCTTCAGCCCAACACTAACTGCCGGCTCTGGAGGGCTATTCGTCACAACCACTGTTTATATACGCCTGCTTGCCACCGCGCCGGTCGGCACTTATTCAGGTAATATCCTGTTCACCAGCAACGGCGCGCCTGATACGTCATTACCCATGCCGGCGAGTACGGTTACCCCGGCGCCGCTGATCGTTACCGCCGATGATAAAAGTAAACTATACGGCTGGGTTAATCCGGGGCTAACGGCCAGCTATAAAGGCTATGTAAATGGCGAGACGGCAGATGTTTTAACTGTCTTACCGGCGCTGTACACAACCGCAGTTACTAATTCGCCCATTGGGCAATACCCTATCACAGCAAGCAGCGCCTCCTCACCAAACTACGCCATAACGTATGTGCCTGGCGTACTTACCATATTTAAATCTATCGTGGTCCCAAATACCTTTACACCGAATGGCGACGGCATAAATGACACCTGGAATATCAAGTACCTCGATGATTTCTCCAATTGCACGGTACGTGTGTTCAGCCGCTGGGGCCAACAGGTATATTCTTCAATTGGCTACGGCACAGCATGGGATGGTACCTGCAGGGGGCAGCCCCTGGTAACGGGAACCTATTACTACATCATCGACCTGAAAGACAACTACCCGCCCCTGTCCGGTTTTGTGGCGATCATCCGGTAGGGGTGGATGCTCACGGCCTCAAATTCAGCGTACCAAAATCAACTTTTATCATAACTTTTGATTTGGCCTTTTCGGGTCCCGCCTGGTATTCATGCACCTTTTTAAATTTAGCCAGTGTAAGGATCGCAAGCTGCTTTTCGTGCTTCAGTTTTAAGGAATCGGGCGGGGTTTTAGTGTCTTTGGGCAATATCTTTAACTCCGGATGGGCCGCCATTACCGAATCGTCCAAATGCTGTGCCTGGCTTTTTAGCAACTCCAGGTTTAACTGTTTAAACTTAAGCTCTTTGTTATTGAGCACGAAAGGCGGGGTATTGTGCGAGATCTGCGCAAAAACAAGTTGCACATTATACCGGGTATGGCTTGGATTAACGCCGGATACATTTACCTGTGCCACGTTATTCGCCTTTAAACTTACACTGTCGGGTAACCTCGCCAATTTTATATCCAGCTGCCTGCCGTATTGAAACTGCCCGCTTGAACGGCCAGACATGCTGCCAATACTTACGTGGTCGAAGGTTTTTACATTGATTTCGCCCCGATTTAAACTACCGACCTTTACATTCCCCTGCTGCACAGCAAAGTGTACCTGTCCTGTTAAATAACCGGTAGTAATATCGCCGAATTGTTCGCTGATGTTCAGTTGACCAGCGTAGTCGCCGATAATCACGTTACCAAACATGTTATTAATGTGAAGGGCCTGTGCAGCCGGCAAATAAACCTGCAGATTTACCGTGCACCATTTTGCTGGCAGGATGGTGATGGTGATCGGAGTGCTTCCCTTCCCGGTGTCGGGCCTATTCATTGCCCTTATTTTGATTGGGGCGCCTATGGCAGCTGCGCAGCTGATGCTATCAGGTCCGTTTACAAAATCGATGTGAATGCTTTTCAACAGGTCGGCGGCCTTTGCCTCGTCCGAAGACGACGCCGAGATAGCAGCCGTTATCAATATTGTTTTACGCTTCCACGTTTTTATGCGCACGCCGCCGTAATTGTTGTAGATCACCAGCGCAGCTTTTTGCGGTGCATTGAAGGTTTGCGTAACCGATTTTTTCAGGGTCACAACCGCGCCATTGCCCTGGGCGTGTACATCTGCACACACCGCAATCAACAGCGCACATGCCAGGTAGCAAGTACTAAAGCGTTTGATCATCTCCACCATTTTTTTGTTCCGCTTCATGGATCAGCTGTAGTTGATTGGCCAGTATCCGCTCCTGAACCTGCAGGTTACCGATCATCATTTCAATTACTTTTTTCCGGTTTATGGCGCCGTTCAACTGGTTTTGCAATTGCCGGTAGCTGGTATTTAAGGCTGCAATTGCTTTTTGCGACTCGTTGTACAGGCCCGGATCAAGCGCCTGCAGTTGTTTAAGTTGCTGCTGCCTTTGTGCAACCAGGCTGGTGTAATAGTCGATAGATTGATCGCCCCTAATTCCGGTTGTCGCCACCGGGCGCCGAACGGGTAATTTCCGGGGCGTCGGGGCAGGTTTTTCAGCATAAAGCGTATCGTCCCGCTTAGCCGGCATAGCAACAGGTGCGGACTTTTTTATTTCAGGTCGATTTTTGGCGATCGGCGCTTTTGGTTCATCCTTCCGCATCGCCATATAAGTAATGCCTATCCCCAACACTATTCCCGCCGCAACCGACCAGCCGACCAGCCTCATGCGCACTACCCGCGCCCTTTTCTGTTGATGCGCGATCAATCCCTGCTCAATATTTTTCCATACCTGTGCCGGCGGACCGTCTTTTTCAAAACGGTCCCGGTTTTGCTCCAGGTATTTTTCAAACTCGTTCTCCATTTTTACTTCGATTTAAACCCGATGCTGTCCACAATCTTTTGTTTGCCGCGCAAATACTGCCCCCTGATGGTTGCCGAGGGCACATTCATCATCCCGGCGATCTCTTCAAAACTCATCTGCTCAAAAATATGCAGGTTGATCACTACGCGGTATTTTTCGGGCAATCCATTCAGCGCTTCGAATATAGCATCCAGTTTATTTTTAAAATCCAGTTCATCTATTCCATGTTCATCCGGCTGGTCGGCCAGATCCGTTTCCTCCAGTTCCAGCCAGCTTTTCTGGTGCCGTTTTACATGGTTTATACTTTTGTTGATCACTATTCTTTTCAGCCACCCGCCAAATGCATCTGCTTTTTTTATTTTATCCAGGCTGGTGAATGCCTCCATAAAAGCATCCTGCAAAATATCTTCGGCATCGGCGGCATAAATAACAATGCGCAAACAGGTATGATACATCGCCGCGCTATACCTGTTGTACAACAGCTCATAGCCCTTAATGTCACCCTTTTTGCACCGCCCTATTAATTCAGCTTCCTCTTTACCCAAGTGTATCTATTGTATGCCAGGTTTTTATTGATAAGTCACCACCGGGCCCAAATCGTTGCAAACAATTTAAAAATAAAAATACGCAACGGAAATATGATTTGGGTGACCTGAAGATGGATTTAAAAACTAGTCCGGATTGCATTACCCTCTTTCCCGCTTGCAGAAGAGAGGGTGGTCGAGCGCAGCGATGACCGGGTGAGTAGGCGCCGAGCGATATTACCGCTAATGCATCAGCGCCAATGTCCGCCGGGTCGACTCACCCCGACTACGCTCCGCTGGTCGACCCTCTCTTCACCTTCGGTGGAAAGAGGGTAGCTGCAAATTGTTGATAATGAAATATATAGTTTGAATTTAATATGAAAGACCTATTTGCCACCCTCACTTTTTTTGCCTTTATAACCTTGGCCCATGCCCAAACCACCCGCCAGGTAAGCGGCTCCGTCATCGATTCCACGAAAATGCCGGTCGCCGGCGCGCTTGTAAAACTGACTTCCGACAAGGGCGACACCCTTACCACTTCCACCGGTCAGAAAGGCAGCTTTTCCTTTAAAAATGTAAAAGGCAGCAAGCTTACTTTAACCTTTTCAAGCATCGGCTACCAGGGCATCATCAAGCATTTTATCCTCGATAACGACACTAAACCGGCAGATGTAGGTACTATCCTGCTAAAGCAGCAAACCAATATGTTGGGGCAGGTAAATGTTAATGGTGCGGTGCCGGTGATATTTAAGGAAGATACTATAGAGTATAAGGTAGCCGCTTACAAAGTGCGGGATAACGCGCCGATCGAGGATGTGATCCGAAAACTGCCGGGTGTAGATGTGGATGCTAACGGAAACATCACCGCCCAGGGTAAGGCAGTGACCAAAGTGCGCGTGAACGGCAAGGACTTTTTTAATGGCGATGTGCAGTCGGCAACACGGAATATCCCGGCGGATATTGTCGACAACGTGCAGATGATCGATGATTATGGCGACCAGGCCAATATCACCGGCGTAAAAACCGGTGACCCGACCAAGATCATGAACATCACGATAAAAGCCGACAAAAACCATGGCTATACCGGGCAGGCTACGCTCGGGGATGGTTCAGACGCTTTGCCGAAGCAACCCGGCGTAAGCAATGATAACCGGTATGTAGGCCTGCTGAATGTATTTCATTTTAATGGCGACCAGCAAACGGCATTTTTAGGGAATGTGAATAATACCAACGTTAATACGTTTTCGTTCGGCGTACCTTCGGGGCCGCCGGCGGCTTCGGGGGCTCTCGAATTAAAGAAAGTCGCGCTGGATGCAGCGCAAAGCGGCGGTAAAATTAGCATTGGCGGAGGCAGCATTAGCTTAAGCGGCACGGGTGGCGGCAATTTTACCAGCCAGTCGGCGGGGCAAAACGGGATAACCAATACGCACACCTTCGGCCTGAATTACCGGGATCAATGGGGCAAAAAGGTTTCGGTTTATGGCAGCTACAGTTTTGCCGATAATACCACCTTCACTAACAGCAATACGCTGCAGCAAAATGCCACGCTCGGCGCTGCCACTACGTCCGACCAAACCAACCTGCAAACTGCACGCAATATCAATCACCGTTTCAACGCAAATATTGAGTACACGCCAACCAAATCCGATTATTTTAAAATAACACCCACATTCACCTGGTCAGGCAACAACGGCCATGCCTCAGGCAGCACCACTTCGCAGGCCGATAGCGGCTTAATGGCTGCGTACAACACGGTCAGCAATAGTAGCCTTACCTCGCCAAATTATGGCCTTTTTGCATTGTACAACCATAAATTCGGAAAACAGGGGCGTGATATCAGCTTTACGTTTAACTTAGGTTCAAACAACACGCATTCCTACCAAAACCCCGTTTACACAGCTACGGCTGGTACATTAGATGTGCCTGGTAACCAGCAGATTACCACCAACAGCCGAACCAACAGCGTTGGCGCCACCGCCCAATACCTGGAGCCACTGGGCAAATACTCGTACCTGGAGGTGGAGTACGCTTTTAACCGCTCGGCAACCGATAATAACAAATACACAGATGTGCTGGATACCACGCGAAATTTATTTTACCCCGATACCGCGCTCAGTAACGTTTACAACTATACATTTACCACCCATAAATTCGGTATCAATTACCATTACGCGCAGAAGGGAAAATACAATTACACCGTAGGCATAGCCGCCGAGCCGGAGACGCTTGATGGGAATTCGGCCTTATTGCCCGCGCCGGTACATACTTCGGCTTTCAATATTTTCCCGCAGGCGCATTTTTCCTACACAGTTTCAAAATCAAAATCCATTGGCTTTAGCTATAGCGGTTCGGCCAGCGAACCCTCATTTGACCAACTGCAGCCTGTCACCGATTTTTCCAATGCCCTTTACCCGGTGGAAGGTAACCCG
>Ga0068856_100000634_pt1 | contig 38219 bp, 29 predicted proteins | sample KBSCornC62_FD_66595 | JGI IMG/M metagenome (GOLD analysis project Ga0068856, IMG submission 66595) | Corn rhizosphere microbial communities from Kellogg Biological Station, Michigan, USA - KBS Corn C6-2 | ecosystem: Host-associated > Plants > Roots > Rhizosphere > Soil ...
GCTACGACTTCAACCAACGCAACGACCCTACCATGTCTGCCGAACGCTACCTGGCTGAACACAGTGGTGTGGCTGGCCTGACAGGCAATGGGATTAGGACGGAGGCGAGGACGTATGACGCTCAATCGTACGACCCAGCACGTCAAGGCCAACCAGGTGGCCCGCCGGGCGCCCCATAGATATAGCAGCCAATATAATTGACTTTACGGTGTTTTTGTGCTAATGTTAATTATAGAAATTTAGTTTGCGCTGCTATGACAACCCCTAATCAACCCCAACAACCCCCAATCTATTCCACCCACCCGCAACGCGTCGGTGGCGGCTACCGGCCACCTGACGAGCAGAACCCTTACGGCGTCGGGTCTAAACCACTGTACGAGTTGGATCAGGGCAACAGCCTCAATATGACACTAGTTGGCGGCCCGAATGCTCATTGGATTCCTACCTCTAAAATACCCGGCCAGTACGGTAACGAGGATAATGCCGCAAGAACGGACCAGAGGCTAAGGGACGCAGCAATCGCCCAAGAATCCAACGTCAAACCATACGGTTACGAATGGCCCTGGAGAGCTACAAAGTGGATTTTGGACAAGACCGGCGTGAAGCTCGGCATACATGAACAGACTCCCGTACCACGTAAAGGTATCACACGCAAGATTGGAGCAGCTGCAGTCGGACTAGCTTTATTGCCAGCCCTCCCTGTGACCGCAACATTCTCGTCGATGACCTTGGCCGGTCGTATGGCAGGCAACGCTCGCCGCAACGTTCGGAACAGCATAAACAACAATCCGACACGGCGGCCACTGCTTGGGCCGACCAAACCTACCCGTAGCGTCGCTTGGCGCCGCAACCGCAACGCCGGTATTACAGACCCACAGTAATCCGCCTGACAAGTCCTTGTAACTCGAGGCAATTTCGGCCATAATTATGGCATGGCAACCTATAAGGTTTTGCAGGATATTGAGGCGGAGGACAAGCTTCTTGGGCCGCTGACATTTCGCCAGTTCGTGTACGCGGGCGCGGCGGCATTATTCTTTTATTTAACGTTTTTGGTGGCGACGAAGGGCGCAGCATTTATGGCTGTAGTGTTCCTGCCGCTTGGGTCGGCGGCGGCGTTTTTTGCGTGGCCGTGGAGCCGCGATCAGCCCACAGAGGTGTGGGCACTTGCCAAAGTACGTTTTTTGGTCAAACCGCGCAAACGCATTTGGGATCAGAGCGGTATCAAGGAACTGGTTACGATTACTGCACCCAAAAAGATTGAACGCGTACTAACGAACGGCCTGTCGCAGAATGAAGTCCATAGCCGCCTGAAAGCGCTGTCCGACACCATTGACAGTCGCGGCTGGGCGATCAAGAACGTCAATGTCAATATGTACGGTCAAGCCGCGATGGCAGGGAATTCGGATCGCTTGGTCAGCACCAGCTCGCTGCCGCAACCCGTGGAAACGATCGATGTCCGGGCTGCCGACGACATGCTGGATGTACAGAATAACCCCGTAGCGGCGCAGTTCGACACCATGATTGCAGCTAGCGCCAAAGCGCACCGGCAAGAAATCATGGACCGCATGAAGGAATCGGCGCCACAACCACAAGCCACACCGATCGCCGCTCCAAGCGTGCCGCAGCCCATTCAAGCTACGCCCAAAAATGATTACTGGTTTTTGAATCAACCCGCCCAAACGGTAACTGCCGTGCCACAGGACACGGTAACGTTTAACACGCAAATCGTCGCGCCCGGCGCTTCGGCAACCGATCTGCCCGTTACTTCGGCTACGCCGACAGCAGACGAGGAATCGTTCATCAAACACCTTAAGGCAGAGCCGATGTTCAGCCCCAACATGCATGGGCACTTGCATGTGATTCAGCCGCTTTCGGCACAGCACGCTGGGGCTGCGCCTGTGGCGAATCCTGCTACTGGCACTATGCCGGCTCCAGCCATGCCCCCGGCCCAATATGCACAACCCCTGCAGCCGCCAACCAGCATCGTACCCGCTGCGCCCGCAATGCAACAAACTCCCACGCCACCAGTGACACACGGCCCAGATCCTGTTACACTAGACCTTGTAAGAAACGATGATCTTGATGTGGCAACCATCGCCCGCGAAGCACAGCGGCGCAAGGAGCCACCCAAGGATGAAGTGGTTATTTCCTTGCATTGAGGTCGTAATATTGGTGGGGCACGTACATACGCATGAATCCTAATTCACCGAACCAACCGCAACAAGTTCCCGCGGCGGGGACCTATGCCGGGCAACCGCAAGCTGGCGGGTATGCTATGCCAGGCGCCGTCCCTGGTCCTGTGCCCGCAGGTCCACAAACAGCGTCACAAATCGCACCGATGCCGATGGGGCCGCAGCCCAGCTACCAGCCACCAGCAATGGGCGCCCCACAGTCTGGCGTTCCGCAACCCCCGGCTGGGCAGCCGCAACTGGGCGCCGCGCCGGTCGTTCCGGGTCAGCCTGGTGTAAATCCAGGGGTCAAGCCTGCCAATTTAGCCAATCCCAACAGTACACAAAATATGCTGCAGATCGCCGAAATCCGCGATGGCTTTGTTATTATGAGCGACGGCTCGTTCCGATCAGTCGTAATGGTCAACTCTATTAACTTTGACCTGATGAGCCAGCAGGAGCAGGAAGCGGTCGAGTTCAACTACCAAAACTTTTTGAACTCGCTGTATTTTCCTGTGCAAATTTTTATTCGATCGCAAAAGGTAGACCTCACCCCATATATCGAGAAGCTCGACAAAATCCGCTCCGAACATGACAACATGCTGCTCGCGCTGTTGATGGACGATTACATCGGCTACATTGAAGCATTGTCGCAGCAAACCAACATCATGGATAAGAAGTTTTACATTGTCATCCCGTTTTTCCCGCATGTCGACATCCAAAAAGCGTTCAGCCAGAGCAAGAACTTCCTGACCGGTTTTGCCGCATTATTCAACAAAAAAGAAGAACATGTGGTGGTCAACGAAGTCGACTTAGAAAAAGCCAAAGCCGAACTGCGCAACCGCGTGCAGACCGTACTGGACGGTCTGATGCAGTGTGGCGTGCAAAGTCTACCGCTGGACACGCAGGAGCTGATTGAACTGTACTACGACACCTACAACCCGGACACGGCGACGCGCCAGCAGCTCAAAAATTTTGATGATTTGAACGCTGATTTTGTGGTTAAGGGCCAGGGCCGCGCGCCGCAACCGCAATTGGATAAGGAGTTGTAATGGCGTTTGGCAAAAAGAAACCGCAAATGGACCCCGTCGCGCTTGCACAAGCGCAACGCGAGCGCGAACAGCAAGAAGTTGACGCCGCCTTCCGCAAAGGTATTACGGCGCTGCGCGACTTCATCGCGCCTAGCTCGATCGAGTTGCAGAACAACTATTTCCAACTCGGTACCCGCGTGGCGCGCACGTATTACGTCTACGGTTACCCTCGTCAGCTGTACACCGGTTGGCTGAGCACCATGATCAACCTCGACGAAATTATGGACATTTCGATGTTCATTTACCCGGTCGAAAGCCAGATTATCATGGAGAACCTGCGCAAAAAAGTTACGCAGCTGGAAGCCGGTATTCAGATCGACTCCGAAAAAGGCCGCGTGCGCGACCCGGGCAAGCAAGCCGCAATTACTGATGCCGAAGAAATGCGCGACAAACTGCAGGTGGGCGAGGAACGTTTCTTCCGGTTTGGCTTCTACTTCACCATTTACGCGAACAGCACAGAGGAGCTGGACTTTGTATCACGCAAGGTCGAGTCGCTACTGGGCCAGCAGCTGGTGTATTCGAAGGCCGCGACGTCGCAGCAAGAGCAGGGACTCAACAGCACCGTGCCACAGTTTACCGACCAGTTGCAGATTCGCCGCAACATGAGTACCGGCGCGATCAGCACCAGTTTTCCGTTTACGTCAGCCGACCTCAGTCAGGAAAACGGCATTTTGTACGGCATCAATATGCACAACTCCGGCCTGGTTATCTTTGACCGGTTTACGCTGGAAAACGGCAACTCGGTGGTGTTTGCCAAGTCTGGTGCAGGTAAATCGTTCTTGGTCAAACTGGAAGCGTTGCGCTCGCTCATGCTGGGCACGGAAATCTTCATCATCGACCCGGAAAACGAATACGAACGCATGTGCGACGCCGTAGCTGGTGCGTATGTACGGCTCAGTTTGAGTTCGGCGACGCGTATTAACCCCTTTGATTTGCCGCGGGTGGTGGACACCGAAGAGGCCGACAACGCTCTGCGCAGTAACCTCATTACGCTGCACGGTTTGCTGCGTTTGATGATGGGTGGCGCGCAGGCACAAATGGTGGGCGGCGCGAACACCGTGGTTACACCAGCCTTAACACCGGTGGAAGAATCCGATCTCGACGCCGCGCTCATCGAAACCTATGCCAAAGCAGGTATTACTAACGATCCGCTCACGCACAACGCACCGCCGCCGACCATCAGCGATTTGTACGACACGCTCTTGCATATGGGCGGCACCGGCCCGCAGCTCGCGCAGCGACTACGCAAATACACCAGTGGTACGTTCGCGGGTATCTTCAGCCAGCCGTCAAACATCGACATCAACAACCCGCTAGTGGTGTTCAACATTCGCGATCTGGAGGACGAACTCAGGCCTGTTGCCATGTACATTGTCCTAAACTACATCTGGAACAAGACCAAAAGCGACCAAAAACGCCGCATTCTGATCGTCGACGAAGCCTGGCAGTTAATGAAGTACGAGGACTCTGCTAACTTCCTGTTTAGCCTGGCAAAGCGCGCTCGTAAATACAATTTGGGCATCACCACCATCACGCAGGACGTCGAAGACTTTATGGGGTCGCGCATGGGCCGTGCCGTGGTGGCTAACGCCTCCATGCAGTTCTTGCTCAAGCAGTCACCGTCGGCAGTTGACGTATTGACCGATGTCTTTAAGTTAACAGCCGAGGAACGCAAACGGCTCAGTCAGTTCCCGGTGGGGCAGGGGCTATTTTTTGCCGGGCAAAACCATGTGCACGTGCAGGTGGTGGCCAGCCCGACCGAAACAGGCCTTATTACTACTAATCCCGGTCAAGTGCAGCGCGTCGTTAATGACCAGTCGGGTGCTTTAGGTGGAGGCGGATTACCGCCAGAGGCACTCTTGCCGCCATTCCCCAACAGTAGTCAGGATGCGATATTCAATAATCCGGCGCCAAGCGCACCGCAGCCGGCACCGGCACCCATTCAGCCTGCACCTTCGTCCGGCGATATGAATCAGTTACAGGGCACAATTGATCTTTCGAATAATGGCGGACAAGGAGTATAGTGATAGCATAATCACTTTGCAAAAATAGCCATGCCTGATAGGCCCGATCCCGGAGAACCACCATTCAAAAACCCCCGCCTTAATAGGGCGTTGCAGCGTCGTGCCGAGCGCCAAGCCGGCAGGATTATGAATTCGTATGGGGCTGCCGGTGGTCAGAACGAGGACTTAGAACAGCTCACTCGGCAACATGAGCAGGACCAAGCCCAGTATCAAAAGTTTTTTGAGGATTCGCAAAAGGGCCAGCTGGATCAGGAAGCATTCGACGCATTTCACAAGGGCGTAATGGATAGGCACGATGCGCGGGACGGTAAAGGTTCGAGCGGTGGCGGCCTATCCTTCTTGGGGAAAAACGAACGGCAGCAAGCGCAAGAAAACGCTATACGCAACCGGATGGGACGCGATGCCGCGGCCGGGGCAGCAGGGCTAAATGCGTTGGAACAGAACGCCTTTAAACGCAATAAGACGCCCGAAAAACTTGGCAAAGGCTACACCGGCAAAGGCGACAAAGGCAAGGATAAAGCCCAGGAAGAAGGCGGCCGCCTAAAACGGTTCGGCAGCAAGGCTAAAAACTTCTTTAAAAAACGCCGGAAGGGCCTTGTGCTCGGCACCGGCGGCTTTCTTATTATCGGTGGTCTCATTGCCGCCAGCGGCTCCATATTACCCTGGAAGCTGCACCACATCATGGACAACATTAACACCAAAACGTTTGCGCGGCTCAACAACGTGGACATGCGCGGACGATCCAGTAAATGGCTCAAGGCCTACATGACGGCGCGCATGATGGACATTACTGACCCGGCGCATCCGGACGCTGACGACAACGTGCTGTTCCGCTCGAATCGCGTCGACAAAAACAACCCTTTTTATGACTGGTACCGCACCTTGCGCACGTCCCGGTTCGAAAAAGACATCTTCGAACAGTACGGCATCAAATTCACCAGTTCGTTCTACCATAACGGCAATCGTCTGGTCGTCCGGCCGGCAAAAATTACGGTGAACGATACTGAGCTGACCTTCGACCCGTTCGACGGGCCCGATAAAATCGATCCAGCGGTCCTGGAAAGAGCGATCAACGGCGATGTCAGTGCTTTTAACGAAATCGACCGGCTGACCGGTAAAGCGGATCAATTTATCCAAAAAGAATTTTTTGACGACAAAACGGCACGCAAAGAAATCAAAGATGTGCTCAAAAAAATGCTGCCGGCTAATAATTTTAGGTTCTGGAACGCGTTCCGCAGATACTTTTTGCGCAAAAATATTCAAAACATGATCGGTGTGCGCGACTGGTCATTCTGGGAGGTGGGATTCACTACCAAAAACGGGAACAAAATCAACGGCAACGCGGTGCGCGATTGGTACGCCGAAACGATCAACAAGATTCTAGATAAAGCGTTGCCGGAAAACCTCAAGATTGGTAAATTCTTCAGATGCATGACCGGTGTGGATAACTGCCGGGCGTCGACCGACCCCGAGTCGCCCGACAACAAAACATTACCCGACGACGGGACGACCAAAAGCGGAGAGAAAACGGACAAGGACGGCAAGCCCATAGCCGATAGCGATAGTGCCGAAGGTGTCGTGGCAGATGCATTGGCCAGCACCGAATTGAGCGACACGGCCAAAAAGATCGCAGTAGCCATCGGCAAAAAGGGCAACTTGGCGCTCATCATCGTGTCGTTGGTCCAGGCGCTGGCCAACTTCGACGAGTCGGTCCACAACGGTTCGATAAGTAAAATGGTCACTGCCGCACGCGAACAGCAGGTTACGGCTCTCTATGCAACCTACCAGACGGCGAATGACCAGCTGTATACGGGCCAGGTTAATCCCGATGGCAACGAAGTAAATGCGTTCATGGGCACGCTTGACGATACCACCAACACCGAAGGCTGGTCCACCGTAGTGAACGAACAACCGGACGTGGTCCACGCCGACGGCTTTTTGCCAACCACCAACAAAAAAGTCTATTGCAGTGCCGAACACCAGTCCATGCTCGACCAATATCCTAATTCGCCTGCCGCCTTAAACGAGTTCAAACATAACTGCGTGCCAGTCGGCGGTGCAACCAACTTTGATGCATTTGCGGCCGCCTGGGACGCTGCTACCGGCTTTTTCCTTCACCCTATGCTAGTAGCCTTCAATGCCACGGCGGGCGCGCTGCTTAACCTATTCGATGCTCTTACCTCATGGGCTACAGAGGCCATCACGCAGACGATACTCACCGTTTTGCATCTGCAGCAGCCACTCCAGGACTTTGTCGCCTGGGCAGAGGCAAAAATACTGGAATGGGGTGGCGGTGGACCACTGTGGAGTGCGGTTTCACTAGCGCGCACAGTAGTGAACTACCTTATCCAAGGTGGAGCAGTTTCCGCCGAGCTCGCTGCTCGCGGCCAAGGCGCAGCGCTCAGCACTCCGGAAACTATTCAAGACTACACTACCCGCAATGCAGCTGTCATCAAATCTGACATTGCGCAAGAGAGCATAGCCTACCGCTACTTCTCGCTCAACAACCCTCAGTCGCTCGCTTCCAACGCGCTCTTTGCTGTCGTGGATAAGCCACCGAGCCAATGGGCGTACAGCATTCTGGGGTCGATGGGTAATTTGCTGGGCGCACCGCTCAAGATTATTTCTCAGACAACACACGCTGCGGCCGCACTGCCCAACGACAGTCCGTACGTTGCAGCCCAGACGTTGGCCCAAATTGACACCTACGACCTTCCAGCCGTGTGCTTGGACGCCAAAGTCATTGGCACCACACCCCAAACCGACCCGGCGCACCCCGAAAACTGGGCCTTGACCCCGCAAACCGCCACCAACGCAGTACAGCTTGGCATCTTCAAGCCCGAGGAATTAACCTGGGACTTGATGACCGACACCGACCGCTGGTACGCGGAATTGTACAAACGCGTCGACAACGACACCAATCGCGCCAACCAGGTATACAACTGCGCCTTGAACGAAAACGCAGTGGCTGGTTCCATCGGCGGACCATACGGTTACAAAGGTGTCGGTGCGCTATCAACAAGTAACGCGGTTGCGAAATAGGACGACATGAAAAAATCACACATCACACGACCAGTTCTACCTAAAACATTACTCCACCGAACCGGCAACGGCTTGCGTATTGCGTTCTTCCTGTTCCTGGGCGTACTGCTGCCGACCGTTAATGCATACGCCCAATCCGAGGACTGGGATTACCGTTGCATCGCCGACTTGGCTTGCAGTTTTTATGACCCGAACTCTTGCGGTAGCGATGTGTCTACGCCCACCGACAACAGCGGCGCGACCAGCGGCACCTGGAATAGTGGCCTGCAACCGCCCTATATTGTGGAACAGTTTGCTATCGAAACACTCAAAGACGTCGCCGCCAAGATGGGCGTCCAAGCAACGTCTGCGCTCACCCAGGAACACGTCATTGCGTTAGTAGCATTTATGTTCGGTGAAGGGGGTGACATTAATAACTTTGACCAATTCAACCTACTGAACACCGGTATCGATGCGCCGGATTTGATTCAGGGCGGGCATGATGTGAGTGGTGTGCAGTCTTTCAAGTCCTTTGACGCTGGCGTGGAAGCGACCGCACGCACTATGGTTGGCAGCAATCAGAACCGGCTCGCTACGCTGTTAACTGAGCCGAGTTCCAGCGCCGAACAATTCATGCAAGCGTTGACGTTCTACAAAAACTATCCGGGCAACTCGTTCTGGGCAGCAGCGTCAGTTTCTGATCCAGAAGGCTACTACCGTCAGCGCCTCACCTTGGTCCAACAGGTACGGAGTAAGTACGCCGACATGGCCGGGCTCGAGATTGGCGTGATGAAGGATGGTCAGCAAGTCAAAGAACAAGAACTGAACCTTACGGACAAAAGCTTGCTGCAATTTCACCCGGCTGGCGACACCAGCTCCACCGGCGACGTCAACACCAGTAGCGACACCGGCTGCCAGGGCGGCGCGTCAGGCAGCATTGTGCAGGGCGATATTGTCAAAACAGCGCTAGCACTGGCTTGGCCAAACATTATAGACCCGACAACGAATGCCAACCACGTCATTAACCCCGGTGATCCGGACGATGGTAAAGCCAAAGCAACACCGCTCTACCAAACCACCATGCCGACCGTAAATGGCAGCAAGGGCATTGAAGCGTTCAGTGACTGTGGCGTCTTTACTTCGACTGTTATTCTGGCGGCAGGCGTCGACTCTAACTATCCCCACCGGGGTACGACTATCCAAAAGGCCTATGTCCGTGCCCACCCAGAAAAATATATCATCATTACTGACCCAACAAGTACGGACCAGTTACAGCCAGGCGACATTCTCATTGGCGATGAACACACCTACATTTATACCGGCGCATACACCGGTAACGACGGCAAATCGTACAACGCCGCAGCTGCTTCGTTAGCCGAGACCAGCCCCGGCCATGCACCACAAGCCGATCACTGGTACCGTGAATCCGACTTCATTGCAGCTCGTGTTAAATCAAATGCCCCAACACCAAGAGGAGGCCCAGTAGCATCATGAACAACCAAGTCAAACAACTTCGTAAACTAATAATCATCGTCGTTATTGCAGGCGTCTTGCTGTATGGCGGCTACCTTGGGGTCATTGCGTTTCTGCATAGCACGCACGGCATCCTCAAAATTTCGAGCATACCGGATGACGCCACGGTACTATTAGACGGCAAACGAGTAACCGCCAACGGCACCGTACTCACCAAAGCCGGAAGTCACACTCTAACGTCGTCCCGCGCAGGATTCCAAGATACGACGAATAAATTTACTATCAAAAACGGGCAGACGATCAGCATTCAGCTGTATCCCAAATCGACAAGCGACGTGGGCGAAAAATGGCTCCTGGCCCACCCAGATAAGGCAATACTACGCGAAGGTGTTGGTGGCCAAGAGCACGCCGCTACCGTCAACAATGCCATCCAGCAGAACAGCTTTATTACGCAACTGCCGTACATTGGAGCAGGCTATGAGTATCGAATTGATTACGGTGATTCCAACCCAAATAACAAATATCCGGACCAGCCGACAATCATCATCACCGGTGCCACCCAGCAGGCACAAGACGATGCCATTACCTGGATGCGCAACAACAATTACAATCCTGACACCATGAACATCAAATTCGTGACGGCTACGCCACAATAGTACTTGCTAAGCCATTGCCCTACCGGTAACTACAGGGAAATTCTGTTGCTATGTTTAAAATAATGTGCCACGACGTCGGCGTCGGTGGTAGTAATAAGCGTCTGGTATATGCCAGCATGTTTGGTGAGCGCTTGGCGGCGTTCGGCATCGAGTTCGCTAAAAACATCGTCCAGTAACAGGAGTGGTTTGGCGTCGTGGACCGCTTCGACCAGCTGCAGCTCAATAATTTTGAGTGCCAAGACTAGTGTGCGCGTTTCGCCGCGCGAAGCAGTGTCTTGCAGTGGATGACCGTCCATACTCACAACGAGGTCATCACGGTGCGGACCGTAAGCAGTAAAGCCGCGCAGCATATCCAATTCAGTGCTCGCTTCCAATTTGTGCAGGAGCTGCGATTCATACGCCTCCAGATTAAACCGCGAGGCATAGGTCAGTATAACGGCGTTTTTGCGCCCCGATAGGTTGCGATACAACTCTGGCGCCAGTGTATTGAAGCGTTCCACTAACGCCTGCCGACGTTTGGCGATCTGGCCACCAAGCTCACTCAGACGCACGTTCCATACAAATAATTGTTGGTGCAAATCGGCTGGATGCTTTTTGAGCAAACTATTACGCTGCGCCAACACACGACGATAGTGACGGCGAATATTCCCAAAACCGGGTTCGGTTTGCTCAATCAAATCATCCAGGAAGGTGCGGCGCAGGTCAGGGGAGCCGCTCAGTAGCAGCAAGTGGTTAGGTTCGAACAACACGGTGGGCAGCATGCGCGATTGGTGCAAACGGGTCAGTACCTGACCGTCAAATTCAAATGCTTTGCTAGGCGCACCAGTTGTTTTGATCTTGACCGTGCGCAGTTGGGGACCGCCCTCTGGTACGCCAACTACATGCGCATCCAAGCGTGCCCATTCCGAGCCAAATTGCACTAGTTCCGCATCCTTGGCCTTGTACGAACTGCCGCGCGCCACCACTAACACCGCCTCTAGCAGATTAGTTTTGCCGCTGGCGTTCGGACCTACAATGATGTTAACACCCGCGTCCATCACAAAGGTCGCGTCCGCATACGACCGAAAATGCTGCAGGCGAATATCGCGAATCATAAATCTATTGTAACCCTACGACTTGAGCGGCATGATAATGTGCGTGTAATCGTCGGCTGCGGGATCGCGAATCACCGTTGGCTCCAGCTTGCCGTTGAAGGCGAACAGCACCTCGTCGCCACTAAGTGCATGCAGCGCGTCCAAAAGGTAGCGCGAATTGAGCGTAATAACGCCGGTGCCAGTGACTTTGGCTTCTGCGGTAGCAGTGTTTTCGCCAAGCTGCGATGCAACTGAACGGATGCTCAGGTTCTGCTTGGATTCGTCAACATGTATGGTAATACTGCCGGCGCTTTCGCGAGCGAATAGGCTGGAAACTTTGGTAACGTTGAGCAAATCAGCGCGCTTGAGTGTGGCTGTTGTAGCAAAACTGCCCGGAATAAGTTTGCGGTAGTCGGGGTATTTGCCCTCGATTAGCCGTGCGACTAGCTCGACATCACCCACCCGGAACAAAATTTGCTGTTCGTCGCTCGTAACTTGCACTTCGCCTTCAGAATCGCCAACGATGCGCAGTAAATCCTGCATGGCAGAGACGGGCACCAGGAGTTCAACCCCTTCAGTATTGTCGCCTAAACGCTTTTCGGCCAAACGGTAGCTGTCGGTAGCAGCCATGTACAGTTTGCCGTCGGCCGTCTGTAGAAGCACCGCCGTTAGCACCGGCCGCGCTTCATCACTGGAGGCGGCCATAACCACTTGCTGCAAGCTTCTTTTGAGCGTTGCCGCGTCGATTTTCCAGCTTTTGCCGCCTTCTATTGCGGGCATCACCGGGAATTCCTCGGCCGACACACCATTAATAACCGACTGATACTGGTCGGTCGCAATGTTGAGGCGGAAATCGTCCAGATCGAGGTCAATCACGCCGCCGGGTAGACTACTTACAAAATCCTGCATGAGCCGGGCAGGGACGGTGATCGAACCGTCCTCGGCAACTTTGGCGCCAATATAATGCGTAATGGCGATGTCCAAGTTGGTGGCTGCGATGCTCAGCCGATTGTTGACAGTTTTAATCAGTACGTTGGCCAGTACAGGCAAGGTGCCGCGACTATTGGCGACACGGGCAACGGTACCAAGCGCTTTGTTCAGATTTTCCTGAGTGACTTGCAGCTTCATAATTACTCCTAAATTACCTGGTATACATTTATTATTCTAGTTATAGGGCGTGTGGAAAGCGTGGAAAAGGTTTGCCGTAACAGGGGCAGGTAACGTCTTTGGATAGTGGAAAAAACCTGCGAATGGTTGTGTGTACAATTGGTGGAAAACGGCGCACTTATCCAGAGCGCGCCAGGTGCAAAGGCTGCGGCTGCGCACAAATTGTATACACGTCCACTGCTTTTTGACACCGTTTGCACGGGCTGTGCACAGCTTTTACACATGTAAACGTTCCTTGATTTGGCTGATGGCTGTGCGCAGCTCGGCGTCGAGCCGCGATTCTTTTTCGATTTTTTCAACCGAATGAATGGCGGTGGTGTGATCTTTGCGTCCAAGTTCACGCGCAATTTTGGGAAAGCTGAGGTGTAGTTCACTACGGAGCATATACATAGCGACTTGGCGCGGCACTACAATGTCTTTGTCACGTTTGGGTCCCATAATATCTTCAATCGGAACTTGGAAATGCCGCGCAGTACGTTCAATGATCTGCTTGGCGCTAATGTGTTTGGGCCGCGTTTGGGCGCTCCCGAGCAGACTACTGGCGATACCGAGGTCAGGGTCGAGCCCGCGCATTTCACAAAAGGCGAGCAACTGATTCAGGGCACCTTCAAGTTCACGAATGTTGGTTTGCACATTCGTTGCCAGATATTCGGTTACATCGACCGCTAAGCGCACGCCATGTGCCTGCGCCTTAGTCTGCAAAATCGCGCACCGCGTTTCCAGGTCGGGCGTCTGCATGTCAATGCTCATACCCCATACAAAGCGTGATCGTAATCGTTCTTCCAATGTAGGAATTTCGCGCGGCGGTTTATCACTACTAATAATGATCTGTTTGTTAGCCTGGTGCAGCGCATTAAACGTATGGAAGAATTCCTCCTGAATTTTTTCCTTGCCCGCGATGAACTGCACATCGTCTACGATCAGCACATCGGCGCCACGGTAAAAGTCGGCAAAGTCAGTGTTCTTTTTGAACCGCACCGCATCCACAAACTCCTGCAAAAACTGTTCGCTCGATACATACACTACGCGTGCGTCGTGGTTGTTGGCGAGCACGGCATTGCCGACGGCTTGTATAAGATGCGTTTTGCCAATGCCCACGCCGCCGTACAAAAACAGCGGGTTGTATTTGGTGCCAGGTTGCGCCGCGGCGGCTTGGCATGCGGCGTAGGCCAGTTCGTTTCCGGAACCGACTATGAAGCTTTCGAAGGTGTAGCGCTCATTCAAGCCTTGCCGGTAGGCATGCGCCAAGGTGTTGGTTTGTGGTTTTGTAATTTGTTGCTGTGCGCTGGGACGGGAAGGGGTGAGCACAATTGGCTCGTCATCAGCTGACGGCGCATGTGCTACGGACGAATGGATTTTGTATTCAACAATTTTCGGTGCGGCACCATTTTTTTTGAGCGTGTCAACGATCAGGTCATTATATTTGCGTTCCAGCTGCTGCTTGATGAACACATTTGGCACGCCAATGGTGATGGACTGATCGTCTTGTTTGAGCAGCGCAGTATTTTTGAACCACGTAATAAAGTTGCCACGCGATACTGACAGTTCTATTTCACCTAAAACTGCTTGCCACAAGCTGTTCTGCACGATCTCGTCCCCTCACTCACTATTCACAAGTTGTCTACCAGTCAATATAACCGAATTGCCGGGACTTTTCCACACCTTTTGTGGACACAACACATGAATCGTTAAAAAGTAGCCGTTTTAGGGGTTAAGTTATCCACAGCTTCATGTTCTATCTTGAAAACTGTGGAAAGTACTTGGCGAATCGTGGAAAACTTGGTAAACTATCGGGGTTAAACATTGTTATTTTGACGAATAACAAGCAGTAAAGGGACGCGCCTTCATGGAAGGTTCCGTAATAGTTTGTGTTACGACCCCGTGATGCGTTAAAGTGAAAGTAGTATGCCAAAACGAACCTACCAACCAAAGAAGCGTCACCGCGCCAAGGAACACGGCTTTTTGAAGCGTATGGCTACCCGCGCGGGCCGCGTAGTACTCAAACGTCGCCGCCTGAAGGGCCGCGTACGTCTGACGCACTAAAGTTAAATCGTCTTGTAGACGTATAAACGGACGACGGAGATTGTCGAAATACCTTATGATCGATCGAACACACCGATTCCAAGGTTACGGCAGTCTCCGTTTTGTGTACCAAAAGGGGCAAACGGTACGCGGGCCTCTGTGCGCCCTTAAATATATTGTCAACCGGCGCCGTACCACGTACCGTGCAGCAGTGGTTGTGAGCCGCAAGGTGCACAAATCCGCCGTGGTACGTAACCGCATCCGACGGCGTATGTACGAAATAATCCGTGAAGTCAGCCCGCGCATCACCGCACCGTACGATCTGGTGTTCATTGTCTACAGCGATCAGCTGGCAGAGGTTCCGGCTGCTGCGCTAAAGGCCGCTGTTGTAGAGAAGCTGGAGAAAGCCGGAGTTTTGGCTTAGATACGGCAATCGCTGCCGTAACCCATGCTATAGTAGAAGCAAAGGAGTTATTAGGTAATGTTTACGACAATAATTGTCCAACCAATTTTTAACTTGTTGGTGTTTATTTATGCCATGATCCCGGGGCACAATTTCGGTTTGGCGGTCATCTTGTTTACGATCGTGGTGCGTATGTTAATGTGGCCACTGGTCAAAAAGCAACTGCATCAGGTCAAGCTGATGCGCAAAATCCAGCCAGAGCTGAAAAAGATCAAGAAAGCCGCTGCTGGCGACAAACGCAAAGAATCCATGCTCATGATGGAGTTATACAAAGAGCGCGGCATCAACCCATTTGGGCAGATCGGTGTGCTGTTTTTGCAAATTCCGATTTTGCTGGGCTTGTACGCTGGGCTGCAGCGCGTGTTGCACGACCCGCACAACTTGGTGTCGTTTGCGTATCCGTTCCTGCAACATCTGAGCTGGATGAAGGACCTGAGCGCGAATATCCATCTGTTTGACGCCACGCTGTTTCATGTGGTTGATCTGACGCGCAGCGCGCTCGGCGATCACGGCGTGTATTGGCCGGCGTTTTTGATCGTAACGGCATCGGCGCTAGCTCAATATTTCCAGGCCAAACAGTTGTCGCCGGATACTCAGGACTCGCGCAGCATTCGCACTATTTTACGCGAAGGTAAACAGGGTAAGCAGGCCGATCAGACAGAGGTCAATGCCGCTATGGCGCGCAGCACACGCTTTTTGCTGCCAGCGCTGGTATTTTTGTTCACGATCCATTTGCCCGCGGCACTTAGCCTGTACTGGCTCGTCAGTGGCTTGGTGGCATTTGCCCAACAAAGCATTATACTAAAAGAGGACACCACCGAGATGGAGGCGTCAGCAGATTCTGGTAAAGCCAAGGTTCGTGAAGCCAAAGCTCTCGAAGCCGAAGTAGTGGAAAAATCCGCCAACAAAACCCCGAAAGCACACGGTAAAAAGTCAGCCCGCACCAAAAAACGGAGGAAGTAACAGTGGAAGAAGCGATCAATTACGCCAAAAAGTACCTTGAAGATTTGCTCTCATTCTTTGGCCTCAACACCGACGTCCACGCTACCAGCGAAGACGACGTGATTGAACTCGAAGTTCCATCGACCCATCTGAACGGCTTTTTGATCGGACAACGCGGCGAAAACATGCGCGCTATGCAATTCCTGGTCAGTAATGCGCTCAAAAATAAAGGCTTTGCCTATACCCGCGTCAACGTCGACATCGCCGAATATAAAAAGCAACGCGCTGACCGCCTGAGTAAACGCGCCGAAGACTGGGTAAAAGAAGTCAAGCAATCCGGCAAATCCATGGACCTGCAACCCATGAACGCCGTGGACCGCCGCACTGTGCATAAGCTCGCCCAAGAATACGGCTTGATCAGCGAATCGGTAGGCGAAGGCCGCGACCGGCACATTGTCCTGAAGCCTGCCGAAACTGACAAAGACTAGTCATTTATTGAATGTACTGAATATGAGCCGTCCCGACTCCTTTACCCTGCCCCCGCAATTAGAGCACTACCGCGGCGACATTACCGCAGCACATGCCCAGCTGCGTGCCCAAAGTCTGGACAGCATATGCAAAGCCGTACCGCCGACCCAATGGGTCGACAAAACCGCGTATATCCGCTACACTCCGGAAAACAGTGCAGACAAAGTAGATCCCGAGCATGCCATTGTTGTGCCATTTACTTTTGGCAATGGAAACGGTGCGAACCAGCTGTACCGAATGCACTTGTTGCTAAACTCAATACCAGGTGCTGACAAGTCTCCCCAACAGATCATCGGCTTCCCAATGCCAGGTTCTCGGGCGCCAAAACAGATTCCCAAAAAGCCGCGGTTTCCACATATCGAGCGGCCATTCCAGCTCAACGGCGACGAACGAGAAGTGGTACGTAGCGGCGATTTTACCCCCATAACCGACCAACAGCGTCTGGTTTTGTGGGAGCTGGGCATTAGTAATGTTGAGGTGATTGGATATTCCTGCGGAGCGGCGATTGCAGCATCACTTGTGGCTGGTGCAGCGGAGGCGGGATTGAACGTCGGTAAAGTGGGGCTTTTTGAGCCGCCCAACATGCGGGCCGACAAAATGCGCACGCCGCTGAAACTTAAGGTGGCGCATGCACTTGCCGGGTTGGATTTTATACGTTGCGTCAAGGAAAGCGACTTGCCTGGTTTTACCCGCTTACAACAAGCACGATGGCGTGACATTCCCGGACAGGTGCGCGACAGCATTGCATCGCGCTTCGGCGACCGGCGTATCCCGGAACAAAAAGCGCTGGAAGTAGGCTTGGCCAAGCAGCGGTTCCAGCAAGATGTGCAGGCATTTATGGAGGCAAAAGCTAATGCTGAAGCAGCCGTTCTGGTAGTGCGCGGCCAATACAGCGACGTTGCCTCGCGTACCGGCTTCCATGCTCTTAAGCAGATGCCATGCTATAAGACGGGGGAAAACGGGCAGCCAAGCCGAGTGCGGCTAGCCGAAATCGCTGGCTATGGCCACGGTATGGGCAACAATTTACCCCTGTTCACGGCGCTGACATTGGCCGCGTTACGCGCCGAACCTATACCGCCAGCCGCTTAGGCGTTCGGGATCGTTTCGTCCAGGACTTCTTTGTACACGATCAACGTTTCTTCGGCCATGCGATGCCAAGAGTATTTTTTGAGCAGTTTTTTGCCGTTTTCGATGAGCTGCGCGCGCAGTTTGGGGTTATCTAAAACCTCGGCGACCTTGGCCGCGATGTCATGCGGATGCGTTGGGTCAAAGTAGTGGACCGCGTCGCCGTACACTTCCGGCAAGCACGTGGCGTTGCTGGATACCACGGGCGAACCGTGTGCAATCGCTTCCATCGGCGTCAAACTAAAACCTTCGCTGAGCGACGGGAACACGTACGCTAGGCTGTGTTCGTGCAGCCATTTGGACTCCGCGTCAGGGATAAAACCGGTAAAAATGATGTTTTTGGCCGAGGCATGCTGCTTGGCTTGCGTCTCCAATTCCTGATAGTGAATGTCTTTTTTGCCGACCAATACTAGCTTGAGGTCGGGCCGTTTGCGACGCAATATATCCAGCGCGTCAAACAGCACACCCACGTTTTTGTGCGGAAAAGCGTTACCCAGATACATAATAAACTGGTCGTGCTCGCTAACTTGCTGGGGGCGTATGGCGCGACCCTTGATCGGCGGCTCGCTGGATTCGTACGTCACCACCAGCTTATGATCGGTCGATGGCTGATAGTTGGCGATATCTTTGGCGACGTATATGGTCGGCGCAATAATTTTGTCCGATTTCCAATGGCTCCAGCGCAGCAGCCATTTATACAGCGTCATTTTAAGCCAAAAAACTGGCACCGGCGTTGTGCCGCGCCGCACAAAATGAAACATCGTCAAATCGTGCGTCGTCGTCACGATTTTACCAAAATATAACAGAGGCTGCTGCGTCATGGTAAAGTGCACCAAATCTGGTTTTAGACCATACAATTGACGCGCAAAACCAATTTGCTCCAGCGGACTAAACGAAAATTCCCGATAGGGGCAGGGGAGGGTACGAAAGTTTTTGGCTGTCGGCTTCCAGGGGTCGTCGGGCTGCAACAAAATGGTGTAGCGATGGTACGTATCAACAGTTTGCAAATGTTCCAACAACCGGTCGGCATAGCGCCCGGTGCTGCTGCGTCGAATGCGGGCGTCGATTACAATGTGTTTTGGGGCGTCCATGTTCTATAATTATACCTGAATCGTGACTAACCTCATGCAAAGAACGGTAAAACTCCCATACATCGCCAGCGTTATGTTGCTGGCGTACATGCCGTTTCATGTGTTTTTGGTGCAGTCGCTGAGCCTGCTGACTGGAGGCTTAGACATCTGGAAGGTGGGCAAGGATGTATTCCTAGGGCTGGCGGTATTGTTCACAATTTGTTTAGTTTGGGCAAAGGGAAAGGGGACGCGGACGTTCAACGCGCTGGTTATTATTACGGCTGCGTACGGCGCGTTACATCTGTTAATTTGGGCGCTGAACCCGCACATTTATGCGCCCGGCGCCATGCTTGGCACATTGTACAACGTTCGGCTGCTACTGTTTGCGCTGCTGGGCTGTGGTGGCATTTTGTTACTACCTAAGTTCGCTTTTGGTTCGCTTCTAAAAATGGTGTTGGTGGTTAGTACCGTTGTGTCCATTTTGGGTGTTCTCCAATACTTTTTGCCGAATGATTTTTTGACGCATGTTGGTTACAGCATTGCGCGCGGCGCCCGCCCCTCTTTTGCCATTGACGACAATGCGGCCTTTCCGCGGATTATGTCAACCTTGCGGGAGCCGAACGCGCTGGGCGCGTACTTGGTGGTGCCAGCTACGGCGCTGACGATTTTGTGGTTCCGGGCGCGCAGCACAAGCCGCCGTTATCTGGTGACAGGGCTATTAGCGCTCCATTTGCTGGCAATTTTTTGGACGTTTTCGCGTAGCGCGTGGTTTGCGGTGGCGGTCAGTATGGCGCTGGCCGTTTGGTGGCAAAATAGTACGTGGTTTTTGCGCCAGCTCAAGCGTTGGTGGCCGGTGTTAGCCGGGCTCATACTGGTCGCCGGCGCGGTTACGTACACCCAGTACAACACACAATTTTTCAAACAATACATTGCGCATAGCGATACCAAAGTGCACGTCAATAACCTGGATTCCAACAGCTACCATGCCCTGCTGGTCAAGCAAGGTTTAGAAGGAATCCAGCATAAACCGCTAGGTCACGGACCAGGGACGGCCGGGCTGGTTTCCATCCAAAATCCCGGCGGCGGACAGCTGACCGAAAATTATTATGTGCAGATTGGGTATGAAGTTGGCGTGGCTGGCGCGCTGTTATTCATAGGGATCAATGTGTGGTTGTATGCGCTGGTGTGGCGTCGCCGTGATTGGTACGGTTGGCTGCTGTGTGCTAGTTTTTGGGGCTACGTGGTGACCAACATGTTGCTGCACAGCTGGAGTAACGAAGCGGTGGCAGCGCAGTGGTGGATTCTGGCTGGAATGGCTGTGGCGCTACCACCGGCCAAGCATGCGGCGGTACAGCGTCCGTAGTTTGCGCAACTTATGCGCATTGGGTGGCAAATCGTGGGTGAGCATGCTGGAAATGTAGTCGATAGTCACCACGCGGGATTTTTGAATGCGGCGCCGCTCGCGGCCTTTTTTCGGCAATAGCCACCACGCGGTCAAGCAGCCTTTGAGTGCTGACCAACCCTTGCCATGCAGCACAGCGTTGCCAAAAAATAGGGTATACGAGAACCAAAACCGGACCGCAATGTGCCACCACAGCTCCGATGGCACGTCCTTGACCAGCACCATCGGCAGGTTTTTCATGTACTGATACGTAGTAAAGCCGCTGCGCATGGCGCTGCTGGTCTTCCCTTCTGCGTGGTAGACGATGGCTTCGGGCACCAGCGCGATTTTCCAGCCGGCTAGTTGTGCGCGAAAACTAAGGTCGATGTCTTCGTAGTAGGCAAAAAAGTCTTGGTCGAACACGCCAATTTGGCGCAACATGGACACGCGGTACATGCTGGCGCCACCAGACGCGCCGAAAATTTCGGTGTCATGATCATATTTGTTGCTGGTTTGCTCGTCGCGGCCACGCGGGTATGCCAGGCCCCAGGTGGTGTACTGGTCTCCGGTGCTGTCGAAGGTTTTGCCGTCAGCGTGCAGTAGCTTGCAGGCGGCACTGCCGTAGTCCGGGTGCGCGCGCAAGTAGTCAGCCAGGTATTTGAGCCAGTTTTTGTCGGCGATCGCGTCGTTATTAAAGGGGGCGGCAAATTCGGCGTCTTCCTTGATGGCTAATTCCAGCCCGGGGTTCACGCCGCCAGTAAAGCCGTAGTTTTTGTCGCGAAAAATGGGGCGCACCCGGTCGTCCTTTGCCGCATAAGATTCGATAATGGTGCGCGAATCGTCCACCGAACCATTGTCCACGATGACCAGCACGAAATCTTTATATGTCTGTGCCAATACCGAATCTATAGAGGCGGCGAGCCAATCCGCGCCGTTGTAATTAGGGATGACGACAAAAATACTCTTTTTCATATTATGACTGTACTCTATAATTATTGACTAGTATATGTCATTTGCGAATGTTTTTAGCAAACGCAACCGCGCGCTGCTACGCGAACTGGTTGCCACCGACTTCAAGCTGCGCTATCAAGGCTCGGTTTTGGGCTATGCCTGGTCGCTGCTGCGGCCGCTGCTTTTGTTCCTGATTATGTATGTGGTGTTTGTGCGATTTTTGCGCATTGGCCAGGGTGTGCCACATTTTCCGGTGTATTTGCTGATGGGGATTGTGCTGTGGAACTTTTTTGCGGAGATGACGTCGCAGAGTTTGGGGTCGATTGTCGGGCGTGGCGATCTCATCCGCAAGATTCGCATCCCGCGTTGGATTATTGTGCTGTCCAGCAGCTTGTCGGCGCTGATTAATCTGGCACTCAACCTGATTGTGGTCGGCGTGTTTATCGCTGTAAATCATGTGGCTATTACGGGCGCGGCGCTGTGGATGCCGCTCATTTTGGTGGAGATTTACGTGCTGTCGCTGGGCGTGTCGCTGTTTTTGGCCGCGCTGTTTGTGAAGTACCGAGACATGAGTTACATCTGGGAAGTCGTGCTACAAGGCATGTTTTACCTGACGCCGATTATTTATCCGGTGACGTATATCAAAAATCCGACGCTGCTGAAGCTGATGTTCCTGAACCCGATGGCGCAAGCGATTCAGGATGTGCGACATGTGGTCATAACGCCGGCAACGGTGACGATTCGCGACCACACGGTCCTGCAAGGCCAGCTGTTGCAGTACGCGCCGTTTGCGCTGGCGATTATTATTCTGATTGGCGGCGTGTTGTACTTCCGCAAACAGGCTAAATATTTTGCGGAGGACATATAATGGCCGAAGTTGCTGTACACGTTGGTGATGTCAGTAAGACGTTCCGGCTGCCCAAGGAACGCCAAACCACGCTGAAGGGTTCGTTGGTCAACTTTGCCAAGCGCGCCAAAGGATACGAAGAGCAGCAGGTGCTGCGCGATATTTCGTTCGACATATACAAGGGCGAGTTTTTTGGCATCGTGGGGCGCAACGGCAGCGGCAAAAGCACGCTGCTCAAGCTGCTGGCTGGGATTTATTCGCCGGACAAGGGCGGCATCCAGATTAATGGGCGGTTGACGCCGTTTATTGAGCTGGGCGTGGGCTTCAACCCAGAACTAACCGGGCGCGAAAACGTATTCCTGAACGGCGCCCTGCTCGGGTTCAACCGCAAAGAAATGCGCGCCATGTACGACGACATTGTAGATTTTGCTGGCATCGAGCGGTTTATGGACCAAAAGCTCAAAAATTATTCGTCGGGCATGCAAGTGCGTCTGGCGTTTTCCATTGCCATCCGGGCCGAAAGCGACATTTTACTGATTGACGAAGTGCTGGCTGTGGGCGACATGCTGTTCCAGCAAAAGTGTTTTGAAACGTTCAAGGAAATCAAAAAGCGTGGCAAAACCGTGGTGTTTGTGTCGCACGATTTGGGCGCGGTGGAAGCATTTTGCGACCGCGCGCTGCTCATCAACAACGGCGACATGGAGCACATCGGTCCAACGCGCGAAATTATCAAGCGTTACAGTAATTTGCTGGCGGACGCTGAGGTGATCGAAGCCGAAAAAGAATCCAAAAAAACCGGCAAAAAGAAAGAAGTCGTGCACAGCGGCACTGGCGACACCATCACCGTGGAGGATGCCGAGGTTGTGGACATGCACGGCAAACCGCTGCGACACATCGAAGAGGGCGAACCGTTCACCGTGCGCGTGCACTTTGACGCCAAGCGCGACGTGTTCCACCCCGTTGTTGGCATTGGGCTGATGGACGAGGACAACATCAGCGTTGTCGGACCCAACACGCAGGAGTCGGATTTTGTGACCGGGACGTTGAAGGGCCGAGGCTACATCGACGTCACGTTCAAAAACAATGTGCTGGCGCCCGGCGGCTACACCGTGCGTGCGGCAATTTTTGACCGCAGCGGCGCGGTACCGTACGACTTTGCTGAAAACCTGCTCAAAATCAAAGTGACCGGCAAAAAGCGCCACGGCAAAGTGTTCCTAGAACCAACCTGGAAAGTCGTTAACAAGTCATAGCGCCCTATATAACGGCCGCGTAAGGAGTATGTATGTCTAAAGTTCGTCGAATTGTCAAAGAAGCTGTGCTGGCTGCCGCCAATCCTAAACGCGCCGCAGGTCAGGTGCGATTTTACCGGGAGCGCAACTTGCACGACCGCAACCGCCGCAAGCAGTATCTTGCGTGGTACGCGCGTCAAGTTTTGACCGCAGAACAGCTGGCCGAACAGCGTGAAGCTGCAAAAAAGCTCAAAAAGCAGCCGCTCATTAGCATTTTAGTGCCGACATACAACACGCGCCCCGACCATTTGCGCGAATGTTTGGACTCGGTTCTGGCCCAAACCTACACCAACTGGGAGCTGTGCATCGCCGACGACGCGTCGCCAAACGAAGCCACCAAAACCGTTATCCGCGAATACGCCAAAAAACACAAAAACATCCACGCCACGTTCTGCAAAGTCAACCAACACATCGCGCTGACTTCTAATGTGGCGCTCGGAATGGCCAAGGGCGAGTTTATTTCGCTGCTGGACCACGACGATTTGTTGGAACCAAACGCGCTGTATGAAACGGTGCTCAAGATCAACGAACACCCGGACGCCGACCTCATCTACACCGATGAGGACAAGATTGAGGACGACAAATGGCATGTCGAGCCATTCTTCAAGCCTGCGTGGAGCCCGGACTTTTTGCTGTCATGCAACTACATTACGCACTTTGCAACCATCAGCCATTCCATGATGAAAAAGATCCACGGCTTTGGCATTGGCACCGAAGGCGCGCAGGATTGGGATTTGTTCCTGCGGATCACTGCCGTGACCACCAAAATCCACCATATTCCCAAAATCCTATACACCTGGCGCAAATCTATTACTTCCACGGCGCAAACCGCCAATAGCAAGCCCTACGCCTACATCAACCAAAAGAAAGTCCTGCGCAAAAACATGGAAACGCGTGGCATGGCGGCCTCTGTTGAAGGCCAGGTGGTGCATGGCTTTTGGCGTGCACGCTACAACATTCAGGGTAAGCCGCTGGTGTCGATCGTTATTCCTAATAAAGACAATCTCAAACTGCTCAAACAATGCATGGACTCCATTCTGGAGCAAACCACCTACCCTTATTTTGAGGTGATTATCGCCGAAAACGGCAGCACCGAGGCTGGTATCGAGGACTACTACGCGCATCTGGAAAAGTTCAACGACAACGTGCATGTAGTGCGCTGGACCAAGCCGTTTAACTATTCGGGCGTGTGCAATTTTGGCGCGCAAAAGGCCAAGGGCGAATATTTGCTGTTCCTGAACAACGACACTGAAGTCGTCAGCCCGGACTGGATCCAGGCTCTGCTAGAGCACGCGCAGCGCCCCGAAGTTGGTATGGTCGGCTGCAAGCTCGTCTTCCCCAGCCGGCACATTCAGCACGCCGGTGTGGTGCTCAGTGAGAAGGGACCGTTCCATGCCTTTTATGGCCAAAACCCCAACACCGATATTTTTACCTACATTTACATCAACAACATTCGTAACTGCTCGGCTGTGACCGCAGCTTGCACCATGGTCGACCGCAAAAAGTTCGACAAAGTTGGCGGGTTCGACACCACCTTGCGTGTCACCTACAATGACGTCGACCTCTGTTTGAAGATGCTCGATGCTGGTTACCTGAACGTCTACACGCCGTACGCCGAGCTCGTGCACTACGAGTCCATGAGCGTCGGCAAGGTCAACACCAGCGACCGCGACATGAGCGAACTGGAAGCCGCCAGCGCCGTCATGCAAAAACGTTGGAGCAAATACCTAAACGACGACCAGTACTACAACCCCAATTTTGCCAAAACAAGCCCGGGCTACTACGTCCAGTAGCTTGTTTGAAGCGATCATCAAAGAACCGGCTGCGTGGCCGGTTCTTTAGTATAGGATTATCGTGCTAGGGAGATCCACTTTGGGCTTTGATCATAGCTGTAGGCTGTTGACCCGATATGCCGCCGTTCAATGGTGGGATTACGGTGCATTGCCGCCTAATAATGCTCGCCGTCTGGCAGTGCATCGCGTAGCAAACCCGAAACGCTAGTGAGCGGCGCATACTGTTGCGCGTAGGTGTTGAAGCCGTAAATCCAGTGCTTTTGCAGGCCACCGACTGCAAACACGCGACCGTCGCCAGGCACTTGAATCGAGCGTGTAATATCGGTTGTGTTGGTCGGGAACACGTCCAGGGACTCGTTGCTTACAGTTGGCACGGCAATACTGTAGTTGTTGGTCCAGAGCGCCGATGCGGCATCCGTCAGGTGTCGTTTTGACCCTTGGTCAAAGGTGTAATATTGTCCGGACTGCGTCTTGACCAGCACGCCATTCCACGACGCTACAGGGTAAGTAGTAACATCTGTTGCATCGACCGGAATCATTGTTTCGCCATGATAACCAAGATTAAACACTTCAATAGGTGTGTCGATGTGCAGCAATTTTGAATCAGTCAGGAGCGAGATGCCTACAGCTGAATTGACGTTGGAGTACACAAAGTTCGGAATCGGCTGACTACTCATACCGCTGACTGCCATGCCGTCCAGGACGGCTGCACCCCACAGATTCCAAAGCGTTTTGCGCGGGGACGAATCGCTGCAAAACAGCTGTTGCAGGCGCATCAGACACGCCGTGTACGTTGCGCTAATGCGGAAGTTAACCGGTAACGTGCCGCCATTCGCCAGGCGGTTAAGTGTTGCGAGCGTTAGTGGCACAGCGGATTGCGTTGGCCAGTTAGCTGCCGCTCGCGCGTCCATACTATATGCGGTGGCAATATTGCCGACCACATAATTGGTGCCACCCACGCTAAAAGTATTGCCGATACTGCCACCGTCAGCGAACATAGCCGCCACATACGGCGCCACAAATGACTGTCCCTGTGCCGCGCCGCCCCACAAAACGTAATTTTGCAAACTGGTGATATGGTAGCGCTTGCCGCCGTCAATTAAGTACACGGCGCCATCATTCGTTGGTTGGATGAGTGGTTTGACAGGCGCACTATCGGGGAAGATATCTACGCCCAAATAGTCCAGTACAGGCTGATTCGTAGTGAACTGGCTATCCAGCGCGGCAGGAATCGCTTGCCGTGTACCGTCGATGATGTACTTCTGACCGGTGTTGATGTTTCGCGCCATAAAGGTGTTGAGCGTTCCCGCGTCGCTAAAATACGCCATGTGTCCGGCATTCACCGACATAATCGAGACCTGATGGGCAGGCGCCCAAGCATACAGCATTTGTAGGGTTGGCATATAGTATCGCAGCCCACCATTGGCCAGATAGATGGCACTATCGCCGCCGCGGTACATGAGCGGTGTGGCGGTTCCGGCCGGGGTTAAGCGCCGGATAGTGAACGGACTGACGTTAATGGTGGCACCAGGGAACGCTGCATCCAGCGCCGGTGGCAGGTCGGCAATATACTGATTGTTAACAATGTATTTTTTACCGCCGCTCTGTACTTTAAAACCGTCGGCCGTGTCTGGGTCCTGTGGCAATGCGTTAAATAGGTCGCTGCTCGGGTATACCATGGTCGGCGCTTCGCCGCCCCAGACCATTAAGGATGCCATTGTTGGTAGATACTTGAGGTGTCCGCCATCCATCAGGAACACGCGGCCATCGGGGGCGGGCGCATGCACAATCGGTGTTAGGTAACTGCTGCCATCAGGGACATAGTTTACCAAGGGACCAGGAAAGTACGGCGCGTCGGTAACGCCCCAGTTCTGGATGCCGGCGTCATTGGTGGGGTAGCGGACCCCATTGTCGATCATGTATATTTGGCCGGTTATGGCACTGTGTACTGCTCTGTTGAGCGTCGGACCAGGCGGTATAGCATTCACCTGCGATGCGGGCAAGATAATGACATTGAGCGCCTGCAAATTCCAGGCAATTTTGGTTGGCACATCGGGAATCATAAACTTGCGGCCGTCGTTGACCACGTACTGCGGGCCACCGTTGTCGGCGGCGACCACGGCTACAACGTCACCAAAACCGTAGTCATGCCAGAGCGATTGCCAGTACGCATCGCCACGCAGCCGCGCAAAAATCGTAAACGCGCCGTACCGCGTATCAATGCCATCCAACGAACCATAATCTTGGGTAATGATGCCCATGCGCGCCCGGGGGCAGTCAAAACGGTTCATGACATAGGGCGAGCCTTCAAACGGCTGAATATCCGACCGGTAGCCGTACGTTGCGGCTTGCTGCGCGTACACGGCGGCGCGCCCGTTGTAGCTAAACAGAGTGTCCTTGACAAGCGTGGTGTCAGTTTCGTTGGGCTGCAATTGGCGCCGCTCGCGCGGAATCGAACCGCGCCACACGTAGTCTGTCTGCAACTGCGTCGCCATAAATTTAAGCTGACGATAAAATTCATCATCGCTTACTGGACCAGCCGGGTACGGACCACCTGCGCCATTGGCGAACTGGAAAATGCCCTGGCCGTTGGACGGATTGGTGTGGCTAAAGTTGGTTTCGCGGTAGTGAATCGCGGCCAACATTTCCCACGGTACGCCGGTTTCGTTCATGGCACGAACATACGCCCACTGGTTGGCTGCAACCGCACTGGTTATAGATGTCGGCAACGGCGTAAATACGTCGCTACAATCCGTTGCGGCGCTGGCGGTGTGCGGGTGCGACACCATGACCGCCACAACGGCTAACCCGGCAATAAAAAATTTGGTCGCCAGCCCGATTTTAGAGATTCGTTGCTTCCTGCGGTTCATATGTTATGGTTGCCTTACTTGTGTCTACACCAGTGCCTTTTAGGTAGTCGAGTGCTTTTTGTTTATATTCTTTGAGTTGATCTTGGTACATGCTGTACTGGTCAGGGTGATTGATAATTGCATAGAGGGTAATGATGTAGTTGCTGGTGCCCGGAACTTGGCGGATTTTGTATTCATCGGTTTCGTTGACTAATACGTAATCTTTGACGGCGTCTTGAGGCAAATCGGCTGGCACGTCAAACTTTTTACCCTCGCTGGTCGCTGGTCGCGTCTGAACTTGGGCAGTTGTTTTGACGGTGGTTGCAGCCGTATTTTTGCCATCCCACCAGTGTTTGTTATGACCAAGGGCGAATACTCCAGCACCCGCAACGAGCACAATAACAATCAGCGCGACAACAACGTTGCGCCTCGTTCTGGATTGTTTCTGTTTTCTTAGCATGCGTTTGCCCCTATATCCAATATAGTACTTAAGCTTATTTTAATCAACCAGTGACCGCTGTAGTTTTAACTTGGAATTTACCGAACCCGGTAGATGTAAAACGTCTGTGCCGGATAGGTGATGGTCGAAACATGCTCGACACAACCGTAAAACAATGGCTGCTGCGTTAATACATACGTGATGTGCTGTTCGACGAATGGCGTGCAAGCAAATTTGACGATAAACGAATCAAGTTGCATCAGCTGAATCGCCGGAAAATCAGGATTGGCCGTAAACACAACGTGGGCGTAGCGGTTGTAGATGGCGTCGCCGGCCGGTCCCTCAATCTGGCGCCAAAACGGTATGTCGGGGTAAAACTGCACGCCACTGAGCGAATTCCGGTCGCTGAGCAGCCCAAAATTTTCCAAGTAAATTTGATCCAGTGTTGCCCATGTGTCTTTGGGCCCGGAAACCGATTCCATGGTGTCGACCACACGGTTGTGCGCCAAAATACCCAGACCCTGGTACAACGGATGGATATGCACAATGCTCACGAACGCAAAAGCGAGCAGCAAACCCATTGCCAGTACAAACCGCCGGATCAACACCATATATATAATGAGGCAAAACGCGGCGACGAGCGCGATAATCAGCCATTTGTTGCCGATAAACAGCGGGAAATGCTGATGCGTGTAACGGCCAACCAATAGCCCGACCCCTAGACATATGAGCGTGTAGCCCGCAGCCACCATCGTTAGCTTCCGGTAGCCGACCTTGACCCTTTCGACCAGCTTCATAGTGTACAGTAGGTGTAATAGTCCGATAAAGCCGAGCCCCAGCGCTAACCGCTCGTGCGGCACTTTATCCAGCATCAGTAGGTGATACAGAAGCTGAAAATGCGGGACAAACAAATTTGCCAGCAATAGCGCTGCCGCACCCTGAATACCCACAAACACCCAATCGGGACAGCCGCGTTTGCGCCAATCGTACACTGTCAGCACGACACCCGGGATCAACAGATATGGCAGCAGCAGAATGAAGTTCGATGACTCACTTTGATTCGTGTAATAATGCGGCCCATGCGCACCACGCTGCAGCTGCGGTTGCAAAAATGTAGCCAGCATGCGATCGACTGGAAAACCACCAGCCGACACTACGCGCGCACCAGGGTAGACCGTGTGCGTGATATCGCCAAGTGCTTGGCTGCGCGTTTTGACAAACGCAAGGCCGATTGCCCCAGTAAGCACCAATGCGACGCCAAACAAAGCGAGCGGTTTGAGCAGCTGTTTTAGGCTACCATAGAGCTTGTCACTAAACCGTAATTTCAGCAGGTAACCGAGCAAAAACGCCGCAACGCCAATCGCTACCGGCACCTGGAACGGCGGGTAAAATACCAGCGCAAAACTCACCAGCAAATATGTCAGCAGTGCTGTATATATAATGAACGACGTACGCCGCTCGAGCCTCCGGCCGCCCTGGGGCAGCTGCACTGGCTCGCCGTTTAAGATGCGCATGCCCAGAATCAGAATGAAGAATCCATAAAACAGCGAAGCGATGGTCGTTGTCTGATACCACCAAAACACAAATGGGCTAAACCCAAAGCCGAGCGCCGTCAGCACGGCAAGCAGCCGGCGCCCTGGGAACAGCCGCAATGTAAAAAAGTACACGCTCAAAATCAACAAATAGAGCAGCAGCCACCATTTAAAGGCGAACGCCACCTCTAGCGGCAGCACCAAAAAAGCCAAGTTCTGCGGTTTAAAAATAACCGACCATTCCTTGTACGGCACGTCAATGTCCAGCGACATGTCGCGCCCATCACCGGTAATGTTGTGGTTGATGCGTGGGAAGCCGTCGCGCGCCTGTGCAATCGTCAACTGCGTATTGACCAGCCATTCGTCAGAGCGAATTGGCTGCGGTGCGCCAAATAACAGGTGTGAATCTTTGGAATTCGCCCCGTTAAAAAATTTGTCATATATACCGATCGACGTGCCGCTAATGCGCAAACCACTCAAAAGCAACAGAATAGCCGTCAAAACGGCGGGGAAAAACCAAACACTTGCGCGAAGCCGTGACCAGCCGGAGCGTTTTTGGGGGTGGGCAGACCGGAACATTATCTCAATTCTAGCAGAATTACGGCTTAGAACTATTGTAATTTTGGTTGCGCTTTGCCTTGGGCGTTTGAACGAATCGGTAGCTGTTGCTATAGTACCTACCAGAAGATAAAGTGGAGTGTTCACCTTGATTAGCATTGCAGCGCCCGTCATCGAAACGGAAGAAATCGACGCAGTCAACGGAGTATTGCAGTCGGGTATGTTGGCCCAGGGGCCGAAGGTGGCCGAGCTGGAAGCGGCTTTTGCCGCCTATTGTGGCACAAAATATGCCGCCGCAGTTAACAGCGGCACGGCCGCATTGCACGCGGCGTTGTTCGCGGCTGGTGTGGGGCCGGGCGACGAAGTTATTACGACCCCGTTCAGCTTTATTGCCACTATCAATCCTATTTTGTTCTTAGGTGCCAAACCGGTGCTGGTAGACATCGACCCCGCAACATACAATATTGATGTTTCCAAGATAGAAACCGCAATTACGCCCAAGACCAAAGTAATTATGCCGGTGCACCTGTACGGCCAGCCTGCTGACTATGCGCCGCTGCAAGAGCTGGCGACCCGGCACGGGCTTTTAGTGGTAGAGGACGCCTGCCAAGCAATTGCTGCGAACTATGGCGATAAAAAAGCCGGCAGTTTGGGGGACCTCGGCTGTTTTTCGCTCTACGCAACCAAAAACATTATGTGCGGCGAGGGCGGCATAGTGACCACTAATAACGAAGACCACCTGAACGCCATCAAACGTTTCCGTCAACATGGTATGAGTGCGACGTACCAGTATGAGCACGCCGGCTACAATTACCGCACCACCGATTTGTGCGCGGCGATCGCCACTGAGCAACTCAAAAAGGTTGATGACTTTACTGCTGCTCGCCAGGCCAATGCCGATCGCCTGGACGCGGGATTAGCCGGTGTGGAGGGGCTGGTCTTGCCTACCCGCGGCAACGGCCGCACGCACGTTTTTCATCAGTATGTGGTGCGTGTCACTAAAGATTTTCCGATTACGCGCCAGGAACTCGTCTCACAATTGCGCGAGCGCGACATCATTGCTGGCGTCTACTATCCGCAGCCGCTGCACGTCATTCCGCATATCGCCGCGTTCGGTTACAAGGTAGGTGATTTTCCGGAGGCCGAAAAGGCTGCCGAAGAAGTGCTGGCCCTGCCCGTGCACCCGCGTGTCAGCGAGGCCGACGTTCAGACCATCGTTAATGCCATAAAGGAAATCGCCAATGTCTAAAAAACTTAAAGTCGTCGTTATTGGTGCCGGCAACATGGGCCGCAACCATGTGCGCACATATAGTAATATGGACGACCAAGTGGAGCTGCTGGCACTAGCCGACATTAACCCCGAGGCCGAGAAACTGGCCAAAGAGTACGAGATCGCCTACTACAAAGATTACAAAAAAATGTTTGACGAACTGCAGCCCGACGCCGTATCGATCGTGGTGCCAACGCCGTTGCATTTCAAGATTGGCATGGATGCTATTGAACGTGGCATTAACTGCTTGGTCGAAAAGCCCATTGCATCCTCGCCAGAAGAGGGCGACCAACTGATTGCCACTGCCAAAAAGAAGGGCATTACCTTCACCGTTGGTCACATCGAACACTACAATCCCATGATTCAGCGGCTCAAAAGCCTGATCGACCGCAAAGAAATCGGCGACATTACATCGATCACGGTTAAGCGCGTAGGCGGTTTTCCAATTGTCGAGCCCAAAACCGACGTTATTATCGATCTGGCGGTACACGACATCGGCATTATGAACTTCTTGCTCGAAACTGAACCGCGTTCGGTTTACGCGCACGGTTCCAAAACACTCCACTCCAGTAAAATCGACTCGGCCGAAATGCTGCTGGACTACGGCAGTGCTTCAGGATTCATTCAGGCGAACTGGATTACGCCGGTCAAAATTCGTACTATTGCCGTGACCGGGTCTGACGGCTACGTCGAAGGCAATTACATCACCCAAGAACTGACATACTACAAGCACAATATGAAGAAAGTGCGCGACAGCTTCAAAGATTTTGTGCGCAAACTAGGCGACCCCGAAAAACGCTATATTGCTGAAACGCCGCAAGAACCATTGGCCAACGAACTGCGCGCGTTTGTGCATGCCATCCAGACAGGCGACAGCAGCAAACTCGTTGACCCTAAACTAGCCCGCAAGGCGCTCGCCATCGCGCTCGCCGCACTGAAATAACAGATTAATTAAGCGGCGACACGACCATGAATGACGGCCTGAGCCTGCGCGTGCAGGGCGGCTGGCCCGGCACAGAAGGTGAAGTTCTGGTCCACCCTGGTGAGTGGATTGCTGTAGTCGATGGGTTGGCCAAAAACATCGGTGTAGACGCCGTCTTTACCGTTTGTGTCTTTCGTGCCTTCGACGACGGCTTGCTGAGCAACGTTGTCCCAGATTTTACTACCTTGATTGATGCTGACGCCGAATGCACCCTCGGCCGTTTTTGCCGTATCGAAAACGCTGTTGCTAGCTCGCAGATTACGACAGGCTAGAACTATTTTTGCGACAAGTTGCGTCTCTTGGTATGTGCGTTCAGGTTCGTCCTGATAGCCGTCCATACCATACACAACCAGGCAGTCGGATAGTTTTGTCTTGTTGGATAATCGAACCGGCTTGCCGTTTTTGGTGGTTGGCAGGTCTTTGCCGCCGATGTAGAACTCCTGGTAAAAGGGCAGCGCGATGCCACCTAACACCGGTACGCCCTTGTGAAGCAAACCAATCATAATGCCGAACATCGGTAGTCCTGCGGCAAAGTTGCTAGTGCCGTCGATCGGATCAATGACCCAGGTAAAGTCCGATCTATTATCCACGACGCCGGCTTCTTCGTCGATGATATTCTCGTTGGGGTAGGCTTGTTTGACTGCTTCGACCAGTAGCTCGCCCACAGCTAAGTCGGCTTTGGTTAGGACCTGATTGTTATCGCCGGCTTTTTTGTCTTCGTCGGCAATACTACCGTAAAAACCCATAGCGATGGCAGAGGCTTTCCGCAACTTGGCGTCAATAAATCGGGCGCGTTTTTGTAAGTCTATCATGGCGCTGATTATAACTTATTGGCCATGGTGTTGCAGCGTGGAAATGTCCGGCTGTTTCAGTTCATTGAGCCGTCGGTAGTGATTGAGCATAACCACTCCCATAAAACCGGCGCAGACAATTATTGCCAAGCACCAACAAACTCTTTTCATGTCCTGCCTTTCGTATCATCGTGGCGGAAGTATTGCACACGCTGCCTCAAATGCAAAGCCGATTTTTATCACCCAAAAATCCGCCAAAAAACCTATTGCAAGCCGGGGCAACCAGTGCTATTTTTCCCGCAACACTATTAATACCGTAAGCAAAAGGACAGCTCATGAGCACTCTCAACCAACAAAAAGGCAACACCGTCCTCACCGCAACGCTTGGCTTGCTCGCCATTGCAGTAATCGCTGGCGCACTGTATTACGTTTGGCGCGTCCAGCATCGCATTGCCCCCAAAACAACCGCCGCAACGCACAAACCAGCCACTCCTCTGCCCAAAACCAACCCAACACCCGACCCCTACGCCGGCTGGAAAGAGCGCTGTGATACTACGTACCATTACTGCTTCAACTATCCAAGTGACTGGAATTTTGCGATCCAACTAGAGGCCGAAGAGCCTTGCGCTGCAGGCGAGGCCACCTTGTCGAGTCCGAGTGGTGCAATTGAGATGCAGTACATTAACGACAATAACCATGACGGGGGCCTGGCTTCGTTTAATCCTGTTATGGTCGACGCGTCTTTACCTCGGGCTAAGGATTTGGCTATCCTGGGCGGATATGTCCAGCTTGGCGGCAGCTTCTACGCCAGTCTCAATATCGTAGATGCGTCGCTCCTAAAAACCCATCCAGTAGCCATAGGTCAAGAGACGCAACTGCCCCAACCCTTCGAATTTACTGACCAGGGCATTGAAGCAAAGTCTTGTGAAGGGAGTTTTTGGACATCTTTGGCCAGACCTGTGGCAAGTAGTGATGACGCGAAAGCTTGGTTTGCGTCCAACGAAGCAAAGCAGGCTCTGCAAATTTTACAATCATTCCATCACGAATAGCGTTACGAACAAAGTTAAGGGATTTCAATGACCTAGCGTAAAAACAGCGCATGACCACCACTAATTAAACGAATAAATCCTGACGGGGGAGAAACGTCGGGTAGAGAAAGAGAATGAACGAATTTCCCCCGTCAAATGAGATTCCCTATAATCTCGCTATAGCTCAGGCAGAGGTAGCCAACTGTACTATTCGAGATAAAATAACTAGAACTGCGGCCGCTCTACTACTGGCTACGGGCAGCTTAGTAGGCCTTCAGACGATCGAAAGTCAGATTGCCCCTGGTACAGCCTTCGCCGACAGTATTGATGACATCCTGGCTAGTTATCCTGATAAAGATGATGCTTGTAGACCGGCAGATATGATTAACCCTCCTCAACGCCCCACTGCTTCCTCTCCTTACGTTAGCTGCCTCTATTATGACTGGGGAGTGGCCAAGCCTAATGGTTTTAGCCTAAACAGTAGTCGAGGGTATGGCTATCGTAATTGTACCGATTGGGTGGCTTTTCGTGTTAATCAGGCTTCTGAGGGCAAAATAAGCGTTTCCGTCGGACTGGGCAACGCGAAAGATTGGTACGCAAACTCGCCTACAGGCCAACAGGCGTTAACCCCAAAAGCTGGTGATATCGCCGTGTCTACAACTGGCACTTATGGTCATGTAGCATTCGTTGAATGGGTGAGCCCTGATGGTTCTAGCATGATTATCTCAGAATACAACCATGATGAAGATGGGCATGGTGATCAACGTCAAGTTGCTGTTAGCGGAAGCGAATTTACAAAATTTATTGACCTCGGCGTCCATCTTTCTTGGGCTGAGGACCAGCCCAAAACCAACCCCTACGCCCCCGAAAACATCACCGTCATGCCCAACGTCAACGGCGCCCTGAGCGTCTTTGTGGCCAATGAGGCTGGCCTCATGGCCTACAAAGACCAGTCCTACCCAGGCGAAGACCTGAAGACGAAGGCCTGGGGAAGCATCACCGAGCACCTTATGGGCCAGCCCGACATCGTGGCCTACCCGAACGGGGCCATGACCGTCTTTGGCCATGGTGCTGACGCCCGTCTGCACATGGCCTGGCAAACCGGCCCTGGCACCGCCTGGTCCGGTGACATCAGCCCCTGGGATATGTCATTGCGCGGCGACCCGTCAGCAGTGCTCAACTACACTGGCGGGGTGTCTGTGTTTGTGCCCGACAGCAACGGCAACATGCGCGAAATTGACCAGATCGGTCAGGGTAACGACATGGGCACCGCTCCCGTTCATAACTTGGGCGGCAACCTACAAGGCAAACCGGCTGTCATGAATATAGACGGTAAAGTCGTACTGTTCGCGCACGGTGCTGACGGCAACTTATATACCGACTTTCAGTCGGCAGTCGGCGGGTCATGGAGTGGTTGGGAATCCATTGGCGGTGAAGGTATTCTGGGCGACCCGAAAACCATCGTTAACCGACTGGGAGGACTAACAGTACTCGCTATTGGTGCTGACGGCACCATCGTCGGTATTGACCAAACCTACAAGGGCGAGAGTATGAACAAGCCCTTCTATACGCTCAGCAAACCAGCTGGCGTGAACTTTGCCGGCACGCCAGCAATCACCCAGACCCAGAACGGTGAGCAAATGGTGTTCGCCGTGGCTAGCACTGGCACGCTCTACCACAAAGCCCAAGTTCAAGCTAACCAGTACAACTGGACAGATTTCTTCAATCTGAATGGCAATCTTATCGGTGTCCCAACAGTTACCAGAAACAGTGCTGGCGGCGCAAGTATCTTTGGCCGTAACCCAGATGGCACGGTTATTACCCTGGACCAGCCGGGGTATGGGGCAGCGTTCAACACGCAATGGGTTGGGCTGAATAAGCCATGACGCGATGCGACGTGTGGTTGGTGTGATTACTGTGTGTTAAGAAGGAGGGATCTTGCGTCGTTGTCTCAAGAGCCTTCTGTCGCTACAAGCGCCTCGTTTGGATATTACACCTACAACAAGTGTAATAATTACCGTGGGAGTTGTTAGGCCCCTTAAAACACAGTACAATACCGAAGTAAACTAGGGGAAATGATGAAAAGAATTCTTGTTACCGGCGCTGGCGGTTCTCCAGCAGTGAACTTTACGCGCTCGTTGCGTAAGGCCCCCGAAGACATCTACATTGTCGGGACGGATTTTGACAAATACTATCTGATGCGTGCAGAAGTTGACAAACGTTACTTGGTGCCCGCGGCTCGTGACCCGCAGTACATTGATGCGCTCAACAAAATCATCGATGACGAAAAAATCGAATTCATCCACGCCCAGAACGACACTGAAGTAGGCGTTTTGTCCGCCAATCGGGACAAGCTGCACGCCAAGACCCTCTTCCCCGCCCAAGAAACAATTAACACCTGCCAGGACAAATTCTTGTCGTTCGAAAAATGGGAAGCAGCAGGCATTAAGGTACCAAAAACGTACATCATCCACAACAAGGACGAATTACAGAGAGCATTCGATGAGTTTGGCGGCAAGATGTGGGTGCGCGCGACTTCTGGTGCGGGCGGCCGTGGCTCACTGCCGATCAGCGATATGCAAACGGCGATCAACTGGCTGGACTTCCAAAAGGGCTGGGACGGCACCTTTACGGCTGCCGAACTGCTGCGTGATGACACCGTAACCTGGATGTCCATCTGGTATGAAGGTGAACTAGTCGTTGCACAAGGCCGCCGCCGTCTGTACTGGGAACTCGGTAAAATCTCACCATCAGGCGTTACCGGCGCGACCGGGGGTGGCGAGACGGTTTCTGACCCTGCGCTTGACGAAATTGCTACCAAAGCAGTGATGGCTATCGACAAAAAACCGACTGGTTTGTTTGGTGTTGACCTGGCGTACGACAAAAACGGTACGCCCAACCCAACTGAAATTAACATCGGCCGGTTCTTTACCACGCACCAATTCTTTACCGAACTGGGCGTCAATATGCCCTACATTTTCCTGAAGCTGGCATACGGCGAAGCATTGCCGCCGATCACTAAAAAGCTTAACCCAGCTCCTAATAATATGGTGTGGATTCGCGGTATAGACTTCGAACCAGTGCTCGCTTCTATGGAAGAAATCGACAAAAATGTTGCCGATCTCGAAAAATTAAAGAAGGAACTCTAGTGTGAAACTGATCACGGGCGCCAACGGTTTTATTGGCCAAGCGCTCGTTGCCGTTTACGGCGACGAAGCCTTGGCAGTGAGCCGGCGCCCGGATCAGTCTCCGCAAGCAAGCGCAGTTGCGGGCAAACAGATCACCTGCGATATTAGCCGTCCAGAGTTGGTTGGCGAGCTTATTACCCAGCTCCAAGCCCATAACATTAGCGAAATAATCCATGCCGCTGCCGTGACGCCGTGGTCGCCAAACCCGGATTTTTCGATCGATTTGGCGATGGCGCAGACACTCACGGAAGTGTGTAACCGTTTACATATTCCGCGTTTCACCTTCCTGTCCGGGTGGATTGTGTACGATATGCAAGGTGCGGCGCCATACGGCGAAACCACGGCCGTGGGTCCAACAACAGATTATGGTAAAAGCAAGTTAGCGGTTGAAACGTATTTTGCCCACAACTTAAAGCACACAATCCTGGTAAATGCGCGGTTGGCATCCGTCTACGGGCCGGGCCAAATATCGGCCGGGCTGATCCCGAACTTTGTCCG
>Ga0068856_100000636_pt1 | contig 38160 bp, 33 predicted proteins | sample KBSCornC62_FD_66595 | JGI IMG/M metagenome (GOLD analysis project Ga0068856, IMG submission 66595) | Corn rhizosphere microbial communities from Kellogg Biological Station, Michigan, USA - KBS Corn C6-2 | ecosystem: Host-associated > Plants > Roots > Rhizosphere > Soil ...
GTAAAACCATCCGCGCTTGTGATCATTTTTATCATTTTGCTGGCAACAGAAGGACTCGCATGGTTCCAATACCTGGTATTCGGCTTACCGCCTGACCCGTCTTCAAATCTTGCTGCTATTGCGCCAGTTGATCCTAAAGGGTTTCCGCTGTGGCTAAGCCTCAGTCATTGGGTTAATTTCTTTTTTCTTATCCTTATAATCAGGAGCGGGCTTTCTATACTGGCTGACCATGCGCGCTTGTACTGGAACAATGGTTGCGCACCTGATTCGGAATGGTTACGGTTTACGCCTGTGAAAGTACCGGATGACAGGGTTTGGACGGCAAAAGAAGACGCACGGTATTTAACGCCTATAGTTGGCCTGCCGGGTTACCGCCATTCTATAGGGCTGGCCCGGCACTGGCATTTTATAACTGTTCCTTTTTTTCTGCTCAACGGTGCAGTATTCACTGCTTTATTGTTTTTTACGAATCAGTGGAAACGTCTTGTTCCTTTGTCATGGCAAGTGTTACCCGATTCCTGGAATGTGTTTGTCCATTACGCTACCTTTCACATGCCTATTGAGCCCAATGGCTTTTATCATTTTAACACGCTTCAGCAGATATCTTACTTCGCAGTAGTTTTTTTACTGGCTCCCGTTGCAATGCTCAGTGGCATGGCTATGTCGCCGGCGATCGAAAACCGGCTGCATTGGCTCCCTAAAGTATTTGGCAATCGCCAGGGTGCGCGGTCCGTCCATTTTTTGGTGATGTTATCTTTTGTGGCCTTTATAATTGTCCATGTGGCCATGATAGCAGCTACCGGAATTACACGTAATATGAACCATATTACTGTTAACACCGATAATCCTTTCAATCATACCGGAATCTATATTGGTTTAGGAATCATCTTATTGACTATAGCATTTGGTTTCCTGGCCCACTGGATCTCGTGGCAAAGGCCCCGGTCGTTACAACAAACGGATGCAGCTATTAATGGCACATTATGGAGTATGTCTATCAACAAATTCAAGCCAAAGGATTATTATAAACGAAAAGACATCTCACCTTATTTCTGGGTAAATGGTAAAATGCCGGATTCGGATGTATGGCGCAAGCTGGCGGCAAATAACTTTAAAGATTACAAACTTCAGGTTGGCGGACTGGTTGAAAACCCTGTCGATCTATCGCTCGAAGATCTTAAACAAATGGACCTGGAGCAAAACATAACAATGCACCATTGCATACAAGGGTGGTCGGGAATTGCCGAATGGGGCGGATTACCAATAAAAAGGCTCGTGGAACTGGTTAAGCCTCATTCTTCGGTAACAACCGTAGTATTTTACTCGTTTGGAGAGGGGATGTATGGCGGGGCTTATTATGATACCCATAGTCTGGATAATTGCCTGAAACCGGAATCAATACTTGCATGGGAAATGAACTACCATCCGCTTTCTGAAACACATGGCGCCCCCCTCAGGCTCCGGGTGGAAAATCAACTTGGATATAAAATGGTGAAATGGATCAGCAAAATAGACTTTTTAGAAACCCACAAACATACCGGAAAAGGATATGGCGGGAAAAATGAAGATGATGAATATTTTGACCTGCTGGCAGATACTTAGCGATAAATGATAAAGTAAGGCGAGAGATTCAGTGCTCCGTTTTAAGATTTAAATCATGTCTTCATTGTGTAATTAAATGATTATCATGTTAAAATATGACCATTATCATATTTAACAGATGGTCATTTCCGCATTTTTGTCGAATGCTAAAGTCCATCAACTCTAAAACAAAAATCAAGCATCTTCTTGAAGTCAACCAGCCCCTGGTTATTGACACCCTGATAAAACTAAACAAAAACTTTTCGAAGCTTAAGAACCCTGTATTGAGGAATTTATTCGCCCGGCGGGGCACTATTGCTGATGCCTGCAAAATATCAGGCTGCGCCATTGCTGATTTTATGGAAAGTATGAAACAAATTGGATTTAGTGTAGAAGGTGAAGAACAAAGTAATACTGAACAACCACCTCAACCGGTTTCTGCAATAAAAGAACCAAATAGCTATTTAGAACTTGATGTGCGTCCAATTTTAGCGCAGGACAAGGACCCGCTTAAAGAAATCCTGGCAAGTATTAATAAGCTGGAGGAAAATCAGGGCTTAAAGCTGACAAATACTTTTGAGCCGCTGCCGCTTATTTATTTACTGGCTGATAAAGGCTTTGCGCACCGTATTGAGCTTGTTGACGATAATACTGTAATAACCTGGTTCAGTAAAGCATCAGGTGTTGAGAAAGAAATCATTTCACTTCCTGCTGATGAACTTACGGTTGACGATGAACAATTCGATAGCCTGTTAGCAACAATAGCTCCTGATAAAATCAAATACCTTGACGTTCGCCAACTCGAAATGCCTAAACCCATGTTGTCAATTTTAGCGGAGACCCCGCATTTAGTTGTAGGGGATGCCCTGTTCGTTTATCATAAGAAAACACCGGTATTCTTGCTCCCTGAGCTGGAAAAACAAGGCCTAAAATATCTCTGTAAAGATATATCGCCCGGTAATGTCAACATGCTGATCTATAAATCATGAGTTCGATAAAGCAGAAACCCGGACTTTACCGAATAGTGGTAACGCATTACGTAGTTGCCGCGCTATGCTTTTTCATATTGGCTGTGATGATGTTGTTTTCTGTGAAAGCATTTACCGGCCATTATTTTCATCCGCAAATTTTAGCGATAACACACTTGGCGGCATTGGGGTGGGGCACCATGATCATATTGGGGGCATCTTATCAATTGATCCCGGTTGTGCTTGAAACTGAACTATATAGTGAAAAACTGGCATGGATAAGCTTCTCATTATTTTTACCGGGAATGATTGCGCTGGTTTACTCATTTTGGATATTTATACCCTGCATACACATGCAATGCGGGGCGGTGTTATTGTTAACGGCAATCATTTTGTTTACCATAAATGTTTACTTAACGGCGAAAAAGAAAAAGCAGCAAACCATCCAGGAGGATTTTATTTTTAGCGCCTGCCTGTGCCTGTGCTTTACAGCGGCATTGGGGGCCGCGCTGGTATTTAATTTTACGATTTCGATATTTACACAGGATCAGCTTCATTTTTTAAAGATCCATGCGCATTTAGGCATTGCCGGGTGGTTTTTGCTGATGATCATTGGCGTAAGCTCAAAGCTGGTGCCGATGTTTTTGGTATCATCTTATCAAAAGACCAGGCTCCTGTCCTTTACTTATTATTTGATCGTTTCCGCACTGTTGCTTTTCATCGTAGATTCATACTTATCAGGAATTAATTACCGGACTTATTTTATCGCGTTAGTTGGCGCGGCAGGTGTAGCCTGTTACTTGCTTTTCATCGTTAAATGTTTCCTTTTACGCATGCGAAAGAAAATTGATCTGCCCATGATGAGCACCCTTTTTTCATTCATTTCATTAAAGGTCGCCATTCTCGCCATACCGTTTATTATTTTCTACCATCTTAAAAACAATCCCATTAGTATCCGTTATTCTTTAATCTATGGGGTGTTGCTGTTTATGGGTTGGACCACTGCCTTAATACTAGGGCAAACCTTTAAAACTTTGCCGTTTATTGTTTGGGTAAAACATTACGAACACTTGACTGGCAAAGTAAAAACGCCCATGCCGGCTGATCTTTTTAAAAACAGCCTGCTAAAGATCCAGTCAGCCGGGTTCATCATTTTCTGCCTCACTTTTATTCCCGGCTGCTTTTTCTTATCACAGCCGTTAATGTATGCCGGCATCGTTTCATTATTGATCACAGCTGCGATGTACCTGGCCAATGTATTTATTATACTGTTTCATAAAACTAAAACATATGGAAAACTTTGATATAACCGACCGCCTTTCATTTATGAAAGTGGAAATATTGGAAACACTTCGTTTGGTAATGGACCCCGAACTGCATATTAATATTATTGATTTGGGCCTGGTATATGGGGTGAAAATTGATGAACCGGGGAAACAGATCAATATAGAAATGACTTTATCCTCGTCCTATTGCCCAATGGGCGAAAGCATCGTATCTGCCGTTAAAAATTGTATTGAAGGGCATTACACCGGTTTTACCGCAAATGTCGAATTGGTATGGGAACCCGTATGGTCATACCACAGTATTACAGAAGAAGGTAAAAAATTATTGGGTATTTAAAATGCAGTGGATTAAAAAGCTTAATTATCCGGGGTGGGCTATCATCAATTTTATCGTACTGACCCTTTTCGGGATATTGCTACGTTATATACAACTGTACGGGCTGCCCATCTTAGATTATCAATTTATACTTCATGCCCATTCCCACTTCGCTTTTGCAGGCTGGATGTTCTTTGCAATAGCGTTGCTGATAAGCGATGTAATAACCGGCGGTAAATATTCCTCCGGCTACAAGTATATATTTGTTTTTACATTGATCAGCGCTTACGGGATGCTGGTCAGTTTCTCATTTCAGGGTTATAAACCGGTTTCAATTGTTTTTTCAACGCTTTTTGTTTTGGTGACCTATCGATTCACTTACCTTGTTTTTAAAGGGGAGGCATTGAGAAATGCGGTACCCGAAACAGCATTTAAACTGATACGCGGCGCATTAATTTTCTTATGCATATCCTCATTGGGGCCATTTATAGTAGGGCCGCTGGCAGCCCTGGGGTTTAAAAACACGCCCTGGTACCAGGATGCCATTTACTTTTACCTGCATTTCCAGATGAACGGGTTTATGTTTTTGGGCGCACTGGGTTTGCTAGCCTCGGTCTCCATTACTGCGCTTTTATCCAAAAACAACAGAAGATGGCTTAATCTTTTTATTTATTCCACGATACCTGTATATTTTATTTTTACTTTATGGGACAAGCCGCAGGTTTGGGTATGGATATTAGCAGGCATTGGAACTGGGGTAAATTTGCTGAGCTGGCTGATACTATGCTTTAATTTCAGGAAAGACGCCCGCCAGTTTTCATTCCTCGCAAAAGCGGCGCTTGTTGCCGCAACATTAAAGATCATCTTCCAGGCGCTAATTTGCCTTCCTGCGATAGGCGAATGGGCTTTCATGAACCGTAACCTCATCATTGGTTATATTCACTTGCTGACCCTCGGGATCATCATGCCTTTAATTATCGACCAGTTTATAAAAAAAGGTTTTTTAAAGGCTGGCAGGCTACTGACTGCGGTCAATTGGTTTTATATCTTATCGGTAATTGTATATCTCTCCTTGCTTTTTATACAACCCCTGCTCTCTCTTTTCTCAGTTATGATTCCTCAGTATCAATTCCTGTTATTTATTTTATGCCTGTTGTTTTTACCTACTGGTTTCATGTTGTTATCAAAAACTAATGCCGGTAAATTTTCAGCAAAGTGACCAAAATCATTTTTGTTTAAATAATAAAAGATATATTTGTCTTTTATTATTTAAACAAATTAAAAATGGAAATCTTAGACATCCTTGATGTAACTGTGATAGAGCCACGGTTAAAACATCCAACTATTTTTGAAAAATTTGATGCATTATCGCCTGGAGAAGCATTTATTATTCATAATGACCACGACCCTAAGCCGCTATATTATCAACTGCTTGCAGAGCGCGGCCAGGTATTTGTTTGGGACTATTTAGAAAAAGGCCCCGAAATATGGCAGGTAAAAATTGCTAAAAATACCAATGCCGAAAATGCCGAAACAATTGGACAGATAGTAGCGAAAGACTATCGTAAAGCGCAGGTTTTTAAAAACATGGGAATTGATTTTTGCTGCGGAGGCAAAAAAACAATTGCGGAGGTATGCGAGAAAAAGGGCATTGACCCGGACGAAGTGGAGCGCCGGCTGGAAGCCATCAAGGGTGAGAACTCAAATAGTGAAACTGATTTTCAAAACTGGGACCTGGGTTTCCTAAGCGACTATATTATAAATACCCATCATCGTTATGTGAGGGAAAATACTGCTTTTATCTTAGAGCTGGCTCAGAAAGTGGCCCGGGTTCACGGCGAAAGACATCCCGAGCTGATCCGGGTGGCGGCGTTATTCTCCCGAATCGGAAATGACCTCACCCTGCACATTATAAAAGAGGAGAAAATACTGTTTCCTTTTATCAAAGAACTGGCACAGGTTTACAACACCGGGGGGATGCTGCCATCTGCGGATTTTGGAAAGATATCGGTACCGATACAGATCATGGATTCAGAACATGAGCAGGTAGGCGGCGATTTTGAAACGATAAGGACAATCACTTCAAATTACCAGTTGCCTGTGGACGCCTGCAGTTCCTATACCATCCTTTTCAAGAAACTGGAGGAATATGAAAACGATCTGCACCGTCATGTACACCTGGAAAGCAATATCCTATTCCCTAAAGCTATACAGCTCGAAAAGGAATTATCTTAAAGGATAATTATATTTAGGTTTGCAAAATCAACAGCACAAAAAATGATACTATCCAAATCATGTGAATACGCCATCAGAGCGACTGTTTATGTCGCCCTTAAAAGCAGGAAGAATGAAAAGGCCGGGATCATCGAGGTTGCTGAAGCAATTGGCTCGCCCATGCATTTTACAGGCAAGATATTGCAAACGCTGGTACGTAAGAAGATCCTTTCGTCGGCGAAAGGGCCTACCGGTGGTTTTTATGTTGAAAACGGGCAGGACCTTTTCCTGATCGATATCGTCAGGGCCATCGATGGCAACAGGCTGTTCACGTCTTGTGTACTTGGCTTGGAGAAGTGTTCGGAAACACAACCATGCCCAATGCACGAACAGGTCAAACCGATCCGCGACCAATTAATGGCCGAGTTCAGCAAGAAACCGGTTACCGAACTGGTGGAAGAGTTCCAACAGCATAAATACTTTTTGAAGTAAAAAAATTTGCATTAATAAAAGATAAGTATATCTTTTATTAATATGATCTAATATGGCTAATTATGGCGAAGAGAAATTCAATATATCATATAATATGATTTACATCATATTTTAAGTTGTCGACCATCACGTTGCCTCTTCTTACTTACCCATAGTTTTATCGAAAATTAAAAAACAATAACAATGAAAAATCTAAAGACCTTACTTATTGCGACGCTCGTGTCAGGTTTGACCTTTTTATATGCCTGCGGCCCGTCAAACGGTGGTTCCGATTCGGAAAATACCACAACGACTGCGCCGGCCGCAACGGCGGACATTGACCCGGCTGCGAAAAGCGACAGCAAAGGTGTCGGCAAATTCACGGATGTAAAACTGACTGCCATTGACCCCGCCATGGCGGATAAAGGGATGGTTGTTTTTAATGCAAAATGCGCTGCATGCCACAAAGTGACCGATCAGAAGGTTGTTGGGCCTGGTTTGCTGGGCGTGACCAAAAGACGTACACCCGAATGGATCATGAACCAGATTACCAACCCGGTTGAAATGGAAGCAAAGGATCCGGTTGGCCAGGCTTTATTAGCAAAACACCTGACTCAAATGACTTTCCAGAATGTAACGGACGACGAAACCCGCCAGATACTGGAATACCTTAGAAAAAACGATAGTAAATAACATTTAAACGCTTAAAATCATGAAATTCTCACCTTATAAATTATTGGTACCAGTACTGGCTCTGTTAGCTGGCAGTACCATTTACAGCTGTAAACCGGGGAAAGTTGGTTCTTCAGTCGATGCTGATGCAGCGCAAAAAGTATATGTCGCTCCAGGGAAGTATGATGAAGTATACGCCTTCCTATCAGGCGGGTTTAGCGGGCAGGTTGCTGCCTACGGTATTCCGTCCGGCCGGTTATTAAAAGTGATCCCTGTTTTTTCTCAAAACCCGGAGAATGGTTATGGCTATTCGGAAGAAACTAAACCGATGCTGAATACTTCTCACGGTTTTGTGCCCTGGGATGACTCTCACCACCCAGAATTATCCAAAACTGACGGCGAGGATGATGGTCGCTGGTTATTCATTAACGGGAATAACACACCCCGTATAGCCCGTATCAACCTCGCCACCTTTAAAACGGCAGAAATCTTAGAATTACCGAACATCGGCGGGAACCACGCGTCCCCGTTTTGTACTGAAAATACGGAATACGTAGTTGGAAATACACGTTTCAGCGAGCCGCTTGACAACAACAAAACAGATAACCCGATCAGCAGCTTCAAGCAAACCTTCAAAGGTGCTGTGTCCTTCGTTAAAGTGAATAAAGACAATGGCGCAATGAACCTTGCCTTTCAGCTGATCGTTCCCGCCTTCAACTATGACCTGGCACATGCCGGAAAAGGCCCATCGCATGACTGGATCTTTTTTACCTGCTACAATACCGAACAGGCACATACCCTATTAGAAGTCAACGCAAGCCAGCGTGACAAAGACTTTATAATGGCGGTGAACTGGAAGAAAGCCGAGGAACTGATCGCCGCCGGAAAGGGAACAAAAACGACCGCAAAATATGCGCACAACGTTTATAACGAAAATACCCACACCGCTACCTCAGTTATCGAAACAGAAACACAGACCATAGATGTCACAAAATTCCCTGGCCTGGTTTATTATATGCCCTGCCCGAAATCTCCGCACGGCGTAGATGTGAGCCCCGATGGCTTAAGCATTGTAGCAAGCGGGAAACTGGCGGCTGTCATCCCTGTATTTTCTTATCAAAAAATGCTGGAAGCGATCGATAAAAAACAATATGATGGCATGGTAGAGGGCAATATTCCGGTATTGAAATACGAAGCAGTCCTTCACGGTGAAGTAAAAAAGCCGGGTTTAGGTCCACTGCACACCGAGTTTGATGATAAAGGCTTTGCTTATACCACCATGTTTGTGTCGTCCGAAGTTGTAAAATGGAAGTTGGACAACCTGGAAATTATTGACAGGATACCTTCCTACTATTCACCCGGCCACCTATCCATTGTAGGCGGTGATTCCAAAAGACCGTTTGGCAAATATCTGCTGGCACTAAACAAGATCACCAAGGACAGGTATCTGCCAACAGGGCCAGAACTTGCACAAGCTTGCCAGCTGATCGATATCACCGGGAACAAAATGAAACTTTTGCTGGACTTCCCGACCATCGGCGAGCCGCACTATGCCCAAATGATCCCTGCTGAAAAAGTACTGAAAAGCCAGGTAAAATTCTTTAAACTGGAAGACAACAAAAACGCTTATGTAACCAAGTCTGAAAAAGATACCAAAGTAGTTCGCAACGGCAACCGTGTTGATGTTTATATGACTGCTATCCGTTCACACCTTGCACCAGATAATATTGAAGGGATTAAAATTGGCGACGAAGTTTATGTTCACGTAACTAATCTCGAACAAGATTGGGACGTACCGCACGGTTTCGCGATCAAAGGTGCGAATAATGCAGAATTATTAATCATGCCGGGGGAAACCTGTACCCTAAAATGGACTCCCGGATTAGCTGGTATTGTGCCTTTCTATTGTACTGACTTCTGTTCAGCGCTTCACCAGGAAATGCAGGGCTACTTCAGGGTATCACCAGCAGCCTCCAACGTGCCTATTAAATTCTCTATCGGTGAAAACCCGGTAACCAAATAATTACAATTCCAGCGTATAGTTCCGGTCTCCGAACTATACGCTTTTGTTAATTTTCCGATCATGAAAACCCATACAAGAATACTGATCTTCATCAGCTGTGTGCTGATGCTAAGTGCCTATTTTCTTCCGTTATGGCATATTTTACTGGACGCGCCCCAGTATCCTGAAGGCCTTGAAATGAAGATCTGGCTGAACGGGCTGTCGGGTAATATCGATCAAATCAACGGCTTGAACCATTATATCGGTATGAAATTTATTTCGGTCGACGACTTTAAAGAATTTAAGATACTTCCCTATGTTTTTGGCGCGCTGACGATCATCGGGATTGCAGCAGCTATCACCAAAAGCCGGAAACTTTTATGGACCTGGTTCATTAGCTTATGCCTATTCGCAATTGTTGGCTTTAGCGACTTTTATATGTGGGAATACAGCTATGGACACAAACTAAATCCACAGGCCGCTATCAAGGTAGAAGGGATGAATTACCAGCCGCCGCTTTTTGGCTATAAGCAACTGCTCAATTTTACTGCCGGTTCATTACCAGATACCGGCGGAATCTTAGTTGGGCTAGGCGGGGTGCTGGCCGCCGCCGCACTTTTTTATAAACCGCGAATTTCTCCAAACAAGATCAAATGAAAAGGTTAAACATAATTACAATGGTGCTGTGCTGTCTTTTGACGGCTTGCAGCCACGGACCCGATCCTATTCGCTATGGTAAAGACGCCTGCGCGCATTGTAAAATGACGATCATGGATAAGCATTTTTCTGCTGAACTGATTACCGCAAAAGGCAAGGTGTTCAAATTTGACGCGGCTGAATGTATGGCCGGTTTCCTAAAGGAAAATCCCTCTATTGCTGCCGATGTAAAGAGCGTCTTTTTAGTCAATGACTTCACCAAACCCGGACAATTTATCGATGCCCGGAAATCCTTTTTCCTCAGGGATAGTTCGCTGTCCTCTCCTATGGGTGGGAATCTGGCGGCTTTCCTTTCCCGGCCGGCGGCAGAAGCCGCAAAAAAGGACAAGTCGGCGCAGGTCTATGACTGGTCGCTGTTATTAAGTAAAACCAAATAATGAGATCGCTCATCGTTAAAATAAGTTTACTGTTAATGCTGCCGGTTCCAGTGTGGGCACACACAATTATAGTGAGTCCCGGAACAAAAGTGGCAACGCTCAAACAGGCGGTAGCCCTCGCTAAAAATGGCGACACCATACTTGTTGAAAAAGGGACCTACGTCTCCCTGAATACGATGGTAGATAAAGCGTTGACCATTTTAGGGCAGCACCAACCGATCCTTGATGCCCGCAGCCAGGAAGAAGTGCTGACGATCACTTCCGGCCATGTGAAACTGGATGGGTTTATTATCGAAAATTCAAAAACTGGTTCTATGCGTGATTTTGCAGGCATAAGGCTAAGTAATGTGGAATTTGTGACCATCAGCAACAATATCCTCGTCAATAATTTTTTTGGTATTTATTTGTCGAACTGTAAACACATCCAGGTACTGCATAATCATATTACCGGCTCCAACAACATCGAGAACTCCGGGAATGGCATTCACTTATGGAAATGTAAGGAAATATCGCTCAACGGAAATTACGTGACCCGGCACCGGGATGGCATCTATTTCGAGTTTGCTAAAAAATGCCTGATCGAGAATAATTTCAGTGAAAAGAATATCCGTTACGGACTACATTTTATGTTTTCGGATGATGATATCTATCGTCACAATACTTTTAAAAATAACGGATCAGGTGTTTCCGTGATGTACACCAGGCGGATCGCCATGCTGGATAACACGTTTATTGAAAACTGGGGCAGTTCTATCTATGGCGTATTGCTGAAAGAGATCACCGATGCGCGGATCGAAGGCAACCATTTTATCCGGAACACCACCGGCATTTATATGGAAAACTCAGATCGCATCACAGTGACCCATAACGATTTTATATCCAATGGTTGGGCCATGCGGGTACTGGCCAGCTGTAACAAGGACCATTTTACCCAAAATAACTATAAAGGAAACTCTTTTGACGTCACCACCAATGGTACTTTAAAAGAGATCTATTTCAACGACAACTATTGGGACAAATACGAAGGCTATGACCTGAATAAGGATGGTACCGGTGACATTCCGTACCGCCCGATAAGCCTTTACGCGCAGATCATCGAACAGAACCCGCAGAGCGTCATGCTAATGCGAAGTTTCATCGTCAACCTGATCGATAAGGTAGAACGCGCCATTCCTTCCATTACGCCCGAATCTGTTAAAGACGAAAAACCGAGAATGAAACCATGGAAAAGATAATAGCGGTCAAGGCACTTAAAAAATCATTTGGACGGCTGGAAGTCCTCAAAAATGTGAGCTGCGATTTTGCCAGTGGCGGGGTGGTGTCTATCCTCGGACCAAATGCTTCAGGAAAAACCACGCTGATCAAATCCATCCTCGGGATGGTTATACCGGATGGCGGAGAAATCTTGTTTCAGGGGAGGTCCATTCTGAACACCTTTGATTATAAAAGGAACATCGGGTATATGCCACAAATAGGGCATTACCCCGATAATATGAAGATCGGCCAGCTTTTTAAAATGGTTGCGGATATCCGGCAGCAGGACGCGGTTGACAAAGAACTGCTCAAAGCTTACCAGCTGGAAAGCATGCATCAAAAAACCATGCGCACCTTATCCGGCGGCACATTACAAAAAGTAAGCGCCGCACTGGCATTCATGTTTAATCCGGATGTCATGATCCTGGATGAACCGTCGGCAGGCCTTGACCCGCTCGCCGCCGAAGCGCTGAAAGAAAAAATACTGGAAGAAAAATCTAAAGGCAAACTTATCCTGGTAACCTCCCATATTCTGAGCGAAGCCGATGAAATATCCGATCATATCCTCTACCTTTTTGAAGGTCAGATCAAATTTTATAAGACCTTAACAGATCTGAAATTGGAGACCGGTGAGCAGAAACTAAGTAAGGCCTTAACGCAAATATTAAGTTCACCATCATGTTAAAGATCGCGAAATATATCATCCTCGATATCGTACGCAGCAAGGTATTGCTGGCGTATACGCTTTTATTACTGGCGATCAGCCTGACCATTTTCTTATCAGATGCAGACGTAACCAAGGGCCTGGTGAGCATTACGACGGTTATCCTGATCATCGTTCCGCTGGTGAGTATCGTTTACGCGACCACCTATTATTTCAATGCGGCTGAGTTCACTGAAATGCTGGTATCGCAGCCCATCAGCAGGCGAAATATCTTACTGGGGAAATTCATCGGGATCAGCAGTTCCATCTTGCTTGCCTTTTTTATTGGCGTATGCATCCCTGTGTGCCTGTTTGCCTTTTCTGCGACCGGCATCACACTTATGATCTCGGGCTGCCTGCTGACATTAAGCTTTATTTCACTGGCTTTCCTTACATCGACTATTACCCGCGATAAAGCCAAGGGCATTGGCCTTGCCTTAATGCTCTGGTTCTATTTCTCGATCATATTCGATGGCCTGGTTTTAATGTTTCTGACCCTTTTTGCCGATTATCCGCTGGAAAAGGCGATGATCGTTTTAACGGCATTAAACCCCATAGACCTTGCCCGAATCCTGATTCTGCTTCAACTCGACATTTCCGCGTTAATGGGCTATACCGGCGCATTATACCAGGAATTTTTTGGAAGTGGTATCGGGATCGTCTTCTCACTGTTGATGCAAATGATCTGGATCATTGTACCGCTATTTTTTGCACTTAAAATATTTAAAAAGAAAGACCTATAATGAAAAAATTGATCACTGTTCTTGTATTTACAATCGCCTTTTCTGCACTTCATGCAACGAGCCGCTATCAGCATGAGAAAGCTTCCGAGGAATTGGTGCTGAATAATGGCACCAAATGGAAGATCGACCAGGCCACCGGTAATAATGTTGGCCGTCTCCAGCAGATCGCCAAAAAATTCAACGGTCATAAGTTGGTTGATTATCACCAGGCAGGCACCACGTTACAGGCAGGTATCGATCTAATGATCAAAGAATGCCGGATGCAAGGCCCGGATCACCTGGCCTTGCATAAATGGCTGGAACCTTTGATGGAACAAGTTGATCAACTTAAGCAGGCGACTAATGCGGCATCGGCAAAAAACCACTTTAGTGAAGTAAAAAAACGCTTAACGCTATTCAATCAATATTTTAAGGTATAGAAATGTTAAAGCAGTTAACGGCATGGCTTTTGATTTTCTCGGTGCTCACCGTTAACTACTCCCGGCTGTTCGTTTACGCCGGATTCAAGTTGAACCAAAGCTACATCACCGCCAAATTGTGCGAAAACCGCGATAAACCTTTCCTGCATTGCAACGGTAAATGTTACCTGATGAAAAAGATTAAGCAAGCGGAAGACAAACAAAACAATGCCGAAAGCCAGGCGCAGAAAAACCTGTTCCAGGATGTTTATTTTGTCAACAATCTCTTTCACAACAGTACCTTATGGAGCATGGGTATCGAACGCCCGTTTCCGTCCGCAGGAAATTACGGTAAACAGGCAGGCACTTTTCTCTCCATATTCCGCCCGCCCCAATTGAGTTGATCCATATTGAAGTCAACCATCAAGGAGGAGCCTTTTGGCACCTCCAATGGATAATTTATGTACGGACCGTTTCTTCCGGTCTAAAGAACAATTTTTAACGATCAGCAAACCGCATGCGGATTACTCAATATATATTTCAATGAATACGCTAAAAAAAATAGCGTTGATTATCATAATCACCGTTTTAGCGGTGCAATGGGCAAACGCACAATACATTTATAAAGGCCATATCGCCGACAACATCACAAAACAGCCGCTGGAATGCGCCTGTATTCGCGCCTACGGCAAATTATGCTGCACCAGTAAAACAGGGGACTTTCAGCTTTCGCTTCCATCGGATACGGCCACTTTGACGATCACTTATATCGGTTACACGACAAAAGTTCTTCCGGTACGTAGTTCAGCTATGCCGTTGACCATTGCGATGGAGAACGGGCAGGTTGACCTTAAAGAGGTGGTGATCGCCCCCTCGCTGATGTGCAGCCCTTTTCACACGCTGAGTACTTTAGATCTACGGCTGCGCCCGCTCAATTCTTCACAGGACCTGATGCGCCTGGTTCCCGGCTTGTTCATCGCCCAGCATATGGGCGGCGGCAAAGCGGAACAGATATTTGTAAGAGGTTTCGATGCAGATCACGGCACCGACCTGAGTGTTTCGGTTGACGGAATGCCCGTGAATATGGTTTCCCATATCCACGGACAGGGTTACGCCGACCTGCATTTCCTGATCCCTGAGACAGTAAAGAACTTTGATTTTGGCAAGGGCCCTTATTATGCTGCTTATGGCGATCTGGCAACGGCAGGCTATTTAAGTTATACCACCAAAGACGCGATAGATCGCAGTATGATCAGCCTGGAGGGCGGACAATTCCATACCTTTCGCATCGCAGGTCTTGTCGATTTATTCGGAAAGCAAGCCGCTCAAAACGGACAAACAGCCTATATCGCGGGCGAATACAATTACACCGACGGCGCTTTTAAATTGCCGGAACATTATAAACGGACCAACCTGTTCGGGAAGTACACCCGAAAAATAGGTGCAAATAATAAATTAACCCTAAGCGCTTCTACCTTTAGTACCAGTTGGATCGCTTCCGGGGAAATACCTGAACGGGTAGTTGCCGCTCATACAGTTGCGCTGGATGAACAGGGAAACGCGATCCGAATTCCGGCTGCTCCTGTAACCATCGACAGGTTTGCAGCCCTCGACAGCGCCCAGGGAGGTAAGTCTACAAGGATCAATGCGATCGCGCGTTTAACTACTGATCTGAAAAACGACTGGTCTATGGAAAATCAGTTATACTACACGCATTACACTTTTTCATTGCATGTGAACTCCACTTTTTTCGCGGCAGACAGTGTTAACGGCGACGAGCGTCAGCAAGCAGAAACACGGGATATGTTCGGTTATAACGGTAAAATCAGTAAACGCAAATACTGGGGCAATAACCTCCTGACCTCTATCCTTGGATTAAGCAGCCGCTTTGACCGCACCTATGGCACCGTTTATGACCACGTTACCAAACAATACCAATTCCTGGATAACATCACCCAGGGCGCCATCCGACAAAACAATACGGCCATTTACCTGGATGAAACACTGGAAAGCGGTAAATGGCAGTTCAATGCCGGCGCCCGGCTGGATTACTTTAAATTTGGTTACCATGATTCCACTAAAAACAGTTTGGTCTTGAGCCCAAAACTGAACGTCCAGTATACCGCTAACGAACAGGTACAGTTTTATCTTAAAGCAGGCAAAGGATTTCACTCCAATAACGCGATCGCGGTGATCGGTAATAACGGGCTGGAAACTATTCCTTCAGCCTATGGTGCAGACCTGGGGCTGAACTGGAAACCAATGCCTCGCTTATTCATCAACGCAGCGGTCTGGTACTTATACCTGTCGCAGGAATTTGTTTACACCGATGATGGTGACATTGCTCCTGGCGGCAAAACCAAACGTTCGGGCATTGATCTCTCTGCCCGCTACCAGCTTGCCAAATGGCTTTTTGCTGATCTCAATATCAATCTGGCCCGTCCAAGGTACGCTGATAGTACAAAGAAGACCGGCTATTTGGCCTTAGCGCCGCCGCTGACCAGCACCGGAGGTCTGGATTTTAAACTAAATAACGGGATCAACGGCGGGTTGAGCTACCGTTATATGCACGACCGCCCCGGAAATAACACGAATACATTGATAGCAAACGGCTATTTTGTTACCGACCTGAAGATCAACTATAGTAAAAAGCGCTATGAGGTTGGCCTCACGGTGGAAAACCTGTTTAACAGGCAGTGGAACGAATATGCCGTGGAACAGGTCAGCCGGCTGAGAGGAGAAGCCGCACCGGTTGATCAGATGAGTTTTACGCCCGGCACACCCTTTTTTGCGAAACTTCGGGTGGCTTTTTTCTTTTGACAAATTATCCTATCATTACCAACCGAATATAAAAACGAAAGTCCATGAATAAGCCCCAGAAAGGATGTAACCTCGAAAAATGTTTCCTGTGCAGCAACACGGTGCCGGAATGGCGCGAGACCATCAACCTCCATAAACAAAACCTGAAATTCAAAAAAGGCGAGGTGATATTCAGCGAAGGACAACAGGTAACAGGTATTTATTTTGTTTACTCCGGCACGGCAAAAGTTCATAAGAAATGGGGAGAAGATAAGGAACTGATCATCAGGTTTGCTGCAGATGGCTCGATTCTAGGGCACCGGGGGCTGGGCAGCAAATTGATTTATAGCGTTTCCGCCACCGCTGTAGAACCGCTGGTAGTTTGTTTTGTAGATATTAAGTTCTTTGAAGCGTCGCTGAAAACTAATAGTGATTTGAGCTATAAACTCATGGTGCTTTTCGCAGAAGAGTTGGACATCTCTGAGCGAAAAATGCGCGACCTGGCGCATATGCCGGTAAAGGGGCGGGTGGCCCAGGCTTTGTTATCATTGGAGGAACAGTTTGGAAAAGACGCCGGAGGCTACATTAACCTTACCCTTTCCCGGCATGACCTCGCGGGATTCGCCGCGTCCACATATGAAACGGTATTTCGTGTGATAGTTGACTTGGTTAAGGAAAATATCATAGCCGTGACCGGAAAGCAGATCAGAATCATTGACCGCCAAAAACTGGCCGGACTCACGACGGGTGTCTGATATGGACTCACGACATGATTAAAGGGTTATATTTTTACTAAAATCCATCCATTAAAATTGTTGGGTAATGCAATATTTCTTATCTTTATATCGTAAGATTTGTAATTAATCTGCATCAAATAATGGTTAGTAATTCGGTGCGTAGTACATCGGCAACCATATAAAGTATTGTAAGTCAATAGGGTTCTAATCGTGTTCGATTCCCCTACGGGCTACAGAGCCGCTTTACGAAAGTTGAGCGGCTTTTTTATTATGCTTCGCAGCCCTGCCGAGCAATGGAGAAACAGTTTCCAGGCATAGTTGTGGATCATGACGAAAAGTCGGGGAGACACAAGATTAAGCATAGATTTTAGTTGTCCGTAGTTTGAAAACTACGGACAACGGGTATCTTACTGTCAATTCAGCCGAAACGTAGAAGTGCAAAACGTAGCCAACCGGGTACATGCCGAAGGCTGTGTTACCAAACCGTTTGATATCGAAAACCTGGTGGACGCTGTCAACAAAGTACTTTTTCCCGTACTTTGATCATTACCTTCAGACGTTTAAAAAGAAAAGCCCTTGATTTATCGAGGTTTTTTCAGTAGCGAGAGCAGGGGCCGAATCAATGGTGAGCCCTATGCATCAAAGTCGGATGAATTATACTAAAACGTTTTTTTCGTTTCGGTAACGTGTGCCAGGTGATGTTTGCAGTGCCAGGCATACAAGGCCAGCGCCTTTTTTAGCTGCATGGTCGATCCGGATTCAGGATTGGTAAAATTGCGGTTCCATTCATCCTCAGTAAAACTTTCCAGCATAGCCACCCAACGCTGGTGTAAGCCTTCCAGTAAGCGTAAAGAAGGCTCTACCGGCATGCGGTAATCCGGCAGCAAGGCCCAATCGGCTTCATTATAGGGTTTTATGGTCGGGCTTGCTTCGGTAAGCGCCCATTTAAAGCGCAGCATCGAGTTCATGTGGCTGTCGGCACAATGATGTACTACCTGGCGCAGTGTCCACCCGCCGGTTCGGTAAGGTGTGTCGAGTTGCTTTTCAGTCAGGCTGATAATGGCATGTCTCAGCCTGCCCGGAAACTCCTTAATGGTAGCGATCCAGGTGCGCAGATCTTCTGAGGTATAGCTAACCGGAGCCTTAAATTTCCCTACGGGGTAGCGTAATGTGTCGTCGGTGATTGTCATTGGGATGGTCAAGTTAGATATAATTTTTATTCACAGCAAGGTTTTACATTATTTTAGCGTTTGCTTTTTAAAATTTGATACCCTGATGATAAAAAAATTGTCGCTTTTACCACTTCTGCTGGCCGTGATCAGCCTTCGCGCCCAGACTATAAAAACGGATGTGCTGGTTATTGGCGGCGGGCCCGATGCGGTAGCGGCGGCCATACAAAGCGCGAGGAGTAAGGTGAAGACAGTGCTTGCAGCGGAAAAAATTGAAATTGCTGCGGACGAACAGAAACTATCGATTGGAGAAAATGCCCGGACTCCGTCGGGTATCTGGGCTGAATTCAGGAACCACGTTACGGAGTTTTATAAAGCTACTGCCGGTAACGACACTGCTTTTGCGGGTCAACTGCGCCTTGATAAAAATGACGGCGGGAATATCCTGACCAAAATGGCCGATTCGATTAAAAAATTGACGATTGAATTAAATACGACTCTCGCTTCCATAGAAAAAAATGGGGACGAATGGGAAGTGAGGATTTTGAAGGATGGAAAACCGCAGGAAATAAAAGCCCGGGTAGTTATTGATGCAACCGGAACCGGCATAGCCGCCGAAAAGGCCGGGGCAAAAGTTGGGGACAAAATTCGCCTTCGCCAAACGGTTCATGACCCTGAGCTATTGCGGACATCGATAGCTGCCGGCGAACCCTGGCCCCCGATGAGGCCCGAAGAAAACACCCTTTATACTTTTTGGTATATCCCTTTGAAATCCCTTGTTGCATCGGGCGTGGAAAATCTTTTTGTGACCAATGTAATTTTACCTTCCGGAAAAGATGCGAATTTGTTACCGGTTCAACTGGCCGTGGGGCAAGCCGCCGGTGCGGCTGCGGCATACTGCGCATTTTTTAAAAAGAGCAACGCCCATTTGAATGTAAGAGCCATCCAGGGCGAACTACTTGATTTTAAAACCGACCTGAGATTGTACTACGACATACCCGCCACTGATATGGATTGGCGGCAAATTCAACAAATTTCGGCAACGGGTTTATTGGGAGATTGGGTTTTTTTTAATCCGGATAAGCCTGTATTAACTGCTGATATTGAAACGGTATTAAAGGCCATTTACACCCGCGCTTTCCTTTGGTTCAACCGTGAGAGACCTGGCGAAAAATTCACCGTCGGGAATATGCTTTCCTTTATCAGTGATTATACGCTTACTGACCCCGCCATTCTGAAAACAGCTGTCCAAAAAGCCTGGCAAATGCAGTTTAAATTCAAATCAGAGTTTGATTTAAACCGGCCTGTTAGCCGGCGGGAATTTGCAGTATTGGCGAACAAATATTTAAACCCTTTTGCCCGGACGGTTGATTTGAATGGGAGGTTTGTGAATTAAACAGCGCAAGGTTGGCAGCCCGCCGGGCAAAATAACCAAAATTATTTTCGCGTTTTACTGCCACAGGGGCACTTTCGGAGAATACAAACGGTCCCGTCCTTATCTCTTTATTAAAAACAATTATTTCATCGCCCTTGTCCAAATCAGACAGGTTCAATCGTTAGATTATTATAAATGTATAATTGTTAATCCGCCTGCCTGTTCCTGCAATAACGAGGGAGCAGGGGCGATAAAATTTAAACAAATGGAACAGCGAATTAATGCTTATGAAAAAGGGAAAGGCGCATTGCAGGCCTTGTTTGGTTTGGGGATTTATCTTTCAAAATCTCCGGTGGAAAAATCACTTTTAGATTTAGTTTATTATAGGGTATCACAAATAAATGGTTGTGCATACTGCCTGGATATGCACTCAAAAGACCTCCGGGCCGCTGGTGAAACCGAGCAGCGGCTTTATGTTTTGGATGCATGGCGCGAAGCGCCTTTTTATACCGATCGCGAACGGGCCGCTTTGGCCTGGGCCGAAGCAGTTACAAAAATCACGGGCGGCCATGTGCCCGATGAGGTTTTTGAAGAAGCGCGCGCGCAATTTTCGGAAGAAGAGCTGATCGATCTGACGTTAGCGGTTACTACCATCAACAGTTACAACCGGATCAATATCGCGTTCAGCATAAAAGCCGGCGGTTATAAGGTTGGCATGCACGATGTGCGGAAAGCACAGGAAGCTGTGGCATAGTGTCAAGTCGTTAGTCTCAAGCCCTAAGTCATAAAAACATAACTTGACTTAGGACTTAAGACTAACGACTTTCGACTTAAAATCTATCCCAGCATCTTCGCCAGGTAATTATAGCTATTCGTAATATTTTGCAAGGGTTGCGGCGCTCCGTCCTGCTCCACAAAAAAGTATTTCATGCCCGATTCTTTGGCATTATCAAAAATGCGCTTAAAAGCTATAGTTCCTGCGCCGACTTCCTCCGGCTCCTGCGTGGTTTTATTCAAATCTTTTACGTGCCATAACGGGAAACGTCCGGGGTGCATTTTAAACAGTGCGACAGGGTCCTGTTTGGCTTTGCTGGCCCAGGCAAGGTCAAGTTCCATCTTCACCAAATCTTTATCGGTATTGCCAAGAATATAGTCAAACGGACGGTGGCCGTCCACTTCATCAAACTCAGTGGTGTGGTTATGGTAGGCAAATTGTACGCCATTTTTCTTACAGGCCTCGCCGGCTTTACTAAATACGTCAACGGCGGTCTTAATTTCATCTAAGGTGCCTACAGGTATAAATGAACATACAGCATAACTAAGCCCGCCTTCAGCAGCATCGTCTGCTACTTGCTGGTAATCGTCCTTCCAGTTAAGCTGTTTAGGCATTTTCTTAAATCCTTCAGCCATCTTTTTTATTTTGGCCGAATCCTGGGCCGTTTTCGCCATTTTCATGATCTGGTCTATACTGATCGGCGCGCCGCCTATGTGCGCCGAGCGCCAGGTCATGCCTGCGTCTTTCACCATAGCGGCAAATTCTTTTGGCTTAAAGCCGTACCAGTTTCCTTTTTGTGAGCTTGCGCTTTCAACTTCTTTGTAACCGATTGCCGCTACCTTTTGCAGCGTGCCTTTGGGGTCGGTTGTCATCAGGTTGCCAAGCGTGTATAACTGCAGACCGGATGCGGGAGCCATTCTTTTACCAGGAAAAGCGCCGGCCTTTGCATAATGGGCCAGCAGCAAGCTGGCGGCTGCCAGGCTTCCGGATTGTATAAATTTTCTTCTTTCCATAATCGCATATTTAATGGTTTGAATTGTATTTAGTGCGTCGGCGTAAGTTAACATTTTTCAATGTTTTTTAGTTTGCGACAATGTTTTTTGGATACATCAATAAGAATTTCCGGCAAATTCATAATAACCGGAAGGAAGCGTTAAGGCAAAAATCTTCGAAATGTCATATTGAAGGGTGATGGTTCCACCAAATTCTGCTTTTGAAGATATTCCCGATAACGTTACCCCAGTTTCAACACCCAGCCCAAGTTGCCAAGGCTGGATGGAGTGTTTTGGGCCCTGGCGCTAGTGATCAAAAGAAAGTGACTAACGCTCCCTGCGTTTGAACGAAGTGTTCAATCAGGAAAACCCCTACGCCACCATTTGAAAATTGGACAACGGGAACCGCTATATGCTGCCCGGTGCGGCTCTAAAATAAGATTTATAGTCGGTAAGCCGTTTCAGCAGTTCCTTATTTTCGCTGAGTATCTTAGCCTTTTCGGCCTCCGATGCAAGTAAAATTATAAAGCCGTAGGGGCTCTTTCTATCTCCAAGCCACATCGCACCGGGATTAATTACCACCGGCCCGTCGGCCTGGCCGTCCGGAATATTACCTATATCCGTGTTAGTTAAATAGGGTGCATAAAACATATAATGCGGCATGTTCATGGTCACCACCTCATGGTGATCTGGCTTGCCGGGGTAAACACGCATTACCGGGGCCAGCATGTACGAAATCCCCGTCCTTGCCGGCGCTTTATATATCCCCTTCCTTATCCGGTCCATTATGATGTTCTTTATCTGCAAAGGAGTGAATTTTCCGGAAGCCCTCATCGCGGCCACATCGGCAGTAACAGGGAAAATTGTCCTGGCCCCTTCGGCGTCATAACCGATGGCTGCGGCATCGTCCTGCCTGAATTCGACCCATTCCCACTCTGTCCGCGTTACAAAACAGATAAACCCGTTTGAACCTTTGCGGGCCACGTAATAGCCCTTTTTGGGGTCTAACAAATAAACGGTAGCGTTATGACGCAATTGCGGGGGAAGGGCGCTTAGCGCAAAGTCAGTCTCCAGGCTTACCGGCATTTTCTCCAGTTCCCAACCCGCGGGCTTTTGAGCAAAACCTTGGGTAAAGATGAAAAGGATGACAGCGGCAGATAGCGCGCCCCGGCATTTTTTTGCAATTGTGATGGAGGTTTTCATATTCAAGTTTAATTTGCGATACCTTATTGCAAGGGTTTGCTTCAATAAAGGTATTCACTGGGATTAGCTTTAACGCGGGGTTCAAATGCCATTGTTGGGGGGTGTTTGTGCCAGTTGAGATGTACGCAGGATAGCGAACCTGCGAAGCAGGAGATTAAAAAAGTGCTGATAGGGGGCGTTGATGAGGAGTCAAAAACTTAATTCCCGATCGAAACCCTCAACTGACTGTCCACATAAGCATTGGCCTGCACGCCATCTTCCTCGGCAATGAAATGAATGTTAAACCCGGTATAATTATTGGGATAGCCGATAATGCGCAACAATTCGTTGGTGATGCTTTGTGTTTGCTCAACGTTTAGTTGTGAAGTGGTGGAGACGTAAATCGCGGTTTTTTCGGAAAGTTCTTTAGTTGCCATGGTCGTATTGCAATAATGCCGCCTATCCATTGTGCGTGTCTGCCCGCGGATAGTTAAATTAGAGCGCCCTGCTCACGATGTAAAAGTAGGTGGTTGTGCAAACTCGTACAATCGTGCTGATACGGATTTTTGGCACGTAGAAGTACGTATGAAACGCGATTAAGTTAAACGATGGCAGGGAAATGCTTTGAACAGTAAAATTTAAAGCCCGGCGTTTATTTGCTTATAAGGACGGATACGTTGCGGCCCGGGGTTTTACCAGCCCGTAGACATGCTCGTCCAATATTTCCCCGTTTTTGACCATACTGTTTTTAAGAATTCCTTCTTTTTTAAATCCGGCCTTCTCCAGCGTTCGCATGGAGCGGGGATTGTTGCCCAAAACCCCCGCTTGTATGCGGATGATATCGAGCTCTTTGAATGCGTAATCCGCGAGCAGTTTAATAGCCGCCGTCATGATGCCGCGCCCCCATAAAGTTTCGCTGATCCAGTAGCCAAGCAACGGGGACTTGCGGTAAACATCCTCGCGCATCTCCAGCCCGACTACGCCCGCGGCATTGCCGTTAACCTCGATCACGAAATTATAGTTTGGCTTGATGCTGAGCATAAGGCTCACCCAGTTTTGCGCGGCTTCCAAAGTATATGGGTGCGGAAACCTGTCTAGCAGGTAGTTATACACGTTGGGGTTATCGGCGTGCGGCTGTATAGCCGCCGCGTCTTCTTCTTTCCATCCGCGAAGCATAAAGCCGGTGCCATGTAATTCCATATTTGTAACAAAACGATCGCTAAAAATAGCAATGATTAGGGAAACTGGTATCTTGCAGGATTGATTTTGTGAATGGTGAACGGGGAATCGTGAGTGGAAATATGGAGTTACTTTTATCGTTTTACATTTCAATCATTCACCACTGACACCTAACTGACCAATTATGAAGAAACTCATTACCCTCCTGCTGCTTGCAGCATCAACCGGCGTTATTGCCCAAAAGCTGGACACACTTACTATCGAAAAAATAATGCGCGATCCGAAATGGATCGGCGTTTCGCCATCCAACATACGCTGGAGCGACGACAGCAAACACATTTATTTTAACTGGAACCCGAATAGTACCGAAAGAGATGAACTGTTTTCTGTAACGCCCGCGGATATAAAACCGGTTAAGATGAGCATTGAGGAACAAAAAGAACTTACACCTGAATTTGGGACATGGAATAAAAAGCACACGCTGAAATTGTTTCAAAAAAACGCCGACATTTTTTTGGAGGAACTTAAAACAGGCAAGATACGTCAGTTGACCAACACCGTCGGGCGGGAAAATAACCCAAGATTCAGCGGCGATGAAAGCAAGGTTATCTACTCCGACGGGGATAATCTTTTTTCGATGAACCTGGAAGGGGGCAGCTTAACGCAGCTCACTAACTTTTCGCGTGCGGCGGCGGCAGCACCGGCACAAGCTGTGGGGCGGCGGAGGGGCGCACGGGCCGCTACGGCAGACCAGTCTGCCGGCAATGAACAGGAAAGCTGGCTGAAAGCGGAGCAATTGGAACTGTTTGACATAATAAAAGTGAAGGCGCGCGATAAAAAGCTCGACTCCATCGAGCAGAAAGAATTTGAGCCGAAAAAGTTAAAGGAAATCAGCACCGATGCCCGCAATGTCGGTGCTGTTGAGCTAAGCCCGGATGGGCGGTATATTACCTATCGCCTCACTAAAGCTCCAGAAGGCGAAAAGCGCACTATCGTTCCGGATTATGTAACCGCGTCGGGTTTTACAGAAGATATCCAAAACCGCGAGAAAGTTGGCGGTCCGCAAGCCGTTTCGGAGTCGTTTGTTTTTGATACCCAGCGCGATTCGGTTTATAAGATCAATACCACAACAATTCCGGGGATAAAGGATTTGCCTGACTATGTAAAAGATTATCCTAAAGAACTTGACCGCCGAACCAAACTGAATGCTGACCGCCAGGTAAGCATCCGCGGGCCATATTGGAGCGAAGACGGCAAAAATGCGGTAGTGATAGTGCGGGCAGAGGATAACAAGGACCGCTGGATCATGAAACTCGATGCGGCAACGGGCGCCTTAGCTTTGCTGGATCGTGAGCATAACGATGCCTGGGTAGGCGGCCCCGGGCAGTTTAATGACGGGTGGGTAGATAATACTCATTTTTATTTCGAGAGTGAAGCGAGTGGTTACGCCCACATTTATGTGTCTGATGTGACCAATGGCGAAAAAAAGCAGCTCACCAATGGCAACTGGGAAGTGCAAACGCTGCAGCTTTCCGACGATAAAAAGACTTTTTACTTCACCGCCAATATGGATCATCCCGGCATTACAAATTTTTATAAAATACCGGTAAGCGGCGGCGAACCTGTAAAAATTACTTCGATGAAGGGCGTGAGCGAGGTAACGGTTTCGCCGGATGAAAAATGGCTGGCCATTCGTTATTCGTATACCAATAAACCATGGGAGTTGTATGTTCAACCTAATAAGCCGGGCGCGGCGGCAGTACAGGTTACCAATTCAACCACCGCTGAATTTAAGTCATACCCCTGGCGCGACCCGGAGATCATCACCTTTAAAAACCGTTATGGCAGCGATGTTTATGCACACCTGTACCTGCCTAAACATCCCGATCCCGCAAAACCGGCCGTTATTTTTGTACACGGTGCAGGCTACCTGCAAAATGTGGAGTATGGCTGGAGCTATTATTTCCGCGAATACATGTTCAATAACATGCTGGCTGATAACGGCTATACCGTGCTTGATATGGATTATTCCGGCAGCGCCGGCTACGGTCGCGACTGGCGCACCGCTATTTACCGCCGCATGGGCGGCAAGGACCTGAGCGACCAGGTGGACGGCGCGAAAATGCTGGTAGATAAGTACGGCGTAAACCCAAAACACATCGGTATGTACGGCGGTTCATACGGCGGGTTTATGACGCTGATGGCCATGTTTACTGCGGCGGATGTGTTTACTTCCGGCGCAGCCATCCGCTCCGTGAGCGACTGGGCGCACTATAACCACGGCTATACGGATGAGATATTAAACGAGCCGTACAATGACGAAAAAGCGTACCGCCTCAGCTCCCCCATCTATTTTGCTGATGGTCTGAAAGGAAACTTACTGATGCTGCACGGAATGGTTGACCAGAACGTGAACTACCAGGATATTGTCCGGTTAGAACAGCGTCTCATCGAGCTGCACAAGGATAATTGGGAGCTCGCGTCCTACCCTGTGGAGGACCATGCTTTTGAGCAACCCAGCAGTTGGACGGATGAGTATAAACGGATATTTAAGTTGTTTGAAACGACGTTAAGGAAGTAGTTGACTGGTTGATCAAGTTGATTGAGATGGATTAAGTTGATTGGGTTATATTTTACCTGATCATCTGCTTAACTCAATCAGCGTAGTCAACCTAATCCAACCTGATTAACTTGCTCAACCACCCCCGGCGCGGTTCTCCTCGCTTTGCGCGCCATTGGCGTTATGCTTGCGCTGGTTTTGAATGGCTTTTCCAAAACGGTAGCTTAACGATAAAACAACTATCCGCGAATCCGCTACGCTGCGGTAATTGGCACTTGTGCCTTCCAGGTGCCCGATCTGCCAGGTATTGTTTTGCCAGTAGAATGGATCATTTATATCCAACTCCACAGAAAAAGCCGCAGATATTTTCTTCCCGAAATCAAAATTAACCGATCCGCGGGGCGCATCGATAAACTGCTCGTTAACAAAGCGGCTTTGATAATGGCCCCATGCTTGCAGTGTCCAGCCGCCGCCGGGTTTAAAAGTAAGCGTTGGGTTCAATACCAGTTGCTGTCCGGTAGTATTAAGCAGGCCGGTATAAAAATTAGTGACGGTATGCAGCTGCCTTAAATTCAAATACAGGTGAATGTTGAGCCATTTGGCAGGGTCAAGGTCGGCGTCCAGCTCAAGGCCGGCATTATAGCTGTTGCCGATATTGCCCGGCTCGTTATAATAATAGCCGTTGATAATTTGAACAAGGCCATCCACGCGGTCCTTAATATAGGTATAGTAAAGCGTGACGGTTACGCCCTTAAGGGTATAATAAGCCTGCCAGTCATCCGAATAGGATGGCAGCAGGTAAGGATTTCCCGCGTTGTAGGTAAACTTGTCCAGGGGCGAAAGAAATGGGTTCAGTTGCCCGTAATACGGCCGGTCAATCCTTCGTCCATAGTTAAAACCTAAAACCTGCTTCCCGGCGCTATCCAGTTTATATTGCGCATAAAAGGTAGGGAACAGGCTGTTATATCCACGGTTGAAGGATGAATCCGGTTTTTCCGGGTTACCCAGTTGATGGCCATAAGCGACAGTGTTCTCGAACCTTAAACCTGCTTGCAGCGAAAGTCGTTTAAAATCTTTTGCCCCATTGATGTAGGCCGAATTTATGTTTTCGTGATAAAGAAAGTGATTGGTTTGATTGTAGTCAGGCACCGCGATACCGTTTTCGATGTCAAAATAATCAGCGTTATTATCGGTTTTGGTATAACTGCTTTTAACGCCCATGCTTAGCCGCAAGCCATTACTTAATACACGTGTATAATCGGTTTTGGCTGAATAGATATCGATCTGCGCGGGCAGGTTACCGGTTTGCAAAGTTTGATCATACAGCGTTCCGTCAGGATAAAAGCTGTTATTGGCAAAGGTTTGATCGAGCTGGGTGTGATAAATCACATAGTCCAAATCGGCCGATAGCTGGCTGCCTTTTTTATCATAATCATGCCGGTAATTGAGATTAATACTGCCGTTTTTAAACCGGCGGCTTTCGATATTATTGGCAGCAATGGTTGAGTCGAGCTGGTTTTGCTGATTGCTTAAGGCGCTTTGATTGACCGATCTGTTACTTCCCTGAGTAAACAGTCCTGACAGTACCATTCCGATAGTACTTTTGTTGGTAACGTAATAATCAAGACTGATCCTGCCACTGTAATTATCTGAGTGGCGGCCGTCGTAGGAGTTCTGTTTAAAAACCGGCGCAAGACCGGTGATGATGGAAGGATCAAAGTACCGGCTAAGCGTCACATCGTTAAACCCATTATTGAGCGTATAGCCAAAATTGGCAGCTATATTCAATTTATTTTGCCTGATGTTCAGGTTTAGGCTGTTGTTGCTGCGGGTGTATTTGCCTTGTATATAATTCAGGTGCACATTGCCATTCAGGCCTTTTTCTTTGGTGTGTTTCGTGCGGATGTTAATTACTCCCCCGGTACCGGCGGCATCATATTTGGCCGGCGGGTTTGTCATCAGTTCAATACGGTCGATGGAAGACGCCGGCAGCGAGCGCAGGTAGTTAGCCAGGTCTGTGCCCGAAAGGTATGTAGGCCGGTCGTCTACATAAATGGTCACGCCGCCTTTGCCCTGTAGTTGTATCTGGTCTTGTTCCACCGCGACCCCGGGCGATTTCTCCAGCAGGTCCATCACCGTCGAAGCGTCTTTTCCCCGGAGGGCATCGGCATTAACTACTGTACGGTCTATCAAATGTTCGATGGCCGGTTTTTGCGCCGTAATATTTACCTCTTTCAATACTGCCGTTTGTTCGGTTAAGTTGATGACTGGCAAAACGGAATCGGCGTTCAAAACAATTATTGGGCTTTTATAAGATTGATAACCAACCAGGCTGATCACGAGTTTATAGCTTCCTTTTTCAATCGCCGTAAACAGGAAGTTGCCGTCCTTTTCGCTTAGCGCTGCCTTTACCAGTAAGGAGTCGGCGGCTTGATTGAGGTAAATGGTGCATCCGTCCAGCGGTTTATCGGCTGAGACGATTTTTCCTTTTAAAGATATCGTCTGCCCATAGCCAAAACTTAGGGCAAAACAGAAGCCTGCGGCTAAAAAAGCCGTTAATTTTTTGGTCATCCGGTTAGCAATTAGTTGTTAAAATAAGGCACGGCTATTCCATGCTCCTTGCAGCGTGTTGATGATATTGCGGAAGTTTTGATTACTTATGATGCGAGTACGTCCAGCTCCAGTCGCCGCCGGAATCGTTAGGCACGTATTTTTCCTTATATTTCTGGTACAGCTCAGCGCTTTGTTTTTTGCCGTTGATCTCAAGCTTTTTGTTGCTGAGCGTGAACGTCACATTGTTCGGGTCGGTTATCAAACCATCCTGCAGCAGGTCGGCAACCAGCTTCTTGTCCCTGTCGGCTTCCACCCGCTTCCGTTCTTCGGCACTTTGCCGGTAATACGCGTCGGAATTGCGGTACCCGTTTGCGCTGGCCTGGTAGGCTCCCTGGGGACTGTTATAACTCCAGTTCCAGCCGTCACCGGCATTGGCAGGGATATATTCCTGGCGATACCGTTGAAACACCTCATCGCTCTGCTCCACGCCGTTGATCACAAACTTTTTGTCGGTGAGTGAGAAGGAAAGGTCCTTCCGGTTGTCTATCAGGCCCTCCCGCTGCATTTGATCTATGATCTTCCTTTGCTGCCCGGCCCAGTACGCATTCTGCTCCATCCGCGCATCCGGCGATCCGTTATTGGGATAAGTAATGTTTGTGTTTTCGCCATATTTTTTGAACAGCCTCCGGAACACATCGTCCGGCTGCAGCGGTGAAACGAAAACCGGTGGGGGCTCCGGGGCATCTGACGGAATATCTGTATAACCGCCGCCGTAGTTACTACGCGCGCTCTTTCTGCCAAATTGATCGTATATCCTTGCATGCACATCTTCGGGCATTCTTACACCGTTAACTATTAGTTCCCTTTCATTCAGGCTGATGCTCATGTGCGAGGTATCGGTTAATAGCCGCTCGCGGTAAAGCTCCAGGCCTATATCATGAAATACTTTTAGTGTCGGCTTGCTTCTTGTTTTCCACGTGGTATCTGAGATGCCGAAGTTTCCTTTTAATGCGGGCAGATTTCCATTGAGGCTTAATGCCTTCAAGCTATCCACTTTGCGGATCAACGCATCCAACGCCGGGCTGCCCGTACTTTTTGATGTGTCCGAACTAAGTGTATGTATCTCCGGCTGTAATCCATTTACGTTATTTACCGGCGTCGCCTGCCCGTTGTTCGTCGTATCGTTTTTACCCGTTCTAATCTTCTGGGCAGTGGTTTTATGATGAATGGATGCTACAATTGATTTTACAGCTTGCTTAATATCCTTACGGGCAGCGAATGCCGATATACCCAAACCAAGCGCCACGAGGCAAATCGTGAGCACCGCTTTTTCAAACATATTAAGCGATTGGTTGCGGTTATTCACCATACGCTTTATCCGTGTCACCAGGCCGCCCTTATTTCCGGCGAAAGCCAGGCCATAAGCAGGTGTTTGTCCCTGGTACTCGTGGCAATTTACCAGTGCATTCATATAGTTAAACCTGTTGCCCATTTGTGCAACGGCCATATCGTCGCAGCAGTTTTCACGCTCGGCGCGGATGAGTTGCGACAGCCATAACACTGCCGGGTTGAAGAAAAAGATGATCTCCATAAAGCTTTGCAGGAAATTAATCAGGTAATCCCTGCGGCGGATATGCGCCAGCTCATGCAGCAATATCGCCTCAACTTCTGCTGCTGAAAGGGCATTGATCAGCCCGACCGGCACCAGGATAACAGGTTTTAAATGCCCCACCACCATGGGCACTTTGGCCAGGCTGGATTCCACAAGGCGAACAGCCTGTTTTATTCGCAGGGCTTCGGTAAGCTGTGCCAGGCGTTCCGTCCAAAAGGTTCCGGCTGGTGATAGCTTCGACCGCTTTAAGTGATAAACGCCGTACACACCAACCCCCATTTGAATGCTTTTGGCGCAGATAATAAGGAACCATATGATTACGATCAGGTTATAATGCGTATTGAAATAGCCGGTTACTCGTTGGGTAAGGCTTATCGCGGCGGCTTGTTCCGCGGGGGCCGCTGCAATAACGGTCGGATTAACGGATACAGGTGACGAAGCGTCACTGTATAATTGAAGGTGAATCGGCGCGACAACCGCTTGTGCTTGCAGTTGGGCTACAAAAGTGACGACCGTCCCTACGGTAAATAACAGTAATGCAGCCGTAAGCAGGTTGTAGCGCATGGCAGCGCTTGCCTTTTTGGTAAAAATCACGATCAGCCCCGCAATCACTGCAAGGATGACGCCCTGCCATAGCGAGTGCAGCAGCGTATTGCATAACGCTTTTATCAGGTAGTCGCCTTGCATCGGCCCGATATCCATTAGTTTCATAACTCAGGTTTTTAAATGTTTTTAATCCTTTTCCAGCCGGTTCAGCAGATCACGTATTTGTTGTAAGTCTTCTTTCGAGGTCTTTTTGTTACCGAGCAACTGCATTACCAGCTTGCCTGTTGATCCCTGGTACATGGTATCCACGAAGCGGTTAAGCAAATGGTCCTTCGTTTTTTCCTCGGCTTCGGCCACATGGTAAATATGCTTCATCTGGCTTTCGTCACGTTTCAGGATGCCTTTGTCAGCCATGATCTGCATCAGCTTCAGGGTGGTGGTATAGTTCACGTCCTTTTGCTTCAGCAGTTCGTTATTAACTTCGCGCACTGTTGAAGGGCCTGTTTCCCACAAAATCTGCAGTATTTCGAGCTCTGACCGGGTGGGCTCCAGTTGTTTATTTTGATCTTTCATATTCATCGGATCAAACATAGGAAAAATTTCGTACGAAACAAATATTATGTTATTTTTTTTAAAAAAGTTTAAGTGATCGATTTTGACGGTAGAAAAACGGCGCTTTTAATTAATTTAAACAGACGCGACGGAAGTAGATTTTGTTTCCGACTTTTATTGCGGGAATGAACAGCAACTAATGAAAAGCCCTCATATTATCGCCACAGCTCTTTTAGTAGTTTTGTATGCTTGTAATTCCCCCGTTAAAAAAATACCGGGCAAAGACACTACAACAAACCGCCCCCGGAAAGTTGATTCACTGCAATGGGTTACGATAGATGAGCCTGTTGACGGTAATGCATCTGAAAATTCAAATCAACAAAGGGTCGATTCGGTTGAAAAAACAAAAGAACAAAAATACACCCGGATCGTCTTTCCGCATTTCTTCGTTAATCTGCATAATTACAGTGTTCATGATTTAGACGGGACTTACAACGGCGACAAGTCAGAAGTAAAATTGGATGTAGATGACAATAATATCTGGACCGTTATTGTAAAAAAGGACTCTTTGAATTTGTGGGGAAATTCGGATAACGTTTTTATAAATAATTTGGTTGAGATAATTCCCCGCGGTAAAATGGACAGCTTTAAAGTTTCCTATTGGTTTAATGTAAGCTTGAAGGGAAGAAGTGATAAAAAGCCGGTAAATTGGATGGGCAGAACGAAGTCCGGGAAATCAAAGGATTCTGCCGGTTATTTCTTCAGAGTGCCAAAAAAGGTTTACGATAATGATCTCGAAAAAGCGTTCCAAAAAAAACTGCATTTAAGAGATACGTTAATAGCCTATGAAGACGAATATGGCACAGAAAAAGAAATTGATCTGATATACAAAAATGTTCCCTGTGTTTTTAGTACAGATAATATCTGTCTGCGGATAGACCGGTTTGCAAAAGGCAAACTATCCGGCATTAAATACCTTGTTTTTTATAACGATACGTCTGGCGCCGACTGAACTTATAACAAAATTTAAATTGCATTCCCTCATGAAATATTTTTCCGGAATTTTAATATTACTGTGTTTGGGATGCTTGTCCAAACCAAAAACGTTTATCGTAAAGGTAAGCCTTATTAATGATCAGCAATCGGTTAAAATCACAGGGCTCGACAACGAAATAATGCACGACATTGGCCGTGATAGCATCGCTGGCGCCTGGCAGAATATTTTCCCGGTTTACCGCATGCCGGCAGATACGGATATGAAGGATTTTCAAAGGCAGCAGCCGGGCACCTACACCCTGTCCGGTGATGCGGTAATTTTTACGCCTGATACACCTTTTGTAAAGGGCCAAACCTACTTTTTGCGTTGCCACCGGCCCGGTGAAGGCAACAGCAGCTGGGATATTATCAGGCACAAACAAAAATTGGGCAGCCAGGCGTATACCGACTTGACTTTTAAGAAATAAACGTTTTGAAAATCCGACAAAAGTTATTATATTTGCATCGTAATTAAAAAATGGAGAGGGGACTGGCGTCCCCTCTTTTATTATCAATTATTTTTGCGCCGGTTGTGACCGGTCGGAAACCTGCAACAATGAACATTGAAAAAAGGGTACGGGAACTGGTTGAGGAGAAAATAGCCGATAAGCCTAACCTGTTTATCGTGGATATAAAAATGCTGCCGAACGGCAAGCTGACGATATTGCTGGATGGCGATAATGGCATTGGCATAGATGATTGTGTTGCCGTAAGCAGGCATGTAGGCTTTCATCTGGAAGAAGAGAATGTGATCGGGAGCGCTTATACGCTGGAGGTATCATCGCCCGGGCTGGATGCACCGCTGACGTCGATCAGGCAATACCTGAAAAATGTAGGCCGTAATCTGTCGATAAATATGGCCGACGGTACAAAAAGAGAAGGTAAGCTAAGCAGCATTACCGAAGATGCCATCGTAATTGAAGAAAAAATAAAAGAAAAAGGGAAAAAGGCTGAAGACATTGAAAGTGTTATCCCGATTGACAAAATAACAGAAACAAAAGTGTTAATATCATTTAAATAAGAAGATGAGCAATGTTAATTTAATTGATTCTTTTCAGGAATTTAAAGATTTCAAAAACATCGATCGCCCTACCATGATGAGCGTGCTGGAAGACGTTTTCAGAAGCATGATCAGAAAAAAATATGGCAACGACGAAAATTGCGACGTAATTGTGAATACCGATAATGGCGACCTTGAAATTTGGCGCACGCGCACGGTAATGGAAGACGGATTCAGCGAGGATGACGACCTGGAGATCGAGCTGGCCGAAGCGCATAAAATAGACCCTTCCCTGGAGGTTGGCGACGACTATGTGGAGCAGATCACGCTGGAAAGCTTTGGCCGCCGTGCAATACTGGCCGCCCGCCAAACGCTGGTGTCGAAAATTTTAGAGTTGGAGAAAGACGAAATATTTAAGAAATATAAAGATCGCGTAGGCGAAATTGTTACCGGCGAAGTTTACCAGGTTTGGAAAAAGGAAACACTGGTGCTTGACGACGAGGGTAATGAGTTGCTGTTGCCAAAATCGGAACAGATACCTGCGGATTATTTCAAAAAGGGCGATACCGTAAAAGCGGTAGTTGATAAAGTGGATATGCTGAACAGCAATCCTAAGATCATCATTTCGCGTACAGCGCCCGAGTTTTTACAGCGTTTGTTCGAAATGGAAGTTCCGGAAATTTTCGACGGCCTGATCACCATCAAAAAGATCGTTCGTGAACCGGGCGAAAGGGCAAAAGTTGCCGTAGAATCATACGATGACCGTATCGATCCGGTAGGCGCCTGCGTAGGGATGAAAGGATCGCGGATACATGGTATTGTGCGCGAGCTGAAAAACGAGAATATCGACGTGATCAACTTTACCAATAATCTGCAGTTGTACATCCAGCGTGCTCTGTCGCCCGCCAAGATCACTTCTATCAAGTTAGATGATGAGAAAAAAACTGCAGCGGTATATTTAAAGCCCGACCAGGTATCATTGGCGATAGGCCGCGGCGGACACAATATTAAACTGGCAGGCAAACTGACAGGGTACGAGATTGACGTTTACCGTGAAGCTGATGAGCAGGACGAAGACGTGGATATAGAAGAATTCTCGGACGAAATTGATAGCTGGATCATCGATGAATTTAAACGAATTGGCCTGGATACCGCGAAATCAGTGCTGGCACTGAGCGTAAATGAGTTGGTGAAACGCACTGATCTGGAAGAAGAAACCGTTAAGGAAGTATTATCAATTCTACAGGCTGAGTTCGAATAAGCGCTATAACCAAAATTAAAATCGTATTTTTGCAAAAAAAGCAGAAACAGAAAGGAATAAATGTCAGAAGACAAATCCATCAATCTAATAAAAGCAGTAAAGGAATTGAACATTGGTATGGGTACCATTGTCGATTTTCTGGCTACAAAGGGGTATAAGGTTCAAAAACAACCTATGGCCAAGCTGGATAGCGACATGTATGCTACTTTGTTGAAGGAATTTGCTGTTGACAAAATAATAAAGGAAGAAGCCAAACAAATCAGCATTGGTAAAATAAGGAAAGAGGAGCCTGGTCACTTCCCTGAAAAGCCTGTTGAAAACCGCCGTTCGCGCGACTTCGAGAACGAGGAAATATTAATAAAGAATATCCATCATTTCACCCCACCTGCGGCAGAAAAACCAAAACCTGCAGAAGTACCGGCGCCTAAACCGCAGGAGAACAACGAGTTGCCCGGTGTTAAGGTGGTTGGAAAGATCGACCTGGATAATTTAAATGCAAAGGCGCCGCAGGCCGAGAAACCTGTTGACAAAAAGCCGGAAGTTACCCAGCCGGAAGTCATCGCACCAAAGCCGCCTGTTGAAACGGTTAAAGAAACGCCGAAAGAAAGCGTAGTGGCGGCGCCCCAGGCAGAAGTTAAAAACGAAGATACGCCTGCACAGGTTAAGGAAGCTGCTGAACCCGTGGCTGAAGAGCCACAGGAGCCTGAGGTTGAGGTGATCCGCGCAAAAGCGGAGCGTTTAACCGGCCCGAATGTGGTAGGTAAAATACAATTACCGGCTGATGCGCCAAAACGCAATCCCGTAGCATCGTCCTCAAACACCAATAGTGCACAGGATCATAAGCGTAAACGAAAACGCAAAGACCACCCGCAAGGTGGAAACCCAGGCCAGCAGGGTGCTTCGCAACCCGGGCAGCAGGGGCAGGGTGGCAGCCGTCCCGGCGGCGATTTCCGCGGGCGCACTAACCAGCCCGGCGGGGGACGTCCGGATAACCGCAACCGTCCCGGACAAAACGTTGCCCCCAAAGAAGAGCCTTCAGAAAAAGATATACAGGACCAAATCAAGGCCACCCTTGCACGCTTAAGCGGCGCAGGCAAGTCGGGCAAATTTGCACAACGGGCTAAATTCCGCCGGCAGAAGCGCGACGATGTGGCAGCTTCAGCCGAAGAACTGGCAATGGAGCAGGAATTGCAATCCAAAGTGCTGAAGGTTACTGAGTTTGTGACCGCCAATGAACTGGCCAACATGATGGATGTATCTGTCACACAGATCATCTCGACCTGTATGAGCCTGGGCATGTTCGTATCTATCAATCAAAGGCTTGATGCCGAGACGCTGAGCATAGTTGCCGACGAGTTTGGCTACCAGGTTGAGTTTGTAAAACCACAGGATGAGGAAGCTAACCTTGAGGAGCCTGATCAACCGGAGGATTTAATTCCACGGGCGCCCATTGTAACCATTATGGGCCACGTTGACCATGGTAAAACCTCGTTGCTGGACTTTATACGTAAAACCAATGTTATTGGCGGCGAAGCAGGGGGAATAACCCAGCACATCGGCGCTTACGAAGTGACGCTGCCTGATGATAAAGGAAAGATTACCTTCCTGGATACACCGGGCCATGAGGCGTTTACCGCGATGCGTGCCAGGGGCGCCCAGGTAACAGATATTGTAATTATTGTGATAGCCGCTGACGATAGCGTGATGCCGCAAACCCGCGAGGCCATTAACCATGCACAGGCTGCCGGCGCTCCTATCATATTCGCGTTCAATAAAATTGATAAGCCCGGGGCAAATGCCGATAAAGTGCGTGAGCAATTATCAGCGATGAATATTTTGGTTGAAGAATGGGGCGGTAAATACCAGTCGCAGGAAATATCAGCCAAAACCGGCTTAAATGTAGATTTGCTTTTAGAAAAAATATTGCTGGAAGCGGAGTTACTTGAGTTAAAGGCCAACCCGAATAAACGTGCTGTTGGTACAGTAATCGAAGCAGCCCTGGATAAAGGTCGTGGTATTGTAACCACCATTTTAGTGCAGGCCGGCACCTTGCGTGTAGGCGACCCGATATTAGCGGGTTGTTACAGCGGCCGGGTAAAAGCATTGACCAATGAACGCGGGCTGCGTGTTGACAAAGCCGGCCCTTCAACACCTGTACAAGTATTGGGTATGCAGGGCGCGCCAACGGCGGGAGATAAATTCAACGCGCTGGAAAGCGAAGTTGAGGCCCGCGAAATTGCCAACAAACGCCTGCAGCTGCAACGCGAACAGGGCTTGCGCACGCAAAAACACATTACCCTTGACGAGATCGGCCGTCGTTTGGCTGTGGGCAACTTCAAGGAGTTGAATATCATAGTAAAAGGTGATGTGGACGGTTCGATCGAAGCGTTGTCTGATTCATTGCTGAAACTTTCAACCGAGCAGATACAGGTTAACATCATATCGAAAGCAGTGGGTCAGATATCCGAATCGGACGTATTACTGGCTACAGCTTCAGATGCGATCATCATTGGTTTCCAGGTACGTCCGTCGAGCGGCGCACGCAAGCTGGCGGAACATGAACAGATCGACATACGGCTTTACTCTATTATCTACGATGCGATCAATGAGATCAAAGCCGCCATGGAGGGTATGCTTGCACCTACATTTGAAGAAAAGATCGTTGCTAATGTGGAGATCCGCGAAACCTTCAAAATCAGCAAAGTGGGTACAATTGCGGGATGTATGGTACTGGACGGTAAAATTACCCGTAACAGCAAAATACGCATTATCCGCGAAGGCGTAGTGATCTACACCGGCGAGTTGGCCTCATTAAAACGCTTTAAAGATGATGTGAAGGAAGTAAACGCGGGATACGAATGCGGGTTGAATATTCACAATTTTAATAATATCGAGATAGGTGACATTGTTGAAGCATACGAGAATGTTGAGGTGAAGCGCAAGTTGTAAACACTTTAGTCATTAATAAAAATAAATGAGGCCCTCTGGTTACCCGGAGGGCTTTTTTTATTACTTTTTGTGGCGGGAGCGGTGGGCATGCCGGGCTTTATGGTAATGCCGGGCAGCCTTGCGGCGATGATGAATTGCCCGTTTGTGATGAGCATGCGCGTGTTTTTTGTGTGCATGTGCCG
>Ga0068856_100000638_pt1 | contig 38107 bp, 44 predicted proteins | sample KBSCornC62_FD_66595 | JGI IMG/M metagenome (GOLD analysis project Ga0068856, IMG submission 66595) | Corn rhizosphere microbial communities from Kellogg Biological Station, Michigan, USA - KBS Corn C6-2 | ecosystem: Host-associated > Plants > Roots > Rhizosphere > Soil ...
TTCGCACTTCGATATCCATTTTGTCTTCAACAGCGGATTCCAGATAGCTCAACAGATCCCCGTTCGCCGCCTTCTCGAGTTCACGCCTCGTGATTCCTACCTTTGTCGCGTCAAGAAAGCAGGCAGGCGCATAGTTGTCTTTGACTTGCCTCTTTTGCTGCACATAAGGCGCAGCTACGACGCGGACCTTCACCCACTCATCCAACCACTGCTTTGCCTGTTCGCTCATGCCGAGACTCCTTTTGTCATCTAAGGGCCAACACAGTTACAGCGTGAGGGGTTAATGCTTTCACCACGCGCAGTTGGATTTGCCGCAAGAGGCAGGAACTGGTTAGGCACGTTCTCTGTCCAGCTTCGATGTTTCATTCAGGTATGTGGCCGCCAAAGCGCGAAAGTCTCCGCGTTGGGTGGAAAGCGAACGCGCAGACTTGGGGATATCAACTCAGTCAGATGGCAGCCTCTGCCAAGACAGTTACAATGATAAGGAAGCGAGCAAGTGGCTGGCTGGACGCGCGACGAGTAGAATCGTTTCTAGGCGGCATAAGTCTGCGATGCTGCAAGAGCCGGAGACCTCTCCGCAAACTCGCTGGAAGACGTGATGTTAGAAGACAGTCTACTCCACGCAAGTCGCTTTGCAGGTTTCATTCTCCAGGATTTGCAAGGCGAAACCGCCCTCTACCGAGCACAGCGCCTTGCTATGGGCCGGATAAAGGCGCTTATCCACGCCACGTGACTCCATCGTCTCGACGGACAAAGCGATCTTGTTGCTCGTGCACGAGTGAACGATCCTTTCTCTCCCCAGGCCTGAAGCCCCGTTTACCGCTCGCGCACATGCGTGCGCGGCATGCACTCATGCAAGCGCTGCAATCAGGAAAACGACAATGACCACTGGCACCGTAAAGTTCTTTAACACCGCAAAAGGTTTCGGCTTCATCGCTCCGGAGGGCGGCGGCAAGGACGTGTTCGTACACGCCAGTGCGCTGGAAGCCGCCGGCATGCACTTTCTGAAAGAGGGCGACAAGGTGACTTTCGAGGTTCAGCCCGATCCGAAGGGCAGCAAGGCCGTCAATCTCAAGGCGGGCTGAGAAAAAGGCGGCTGGGCGAAACTCCGCCGCCTTCCTCATTTTAATCGCAAGGATCACCGATGAGCTTTGACCCGAAGAACGTGCCGCTGCGCAACTCGGCGTCGCGCAAGGCGATGGATCAATTCGCCGTCCCCAACCGTCCCAGTGCCGCCATCCAGCGTGAGTTGCGCCTCGAACGCGAGGCCGTCGACGCCAAGACCGCCAAATTGCGCGCTCTGCGCCTGGCCCGTGATGAGAAGGCGCTAGAAGCCGCCGCGCTCGCCGCCGCCAAAGGTCCGCCACCTAAGCCGAAGAAGCTCCGCAAAACGATAATCACCGGGTGACCGACGCGCGCCTCATCAATCCCGAAGAGCTGAACGCCGCCGAGCTGCTCTCGCTTCGTCTTCTCGTCGGTAGCAGCTTCATGACCTTCGCAGCCATTCCCGCCGCTGCCCGCACCCGTCTTCTCGAATTGGGCCTCATCCAGCGTGGGATGGGCGGTTTGTTGCCGACGCCAGCGGGCCGAATCTGTGCGCGTCTACGTTAGAATCCCTTTCCTGTAAACACGCGACGGTATCGATGCCGCCTGTCCGGAGTCAGTTCTTTTTCAAGCCGTCGCGAAAGGCCATCGCTTCGAGTTCGACCCGGACAGCATCCGCAATCGGAACAACGGGGCGTGCCTCGAACACAAAAGAAGGCAACATCGAACAAAATTTGTGAACGGCCAACGGATCGTCGCAGTCCAACATCATGTAGCCGCCCCAGTCGCCCACACGGATCACGAACAACTCGATCTTGAAATTGTCCGGGGCTCTCCATTGCGTAAATACCTCCAAAATCCGCTTCTGGGCGTTCTCGTATTCCATCGGTGATCCTTGTGGACGTTCGAACCAGCTGAGCATGTATTTCATTGGGTTCCTCGATCAGTTGATTTCAGGCTTCTATTCTTCCGGGTTTGCTGTTCGGGACTGGCGTCCCGCATTTTCCGATCCGCATTGGGTGACCACTTGTCCTGCATTTCTGGTTGCCGGATTGAAACCGACGATAGCGATCTCCTAGAGACGGCGATGGCAAGAAACGCCACGTACATCGCTTCAATGCGGATCGAACGGAGAGAACTTGGTCATGCAATCTTGGCGAGGTCCGCGCGAAAGAGTGAGACCATATCGCTAGGCTTTGTCACCGGAGTTTCTCGCAACATTGTCTCGATTACCGCCGCAAACTCCGGTGCGATTGTGGGGGCCTGCTGTTGCCAAAGAGCACGGTACACCGGGAAATTGAGCCACGTAATTCGGATGCTTCGCATGGAATTGTCGAGTGTCATGGCATCGACAAGCCCAGCCTTATGCTGAAGGTACGCGTCCTGGGCACTGAGAAGAGTAACACGAAGCGCCAACTGCAGACGTAATAGCTCCTCCGCGGTAAATGAGATGTCGCCTGCCATAACCCGGGCTCGCAGTTCATTGATGGGAGATTCCGCGTACCAGCGTAGGTAGTCCGTGACCCGTGTTATGTACCCCTGATTCAGAACCGCCCTCTGATTCTTCTCCGCTTGGCGAACTTGAATTGCCAGATAGATGAGCGACACAAGAACGGCTGACGCGCTTACGAAACTGCCGATTGATGCAAGATCCGAGAATGACATGCACTTCCCCCGAGTTTGGTTCAGGGGGAAACGATAGCTGATTTCGCCAAGTAACCCAGCCGCGGAGCGAACGTCCGCTTTGGGTGGAAAGCGGACATGTCACTTGCGCACTTCAGAACCAGTGTTGACCCAGCACAACATACGCGACCGTGCTGACGGAGGCGACTGCAATCAGAACACCCAACACTTCCCCGACTCTGCTATCATCTTGATGCGCGATGACAAACAGCGTCACACCTGCGCCCGCGGCCACTGATAACATCAGCGCGACTAGAACGTTACCCAAAACCGGCCACATCGCTTCGGTGCCACCTTTCTGGCATGACGGAGTGTCGGCCATTTACATTCTCATTCGAGCCTGAATGCTAGCTCAATCATCCTCCCTTCGCCTATCTCTCGGCACTGTTGTCCCTGCGCCGCCGCGCAAAATCCGCCACCACGAGACGATGCAGCGGGTTATGTTCAATTTCGAACGACTCGGCGATTTTGCGGTCCAACTGGTCGCGCGTATCCATCACACAGGCGAACGTCGCGGGAAATGACGTGCCTGGCAGAAGACGCAACGTCGGAAAAGATTCGACGGCGCTGGCGTCGGAAGCCCATTCCGAAAGAATTGCTCGCCTCTCGGCGATGCTCAGAGATGGGTCTTCAACCACTTCGGCCTCCGGCGCCGAGCGTTATGAACGGGTTTAATGCTGCGCGGGGTCGAAAAAGATGATGGCGAGCTCATTTTGACGTGGAAAGCGACGGGGTCGTGATGCTCTTGCGGCGGGCAGGCGCGGAAGGCGGGTCTGGGGAATGCTTTTGCTGAGTCTGTGAATGTCGCACCAACGAAATCGGTGAACTGAGAACGCATCGCCGCCATCTCCCCATTTGAGGCTCAGAATTAATTTTCGTGAGGGTTATATTACTGTTCGGCGCTGAATCCCGCCGACCTTTCCACTGGTTGCGGCGCGGCGCAAAGTGAGACAACGAGGGAAAACAAGATGGCGGAGGATTGGAAACTGGGGTCGAACACTCTCTCGAAAACCCAGCCATTCTGGGGTCTAGCGCAGTCTCGGCGTCTAGTCACCCGCGCGCAGCCGATATCCCACGCCCTGTTCGGTGAGGATCAGTTTCGGTTGCTGGGCGTCGGCTTCAATCTTCTGGCGCAGAGTTCGAACGTAGATCCGCAGATATTGGACGTCGGTCTCGGTGCCCCACACCTCTCGCAAGATGAACTTGTGCGTCAACACTTTGCCGGCATGGGCAACTAGCAGTCGGAGCAGGTCATACTCGCGCGGCGTCAACTTCACCTTGGAGTTGCGAACCGTCACGATCCGTCGTACGAGATCGACTGTTAAATCGCCGCTCTTGAAAAGCGGCGTTTCTCCTCCTTGTTGCAGCTTATGCCGAACGGCCGCGCGAATCCGGGCGAGCAATTCGTCCATTCCGAACGGTTTGGTGACGAAATCATCCGCTCCCATGTCCAAGGCTCGGACTTTGCCCGCTTCGTCGGCGCGGCTGGATAGCACTATGATTGGCAGGGACGAACCTTGTTCGCGCAATTGCCTAATTACTTCAAAGCCGTCCATTCCGGGCATGCCCAAATCCAACACCAGAACATCAATGGCATTACGGCCGAGCAACGACAGCGCGGACTGGCCGTCGGCCGCCTCTTCAATCTGATGGCCTTCGGCCGAAAGGCTGGCATGAAGCAGGCGTCGAATCGCCGGCTCGTCGTCAACGACGAGAACGCGCAGCGGTTTCTGTGGAGCGTTCATGTCGAAACGTGCCGCGTAAGTTCGTCGGCAGAGATCGGTAGCAAGATGGTGAAAACAGCTCCGCGCCTGTCGCTGCGATTGCCTGCCGTGATTGTTCCGCCCATCGACTCGACGAAGCCGCGACAAATCGCGAGACCAAGCCCCGTGCCGACGCGCCTGCGATCTGCCGCCTGCACGCGATAGAACTTGTCGAAGATGCGCTCCAAGTCTGCGGCCGGAATGCCCTCGCCTTCATCGGCGACTTCGATTTTCACTAAACCGCCATCACAACTTGCCCGCACGAGCACGCTGGTCATTTCGGGCGCATATTTCGCTGCGTTGTCGAGAAGGTTGAACAAGACCTGTTCGAAAAGCACCGGATCGACCCTCACCATCGGCAGGTCTGGTGCAATCGAGAGTTCCACGCGATGGTTGACAAGCACGGGACCCGCACGCCGGAGCGCACTTCCGACGACGTCCGCCAAATCAACAGGTTCGCCTTGGGGAACAACGGCCCCTGACTCCAGTCGCGTCATGTCCAGAAGGTTCGCGATGAAGCGATTGAGCCGCTCGGATTCCTCTTGGATCGTCCGGATCAATTCATTCTGGTTCTGCTCATCCATCGAGCCACGATAGCTTTTGAGGGCACTCGCCGATCCCAGGATGGACGCAAGCGGTGTTCGAAGGTCGTGGGAAATCGATGTGAGCAACGCCGCGCGCAGCCGTTCGGTTTCCGCAGTCAGACGCGACTGATCAATTTCTCCAGCAAGATTGATCCGTTCGATTGCTAGCGCCGTTTGATCGGCGAGGGCGTCAAACAAACGGCGCTGATCAGGAGAGAGGAGCGGACCGGGTTTGTCGTTGTCTAATCCCACGATACCGACAATGCCACGACCGGTTCGCATGGGAAGGAAGAGCCTTTCGGCACCGGGTAGTGTATCAGCCCCGCGACCGGCCGCCGAACCATGCTGCCAGACCCACTTGGCGGCAGCTAAGTCGGCGTCATTCAGCGTGTCCTCGGGCGGGTATCCGGCTCGCACGGCGACGGTTTCCCCTTGCGGAATCAGAATGACGACGCGAACCTTAAGCATCTGAGCGAACTGGAACGCTGCAGCCCAAAGAAGATCGTCGAGCGTGAAGACGCCAGCTAGTTTACGGCTGAACAAATAGAGATTCTCGGTCATCGTAGCCCGCTCGCGCGCGACGACAGCCTGAGCGCTTACGCGTGAGGCGAGGTTGCTCGTGACAATGGCAACAAGTCCGAAAAAGAAGACGATGACGACGTTGGCGGGGTCCGCAATCGTAAAGGTGTAGATCGGTGGGAAGAAGAAGAAGTTGTAGCCCAGGGCACTCACGACGGATGCAAGCAGCGCCGGCCAACGACCGTAGATTATCGCGCTCATGAAAACGGCGGTCAGGAACACCAGTCCGACGTTGGACGGACCGATGTTCAACCTTTGCAGGAGAAGCCCGATTATGGTTGCGCCGACGACCATGGCTAGGCTGCCAGCATAGTCGTTCGTCTTGAACGGGCGGTCGATCAGTTCAAGGAACAGTCGAGGTGTCACGCGGCCCTTCATCGCGCGTGTCAGCTGCTCGGGTACGACATGAACGCTCATATTGCCGGCGCGTCGAATGATTTCGTGTGCTGCCGAAGTGCGGATCAGTTCGGACCACCAGGAGCGCTGCGCGGTTGACGTCACGATGTGCGTGAAATTGTTGGCAAGCGCGTAGTCTATCACGCCATCCGCGACACTGGCTGCTGGGACCGTGACCCCCTGGCCACCAAGCCGCTCGGCCGTGCGCAAGGCTTCAGCGACTCGGTCGCGCTCGGCCTCGCTGAAGCGTTGCGACCGTGACGTCTCGACATAGAGGGCGGTCCAGGCGGCGCGCAACTTGTCGGCAAGCCGCTTGGTGTACCGCACCAGTGCCATGCTTCCGGGTCGCTCGTTGACGCACACCAAAACCCGTTCGCCCGCTTCCCAAGGCCCCTGGATTGCATGGGCGCGCATGTAATCAACCATCTGCTCGTCTACGCGCTGCGCGGTTCGGCGCAACGCAAGCTCTCGCAGTGCGGTCAGATTCCCCGGGATGAAATAGTTTTGAGCGGCGCGCTCGGCCGTTTCGCCGAGATACACCTTTCCTTCCTTCAAACGCTGAATGAGGTCCTCGGGCGTGAGATCGACCAGCTCGACATCTTCGGCGCGATCCAGGATTGAGTCCGGCACCGTCTCGTGGATGCGCACCCGCGTGATCCGAGCGACGACGTCGTTCAGGCTTTCCAGGTGTTGAACGTTCAACGTCACATAAACATCGATGCCGGCAGCCAGCAGCTCTTCGACATCCATGTATCGCTTGGGATGTCGGCTTCCCTCGGCATTTGTGTGCGCAAGTTCATCGACGAGCACAAGCTTGGGCTTGCGCTGAAGAATTGCATCCAGATCCATCTCGGCAAGCACCCGTCCTTTGTACGGGATGCGCTTCTTGGGGATCTTTTCGAGGCTCTTGGTGAGAAGATCGGTTTCGACGCGGCCGTGCGTCTCGACGACGCCGATGACGACATCGATACCGTCGAGCTTGCGCCGCCGCGCCTGGGCGAGCATCTCATAAGTCTTGCCGACGCCGGGAGCCGCACCGAGGAAAACCTTGAGGCGTCCATGTCCTTCCTGCCCCGCTTGACGGAGAAGAGCCTCCGGCGAAGGTCTGGAATTGCGGTCGGTGCGGTCGTCGGCCATCAAGCAATGACTCCTGCGCACAGCATAGTCTTAAGCGACCGCTCGCGCAGGGGTCGGCTCAACTCTAGCCGCCGGGCGCTCGCATCTGGTCCAGCGCCATATTCAATTTAAGGACGTTGACATGCGGCTCGCCAATGACCCCCAACACGCGTTCTTCGACATGGTCCTGTACCAGCTTGCGAACGGATTCCAGCGTGAGACCACGCGCCTTGGCGACTCGCTGCGCCTGAAAGAGTGCCGCGGCAGGTGTGATGTCGGGATCAAGCCCGCTGGCCGAGGCGGTCACGAGATCAACCGGCAACGGCGTGCCCGGATTTTCCGCCCGCAGCTTGTTCGTGTCCGATGTGATGCGTTCGATCAGCTTCTTGGAGGTCGGCCCAAGGTTAGAGCCCGATGATGCGCCAGCATCATAGCCATTCCCGGCCGCGGAAGGGCGACCGTGAAAATATTTGGCGCCGAGGAAGGCCTGACCGATCAACTCGGAACCGATCACCCTGTCGTTTCGCTCGATCAGGCTGCCATTGGCCTGATGCGGCAACGCAAGTTGTGCGATTGCCGTTATGCCGAGCGGATAGGCAAGGCCGGTGATCAGCGTCATCACCAACAACATCAAAATGGCAGGACGAATCTGTTTCAACATGATGTCCTCACGCGAGACCGAGAGCAGAGACGGCCACGTCGATCACCTTGATGCCCACAAAGGGCACGACCAATCCACCTAGGCCGTAGATCAGGAGGTTTCGCCGCAAGAGGCTTGCGGCACCGGTCGCGCGATATGTTACGCCGCGAAGGGCGAGCGGAATGAGCGCGATGATGATTAGCGCGTTGAAGATGATCGCGGAAAGAATCGCGCTCTGTGGCGAGTGCAGGCCCATGATGTTAAGCGCTTGCAATTGTGGATAGAACGCAACGAACATCGCCGGGATGATGGCGAAGTATTTCGCAACGTCGTTGGCAATCGAAAATGTCGTCAGCGCGCCCCGCGTCATTAGCAATTGCTTGCCGATTTCAACAACCTCGATCAGCTTCGTCGGATCGCTGTCGAGATCCACCATGTTGCCGGCTTCGCGGGCGGCCATCGTGCCGGTATTCATCGCCACACCGACATCGGCCTGGGCTAGAGCGGGCGCGTCATTGGTGCCGTCGCCGCACATCGCAACCAGCTTGCCCTTTGCCTGCTCGTCACGGATCAACTTCAGCTTTGTCTCGGGAGTGGCCTGCGCCATGAAGTCGTCCACGCCGGACTCCGCTGCGATGGCTGCAGCCGTCAGCGGGTTGTCGCCGGTAATCATCACGGTGCGAATGCCCATCTTGCGCAAAGCCGCGAAACGTTCGCGGATGCCGCCTTTCACGATATCCTTGAGGTGGATGACACCGAGCAATTTTCCGTCCTTGGCGACGGCGAGTGGCGTGCCGCCAGATTTTGCGATGCGCTCGGAGAGCGTCAAAATGCCTTGCGCGAGTTCGGGACCGACAGCCTGAATCGCCGCTGCCGCGGCGCTATCCTGACTGCGCGGGGTCGCAATGCCGCTCCGGGCGCGAATGTAGTCGAGCACCGCATCCACAGCCCCTTTGCGTATCGACGAGCCTTCGACGTCGATCCCGCTGATGCGCGTCTGTGCGGTAAAGGGGATGAACTGAGCCTGCAACGGGGCCATGTCACGCCCGCGAATGCCATACTTCTCTTTCGCGAGAACCACGATGGAGCGCCCTTCCGGGGTTTCGTCGGAGAGCGAGGCGAGTTGCGCGGCATCCGCCAGGTCGCGTTCGGCAATGCCAGGTAGCGCCAGAAACTCGGTCGCTTGTCGATTGCCGAGCGTGATCGTGCCTGTTTTATCGAGGAGCAAGGTATCGACATCACCCGCCGCTTCCACGGCGCGACCGGACATGGCGAGCACATTGAACCGCACCAGCCGGTCCATGCCCGCGATGCCGATCGCGGAAAGAAGCGCACCGATGGTTGTGGGAATCAGGGTCACGAAGAGCGCGACCAGAACAAGAATGCTGATGGAGCCACCAGCGTAAGCCGCAAAGCTCGGGATCGTCGCCACTGCAAAGACGAAAATAAGCGTCATGCCAGCAAGCAGGATATTGAGCGCGATTTCATTCGGCGTTTTTTGGCGCTCCGCGCCTTCCACAAGAGCAATCATGCGGTCCAGAAACGTCGAACCTTGGGCGGCGGTGATTCGGATCTTGATCCAGTCGGATATGACGGTCGTTCCGCCTGTGACAGCCGAGCGATCGCCACCGGACTCACGGATAACCGGTGCCGACTCGCCAGTGATAGCCGCTTCGTTGACCGATGCTACACCTTCGATTACGTCACCGTCGCTAGGGACGATATCGCCTGCTTCGACGAGGACCACATCACCCGGCTTGAGCACTGCTGCCGAAACGTGATGCCAGTCGGTCGCACCGTTTTCGAAAAGTTTGGCCGCGGCTTGCGTCTTCGTCTTTCGCAGACTTGCCGCCTGCGCTTTGCCGCGACCTTCGGCTACAGCTTCAGCGAAATTCGCGAATAGCACCGTGAACCAGAGCCACAGATTGATCTGGAATGCGAACGCCAGATTTGTTCCGCCCATCAGAAGGTCTCGAATGAACAGAAGCGTCGTCAGCGATGCGACAACCTCAACGACGAACATGACCGGGTTGCGGATCATCGCGCGAGGATCGAGCTTTCTGAAAGCGCCACCGATCCCCGACACAAGAATGGTTCGATCGGCCAAGGTCGCCGATGACTTGCGGACCTTCTCAATTCCTAGTGAAGTGGCTGTCGAGTCCATGAAAAGACCTCAGTAGAGATTGCCGGTGTGCATCGCGAGGTGTTCGACCAGTGGTCCAAGTGCGAGCGCCGGAAAGAACGTAAGGCCGCCGATGATGAGAATCACGCCGCACAGCAGGCCGACGAACAGCGGCGTATGCGTCGGAAACGTGCCGGCGGATGGCGGTACGATCTTCTTTTCCGCCAGGGAACCGGCAACGGCCATCATGGGTACGATGAACGCGAAGCGGCCAAGCAGCATCGCAAGGCCGATGGTCGTGTTGTAAAACGGCGTGTTGGCGTTGAGCCCCGCAAATGCGCTTCCATTGTTCCCGGTGCCGGATGAATAGGCGTACAGGATTTCGCTGAATCCGTGCGGCCCGCTATTGTTCAATCCCGCCAATCCAGCCTGCAAGACAGACGCCAACGCTGTGAAGCCAAGAATCGATAACGGAAGGATGAGAATGGCGAGCATCGCCATCTTCACTTCCTTGGCTTCGAGCTTTTTCCCGAGATATTCCGGCGTCCGCCCAACCATGAGGCCCGCCACGAACATCGCGATCACCGCGAACATCAGCATGCCGTAGAGGCCGGAACCGACCCCGCCGAAGATGATTTCGCCCAATTGGATATTGATGATCGGGATAAGGCCGCCGAGCGGCGTGTAGCTGTCATGCATCGAGTTGATCGAACCATTGGAGGCATCGGTCGTGGCGACGGCCCAGATGGAGGAATTTGCGATGCCGAAACGAACCTCCTTGCCTTCCATATTCCCGCCGGCTTGCAGGGCGCTGGGACTCGCATCGACATGAGTTGCGGCAATGATGGGATTGCCCGCGCTCTCGGACCAATATGTCGTAACGAGCCCTGCGAGAAAAAGGACGCTCATCACCGCGAAAATCGCCCAGCCCTGGCGTGTATCGCGCACCATATGGCCGAACGTGTAGGTGAGAGCGGCACTGATGACGAGGATCGACCACATCTCAAGTAGATTTGTGATCGCGTCCGGATTCTCGAAAGGGTGCGCCGAATTGGCGTTGAAGAATCCACCACCGTTCGTGCCGATCATCTTGATTGCTTCCTGCGAAGCAACCGGCCCTTGGGCAATCACTTGTTTGACGCCCTCCAGCGTCGTCGCATCGGTGTAGTGCCCGAGGTTCTGCGGAACACCTTGCCAGACCAGAACCAGCGCAACGACGATTGACAAGGGCAGAAGCACATAGAGCGTGCACCGAGTGAGATCGACCCAGAAATTGCCCACTGTCTTTGCGGAGCGTCGAGCAAAGCCTCGAATCAACGCGACCATGAGGGCAATGCCAGTCGCGGCGGAGAGGAAGTTGTGAACCGTGAGGCCAGCCATCTGGACGACGTAGCTCATGGTCGATTCACCGCTATAGCTCTGCCAGTTCGTGTTGGTGACGAAACTGACAGCCGTGTTGAACGACGAGTCTGGCGAAATCGCGCCAAGGTGTTGCGGATTGAAGGGAAGGAGTCCCTGTAATCGCTGCATGGCATAGAGCGTCGCAAACCCAGCGACGCTGAACAGCAACATGGCAATCGTATAGGTCGTCCAGTGTTGTTCTTCGGCGCGATCCACGCCGCAGAAACGATAAATGCCGCGCTCAATTGGAGCGAAAACCGGCGACAGGAATGTGCGCTCGCCTTCGAACACTCTGGCCATGAAAAAGCCGAGCGGCTTTACGCACACCAGGATTAGCAGGAAGTAGATTGCGATCTGAACCCAACCGTTTGCTGTCATGAGCGGACTCCTAGAACCGCTCGGGCCGGAGCAGGGCATAGACGAGATATCCGAGCACGAAGAGCGTGACCGCGGCACCAAGCACGTAGTCGAGCGTCATATGTGGTTACCTAGAGCCGATCACATGCGGCCACGTAGGCGACGCTTGCCAAAAGGAAGCCGACGCCAATCGCGAGAAAAATCGTATCCATCATGGGAAATAACTAAGGCACAAACGCCAGCGCGATGAGCGCCGCTACACCAAGCGGCACGCCAACAGTCATCCCGATTTCAAACAGGATTCTCTGCGCCGAGTTGCCGGCCGACCCGGACCGAGTGGCTGACTTAGCGACAGTCTTATCACCAGCTGCAAACCAGTCCCAGCGGTCAAGATCGGCAAAGAATTCCAGGATGCGCACAGACTGCTCCGCAAGCGTTTCGTGGAGCAGAAGATGGACCTCGAGCCCGTATAAATTCGAGCGGGGCTCAGTGCGCGAGAAATATAGAATGCATATAGACCGTATCGTTCGTTCCTTTGTCTCGCGAATTTCATTGCGTAGGTGCGAGAAGCGTTGTTCCGCCATGTTCAGACATCAAGGCGAAGCAAAGCCAGAACTGGGTGCACGCTCTTGCTGTGGTCTAAACGGAAGGCCGCCAGTTTGTCTTGGAAAGTCAGTAATATGGCGGAGGATCGGGAACTGGGAACAAACACTCTCCGGCAAAGCCTGTGATTCTACGATTCCAGACGTCCTAGCGCCTAAAATCTTGTGACTGGAGACTAGTTCGGGAGGACGGGCTGCGGCCTCCCATGAATGTCTGTTTCTGGCGTGTAGAAGCCACCGACGCGGCCAAGCGTTCGACCGGCTGCGTTCACCAAGCGAAAAACCCTTCGAGGAAAAACTGGGCTATTCAAGACACCGAAGTGAAAACGGCGATGCGGGACGTCACGAACAGACTTGAATACTCCCCCATTTGGGGGAGTTGGCCGCAACTATTGGTCGCAACTATAAATGATGGTGCGGGGTCGGAAGCGGCACGCGAGAGCTACCGATAATTTTTGAAGTGGGGGGCGGATGTCTATCGCAAGGGAGTTAGCGATACTGGCGATCGCCGCGGCGACATTGTCGACTGCACATGCTGGAAGCGCGGTGACGAGCGTGGCGGTCGGACTAAGTAACAAGGATACGGGTGCGACATACTCCGGCACCTATAGTGTTTTCAATTCGGTGGTCAAGATTGTGATCACTCTTCCGGATGCCAGCACCGGCAATTCAGACAGTGGCCAGGCGGCACAAGACACGAGTAATCAGAGCCCACCGCCGCCCAAGAAGGAAAAGAGCGGCGCGACGACGACCGGCGCGCTGTTGCCGATGTACTTGCCGGCGACTTTCGCTCAGACGCTGGCCGCTACGACCGGCACATCGTCGGGCACGGCGCCACTAGCGGCAGCCCCGGTCACCAAGCCCAAGACGAAGGTTAAAACTAAACCAAAAACCGCGTCGCCAAACACGAAGACCGTGGCGGATCAGTGCAATAGCGACCTGAAGGCCTACGCAGCAGCACGGCAAACCGTGATCCGTGCCCAATCCGACGAGATGGTACTCGCGAGTCAGTTGATAGCCATTCACGATGCCGCGAAGCCAGAGGGTCAGTTGAGCGATGACCAAAAAAAAGCGGCGCTGGAGCTGCTTTCAGCCTATCTCGAGAAGTCTCATACCGCGAACATCAAGACTGTCTCCAATGCCGTCTCAAAATGGTCCGCCAAAGCGAGGGATCTGCGGGAGCTTTGCCCACTTAAACTTACTGCCACCATCATCGAAGAGGAAGAGCCGGCAGTAGATCATACATTTCGACTTTATTTTCACCACGACGATTTTTCCAACGACACCATCACGTTGCAGAGTGCGGGGGGCATCCTCACATCGGCAAGCGTCAGCGCGGACGATCAAACAGGCAATATCGCCATTGCCGGAGCAAAGTTGCTCGGCGAAATTGCGTTTTTAACCGGACCACAGGCTGCAGTAGGGTTCGCCGGCGGCGCAGCGACAGCGGCCGCTCTTGCAGGCGGGAGGTTGATGTACAGCACAGCCGATTTGAAGAAGGCTGTCGCTCAACTGAAAGCTGCGACTGATCTCGCTCAGTCGCTGAAGAAACTCAACGGCATTATCAGTGGCCTGGAAGACTATCTGACCATGCGCGATAGTTTGCCTGTGTTGAGCCCGAGTTTCCCGATCGAAATTGATCTTCATATGGGCAGTTTGGACGCGGACGTGAAGGCCGCGAACCAGGAACTACAGGGGGTGAGTCTGGATATTTCGGCGCACTGCGGTGAGTTGGATACTAGCAATCCTGAGAATGGCGATGTCTCGAAAGTCCAGCCAGGCATCTTCGTCTCGTCGCTTCGGCCCTGCACAGTTGAGCTAGACCGAACAAGTGACGTCTTCGGGTTCAGCGTTCTCAAGCGTGTTGGCTTTATGGCGCAGGACGCGCAGGTTGTAACAGTCTTACCATTCGACCGTGGCCTCTTTGTTCTCGACAAGACGACTTATGAGTTCAGCAATGGCCGGCTCACAAAGGTTGACTTGAGCAGGCCAAGCGAAGTGTTGGGTGCGGTATCTCTGCCGCTCGAGCTGATCACCGCGTTCTTCTCGTCGATTTCTGATGGAATCAAGGGCAAGTCTTCAGTTCTCGATGCAGAAACGGCGCGATACAACTCGCAAGCTGCACTTCTCAATGCGAAAGCGGCGCTGATCAAAGCCCAGGCTCCTCCTCCAGCGTCGCCACCATCGAAGTGAAGCACGATGAGTACCCAACGCTTTCTCGTTTTGAGAGTAGTCGGAGTCGCTACACTCTTTTTCGCGGTCTCATCCGCACGGCTGGTCGCAGCGAATAACGATGATGTTGCATTACGCGCTCAGGCGATGGCCGTCGCGACGGTGCATGATCCTAACCATCCTGATGCCGACCCCACCGCGGATCCGCGGTACTATGCAGCGCTACGTTACTTTCTGGCCAAAGGGGCAGACGAGATGGTCCTGCCGCACGGTGTCGACGGCGCGCGCGCGCTCAGGATGCCCTCCGCGGTGCCGAGCACCATGCCGATGCTCAAACTCGACAGTGATCCTGACTACCGAAATTGGCTGGTCGAGCAGCCCGCTGCGAGCGTTCTGAGTGACCAGGGTTTTGGCATCCAAGGCGTCCGCTCAATCGGTAGCAACTTCATTCATCCTGGTGACGGAAACAGCCAATTCGATAGCGTCATACTGCTGCGTGGACCGCGCACCAAATTCTGCTCCGCAGTGCTTTTGAGCAGTGTACTTGCCCTCACAGCAGGGCATTGCCTCTGCCCCTATAGCCCGGATTATGCGGAGATGGGGGACGATCCCTATTTGGCGCCGCCGCCGCAGCCGAAGATTCGGACTAGCTTTCAGGCGGTGGCGCTCGACTGTCTGAACTTGGACGGTACAATGCCTGGAAACGACTACGCGCTTGTATTGCTCGATACGCCAGTCTCGCCGACTCCGGCAAAGATCGATCCTGCGGGCGTCGTCGAGAAACTGACAGCTGGTGGTACAATTTGGGTAGCTGGATATGGTGCAACTAGTGCGGCCGGTGTGGATTCGCCATCTCAGAAGAATTTCATAAAAGCACCAATCGTGTCGCCTTTCTGTGGCCGCGCCGGGCCGCAAGCGGATTCCTCGCTATACAAGTGTTCAACCGGCAACGAACTTGTCTCAACACATATACTAAATGACTCCGGCCAAACAACGTTTGGCGGCCCCTGTCATGGCGACAGCGGTGGCGCAGTCTTTGCCCGTCCGAGCGAAGCCGTAGAGGGAGCTGTTGACAAGCGCTTTTATCTTGTCGCGATCGTGTCACGAGTTGTGGATCCGCATGGTGCGTGCGGTGATGCAACTGTTTACACGCTCCTAACGAGCCAACTAGTTGCAGCCCTGCGGACCGCCGCGTCCCGGGATCTCCACACGCAACTTCAGCCATGACAAGCGTGCGGCGAAAGCTTGGCGTCCTAGCGGTAATATTCCCCATATCCGCGACGGCGGCGGGGACTGTTGTGCAGGCTCTGCCGATGTCGACGCAGATCGTTGCGCCGGCCGTTAGTCCGCCGTCGGCTCCTTCGCGAGCTGCCCCGCTCACGCCGCCGGGTGATGACTGCATCGATCTAGCTGCAACTCAGTGGGCCTCAACCGGTCGAGCCGCGATTCAGGCCGAGATCCAGAAGCGCGTCGATGGCTTCGGGGTCCACGTCGTCCTGACAGTGGGCAACGACTATAGGAATCAAACAGGAACGCAAATCAAATCACTTGCCAACGCCGCAAACGACGCCGCCTGGGTGGCATGGCACTTCAAAAACCTTCACTACAGTGCGCTATGCCTGCAAAACGCGCGCTACAATGACCTCATCGACGCCGCTCTCGCCTTGCAGCGACATCATCCTGAGCAAGGGATGGTAGTATTCTACTTTGCCGGCCATGGATATTCGCTAGGTGATAGCAATTGGATCGTGACTTCCGATCTTGCAGACGGTGACATCTCTGATATCGGCGACTCAAGCCTGCGACCGGCCGAGATTCTGCACATAATGGCCGGCGACCGTGCCGGCCTGTTACTCCTTGACTCGTGTCGGAACGACTTGAGCGGCATGTTGCACGCCGGAACCTTTCACACGAGCGAGGCGATGGCAGCGAACGCCTTTGCCGACTACGCGGCTGATGCCGGATCGACCGCGTTGGACTGGCCGGAGAATCCAGATCACCACGGGCTCTTCGTCGAGTCGTTCGGTGACATGTTTGAAGACAGTGTATTCATGGGCCGTAGCACCTTCCTTCAGCTACTTCAGAACATCAATGGCACCGAAGGAATTAGCGGTCATCCAGGTCAGTTGAACGCCGCAAATGCGTTTGTCGCCGGATACCTCTCGCCGATTGAGGATTGGTCAAAGGTGCTTGAAGACGCGAAGAGTTTCCTTCGAACAGTGAGTGGCGCGCCGCAAAGCGTGCGAGTTGGACCTGGCGGCTCGACTTGTTTGTCGGCAGAAATACTGACCGCAGAAATCCTGACAGTGGATGACAGGGTAATCCCAGGAGGCGATGAAATCATCGCGGCGCGGAAAGATCTTATGGCGTTGCGGGATCACTGTCGGCGGCTATCTGCGAACCAGTCAGCTGCGCCGATACGCTCTTCAACGGAAGTTCCTTCTGTACCGGTCATCCTGAAGTCGACCAGTGCAAATTTCCTCTCCGCCTCAGCCGCTCTGACTGGCGACGTCGCACCAGCTACAACCGGGCGTTCGCTAAAGCTGCAAGGCACGCTTGCGCTTTACAATCTGTTCGGCAGTATCGCGACCGTTCAGGAGACGCCGAATTCGCCTGCGGTGCAGGTCTCTCAGCCCCCGTCTGCCTTGGCCACCGCCTTGCCGCCGATCTTGTCGCTAGCCGGTGGAGAAGCGGTATTTGCGTCCGTCTCAACCGCACCGTCCCTTCTGAAGACAGACACACAGGTCATACTGGATTTCCCAAATCAACAAGGCGCGACTCCACCCAACGAGGTCGTGCAAGACATTTCAAAGTTGATTGATTCGGCGCCTTCGGGCAACGTGTCAAAATATTTGATCGTGTTTCCTCCTACAGGGCAGGGGGCGTCTTCGTTCACAGGTTCTTTGCGGCGCCATCTGATAGAGTTGGAGCAAATCGAAATCACGCTGAATTCCAATGGTGTAAATCTCAATCAAATCGTCGAACCGAACCTATTCTCGCAGCCGATCTTGCCACTTTCGAGCATGGCCGACAGTCAAGTTGTGCTGATACGTGCGGATCCAAACACCGGCGCGCCTGCGACCATCCGCGATTTGGTTGGCGAAAGACGAGACATAACAAATCGTCTCAAGCAGTTGTTTTCCAACCTTGCAAAATCGATCCCAAGTGGAACCATTGGGTCGCACTAGACTGTCTTGAAGGTCCGCGAAGTGGTCAGCGCCGCGAAGGCACTCGAGATTGGCCTCGTGTCGCGAGTGATTCCGGAAGCGGAGTTCGACGCGGAAATTTCGAGCATCGCGAAACGCCTCGCATCGGCGGCGCCGCTGGCGCTAAGGGCGATGAAGGCAAACTTCCTCGCGGCCGAACGCATGGACTTTTGCGAACAACTTCGATCTCGAAAGCCGCGTGCATGTTGACCTTTTCAAGACCGATGACACCCGCGAAGCCTTCCGCGCCAAAGCCGAAAAGCGCGCGCCGTTGTACAAGGGCCGCTAGCAAACCTCATAAGCATCAGCATCGCACTCTTCCAGCACAACGGTCGTGGCCGGTTGAGTGCCGGCTAACCCGCCTCGCGGACCCGCATCTCCGTGCCGCCGATACGTACGGCGGATGTGCCGGTGCGTATGCCCAGCTTCTCGGCACGATCGAGATGACTCTTCGGATGGTGTACAGCCAGATCAAGACCGATGATGCCACCAGCGGTCGTGCCCCTGACGAACTTGACGTGCCCACGATCGACCATCATCTGGGGCGTTGCACCGGGCTCGAGGCGACCCTCGAACAACTCCGTCCAGCGCGTCGCGGTGGCAAGAGGATCTGCGGCAACGATGCTTGAGGCGACAAGTACTAAGCCACCTATCAACGATACATATTTTGATACCATTGCAATTTCCCCCCTTCGCAACAGTTCGCGTGCCTCGCCGTGCCAAAGTCGAATGCGTCATCCAAATGAGTAGCAAGAATAGGCTGTTAGAGTCCCTTGGTCGGTCGCCGGCACGGCGCTCGATCCAAAGATTGGACGCAAATGAATATGATTAACCTTCAGTAATGTTCTGCCCGATTCATTGACTCCAAGGGGTTGCAGGACTGGAGTCGCACACGTGTAAGGGGCGGGGGCCATCCAATGAATTACGATGACGCTGCGCGAGCAGTTCTGGTGCTCGCGTTTTGTGCATTTCTTGCCGAGCCGTCATATGCAAATAACAAAAACGAGCAGCGCCCCGCCCAGCCGCCGCAACGCGCTCCGGCAGTAAATTACGCTCCAAGGCAACCAAGCTTCGCGCCAAGACAGCCGAGTTTCGCTCCAGGATTTCAGGGGGCACCTAGGCAGGGCGGTATGAGCAATCATGCCTTTGGCCCTTCCGCGCCAAACGGTTCGAGTTTCAGTGGTGGATCAAGATCACCACATGTGTTTGGGGCGCCGTCCGGTGGTTTTGGCGGCACGCGAAATGCGGGAGGATCTACCAATAGAACGTTTGGCGGCGAGCGACACTTCGGATCAACCGGAAACGTGGCGGCGACACCTGGGACTCGCGCCTCCGGGTCGGATCGTCATTTCGGCTCAACTGCGGCTGGAGGAGGTTCGTCTGTGCGTTCCCGAACTGGTGGATCGGATCGCCATTTCGGGGCAAGCGGACATGATCGAGGACCTGTTGCCGGAGCACGGACTTTTGGATCAGACCGCCACTTTGGCTCACGGACTTCGCCGGCTGCTCTTCCGCGCCGCGTTGCCACCGCAGGTCACTATTTTTATCACGGTCGCAGTTTCCAGCGTTTTCAGGCGAACTATTATCGGTGGCCACGCGGCTATAGTTACGTCCGGTACGGGATAGGTGGCTACCTTCCGCGCTACTATTGGGTCACGGACTATTACATCACGGACTATGCCTACTATGGCTTGGATCCCGCTCCGTACGGTTTTGTGTGGATGCGGTATGGGCCCGACGTTGTTTTGTTCAATCTGGAAACCGGTCTGATATCGTCAATCATCTACGGCGCTTTTTTGGAAGCAAGCGTCCCCGAGAATGGTGGGGATGATTCCGGCGATTACAACGATGGGGGCGACCAGTGAAGCAAACTTCACTGCTCGCTTGTGCTGCATTCCTCTCTGTCACTCCGGCATTTGCTTCGGGCGTCGACGATGGAAATAGGGGTCTGCAGGCCCTCAATCAAGGAGAATACGACCAGGCGATTTCGTTGTTCAATCATGCAATCAAGTACGGTCGTCTCTCCGACGAAGACAAAGAGTTTGCGTACGCAAATCTGGGTCGCGCGTATTATAAAAAGGGCGACAATTGGTCGGCCATCGTCAATCTTGATACTGCCAGGCAATTGAAACCTGACGACACCGATGCGCAAAACGATTTGCTCGCAGTACTGCAACAAGAGATGCCAGCCGACTCAATTCCGAACCGCCCCAAAGAGAGTTTCTGGCACTCATTGGGCCAAGCTCTGTTGCAAGGTGCGTTGGACGGAATCAAGAACGGGCTTCAACAGAACAACCAACAATAACAAGCACCCCATCCAAAAGGACTCTTTAGCAAGGCATATTCGACCGTTTTCGTTTGCCGAGGTACAAACTTTTGCCGCAGGGGGCCGCGATCGTGTCACTCAGAAAATGCGTTGAAACTGGCCTTTTGTCGCTTGCGATTCTGTTGCTTGCAGCTACCTCATCCAAACCGCTTGCATCTGCTGTTGATGACGGCAACGCAGGGCTTGAAGCTCTTAATAGTGGCGACTTGGATAATGCAATTAAGCTTTTTACGCGCGCAATCAACAGTGGAACTATGAGTCCGGAGGACAAAGAGTTTGCGTACCTCAACCGAGGAAAGGCCTATTTGGCGAAGCGCGACTACAAGCTTGCGAAAAAAGATTTGCGCCTGGCGCTAAAATTGAACCCCGCCGATGGTGACGTTCAGACTGCATTGGATGAAGTAGAGCGCGCCTCCACCGCACACCTGGACCACAGAGCTGAAATAGGCGCAGAGCATTCATGGGGTCTGTTGGGAACGCTTGCAGACCGTTGTTTCTGGCACCCGATGAACGGCAAAAAGCCTCATTACGCGGTCCTTTGCTATAAGTGGGCAGAACCGCAGAAAGTGCTCGATTACACCGTGAGCACCAAATCCGATGTAATTGAGTCTGGCGAATACAAGATCGACTCATCGACGGGAGCCATTGTGGAAGCGGTGGCTCTTGCAACGGTCACGCTGTACGCGACAGCAGCCGGTCGCGCTCAATCTTTTGTCGAATGCACATTCTTCCAAAGTACTCCGTTTAAGTCTGAGTCGACTCTTCAGCCCGACGGGTCGATCATTGTGGGCACAGACAAGTTCGAAAATGGAGCGTGGGTAACCGCGTCAACTTTGACGTACTCTCCTGTCACCGAGGAAGAGTTGGCTGCCGAAGGATTCCGCAAAAAGCATTAGGGATGCTCGCGGCCAAAACGGCATGCGCTATGGCCAATTTGCCTCGACGCATACGCCTACCCCCGAAAAGCCGAACGAACGAGCCAATTGTATTGCGGTTCAATATGTGTAGGAAAAGCCGCCATCCTCGGATTGGGGCTTCGGAGGGGAACCCGCAGCAAAAAAACTGAAGCCAAACAGTATTAACTAGTCGAACTCTTGGTCGACTTCCCGCATCTGATACGGACACCATGTCTATCCGTTCCAATGTCCGCTTTGGGTCGAAAGCGGACAGTCATGCGGTAGTCGAGATTTGACCGGCCTGACTTGCAATTATCTCGTCTACCCAAGCTTTGAATGACTCCTGTGCATTTGGTCTGGCTGCCTTCCACGCCGCCCAGTAGCGGCGCATTCCGGGCTGCATGAAACCGCCCGCCACGCCCGCACGAAAGCTGTTAAAGCGATCTTCGCTGATCAAGCCTTCTTCGTGCTGCCCGAACGTGTCTTCCATGCTGACAACCAGCGCCATGCACCAGTAGCCAAACTGACGCCTCTGCACTTCTTCGGCCGACGGCGTGCCTCCGTTCCCCACAATGATGGCTGCGACCATATCGGCGTTGGTGAACACGCTCGCCATTCCTGTAATTCGAGCCGCATTGCCCTGATGGATGAGTGCCTTCGTATGTTTTGTTGCCTGGTGCGTTTGTAATGCCAGATAGATCAACGATGCCGTCACAGCCAACCCGCTGATGGCCGTGCTGAGGGTGGCGAAGTCTGAAAGTGACATGTGATATCCCCGAAGTTGCTCCGAGAGGCACCATACCGGAATTTGGGAAGGCAGAAGCCCTCAAGCAAAAGCGCGCCTTTCGGAGCAGCATTTAATTCGTAATAGTGTACGCAACAAGAAATCGTACTCCGACGGCAAATACCCCGAGCCCGCCGACCCATTGCATCCAACGCGGCCGCGCCCATCCCGTGAGAAGGATAAGCGGCAATACGAACAGGAGAACGGCATCAGCGGAGATCCACTGCGATCGCTGGCTGAAGACGACGTTCCGCTCGAGGTAGTTGATGGCCATCGCAACAATCCAGAGAGAGATGAAGGAGCCCGCCAGTATCGTCCTGCGTTCTTCGAACAGCGCGCCCATGTCAATCGGCTCGCCGTTTCCCGGTCGTATCATGAGCGTCGAACAGGTGAAGTACTGGACGATCGCGACCGAGAACTGCAGCAGAATTTGGAATACATTCCATTGCTTGATAGCGTGAAGGCCCCAAAAGCCCAGCCAATTCACCGTCAGAATGAGCAATGCGTTGACCATCCAGAGAATGTAGAGGCCCGAAATTCGAACGTGCCGTCGCTCGAGAACGAGTTCATTGGCACTTGAGAGAAGATGCGTCAGGGCGATCGCGTAGACGAACCCCAGCAGAATAGTGACTTGCTCGAACATGCTGTCCCCGGATCACGATAGCAGAAATGTTTAGGCGGCAATCCCGCGTGCTTTCGGTCCTGATGCACCTGAAAGAGACAGAACCGTCGCCAGCACTGCCACGCCACTGACAAAGCTGCCAAGTGTCGCGAGATCGGAAAGTGACATGAAAGCCCCCTGAGTTGAGTGCAGCGCAGATAATAGCCGATTGGGTTAGACCGCTCAGCCAAAGGCGAGTGTCCGCTTTGGGTCGATAGCGGCCGACCAGCGATCCGGTCATTGCGGGTAATGTCGGCTGACTTCCGCCAGGAACAGAGGGTCCATCTTGAGCAGCAACCGCTCCTTCGCTACCGCTAACGTCGGAACACACGATGACGCCCATTCCAAGTGGTTGATCCACAACAAACGCTTCGGCCAACAACGCCTCGCGATAACTGACTTTCTTGTGACAGTGGAACCTTATCGACTTGAGCCAAACCGAATGACTATCTTGCGAATTGTGTACTAGGAGCGCGCAATGTTTTTAGAGGCTATTTCGGCCGTAACACTCTCAACTGGACTTTCGCTAGCGGCGGATACAGCCAATACCGATGACTGCACCACGTTGATGAATTCGACAATCGCGAGTGCTCACAAACCATATACTGCAACGAGCACAACTTCTGGGGGAGGCGCACCAACGCGGCTGAGCCATTCTGTGTCCATTGGCGGAAAGTTATTCGTGGAAATGAATGGTCGTTGGATTCTTTCCAAGATGACGATGAGTGATATGGCGAATACAATGCAGTCTGAAATTAAAACCGCAAAGATGAGCTGCCGGCGATTAGCCGAGGGGAATGTGGGCGGAGAGGCGGCGACAATTTATTCGAACCACGTCGAGAACCGAGGAAATGTCAGCGACAACACCTTGTGGATTTCGAAAGCGACCGGACTCCCACTGAGGACTGAAGTGAAACTCAAGAACGGGTTGGATATCGTGACCGTTTTCGACTACTCCCATTTTCAGGTGCCGGAGAAGTATACCAAGCAGCCTTAGTTCCTTAGCGCAGTGAATTGGACGGGGACCTTATGAAAACAGTTCGCTACACGCTCGCGGTATTGGCCGTGTTTGCGCTTGCCGCCTGCTTTCCGCCGACCACTAGCCGCCCCGTCGGATCCACGGTCGGATTCAAGACAGATCCATCGCTCGAAGGGTTGTGGCAGACGCAGCGGGACGCCGACGGCAGAGTCCTCTACTACCATCTCTTAGATACAAAAAATGGCACGATGTTCGCGGTCCTTGTACCGAATCACGGAGGAGACTCCAACGAAGTAATGTTGAGACTCAAAGTAGCGCGCTTTGGCAATTTCGGATTCCTGAATGTCCGATGGATGATGGATTCCAAACACGAACTGCCGGGTCAGTCGCCAGGATACATCCCAGTGCTCTACCGGTTCGACGCAAAAGACAAGTTGGAGATTTTCATCCCGGACGACGGCGCCACGAGTGCCGCCATTGACGCGCACAAGATCGCCGGTACTTTGGATAACGGCAATACCGATCACTCCACCCTTATCACCGCGGACGGACCGGCACTCGACAAATTCTTCCGCAGCCCTGCCGGCCTTGCACTCTACAAGAAACCGTTCGCCGTCCTCACCAGAATGAATTGAAGATCACGCAAGGTCGCCGAAGTGTCGCTCTTTCAGAACAGGTTTCCATGAGAAATCTTGCGGTCGCGATCTTGGGGCTCTTGCCTGCCTTGGCGGGGGCTCAGGCGTCATCACCAGCCGTTCCGTCAAAAGGTTGGGAATTTGCGAGATGGGGCATGAGCCCAGAGCAGCTTCGCGCTGCATCTCACGGATCGGTGCCGGCGGGCAATCCTGGTAGTGACCTAATGAGTCGCAAATACTCGATGGGAAAATTCAAATTCAAGGTTGTGTTTGACTACGAGCCACCTCGTGACGATCCCGGCAACTCAGACCTCAAAGCTCTAAAGCTTGATGCAGTCTTGCTCAATCTGGACCTCGGGTCTGGCACTTGTGCTGAATTGACGACCTACCTCAAGAGAATTTATGGCAAGCCCGACCAAACGTCCGCAAGCGGGCCTGCCGGCTACTTTTGGCACAACATAAAGCTGGGCGACGATATCCAATATTCTACTTGGAACGAACACAAAGGCTGCAGCGTGATGTACACGCCGCTGAGCGCGCACAATCAATAGTGGATCGACAAACGCAAGAAGGGGCGGCTACCGCCGCGCCCTAGCAATTTCGCAGCGGGCTGCAGTTCGTGAAATGTGAAGTCTGGTTTCCTGAAGCTACGACGTTGCGGGTTTTGGAGTCCGATACTTGGAAACGCTTCGCATTTTCGCAGAGCACGCATGCGCGAAAGGCTCGTCTCATGTGCCACGCGTCTTTCTTGGGTTTCGGGCGAGATCGCGAGCTTCGTTACATACACAGTAGCATATGCACGCAACCGTGATCTGCGGCGACTTATAAATTCACACTTCCGCGCTAAATCCAGTTGCGTCGCGCGAAGAGTTCGTTCGACACAACCCAGGAGGACAATATGAACCGGCCACTCATCTCTGCCATGGCTACAATTGCATTGGTAGCAGTCGGCCAGTCGGCGACTGCGCAAACGCTGCATTCGGCGAAAACCAAGCAAATGACGATTTCGTTTGGAGACCTCAACGTCCACAGTGAGGTAGGCGCTGGGGTTTTATTGAACCGTATGCGAATGGCTTCTCGGATTGTTTGCGGGCCCGAGCCGATGTTTCTCGATCTCGGTGGGCGACACTTCTATGACGCCTGCCGCAAGAATGCGCTCGACGACGCAGTTTCTGACGTTGGCGCACCGGAAGTGGTAGAGATCTATCGGGGAAATGCAGCAGCGACGAGGACTGCCAGCTCCTAGATTCGATCAATCAGTGCGTCGGGGCGGTGGCGCAATCGCACTCGCTTCGGCTAGCGCGCCAGGGATTGGGCCCTACGCGCGATCATGAGCATTTGCGCGCGCTCTTCTGCCTCCATCGCGGCGTCGTAACTTGAGCATTCGAGGGCGAGGTCGAGGGTGCGCTTTGTCAAGCGCAAGGCATCTGGCCGAGCTTCCAGCATTGCCTTGGCCAAAGCTGTTCCGTGACTGTCGAGCTCAGAGTCGGGAACGACAGAAGAAACGAGCCCCGATCTGAGTGCCAGGTCCGCATTGATTGGACGACCTGCAAACAAGACTTCCCGCGCAAGCGAGAGACCAATTGCGCGTTGAAGGCGCCAACTGACGCCGAGCTCGGCACCCGTCAGTCCGACTTTGATGAAGGCGGAGTGGAAGATTGCGCTCTCGCCCGCGACAATGACATCAGATGTGAGTGCAATCGTAAGCCCGCCTCCGGCGGCGGGACCTTTGACCAAAGCGACAATCGGCTGGGGGCAAGCGCGCATGGCCTTCATGAGGTCACGAAGCATCCAATCTCCATTCGGGCCGTCCTGAAGTGCGTCTGCCGTGCCCGCCGCCTTGAGATCCGCACCCGCGCAGAATCCACGCCCGGCGCCGCGCACGACAACGACCCGGACGGATGTGTCTCGCCTTAGGGTCTCGAAGTGGGCCAACAATTTCGCGGTGAGCGGCTGATTTAGAGCGTTTAATCGCTCGGGTCGGTTGAGCGTGATGCGCTGGATTTCGCCATCCGTTTCGACCAGGAGAATTTCAGGCGTGGTTGTCATTTTTTGCAGTCCTATTGTGCTGCCCTTGTCTGCGACATTACGTGTTCACTTACACATTCTCCAGCTGCGGGGACATGACGTCAGGTTACAACCTCGACAAACATTTCTGGCAATGAGGGTCCGCTTTCGACCCATTGCGGGCACTCACCGCCCGCCCGGTGTCCAATATTGATCCCAATCGGAGAAAGTTTAGCGTTAGACTGACGGCATCCGTCACCCGTGGAAAGGAGACACCGATGGCTGAACCCGAGACTACAGTTCTTCTCGTCATCGATGGCGCCATCGCGACGGTCACGATGAACCGGCCCGAGCGGCGCAACAGCATCGCGGGCACAATGATGGCGGAAATGAACCGCACACTCACCATTCTCGCCTCGCGCGATGACGTGCGGATTGTGGTCTTGCGTGGCGCGGGCCGCGATTTCTGTCCCGGCGCGGACATCGACGCAACCGCGAGCGGAAGAAACGCGGGCAGCACGCGCGAGCCGCTCCGGTTCGACACACCCGTGCTGCTGCGCAATATGCCTGCGGTGACCATCGCGGCGATCGACGGCGCCTGCGCGGGCGCGGGTTTCGGCTGGGCCTGCGCGTGCGACATGCGAATCGCGACGCCGTCGGCGAAATTCAACACAGCGTTCCTTGATGTCGGTGTGGCAGGGGACATGGGTGGCCCTTGGACGTTGCCGCGTCTGATCGGCGCAGCAAAGGCACGCGAACTCTATTTCATGCCGGGCAAATTCGATGCTGCGAAGGCACTTGAGATTGGACTTGTGTCGCGAGTGATTCCAGAAGCGGAGTTCGACGCGGAAATTGCGAGCATCGCGAAGCGCCTAGCATCGGCGGCACCGCTGGCGCTAAGGGCGATGAAGGCAAACTTCCTCGCGGCGGAACGCATGGGCTTTGCGGACTACATCGATCTCGAAAGCCGCATGCATATCGACCTCTTCAAGACCGATGACACCCGCGAAGCCTTCCGCGCCAAAGCCGAAAAGCGCGCGCCGTTGTACAAAGGCTGCTAGCTCATAAGCATCCGCATCGCACCCTTCAAAATCGTCGTGGCCGGGCGAGTGCTGACTAACCCGTCTCGCACACCCGCATCTCCACACCGCCGATACGTACGGCGGATGCGCCGGTGCGCAGGCCCAGCTTCTCGGCACGATCGAGATGACTCTTCGGATGGCGTACAGCCAGATCAAGACCGATGATGCCGGCAGCGGTCGTGCCCTTGACGAACTTGACGTGCCCACGATCGACCATCATCTGAGGCGTTGCACCGGGCTCAAGGCGACCCTCGAACAACTCCGTCCAGCGCGTTGCGGTGGCAAGAGGATTGGCCACCTGTACGGTCGCACCGAGAATGCCGACGATATCGGGTCCCGCGTCCGCATTGCGCCAGTCTGGTCCCGCCGGTGTCCACGAACCGCGTGGCTCGTTCCAGTTCGCACCATCGCCTTCGGTATCGATCGAGGTCAGAACCCCATCGACATCACCCGGATGGAAGTGCGTGAAGGTGTAACGGTGCGAGTTGAGCTCAGCAATGTTGCGGATGCCGCGCTCGACGAAACGTCCGCGATGGCGCACGGCGTCAGGAGCCTGGAAGATCAGCATGTAGCCAGCATCGCCGCCGCGTTTTGCCAGCAGACGTCCTGCCGACGCGTCGGCGGTGACGGGTTGCACGATCTCAATGAACTCGCCGCCGAACGGCATGACGACATTGATAAGACCGTAGGTCGCCACTCCCGGATCGCGAAACGCGACTTTCAATCCAAATACGGACTCCAGTGCCTGCCGCACAGGTTCGAGATCGCGTGCCACCAAGGCGACTTGTCTCAGTCTCACCGCTCATTCTCCCATTGTAGTTTGGAGTGTCATGCGCTGTCAAAGCGCTCAGGTCAAATGCAGCGAGATGAAGATCGGTTACCCGGTTCCTTACGTCGCAACACGGCAGCGCGATCGGAAGCGATTTGCTGCGTTCAGCTGCAACAGGTAGTTGCCATCCCCAACGAATAGCCATCACACGCAGGCCAAAGCGGACCAATCCTCCGCTGACGGCCGGTACAATGAGTGGAAGGTGAAGCATGACACCCCCCACCACGATTGCGGCGCCGGCCAACGCTGCCACTGCATAGAGATCCGAACGAAGCAGGTGGCATCAAGGACGGCAAGGCTGCGATCTCGACGGTCTTGGATTGGAGTTTTGCCCGGATCAACACGGCTACTGGTTAGATGCAGATGAGGACAAACGTGTCCTTGAGCTAATGAAGAAAGAGGAAAAAAACCTCGGAAGAACGGTACTTGCGCAAGATCGGTTTGCCGCGCACCTCCAGTACTTACGATCGGGTTCCTTCATGGACCGGCTTCGCGATTTGGCTACGAAAGTCATGGACCCTAAGCCGAAGTCCGACCCCTAGTCGGAAAAAGTGCGATTATAGGGGGCATTGATGGGGAAGTCTCTGAAGCTGCTCGCCCTCATGGCGGCCTCTTTCGCACTCACGATTATCTTGTTTCGGCATCAGAACTCTGATCTGAGCGAATGGGGCCTCGTGGGGGTCATGATGTTACGTCACGAAGGACTTTGAAATTGCTCGCTCATCGGGCAGCAGGGGACTTGACGACGCCACGAAGGCTTGCATTGCGGATTGGCACTATAATCCAGCAACTCAAAGTGGGATTCCCGTCGAGGTTTCACGGGCCACCTGCATCAATTGGTCACTTGGGGGCAGAGCCTGCGTTCCTGCAGTTCCCCACAATCCTGAAGACTGTGTGCCACAAAAGACGCCTGATGATCCGAATGCGGACACTTCACAGAACGAACTAGTACATTGCGGGGGGTGACATGCCGAAGCGCCATTTGACTCGTGACGAGCGAGCGATACGACGTTCGGCTGGCGTTCCAATGTGGCGTCTTCTGCCCTTTGCACTGATATTTGTCGCACTTCTTGTCATGAGCGATGACCAGCAACTTTTCCAAGCCTGTCTGGGCCACTCGATACCAATGTTGAGCAACAAATTCGCCGTTTTGGATCGTATGATAGGAGCGTTGGTATGTAGCCCGTACTATGTTCGGGATTTCTCGCAGCACTGGTTGAATATCTCGGTATTTTGCCTGGGCGCGGTTCTCTCATTGCAGCAACTTTTTTGGATGAGAAGACATGCAGCGTATTGGCAAGCTGTTCGCCAGCGAGAAAGGCTTGAGCGAGCCCAGAAAACAGGGCAACCGTCGAAATGAAGCACCGGTTCGTCGCGAAGTCGCTCGGTGACACCCTCGTGATCCTGCGTAGCGGCAGATGGTGCCTAAAGTTGGCTCGATTTCGAGATAGCACTATCTCCTCCCCACCTAGGGGTGGGGGTATAAGCTAACTACACAACGAGCCGCACTTTTGGCACGCACTTTATGAATTGGCGACATTGCTTTGGACAAATCCGGCACTAGGCCTTGCGGCGAAACACAAAACCGTTTGGCGTAAGGGTAAAATGTCCGTGCCCGTACTTCGCTAGTGCACTTTCTGCCTCGTCAGCCCGAAGGCCATGGACCTCAAACTCGGCCCAGTCGGGATGATGTTCATCGACGGTATCCAACAGTTGGCCTATCTCCTCCGGCTGAAAGCTCGTGATATTACCAACCTTGGCTTTCCAAAGATCAGCAATAACCGGGTTGTTCTTCTCCGACCTTACGATCCAGACAGGAACCGTTGGATCAAGGTGGCGAAGATCATCGCCAAAGTCAGATGCAAACACTATGCAGACCTTGCGATCGACCATGGTTGCGTTTTGATCTCGCCTTCGCGATCTCTCTCAACTTAGTCCAAAAGCGCAGCTTGGTTCGAAACTCGAACCAAGAAGATTTTTACTTTAGGACCACCATAGTCCCATCGCCTAGATAAATTGGGCGTTCTGCCGGTGTGCAGGTTTGCTGTTCCTTGGGCTTCAACAGTGGCGCCCAGCAATCATGGTCGTAGCTCAAGTTTCCGATTAACAGGACGCGCCTTCCGTCGAATTGATCGAGGTCGGGGCTGTGACTTTTTACCCGAGGTAACATCACAGTCACGTCCCAGGGACTTGATGTCGAGCCTGAGTCTGATGGAAAAACGACCGTGAACTCTCGGTCCGCATAGAGTATCCCGAAGAAACAAGCATTTGTACATTCGAACCTTTCGGGAAGTGCTGAGACTTCGTGCGTCGAAAGCAATCTGCATTTTGAGTTGTGTAGCGCTCTGTCTACATCTTCGTTCAATTCAACGGTCAATCTTGAAGTAGCAGCGAAGGACGTCGCGACCAATGCGGAAAACCCAAGAACAATCAGTGTCGCCGTGGTTCCGATACGAGTGATCATGCAATCTTTGCCCTCGGTCAGTTCCTACTGTGCTTTACGCCCTTCGAGAAAAAGAATTGGGACCCCTGTAGGATCTATAGTTGGGTGCCATTTGGCAGCATGAGGATGACCCCCGAGAGCAACAAAAGCGCCAGGAGAAATAGCGCCAAGCAGGCATAGTACCGGTTTCTGTACTTCATTCCTTCAGGGTCTTTGAAATCTGAAACATCGAGGATGAACGCATAACTATTAAACGATCCGCGCTTCGCCCAAGAACCGATGTGGGGAGCCATCAGCGTCATGTTCCACACGCCAGCCACAAGGAAGACGACTGCAAGAAGAATCAACAGTCGAACGAAGTCGATTAGCATCAATCACCTTCGCTTCTTTCGGGCTGATTAGAGTCCAGTGGAAGCCAGAAAATCTGATTGATCAGCCTTCCGATTAGTAGAACGACTACAATCATCGTGGTTTCTGTGAGCCACACTTTTGGCACCACCCGAATTTTCACCTGAACTGAAGTCATTCTTGTGACCAAGGTCGCCTCGACTACTCGCGTCGGCCTGCAAACCAAACAAACAGGCGAGTGAAAACAAGCAAAGTCCCCGCTATCAACATTGCGATGGCAGGCATAAAAACTATGAGCGCGCCAGTATTCGTATTTGCGACACTATGGAGGGCTAAAACTAACCAGAATGGCGCTGCAAGCAGCAAAAGCACACCGAGAACAGTCATCCATCTTAACCAAGGACTGAGCCATCGGCCGATCACGAATGTTACGCGACGACTTGAAGGTCCCGAGGCAAGATACCGTCGTGACCAAATCAGTGCGACGACGGCGAGCACCAATAGCAGCGGCGAATAAACGGTCAGTTCGTGAAAGTACGACGTGAGCAACCAAGCTGCAAACGTACAGCATCCCAAAACAGTGACCGCACCAATCCAGCGAATGTTCATAATATTTCCTAGTCGCCGTCGAGGAGCTTCATCTTCTTCTCACTCAGCGTGCGCCCCCACATTTCGCTTACAGACCAGCAAATGAGCAGGCGCTTTACATAAGGCTGAAATCTAGAGGTTATTGGTCTTATGCAGAGTCAATCCGGTACCAATTCTCTGAGTCGATTTATCCAGCGAATACGCGTTCCACGTCGAGTGCACGAATTGATGAAGCCAGAATGAGCTTTCCAAAGCTTGGGATCGCTGGGGCCTAATGATTTATCACAAGGAGGGTTTGGACTATGCTCAAATCTCTCCGATTGTCAGAAGTCAGTCTAGGCTCATAAAGACACTGACGTTTTTGGAGTTTGCGCTAGCGACACAACGAAAAGAACTTGGGCCGGGAAAAAATATGGACTCTTTCTGCTGTGCCAAGATCTACCGCCTTAAAAGCGGTAGATGAATAGACTGCACTTGATTCTCGTTGCCGCTGCTGTTGCCGTCTCGACAGTTTGGTGGCTGGTGATTGGTCCCTACATGTATCCAGTCATTGCTGACGCGCGAGTCGAATTAGGCGGGGCACACCGCTATACGATGAAATTATCGCCAAGGTTCTCCTACAATTATAACGTAAATGTTGTCTTCGAGAGAAGAGTTAGCCGCCATGTTTTTGCATGTCTGGTGGGTGGTCTAAATCAGAACGCTGAGAAGGAGACTGGCTGTGGTTCGACAAGTCCGGTCCTAAATTTGGGTTGGTCGATCTTCTCGTTGAATGGAAAGTTGCTCGCGCGCGGCAAGTACGACGGCCAATTTGGCTTCGTTCATGACCAAACCGACTTCATCTTGCCTGTAGGCGTGACCTATTTGGAAAGCGGAAAAACCTATGTGTTGAATGTGGCGGTCTTTGCCAGCGCTGGGCAGCTCGCAACACTTTCCCCCCACATTTCCGTTAGCGCGACGACTGACTATAGCGATGTGCCTGCAGTTATAACGACCCTAGTATTGATCGTAGTCGCTGGATTGCTGATAGGTGCCGTCACTAGCTATCTACTCTCTAGGCGCAATCCATCATCACAAATTGTGCATGACAAAGAGTAGGTCGACCAAGAATTCGGCTGGAGCGATGCCTGATGTCAAACCGTAAGAATCGAAGGGCATCGCTCATCAAAAGCATTTATTACACGATGTTCCTTTTGTGTTGCCATCTCACATATTACGAAGGGGAGGCAGAGGCCAATGCGGCATCGCTATTAGTCTCGGTTGTTATGATAGCCGCAAGCTTAATCGTTTGCGTTTGGTCGGAATTGATCTTGGGGTTGCCGCTAATGAGTCGTTGGCTTTTTATAACGGCGGGCGGCTCTATAGCTTTCATGAATTATTTTTTGTTCGTGCGAAAACATGGTGGAAGTAGATTTGGTGACGAGTTTGCCAAATATTCTGAACCTAAGCAGACCCTGCTGTATAGCGTGGCTGTGCTCGCTATGATTGCCATCCTGGTCGGCGCAGGTTTTTCAGCATTTGAATACCGCCATGCGCACGCATTTCCATCATAGGCTAACCCGCGATGCTGTAGGCGGATGGGGCAACTTCCTGGTGGAGGACAAAGTGAAGTCGTTGCTGGTAGTGACCTCGGTCGTCGCGCTGTTTGGCATTCTAGTTTCGTCAGAAGCAACAGCAGCGTCTAGCGATGCGGCAGTTCCCTCCGCTGCACGCCCTGTTTCAATTCCGGCTGGAAGAACTCAACTGTGCACCTCTTTCTACCCAACAAAATTGAAGGAAGCGGGCATTGGTGGGGTAGTTCTTTTGTCGGTGCATATTGCGATCGATGGATCCATCTCCCAGGCACGCGTGGCCCAATCAAGTGGCAACGCAGATTTGGATGCTGCTTCGCTTGAGTGTTCAAAGGTTGCGTGGATGTACAAAATCATGGCCGGAGGGGAAGCCGGCGAAATCGATTGGCAAGCGCGGATCGACTGGAAACCCTCTGGCGCGGTCTATTTTTCGAAGCCCCGTCTTGCAGGCGAACCAGCCTGTAGTGGTTACTACCCCAGAAATGCGCGGAGGCAGGGCGAAACGGGAGAGGTCTGGCTCACTTATGTAATCGGAGAGGATGGAAGCACTCGAGACATTCGCGTTGAGCGATCCAGCGGAACTGATTCGCTGGATAGTGCCGGAATAGATTGCATATCCCATTGGAAATTCGCCCCGGCAACCCAAAACGGCACTCCTGTGGAGCTTGCAGGGAGTGCTGGTGTTCGTTTCTCCCAGTGGTAACTGCCGCACCGATTTGAAAATCTAGCTCCGCGAGCTGCCACCCATGCGCCTAAGTACATCGTGATCAGAAATGTTTTGCTCAAATATGGGTGGTGCCAAAAGTGCGGCTCGTACAGAAAGAAGGCAGCATGAGCCATCGCGTCTCGCTAACTCTCATTGGTTTGCTCGCGATCATTGCCAATCCGGCGTCTGCAAATTCACAGGGTATACTGACGATGAATGGACTTGGCGAGGTTCATTTTGGGATGACGATGGATGCAACTGAACGAGCGTTGAACGCGCGTCTCACACAACCGGACCACACACCGGAAAGCAAATCTTGTTGGGTTCACACACGCGCTGACGGATCTGACCCGGGCACCGGCTACATGATTGAAAATGGCCACCTGACAAGGATTGAGATCAACACCCCGTCACGCGTCTTGACCGAGAAGCGCATTGGAGTCGGCTCAAGCATTGCGAGCCTGCGAGAAGCGTATGGACACAGCCTATTTGTCGAACAGAACGTCGACGGAGACCGTTTCGTCCTGAACGCACCAAGTCATCGTCGGGCAATCATTTTTGAGACTGACGGTCACTCGGTGGTGACTTTCCGCGCAGGCGAGTATCCATCGGTTGCCTACGACGAGGACTGTCAATGAGCCGCCGCAGTCAGGACTGGCACATCTCGGGGTGGCTCGCGGTAGCACTTGTTCCGCTAGTGCTTCCCATAACTCTGCTGGCAAAATTGCTATCAACCAAAAAGACTCGTGACAGATCAGCTGCCGAGGTGGCCGGATTCCTGCGGGATTTTATTGATGGCAGCGGGGGTGAATGGGATTGGGATGATTTCACCAGTGTCCCAATTACCAATCAGCGGCTAGATAATATTCGAATAGAGGCGGGCAGAATCCCTTTGGCGGACAACCGCGGGATCGGTCGTGTGTGCCCTTCGAAACGGATTGTAGGATTGGTCGTAATCCACGCCGTACGGGGGATCGGCATCTGGATGGGCGGAGTTGTGCCTCTCGGTTACCAGGTCAAGGACCGCAAGCTGATCGTCAACGAGGCTGAGGCGATGATCGTGCGCTTAATCTTCGAACGATTTGTCTCGACTGGGTCGGCGACCGTGTTGGCGAGAGCGCTCGATGCAGAAGGGGTTAGGACCCGACGCGGAAAACTTGTCGACAAGGGCTTCATATATAAAGTGCTGAACAATCGGGTTTACGTAGGGGATTCGGTCCATAAGGGGACGGCTTACAGGGGAGAACACGAGGCCATCGTCAGCCACGAACTCTGGGGCCAGGTCCGTTCCATCATGCAGCAGAGTCCGCGGGCGCGAGCTGCCAACACAAGGGCACGCACGCCGGCATTACTGAAAGGGCTCATCTTCGGGTCTGATGGCCGCGCCATGACGCCGACGCACACCCGCAGGCGCGGTCGCCTCTACCGCTACTATGCGGCCGCTGGGATGCTGAAGGGTGATGTCCCGGCAGACGTGGTGCGGCGGGTTCCCGCGGCCGAGGTCGAGGCCGCAGTGATCGACCAGCTTCGCCGCGTATTGTGCACGCCGGAGATCATTGTTGCCACGTGGCGATCGGCGAAACTGCAGATTGGCGGTCTCACCGAAGCCGATGTACGAGACGCGCTGAGCGATCTCGATCCGCTGTGGGACGAGCTATTCCCAACGGAGCAAGCACGCATTGTTCAGTTGTTGGTCGAGCGTGTCGAAGTGAAGTGGGACGGACTTGAGTTGAAGTTGCGGGTCGATGGTCTGCAGTCGCTGGTCGCCGATTTACGCGCCGGACAACCAGAGCAGAACGCAGCATAATGGATGCCATCCACCTCAGCAGTGACGGCCGCAGCCTTAGGGTGAGGGTGCCGATGGCACTCGCCAAGCGTGGCGGACGCAAATTGGTGGTTTCGCCGGACATCGCGCTGCCTTCCGTGCCAGTGCGACCGCGTGTGGACAATGCGATGGTCAAAGCGATCGCTAGAGCGTTTCGGTGGCGCAAGCTGCTTGACGCGAGTGCTTACGCCAATATCGAAGAACTCGCCGCTTCGGAAAAGATCAATCCCTCCTACGTGAGCCGAGTGCTGCGACTAACTCTATTGGCGCCCGACATTGTTGAGGCAATTCTGGACGGCCGACAGTCAGTCGAGTTGACGCTCGCCGCTCTGATGAAGCCATTTCCGATGGTGTGGGTCGCGCAGGTGGGCAGAATACCCGGAGCACACAAGTTCGAGAGCGGGCAGGACACCATCTGTAATTCAGCGGAACGGGCTCGTGAGGGGGCCTGAAAGATGGAAAAGCGCGCGCAAGCTCCTTCTCCGGACTAGCGCAAGGATATTGCGAAGCAGCCATTCGGAATCGTTGTGGATAACTTCGGTAAGACTTTCGCGAACTACTAATCGAAGCGTACCCAGAAGATACTTGGCCAGTAATCGCACGCGGTGTTCGCGAAGGCATCAAGATCGCGGACGAGGTGCGCAGATCGACGCCGTTCTTGATGACGGACGTCGGTGGTGACCTAAGGGGCTTGCTTCGCCGCGCCGCAGTGATGTGGCGTCTCGGGGCACTCTGCAAATCGGGCGAACTCCCCTTCAGTGCGGTTGAGATGCAAATCGAGACAGCGCCCGTGCACTTGCTGAGCATCGCCTCCAGAAAGGTGGAACTTCACGTTGTCAGAACAGATGAGAGCGACGGATTTCCCGCTTATGCCGAGTTTCGACAAGACCGCCGCGCGTCTAACGACGCTGACTTGTTCGAAGATGGCAAGTTAGTACCGTTGCGTGAGGCGATCGCGGCGGTGCCGACATTGTACGGCTGGCTCACATGGGGAGCGGACATAAAAGGTGTGGTTACACACCTTGGCCTTGCAATGCCGGAAAAGGACCGGAACGCATGGCTCGCATATGTTGACGTCCTTAAACGTGTGACGGCCCGGGAGCGGTTGAAGCAAGAGTCGGCAAAACCGAGTACGCCAAATCCAGCGCTTCTATTGAAATTCCGCGAAGATATTGCGCGCGCACTTGAGCAGAACTCTAATATCGAAGGCGGAGAAGAAGATGGCAACGGGTGATCTCTTTCGCGCCCGTGATCTGCCTCCCGTCATTGCCGAACGCATTAAGGAAGCAAGAGAAGCGCGCGGGTTCACGCGCGAATTGTTTGCCGAGAGACTAGGAATTTCGACGCAAGCTGTAGGCCAATACGAAGTGGGCCAACACACGCCGGGCCCGGAAATAATTTCAAGAATTATTCAGCTGGCGAGCCTACCGCCGTCGTTCTTTTCGGCAGATCGGGCCCGCAATCGCGAGCGAACAAGCAGCCCAAATTGGCGCTCTCTCGTCAGGATGTCGCGGCCGGACCGTTTGCGCATAGCTCGTCGGCTTGAGTGGGCCGCCGATGTCGTTGAATACATCGAACGATTCATTGAATTGCCAAAGGTAAATTTGCCAACCATTTTGGAGCCGAACGGGACAGACGACTTCGAGGCATTGGAGCAAGCCGCGGAAACAGTCCGAGATGCGTGGAGGCTTGGTAACTCTCCCATACGGCATCTGGCGCCCACGCTCGAAACCAACGGGATCGTACTAATTAGAGAACGCGTGAATTGCGACGACATGGATGCCGTTTCGCAGTGGCAAGGAAGCCGTCCATACATCCTTCTCGCAGATGACAAGAACTCGCTACCGCGAGAAAATTTTGATCTCGCACACGAGTTGCTTCATCTGCTGGCGCACGCGCATGTCGAGGTAACCTCCGAAAATCTTGCCACGGTTGAGCGCCAAGCGAACTACTTCGCTGGGGCTTTTCTTTTGCCCAGAAAATCCTTTCCCCAGGAGGTTCTGTCCACGTCGGTCAACTATTTCTTGGAGTTAAAGGAGCGGTGGCGTGTCTCTGTTCAAGCGATGGTTTATCGCTGTAAGGACCTGGGCCTTCTTAATAAGCACCAGGTCGCGTACCTTTGGCGTCAGATGTCCAAGATGCGCACCGTCGAGCCACTCGACGATGCATTTGAGCCGGAGCGGCCGGCAGTACTTAGTGCCGCCCTCTCCATGTTGATCGAGAACGGAGTTCAAAGTCGGGCACAGATTGTTGACGCGCTTAAGCTCAATTCTGCTGACATCGAAAGCCTCGCCGGAACGCCGCCCGGTTTTCTCGATTCCAAAGTTATTCCATTGAAGCTCAAGCAGAAATAGAGTTGAGCTTGATCGCATCATCGCAGCCAAACTGCTGTCGCATTAGTACCGCGCAAGCGCGGCAGTTCGATCTCGGCGCCCTCGCAATCCGAAAGGTATTCAGAGGCAAGGAATTGCGGCTCGCAACTATGGCGGCAAAGCAGTCTCTTAAAAGACCATACCGTTTGCCCGCAGTCAGGAGCTTTGGAGAAGATCTGCCCAACGGAGACAGATTTGGTCGCCGCCTTCCGCCGGTCGGTGCTGAGCTATGAGAAAAATATGCTCGGATATTGGCGGTCTCTGATAACCGAAATTGCCACGGAGAGGGTCGCCTTCGGTAATATTGGCGGAGCCGGAGGGATTCGAACCCTCGATACGGCTTTTCAACCGTATAACGGTTTAGCAAACCGCCGCCTTCAGCCTCTCGGC
>Ga0068856_100000641_pt1 | contig 38028 bp, 26 predicted proteins | sample KBSCornC62_FD_66595 | JGI IMG/M metagenome (GOLD analysis project Ga0068856, IMG submission 66595) | Corn rhizosphere microbial communities from Kellogg Biological Station, Michigan, USA - KBS Corn C6-2 | ecosystem: Host-associated > Plants > Roots > Rhizosphere > Soil ...
CTTTTTGAACCACTCGAGCGATTGCGCCTGCTCCAGCCAGAATTGCTCCGGCTCGCGGATCGAGCGGGCATACAGCGCGTCGTATTGTGCTGCGTTGATCAGCGCGTGCTGGATGACTTCGGGCGAAGGCGGAAACGTGCGGCCGGCTTGTTGCAGTGATTCCGTGGAAATGGCGTTGCTCATGTGGTTGATGGGATAAAATGGGTCGCTGAATTTCCGAAAATAAAAAGCCGCTGTCAATCGCGGTCATGGAATTTCAGCATTAATGTGATTTCTGCGGGCGCTGCGATCTGTGACTGGCAGAATGAGGCTGGATCATCGTCCCTCCGCCGCCGCTTTGTCGCGGTAATTGTAGGTCGCGGCAATCAGGCTGAAGACGATGGCCACGCCAAACATCATTCCGGCATAGAGCATGAATCGCCCGGTGCTAACGGCGGCATCTTCCGCGCCACCTGAGGTGGGCAGGAACTTTGTGAGCAGGGCCACGAACAGGTTGCCGGCAGCGACGGTGAGCAGCCAGAAGCTCATGATGAGGCTTTTCATTTCCGGCGCGGCTTCACGGAAGGCAAATTCCAGTCCGGTGGCCGAGACGAGCACTTCCGCCGCCGTGATTACCACCCACGGCCACGTCTGCCAGAGGATGCTCAAATGGGCGCCGGCTTCGATGCGCTGCTGGATCAACGCGACGATTACAAATGAGGCGGCCGCCAGAAAAAGTCCGAAGCTCATGCGCTTGAGCGGCGAGGCGAACCGGCCCAGGCGTGGATAAAGCCAGAAGGTAAAGAGCGGAACGAAGATCATGATCAACAGCGGATTTAACGACTGCATCTGCTCCGCGCCGATGTCGAGACCGAGGATGTTGACGTTCGACATCTTCAAACCCTGCAGGACCCAGGTGGAATTGCCCTGGTCATACAACGCCCAGAACATCGGGATCGTCGCGAAGACGAAGATGATGGGCAGCACGGACCGCGCAGCGGCGACTTCGTTTTCAGTGAACCGGGTGCGCGCGACGTCCCAGAGATTTTGCCCCGGCTCGCGTTTGGTGAACAGCGCGGTAAAAAAGACCTTAAAGAAACCGGCATGTTTTTTTTCCCGGTTGGTGGGGACGATGACGTAATATTTTTTGCCGCGCCAAAAGATGAACGTGGCAATCGCCATCAAGATGCCCGGCACGGCAAACGCCAGGCTGTAGCCATGATGGTTCTTCACCCATGGCACGACGAGGAACGAGAAGAATGAGCCGAAGTTGATGGCAACATAGAATGCGCCATACGCTTTCTGCATCAGGTGCGACTGATCGGGGCGGAATTGTTCGCCCATGAAGGCGGAGACGCATGGCTTGATACCGCCGGAACCGAGGGCGATCAGGGTGAGGCCGATGAACAGGCAGTTTAATTTGCCCTGCTGCCCGAAGAAATCGCTGCAGGCCAACATGCCGTGCCCGGCACAGTAAAACAACGACACCCAGAAAATCGTCTTGTAACGACCGATGAGCTTGTCGGAGAGCCACGCGCCGAGCAGGGGGGTGAAATAATTGAACGACTTGAACAGCGCGATGATGGTGGTGGCGTAATCTTCGCTTTTGCCCAGTCCCCCGGCAACCAGTTGGCCGCTGACGTAGCCGGCCAGAATGCCGGCCATCCCGTAATAGCTGAAGCGCTCGCACGCCTCGTTGCCGATGATGTATTTGATCTGGCGCGGCCAGCGGCTCGGGGCGGGCGCGGAATTTAATTCAGATGACATGCCTCGTTGCGCGCCAGATTAAGGGAGCCGTTCGCGCGACGAAAGCCTGATTTCGCCGGACGTCACTCGTCTTCCTTGTAAACGATGTCCACCGCCAGCCCGGCGGCGAGCAGCAACGCGGCGGCATCCGGATCGGTCCGGCCGCCGGAGAGGGAGATGACGTAGTTGTCCGCCGAGGTGAACAGTTCCTTGCCAAGGCCCGCCCATTTCTTCGTGACCTTGCCGATTTCGCGGCCGCTTTTGTCGAGGAACTGGAAATCCCAGCCGCGCCAGTTGCCTTTGACCTCGGCGATTTGCTGGTCGGCATGGTCAAACACGTTGAATCCGCCTCCGATGGTCAGCAGTTTGCTTTTGAAGTAGCCCAGCTTGCGTCCGTCGCCGGCGATGACATCAATCTTGGAGCGGATGAATGTGAATCCGCGCTTGATGGAGGCGACCGGCGGCATGCCTTCGACTTCATAAATATTGATGGCCGTCGGCAGCTTGCTTTTTTCGACGGCGAGCCGCAGCCATTTCGCCCAGACCGGCGGCTCTTCCTTCGCAACGCCGATGAGCTGGCCCGTGGCCGGATCGAAGATATCGTAGGTATCGGTCAGCTTGATGATGGTGACGTGCTCCTTGACGAGAAAAATTTTTCGATCCAGCAGTGAATTTCCGCCGCCACGGGGCGCGTCGTCTGCGACCGGTGCTTCCGCGACTTCACGATTGATGCGTAAAGAACCGCCGACTGGCGGCGACGGCGGCGGTGGCACTGATGCGGGCGGCGGAGAATACGTTGGCGGGGCGGAACCGAGCTTCTGCGCGATCTGCTGGTTGGCGTCCGCGATGCCGCTGTTGCCGCAGCTCGGGCAGACGATGCCGACGGGCATGCGGCCATTCACTGGTTCCACGTCGAATTTATATTTGGTGCCGCAGCCGCATTGGATTTTGATTTCCATAGGTTTTATGGGCGGTGTTTGAAGTGCTGATTGAGCCGAGCATAGCACCGTGCCGATGCTGCTCAAGAAATTTGGAAGCTGATAAAACTGGTGGGGCGAGCGTCCTCGCGAGCCGCTGACTCGTCAATACTTGCCATGCCGTTATGGCTCGTCAGGAGCCTCGCCCCACCATAACGTCGAACTGCTCCATCGTGGAGATCATCCGAACCGCCGGATTGGACTGCTGAAACTATTTCGCGGCGCTCTGTTTCGCGCCGATGCGTTTGAGGAACGGTTCGATGGAGCGCGGACGACCGAGGAATTTCTCGATGGAGATGTTGATGTCGCGCGAATCGCCGACGGCGTAAATTTCATTGCGCATCCGCATGCCGGTCTTTTTGTCGAAGTAACCACCGGGCGAATTTTCAAAGCTCGTCGCCATGTCCGCCGCGATTGCATCCGCCCACGCGTAGCCGTAATAACCCGCGCCGTAGCCGATGATGTGGCCGAAGTAGCCGACGAACGCCGTGTCCGGCGGCACGGGGAAGGAAACGTCGCTCAAAACCTTGTTCGAGAGCGGCAGCACTTCATCAGCGTTCGTCGCGTGGATTTGCGTGTGCAACGCGAGATCCATCAGGCCAAAGGAAAGCTGGCGGCGATAATAGGTGGCGTAGGTGGCGAACCGGGAGGTTTTTAACTGGGCCAAAATGTCGGCCGGAATTTTCTTCTTCGGATCGCGGTAGTCGGCGGCGAAGCTGTCCAAAACTTTCTTGTCCCACGGCCAGTTCTCCAGCATCTGCGACGGGGCTTCGACGAAATCCTGCGGCACGCTGGTGCCCGAGAAGCGCGAGTATTTGGCGCGCGTCAGGATGGTGTGCATCGCGTGGCCGAACTCGTGGAAGACGGTCTCGACTTCGTCGTGCGAGAGGAGCGAGGGCTTATCCGGCTGCGGCGGCGGGAAATTGCAGACGAGCGCGCAGACAGGGCGCTGGTATTTGCCGTCCGGCAGCAGTTTGCCTTCGATGATGCCGAACTGCGCGAAGTGATTGTATTTGCCGTCGCGTGGAAACATGTCGAGATAGAACAGGCCCATCGGCTCGCCGGTCTTGGCGTCGGAAACGGTGTAAAGCTGGAGATCCTCAATCCATTTGTAAGGTGCTTCCACACGCTCGAACTTGAGGCCAAAGATGCGCTGATAGATTGCGAACATGCCGTCGAGCACGTTTTGATAGGGGAAATAAACGCGCAACTGCTCGGCGTCCACGTTGTATTTGGTCTTCTTCAACTGGTTCGCAAAATAGCGCCAGTCCCAGGAATTGACGATGGCGTTCGCGTCGCCGGTTTCCTTGACCTTTAGTTCGCGGAATTCGGCGAGCTCCTTGTCGTATTTGGGCTGCAGGCCGGTCTTCAGACTTTCCAGAAAATGAATGGCGGTGGCGCTATTCTTGACCATGCGCGTCTCGGTGATGTAATCGGCGTAGGTTTTATAGCCAAGTTTCGTGGCGATATTGTCGCGCAGCACGAGGATTTTCTGGAGCAGGGGAAGGTTCGCCTCGCGGGCGAGGTTGCATTGCTCGGTCATCATGCGCCGGCGCGTGGCTTCGAGCTTCGCGTTGTCCTCGACCATGAGGTAATGGAACGTGATGTTCGCCTTGAGCGTGTATTCGTTATCGCCGGTCTTGATGCCCTTCTGCGCGAGAAAATCTTCCGGCACGCCTTCGAGTTCCGCCTTGGTGAACGTCAGCGACTTCGTGGCCTTGGTGATATTGTTTTGATAGTCGGTTTCGAGCAAGGTGAGTTCCTTGCGGAGTTTTTCCACTTCATCGCGCTGGGCCTTCGGCAGTTCCAATCCCGCGCGCCGATAATCGCGCATGGTGTCTTCAAACAGTTTTTTATCCTCGCCGCTCAACTTGGGATGCGTGGCGGCAAACGTCTTCAACGCTTGGTAAACGTCTTCGCGATAATCAAGGCCGACGGACCATTCGGAAATTTGCTTGATGGCGTCGGTCGCCGCGTCGCGGACGGCCGCGTTGGTGCTGGTCTGCTCGATGAGCGAAAGCCGGTTCGCGCCGAGGCCAATTTCATAGCCGAGGTTGTCGAGGGCGATAACCGTGTTCGTGAAATTAACGTCCTTCGTTCCCAGTTTGCCGATGCGGTCGAGCGCGGCGTCGCCGGTGGCGATGATGCTCTTGGCCGTGGCGGCGATCTCGTTCGTGGTCGTCTCAAAGGTCGGGAGGGTGACGACGGAATGAAATTTGGCGGCGCTTTTTTCGAAATCCGCCAGCCCGGCGGCGTTGGTGCTGGCTCCGACGAGGGAGAGAAGGGTCATGGTGAACAGGACCGATTTTTTCAGAGACATAAATCAAATTTCAAAACTTTTGCCGAGGACGCGCTGGGATTCGAGCATGACGTAGCGGTCGGTCATGCCGGCCAGATAATCGCACACGGCGCGGTGGAGGCCGGTTTTCTTGAGCCGTTTGCGCGCGCTGTCGCCGATCTCCTTCGGGTGGGCGAGGAAGTATTTGAACAGTTCTCCGAGGACTTTTACCGCGCGCAGGTTGGGCTGATGCACGACGGGGTTGTAATAGAGATTCTTGTAAAGATATTTGCGCATCTCGAGGTTCAGCTCGCTGCGGTCCAGCGTGTGCTGCACGAGCGGTTTGGCGCAGAGGCGCACGTCGTCGGCCGATTTGACGCCGGCCTTGGCGATGAGTCGTTCGCTGTTCTCCACGACGTCCTTGATTTGCATGTCAATGATCGTGCGGATGATGATATAGCGGCGCGATTCGTCGGGCAGTTTCCCGTATTCTTTGCGAACCAGTTTGTCAGCGTGGGCCCAGACGCGGACGTTTTTGATCAGTTCCTTTTCAGATAGCAGGCCGGAATCCAAACCGTCATCGAGGTCGTGGCTGTAATACGTAATCTCGTCGGCGAGATTCGCAATTTGCGCTTCGAGCGAGGAATTCTTCGCGTCAAAACCTTTGCGCTTGCCGGGATGGTCGTAGGCGGTGAAATGCTTCGCCAGACCCTCGCGGACTTCCCATGAAAGATTCAGGCCGGAAAAATTGGGATATTTTTGCTCAAGTTCCTCGACGATGCGCAGGCTGTGCTGGTTGTGCTCAAAGCCGCCGTGGCCTTTCATCAATTTGGCGAGGACGGTTTCGCCCTTATGCCCGAACGGCGAATGGCCGAGGTCGTGCGCGAGTGCAATGGTTTCGGCGAGGTCGGTGTTCAGCCGCAACGCGCTGGCGATGTTGCGCGAGATGGCGGCGACTTCCATCGTGTGCGTCAGCCGCGTGCGGAGATGATCGCCGGTGCCGTTGAGAAAAACCTGCGTCTTGTATTCCAGCCGGCGGAAGGCGCGGGAATGAATGACGCGGTCGCGGTCGCGCTGGTAATGCGTGCGCCACTCGGGCGGAGCCTCGTTGTATTTGCGGCCGCGTGTGTCACCGCTGAACTGGGCGTAGGGCGCGAGAAACTGGCGCTCAAAATGTTCGAGTTCTAGGCGGGTGCGAGGCATGTCGGGATTTTATTTTTTCAGCAGTTCCTGCACCGAGATGCCTCGCAACTCAAACAGCCGGCGGATGGTGTCCTCGATCAAGTTGTTCGGGCAGCTCGCGCCGGCGGTGATGCCGACGGTGAGCGGGCCCGCCGGAAACCAGTCGCGCGTCTCGACTTCTTCCTTCTTATGCTGGTTGTAATGGCGGATGAGCGCGGTGGATTCCATCTTGGCCGCGTTCTTGATGAAGTAGGTCGGGAGCTTTGCCTCGCCCATTTCTGCGAGATGCGAGGTGTTGGACGAGTTGTAGCCGCCGACGACGATGAGCAAATTCGGCGGCTGCAACAGCATTTTTTCCAATGCGTCCTGACGATCCTGCGTCGCGCCGCAGATGGTGTCGAAGAAACGAAAATGATCGGCGACTCTTTCCGGGCCGTATTTCTTTTCCATGACGGCTTTGAACCGGCGCTGAACTTCCTCGGTTTCGCCGCGCAGCATGGTGGTCTGGTTCGCCACGCCGACGGCCTGCAAATGTAAATCGGGATCGAAGCCGGCGGAATACGCGCCTTCAAACTTTTTCAGGAACTCATGCTTGTCGCCGCCGTGGAGAATGTAGTTACAGACGTAATCGGTTTCCGCGAGGTTGAACACCACGAGATAATGGCCGCTGCCGTAGGCGCGCGCCTGTGACGTGGTGGCCTTGGTTTCCTCGTGCTTGGCCTTGCCGTGGATGATGCTGGTAACGTGTTCCTTTGAGTATTGGCGGACGCGCTTCCAGACGCTCATCACGTCGCCACAGGTGGTGTCCACGATGGAACAGCCCTTGGCCTCGATTTTTTTGCGCGTGCTGACCTCAGTGCCGAAGGCGGGAATGATTACGGCATCGCCCGATTGCAGGCGTTCCAATTCCTCGTCCGTCGGCTTGGGCGAAATGATCTGGATGCCCATGTTGCGGATCTGGTCGTTTACCTCGGGGTTGTGGATGATTTCGCCGAGGAGATAAATGGGCGTGTGCGGCGAGACTTCCGAAAAATATTTCTTGGCAGCGTAGGCGAGATCAATGGCGCGTTCCACGCCATAGCAGAAGCCGAATTCCTTCGCGAGCTTCACCGTCAGGCCGTCGGCCGACAGCACGCCGCCGTTGGCGCGGATGCTTTCCACGATTTCACTGCGGTAATGCGACAGAACCTGGGCCGAAACCGCCTCCATGATATCGGGGCGTCGGAGGTTAATTTTCTTGCGAGGCTCATCTACGGGAGCGTCGTGCGTTTCCTTTGACATGACCGCAAATTAACCTTGGTTGGCGGCAGCGTCGAGCAGGATTTGGTCCGCAAAGCTCATGTCCGGCATCTTAGAAATAAAAAAGCGCCGACATAATGGCCGGCGCTCTTTGAATAATAGTTGTGATTAACCAGGCAGCTGAGTTTTGTTTTTTCGGAGAATCCGCACGGCACTGAACCCCAGCGGAATCAGCAACAACGATGCGGAAAGAACCGTGGCGGGTTCAGGGACAGAACTGGTTTGGGGGCAACGAATCTCAATTTCATCACAATTTCTGGGAATATAGTTGCACTTGATCGTTTCCTTGCCATCCCAGCCCCGGATGTCACAAACGTATGATTTGCCATCCGAACATTTAAACACAACGCTGCAATCTCCTTGATAGGCATTTCCGCCTTTATAGTCCACGAGGCAATAGCCGTGATAAATTTTGTTGTAGCACCAGTAAGAATTATCGTAGGACCCGCCCGTGTTGCCGGTGGAAAAATTGCAGTTGTAGATCTGGTCGCCGGAAGCATCTCCAGCTTTCCAACCGCTGCAAGTGATGGTCGCTTTGGCTGCCGTAACCGATGTTGCCAGAAGCCCCGCCGCCAGGGTCATAACCGCAAAGTTTTTGATGTGTGAATAGTTCATGATGGTTTTAAATATCTGCATGTTTACTGGCGTCATCGTAGTCGGCTGATTGCCTCCGCTCTATGCGCCGGGGAGACATGTCTAGTCATTTATGAGCCGCGTTTGTAGGAAGATGCCTGACTTGCAAGCCGGGTTTGTAGGAAGATGCTCTACAACGGGTGAAAAACGCGGAAGCCGGCGGTATCGGTGCCATACGAGTCCACAAAAACGGACCGAACAAAACAGGCTGGCGAAGCTGCCCGTCCGCTGCGATCAATCTCAGATCGGCGTAACTTCAACTGAAACCGCTGAACGCATCGCAGCGAAAAGATTTTTGCCGGAAGTCTGTGCAACGGGTGTTTTGGATTTCGCATCGGAAGTCTCGATGAGTTCCTCCGGCAGCTCCTTCAAAAACGGCGACGGCTGGCAGGGCAGGGTCTGGCCGTATTTCTTGCGCCCGCCGCAATGGCTGATGGCCAGCGTTTGCATCGCGCGCGTCACGGCGACATAGAACAGGCGGCGTTCCTCGTCCATCGTGCCCTCGATCTTCGAGCGCGAATGTGGCAGCAGACCGTCCTCCAGCCCGACCACGAAGACGTGTGGGAACTCCAATCCCTTGCACGAGTGCATGGTGATGAGGGTCACGGCGTCCTGCGTGTTTTCCTTTTCCTCCTCGCGGTCGCTGTCGAGTGTGATGTTTTCGAGGAAATTTCCGAGCCGTTCCGCCGGCTCATTACCGGCGCCATCCATGGTGGCCATCAATTCCCGCAGGCTGCGGATGCGGGCTTCGGCGACCTCCGGGTCTTTATCCAGCCGTTTGACTTCGGCGAAATAACCGGTCTCGTTTAGGAAGCTCTCGGCCCAAGCCTGGAGCATCAAGCCGTTCGCCGGCTGCTGGATTTCCTTCTGCGTTTCCTCCACGAAAGCCACAAACGCCTCGATGCACTCGCGGGTGTTTTTCTGGAATGTCGTCGTTACCAGCGGATTTTTCATCGCGGTGAAGACAGAACATTTACGCTCGTGACTCGCGCCGAGCAGGCGTTCCATCGTCACGTCGCTCAAACCGCGCGCCGGCACGTTGGCGATGCGCAGGAGGCTGATGTCGTCGTTCGGATTCAGGAACGTCTTGAGATACGCGAGGAAATCCTTGATCTCGCGCCGGTCGAAAAAACTTTGGCCGCCGATCAAATGATAACGCACGCCCGCTTTGCGCAACTCGGTTTCAATCGGACGCGACTGCTGATTCGTGCGAAACAGAATGGCGCAATCTTTCCACGGCACGCGATGGGCCAGCCGCTTGAACTCGATCTGCGCCACGACTTCGCGTGCCTCGGCTTCGTCGTTCTCGTATGTGTTGAGCTGGATCTTTGTGCCGGCGCCCTTGCTCGACCAGAGTGATTTGCCGCGCCGCTGGACGTTGTTTTTGATGATGGCGTTGGCGGCGTTAAGAATCGTCGTCGTGCTGCGATAGTTCTGCTCGAGCTTGACGATTTTGACTTCGGGGAAATGCTTTTCGAGATTGAGCAGGTTGGCAACCTCCGCGCCGCGCCAGCCGTAGATGCTCTGGTCGTCGTCACCGACGACGCAAAAATTCCGGTGTTCTTGCGTGAGCGAGTGGACCAGCTCGAACTGTGCGGCGTTGGTGTCCTGATACTCGTCCACCATCACGTAGCGATATTTCTCGCGGCAGGCGGCCAGCGCATCGGGATGTTCCTTAAAAAGGCGCAGCGTGAGCAGAATGAGATCGTCGAAATCCACTGCGTTGCAGGCGTGCAGCGCGGTTTCGTAGCGCTTGGAGACATGCACGGCCAGCGCGCGGAGGTTGGGATCCACGAAGGTTTTGGAGCTGCTGCCTCCATTCTTGAACTTGCTCAACAGGCCCAGCACCGCGCCGGGATCGACTTTCTCGCCCTTCACGGAAATGGCGGAAAGAATTTTCTTCACTGCCGCGAGCTGGTCGGAGGTGTCGTAGATGACGAAGTTGCGCTTGTAGCCGAGTTTCTCGATGTGCTGCCGCAAGATGCGGACGCAGAGCGAGTGGAAGGTGCAGATGGTCGGGCGGTTCGCCTTGTCTTCCGGCGACTTGGTTTTTGGCTTGGGCAGCAGCTTGCGGACGCGTTCCTGCATTTCGCGCGCGGCTTTGTTCGTGAACGTGACGCCGAGGATGTTGCCCGGCTGCACGCCGCGCTCGACCATGTGGGCGATGCGGAAGGTGATGACGCGCGTCTTGCCCGTGCCCGCACCGGCAAGAATCAAGACCGGGCCGCGAATGGTTTCGACGGCCTGGCGTTGCTGCGGGTTGAGCGTGGACAAATTCAACATCGGGCGCGGAGTTTAATTTGCGGGAGAGCGAACGCAAGCGCAGGAAAATTTAAGCCACAGATTAACACAGATGGAACACAGATTTATATGCGTTTTCATTTGTGTTTCATCTGTGACCATCTGTGGCTAAGAAAAGCGTTTTAAGAAAATTTAAGTTGCGCAAACGGCGTCGCGCGGCTTAAAGATGGTCGCGTCACATGGGAAAAGCTCTCATCATCGCGGAAAAGCCGTCCGTCGCCAGCGACATCTCAAAGGCGCTCGGAAAGTTTCAGAAGCACGACGATTACTTCGAGAACGACGAGTATGTCGTCACGTCGGCCGTCGGCCATCTGCTGACCATCGTGCCGCCGGAGGGCGTTGAGGCTGCGCGCGGCAAATGGACTTTTAAATGTCTTCCCGTCATCCCGCCACACTTTGATCTCGAACCGATTGAGAAGACCGCGCCGCGTCTGAGGGCGGTCTCCAAACTCATCAAGCGCAAAGACGTTGACCGCCTCATCAATGCGTGCGACGCCGGGCGCGAAGGGGAATTGATTTTCCGCAACATCGTCCGTTACACGAAAGCGCAGCAACCGATCCAACGGCTCTGGCTGCAATCCATGACGCCCGCCGCGATTCGCGAAGGGTTTGCGGCGCTCAAGAGCGACGAATCCATGCAGCCGCTGTCCGACGCGGCGACGAGCCGCAGCGAAGCCGACTGGCTCGTGGGCATCAATGGCACGCGGGCGATGACGGCGTTCAATTCCAAGCTCGGCGGTTTTTTCAAGACGACCGTGGGCCGCGTGCAGACGCCCACGCTGGCGATCCTGGTGGAACGCGAGGCGAAGATCCGCGCGTTCAAGCCGCGAGATTTCTGGGAAGTCATTGGCACGTTCGACTGCGAGGCGGGAAATTACACCGGCCGCTGGTTCGATGAGAAATTTTCCAAGTCCGATGAGGATGAGCAGTTGCGCGCCGAACGCGTCTGGGACAAGGCGAAGGCCGAAGAGATTCGCACGAAATGTCTCGGCAAGCCGGGCATCGTCACCGAGGAAAGCAAGCCGACTACCTCGATGTCGCCGTTGCTCTATGATTTGACGAGCTTGCAGCGCGATGCGAACTCGCGCTTCGGCTTCAGCGCAAAGAATACTTTAGGCATCGCACAGGCGCTTTACGAAAAGCACAAGGTGCTGACGTATCCGAGAACGGATTCGCGGGCGTTGCCGGAGGATTATATTGCCACGGTGAAGGCCACGATGGGGATGCTGGAAGGCGTCACAGGCTATTCGGCCTTTGCCGACCAGATTCTCAAAAACGGCTGGGTGCATCCGAACAAGCGTATTTTCAACAACGCGAAAGTCTCGGATCACTTCGCAATCATCCCGACGCAGTTGGCGCCGAAAACTCTGAGTGAGCCGGAGCAGAAGCTTTACGACCTCGTCACCAAGCGCTTCCTCGCCATCTTTTATCCGGCGGCGGAATTCTTGGAAACGAACCGCATCACGCGCGTCGAGGGTGAGCCGTTCAAGAGCGCGGGCAAGGTGTTGGTCTTGCCCGGCTGGCTTACAGTTTACGGCAAGCAATCCGATTCCGATGAAACGCCGAGCCTTGCGCCGGTGAAGCCGGACGAAACTGTCAAGACCAGCGCCATCGAGGTGAAGGACAACGTCACCAAGCCGCCGGCGCGGTATTCGGAAGCGACGCTGCTCTCGGCGATGGAAGGCGCGGGCAAACTCGTGGACGATGACGAACTCCGCGAGGCGATGAGCGAGAAAGGTCTCGGCACGCCGGCGACACGCGCAGCGACCATTGAAGGTTTGATTTACGAGGATTACGTCCACCGCAACGGCCGCGAATTGCAGGCCACGGCGAAGGCATTTTCATTGATGGAATTGCTGAACGGTTTGGGCATTCCTGAACTCACGAAGCCGGAGTTGACGGGCGACTGGGAATTCCAGTTGAAGGAAATGCAGCGGAAGAAAGTGAGCCGCGAGCAGTTTATGGCGGGCATCGCGGAGATGACGCGTCGTATTGTGGATAGTGCCAAGAAATTTGAATACGACACGATTCCCGGCGATTTCGGCGTGCTGAATGTGCCGTGTCCGAAATGTGGCGGAGAGATCCATGAGCGCTACAAGCAATATCAATGCGTAAAGTGCGATTTCGCGTTCTGGAAAACTTTGTGCAGCCGGATGTTCGAGCCGGAAGAGGTGGAGAAAATCATCACCGACAAAATTATCGGTCCGCTTCAAGGGTTTCGCAGCAAGCAGGGCTTTCCGTTCGCCGCCGTGCTGAAGATGAATGCCGAGCACAAGGTGGAGTTTGATTTTGGCAACGCGCCCAAGGAAGGCGAGTCGGCAGAACCGGTGGATTTCACCGGGAAAGAATCGCTCGGCAAATGTCCGAAGTGTGGTGCCAATGTCTATGACAACGGAATGAACTACGTCTGCGAAAAACAGACTGGCCCGACGCCGACGTGCGATTTTCGTTCGGGTAAAATCATTTTGCAGCAGGAAATCGCGCCGGAGCAAATTAAGAAACTGCTCGCGGAAGGCAAAACGGATTTGCTCACGAAGTTTATTTCCAAAAAGAATAATCGTCCGTTCAAGGCGTTCCTGATCGTGAAGGACGGCAAGACGGCGTTTGATTTTCCGCCGCGCGAAGGCAAGGGGCGGACCAAGACTGGCGAACCGCCGCCGAAGATTGATTTCACGGGCAAAACCGTCGTGGGCAAATGCCCGAAGTGTGGCGGTCAGGTGTTCGACACCGAGGCCGGCTATGTCTGCGAAAACTCGCAGCGCGCAGAGAAGCGCTGCACCTTCAAGCCCATCGGCAAGACGATTTTGGAGCAGCCGATTGACGCGGTGCAGGCGGCGAAAATTCTCAAGGACAAGAAGAGCGACGTGATGGAGAAGTTTATCTCGAAATCCGGCAAGCCGTTCCCGGCGTTTCTCGTGATGGACAAGAAAGGGAAGATCACCTTCGAGTTCCCGGCAAGCGACGACGAGTGATTTTCAAGGCTTCAGGGCCACTGCTCAATTCAGTCGGGTTGCCAGTGGAAAAGTGAATTCAGGTTTTTCCGTGGCCAGAGCCAAACCGAAGTCGAGCATGGTTTGATGACCTTCGGCTTCGATGGTGAGCGGCGGCAGAAACAGATTGGCCGTCGCGCCTTTGATTCCACCGATAAAATTCTGCCAAAGACTGTTGCTGGCGTCCTTCCGCTTGATCGAGGCCAGGGTCACTTCCATTTTCGGCGTGCCGGGTTTCCGTTCAAACAGCAGCGAGTTGACCCGCGCCACGATGGCGTTTTCGGATCGCATCGCACTGTCCCGGTAGCGGATGTCCGACAAGTTGATGGTCACGGGGCTGGTTTGCCCGTGGCGATTAAAGCACATCCGCACTTCGTTGACGGTCCGCTTCCCGTTGTCCAATGTGCCCTTGATTTCCACGCTGCCGCGGCCGGGACCTTCCACATTGATGGCGTCGAGGTGATGCTTGATGGAACCGCCCGCCTTGAGTTCTTTTTCTCGGTTTTGGATGAGGCGGGTGTGGTCGAACTGGTTTTGCTGGGAACCTTGGCCGGTGAATTCAAACTCGCAGACGGCTTGAAACGAAGTGCCGTTCGTCTCGCATTTCAAGGAAAGCACCCGCGCGCATTGCGTATTGCCGGCGTTGGTGAAAACGGACACCGGCTCCGGCGAAATCAGCGGCACGAAATACATGAAATCGCTGATGGCGTTGGCCGGGGCGTTGCTGTGGCCATAGTCCAATTCCAGCGTCGGACCCGTCGGGGCAGCCATAAGGCGATACGTCAGCAGAACGAAAAACATCAGCAGAGCTGGCCGTTGTGAATGGAGCTTAGCGTGGGCAAAAAACATTGGTGGGTATTCTTCACAGCGGCCGCCTTGATTTCAAGCATTGAGCGGCGGCGGGACGGCTGATACAAACACGGCTGTCATTTAATATGCAGCTACATTTCAAACAACTCGGCCACGGCGAACCGCTCGTATTGCTGCACGGGTTGTTTGGTTCGGCGGACAACTGGTTTGGCGTGGCTCCAAAGCTGGCGGAAAAATTTCACGTCCTCATACCCGATCTGCGCAACCACGGCCATTCGCCGCATCACGCGGAGATGGATTACCCGCTGATGGCTGCGGATGTGGAAAAGTTTTTCGCCGCGCAAAAAATCGAGAGTGCTCACGTCGTTGGCCACTCGATGGGCGGCAAGGTGGCGATGCAGTTCGCGCTGGATTTCCCGGCGCGGGTGAAAAAGCTCGTCGTCGTGGACATGGCACCGCGCGCCTACAAGCGGGCGCACGACCATATTTTTGAGGCGCTGCTCGAACTCGATTTGGCGACCTTCCAGACGCGGCCACAGATCGAAGCGGCGCTGGCTCCCAAAATTCCTTCGCTGAACTTGCGCCGCTTCCTGTTGAAAAATCTCGGCCGGATGGAGGACGGAAAACTGGTTTGGAAGATGAACCTGCGTGGCGTGGCAGAAAATTATTCGCGCCTCGGTGAAGTTTTGAATGCCGGCCGGCCATTCGCCGGCCCGACGCTGTTCATTCGCGGTGGAAAATCAAATTACCTGACGGCGACGGATGAGCCGGAGATCCGGCGGCTGTTTCCGGCGGCGCAGATCCAAGTAATTCCGGCGGCGGGCCATTGGGTTCACGCCGACTCGCCGGAGGAGTTTCTCCGGCTGGCGCTGGATTTTTTGTGATAGGCTTCGAGCCATGGAAACACCGCCAGCAGTGCCCGCCGAAATCCGCGACAAGTGGATCGCCAAATTCCTTTCGCATCTCGCCACGGATCGCGGCGCGTCGGTCTATACGCAGCGGAATTACCAGCAGGCGCTGACGGAGTTTGCGCGCTGGCATCTGTTCGAACGCAAGTCGGCGGTCGCCTGGGAAAAGCTGGTGCGCGACGACTTCCGCGCCTACCTGCGTTATCTCGGCCGGAACCAGTTGAGCCGCGCGGCGACGGCGCTGCGGTTTTCGGCGCTGCGGACGTTTTACAAATTTCTCATCCGGCACGGTCTGGTGGAAACGCTGCCGATTAAAAATCTCTCGCTGCCGAAAGTGGAAAAGCGGCTGCCAAAATTTCTCACGATCCAGCAGATGAAAGATTTGCTGGCGGCACCGGCGAAGCTGCTGGAATCGCAAAAACTGCGCAAAGGTCCGGGCCGGCCGATTTCGGCGGAAGTTTGTCTGCGCGATGTCGCCGTTTTGGAAACGATTTATTCCTGCGGCCTGCGCGTGAGCGAACTCTGCGGCCTGCGCGTGGAAGACATTGATTTCAGCGAGCTGATCGTGCGCGTGCGCGGCAAAGGGAAAAAGGAACGGCTGGTGCCGGTGGGCGAGCCGGCGTTACGGACGATTCAGACTTACTGGGGCGTCTTGCTCAATCCGCCCGCGGGTGTGCAGCCGGTCTTTCGTGCGGACACAAAAAAAGCTGCGCCGCTGAACCCGCTCCAATTGGCGCGGCGGTTGAAGCAGTATCTCATCATCGCCGGCCTCGATCCGGCCCTGACGCCGCACAAGCTTCGTCACAGCTACGCCACGCACCTGCTGGACGCGGGCGCGGATTTGCGCAGCGTGCAGGAACTGTTGGGTCACGCGCACCTCATCACGACGCAGGTTTACACGCACGTCACGACGGAACGGCTCAAGCGGGCTTACGACGCGGCGCATCCGCGGGCTTGAAGTTTGCGATGGCGCTGCGGCGGGGAAAATACTTCGCCAATTTATGCAAAGTAAATTCACTTGAATCCCACGGCCTGTCCCGCAGAATAAACTTACGGAAAATTTTTCCGATCTGTTCTTTAAAGATGAAAATAGATTTTTCATTTCGCCCGAAGCTGGTGGACACGTTGAAAAGCTATTCAGCGGGTGCCTTTTTTGCTGATCTGACGGCGGGTCTGACCGTCGGTATCGTCGCGCTGCCGCTGGCGATGGCATTTGCCATCGCATCGGGCGTAAAGCCGGAGGCGGGCATTTTCACGGCGGTCATCGCGGGCTTCATCATTTCGGCGCTGGGCGGCACCCGGGTTTCCATTGGCGGTCCGACCGGCGCGTTCATCATCATCCTCTACGGCATCTACGCCAAATACGGCGCTGAGAATCTCGCCATCTGCACGATCATGGCGGGCATTATCCTGTTCATCATGGGCGCGGCGCGGCTGGGGACGATGATCAAATTCATCCCGTATCCGGTGACGATGGGCTTCACGTCCGGCATTGCGGTTTTGATTTTCAGCACGCAGATCAAGGATTTTCTCGGGCTGACCGTGGACAAGGTGCCGTCGGAGTTCGCGGAGAAAATGAAGGTGTTGTTCGAGCACGTCGGCACCTTCCAAACGCCCACGCTCGCGCTGGCGGCCGCATCGCTGGCGATTATTGTCTTTTGGCCGAAGTCATGGCAGCGGCGCGTGCCCGGTTCCATCGTCGCACTGGTTTTGGGAACACTCGCGGTGGTTTTATTTCCAGCGTTGCCCGTTGAAACCATCGGCAGCAAGTTCGGCGGCATTCCACAGGCGCTGCCGCATCCGCACATTCCGGCGCTTTCGTGGGAAAATATCCAGCATCTGTTTGCGCCCGCGACCACCATCGCGCTGCTGGCGGCGATTGAATCCCTGCTGTGCGCGGTGGTCGCTGACGGAATGATTGACGACCGGCACGATTCCAATCAGGAGTTGATGGCGCAGGGTCTCGCCAACATCGTCAGCCCGCTGTTCGGCGGCATCGCGGCCACAGGCGCGATTGCGCGCACCGCCACCAACATCAAGTGCGGTGGACGCACGCCCATCGCGGGTATGGTTCACGCCGTGACGCTGCTGGTCATTATTCTGGCGGCTGCGCCGCTGGCGAAATTTATTCCGCTGGCCACGTTGAGCGCCGTGCTGGTCAATGTCGCGCTCAACATGGGCGAGTGGCACAATTTCAAGCGCCTGGCGAAGTGGCCGCGCAGCGACGCGGTGGTTTTTCTGACCGCCTTCAGCCTGACGGTGATTATTGACCTGACGGTGGCGGTGGAGATCGGCATGGTGCTGGCCGCCGTGCTTTTCATCAAACGCGTTTCCGAGACCACGCAGATCACCGCCGTGGACGAAATTTCCGAAACCGAAGGCCCGCAACATTCGCTGGTCGGCAAGGAAATCCCCAAGGGCGTGATGATCTACCGCATCTTCGGTTCGTTCTTTTTCGGCGCGGCGGACAAGCTGGAAACGGCTTTGAAGCGCGCGGGACAGGAGCCGGACGTGCTCATCCTGCGCATGAGAAAAGTTCTGGCCATTGACGCGACGGGCTTGAATGCCCTCGAGGACATTTACGACAAGCTGCATCGCCGGGGCAAACACCTCATCCTGAGCGGGCCGCACACGCAGCCGTTGTTCATGATGGACAAAGCGGGTTTTCTCGACCGGCTGGGACGGGAAAATGTCTGCGCGAACATCCATCTTTCATTGGAACGTTCGCGGGAAATTCTCGGCCTGCCGCCGATGCCGTTGAGCGATCCGCTGAATGTGGAGAAGCAAAAGATCAAAGTGGCGCGACAGGAGCTGGCGACGGCATTCGAGCGCGCCAATAAAATTCTCAACGCGCCAACGGGGAGCGAAAACAAGCCATGATCGTTAGCCGCAAAGCTCCAGCGTCCGGGCGGCAACTTTTGCGGAAATTCCAATCCGTAAGTTGCGACCTGGGCGGCGTGACGCGTCACTGCGGAAGTTGGCGCTGGGTGTTTCTCCGGTGCTTGGGTGTCGGTGCTTGGAGCTTCCCTCACAGGTTATGTATCTGAACATCATCCAGCTCGCGGAGTCGTTCGGCGTCGAAGAGGGCGTCGTCGAGAGCTGGGTGCGCAAGGATGGGCTGCCGGTCATCGAAGACCGCAACCGGTTGCTCTTCGACCGCCGTCAGGTGGTGGACTGGGCCGCCGCGCGCGGACTGGCGGCCAAAGCCGGATTTCTCGCTGTCGGACGAACGGGAAATACCAATTCCAGCCAGCTCGAAACCTTGTTGCGCGCGGGCGGCATCTGGCGTGATGTGCCCGCCGCCACCGTGCGCTACGTGCTGGAAAGCATCGTCTTCAAGCTGCCCGGTGCGACCCCACCCGTTCGTCAACTGCTCGCGCAACGTCTGCGTTTGCCGGACGGCATTTCCTGGGCGGCCGTCGGCGGCGGACTGGCGCTGCCGCATTTGCGCACGCCCATTGCGCTCGGACGCGACGCCGGAGCGCTGGCCATTTTGTTTCTGCGCGATCCGCTGGCATTGAAAGAACCCGCGCCGGATGAAGCGCCCATCACGCGGCTCTTGTTTTTCATCGCGCCTTCGCCGCGCGCCCACTTGGAACTGTTGTCGCAATTGAGTTCCGCCCTCGTGCGCGGCAGTTTGCGCCGGCCCGTAATGGAAGGCGCAAAGGACGAAGACATTTTCGCCGCGCTCGCCGGCACGACGGCAGCGGGCGATGCCAGTAAAGGAAACCCATAACCATGATGCCCGGCTATCTTTTGCTCCTCGCGATGGCCGGAATGACGGCCGGGCTGCTGGGCGCTTTTCGGGCTCCGCGCGTCTGGCGGTTCGCCACGCTCGCCGGAGCGGTCGCGGCATTTGCCGCCGCCGTTTGGATTTTGGCGACCGGCGCAACGTGGGACTGGCAGCCGGAATTGATTCTCGGCGGCGAACTGGTTCACCTGCGGCTCGACGGTGTCAGCGCCTTTTTTCTCGTCCTGTTGTCCGTGCTGGGCGGCGTCGGCAGCGTGTATCAGCAGGAATATTGGACGGACAAACAGCATCCGGTTTCCGCACCGTCGGGCCGCGCGTGGTGGAACGGATTTTTCATTGGCATGGGACTCGTCCTCGTGTCGGCGAACGGACTGCACTTTCTGATCGCGTGGGAGATCTACACCGTGTGCGCGTATTTTCTGATCACGCTCGAACGGCAGAAACGCGAGGTGCGCCAGGCCGGCTGGCTGTATCTCGCAGCGTCGCACGTCGGCACGCTGTGCCTCTTCGCATTTTTCGCGCTGCTCGCGGCGCGCACGGGCGGCTGGGAACTCGGCCCGATGCGCGACCGGACGGATCTCGCGCCGTTGTTCTGGCTCGCGCTGGCGGGCTTCGGTTTGAAGGCGGGCATGTTTCCGCTGCACATCTGGCTGCCCTCGGCGCACGCAAACGCGCCGAGCCACGTGTCCGCCGTGCTTTCCGGCGTGACGATCAAGATGGGCATCTACGGCCTCGTGCGTTTCAGCGGCTGGCTGCCGACGCCAGATGCGGCGGGTTGGACCGTCGCGGCGCTGGGCGTGGTCAGCGCGGTGCTGGGCGTCGCGTTCGCGCTGGGACAGCACGATTTGAAACGCCTGCTTGCGTATCACAGCGTCGAAAACATCGGCATCATTCTCATCGGCCTCGGCTTCGCCATGATCGCCTCCGCGCATGGCCACGCGGTGTGGGGACAGCTCGCTTTGGCGGGCAGCTTGTTGCATGTCTGGAATCACGGCTTGTTCAAAGCGCTTTTGTTTTTGGGCGCCGGCTCGGTGTTGCACGCCACCGGCACGCGTGAAATGAGCCGGCTTGGCGGACTCTGGCGAGCGATGCCATGGACGGCGGGGCTGTTCGTGCTGGGTGCAATGGCCATCTCCGGTCTGCCGCCGCTGAACGGGTTCGTCAGCGAGTGGCTGGTGTTTCTGGGGTTGTTCGACGCGGTCTCGGCGCACGGCGCGGCGTCGTGGGCGGCGATCCCGGCGGCGGTGCTGCTCGGCGTGACCGGCGCGCTGGCGCTGGCGTGCTTCGTGAAAGTTTGCGGCGTGGTCTTCCTCGGCCTGCCGCGCAGCGAAGTGGCGGCGCACGCGCACGAATGCGGCTGGCGGATGCGCGTGCCGATGCTCGTGCTCGGCGGGTTGTGCGTGACGATCGGTCTGGCGCCCGCGTTGTTCTGGCCGGCGATCGCGAATGCTTCCTCCGCGTGGCAGCCCGTGTGGATGGATTCTCCGCTGCCCGCGCCGTTGCTCACGCTCGGCTCGTTTCACATCGCCATCGCGGCGCTGGCGACATTGGCGGCGATTGGACTGTGGAGCCGCGTCAAACGAAACGGACTGGAACGCGCGGTGACGTGGGACTGCGGCTACGCTGCGCCCACGCCGCGCATGCAATACACGGCGGGTTCGTTCGCGGGTATCATCACCGGCTGGTTCGCGTGGATTCTGCGACCGCAACGGCACGCGCGTCTGCCGAAGGAAATTTTTCCCGCGCACGCCAGTTTTGAAGAACACACGCCGGAGACCGTGCTCGAACACGTCGTCGAACCCGCTGGCTCGGTGGTGATGCAGGCCGCCACCGCGGTGCGCCGGTTGCAACATGGCCGGTTGCAGGCCTACATCCTTTATTTGTTGATCGGCCTCGCGGCGCTGGCGCTGCTTGCATTGTGGGGAGGGGCGAAATGAAAAATTGGGAACATTCAACATTCAACATTCAACATCGAACACCGAATTTTCGGCATTTGCCCAGACGTGTTTCATTGGGCGTTGAATATTGGATGTTGAATGTTGGATGTTTCTTTCACTGCGGAGGATTCAAATGATCACTGCGCTCGACATCCTGCTCCGCCTGATCGTTTGGCTGTTGCTCGCGCCGTTGCTGCCGGGTGTCATCAACAAGGTCAAGGCCTGGGTCGCCGGCCGGCGCGGGCCGCCGGTGCTGCAGCTCTATTACGATCTCGCCAAACTCTGGCGCAAAGGCGTCGTGTTGAGCACGGCGGTTTCTCCCGGGCACGTCGCAGGCACAGCCGTTGCCTGGGTGGCCATCGTCAGCGCGGCATTGCTTTTGCCGGCGGGACCGGCCGACGCGCCGCTGGCGTTTCGCGGCGATGCGTTGCTCTTCGTCGCGTTGCTGGCGCTGGCCAGATTTTGCACCGCATGCGCGGCGCTGGACACTGGTTCCGCTTTCGAAGGCATGGGCGTTGCGCGTGAAGTAAGTTACGCCGTGCTCGGCGAGGCGACCCTCATCACCGCATTGCTGGCGCTGGCCGTGCAGACTGGCAGCTTGTCGCTCTCGACGATGCTCGCGCCGTCGGCGGGTGCCGGCGCGGCGTTGCTGGCGGCGGGCATGTTCGCCGTGCTGCTTGCGGAAAATTGCCGCGTGCCGTTCGATGATCCGAACACGCACCTCGAACTCACGATGGTCCACGAAGTCATGGCGCTGGATCACAGCGGGCCGCCGCTGGCGACGATTCTTCATGGTGCGTCGATGAAGCTGTTATTGTTCTCCGTGCTGCTGGCGGAAGCCGTTTTGCCGATCGGCGAACTCTCGCCGCCGGCCGCAGCCGGTGCGCTCGCAGTTTCAATTCTCATCATCACCGTCGGCGTGGGCTTGGTCGAATCGCTGCTGGCGCGGCTCGCTTTCCGCCGCGTGCCGTTGTTGTTGACGACGGCGTTTCTGCTGTGCCTGTTCGCCTTGCTGGTCGCGTGGAAAGGAGGCCATCTGTGACGAACACCTTGAATTTATTCATCGGTCTGGCGATGGGATTGAATCTTCTCGCGCTCGCCAGCAGCCGGCTGCCTTCGGTCATCCGCGCGGCGGCGGTGCAGGGGATGGTGCTGGGACTTTTGCCGCTGCTGATCGAAAAGGAATTTCACTGGATGGTGTGGCTCGTGGCCGTCGGCACGATTGTCGTCAAGGGCTTCATTATTCCCAATCTGCTGCGACGGGCGTTGCGCGCGGCGAACATTGACCGCGAAGTCCAGCCGCTGATCGGCTTCGTGCCGTCGCTACTGCTCGGTGCGGCGGCGACGATCGGCGCGGTGGCGCTGGCCGACGGACTGCCGCTGCTGCCCGAACATGCCGGCTCGTTGCTGGTGCCCGGTTCATTCGCCACCGTGTTCGCCGGCTTTCTGCTGTTGATCGGCCGGACGAAGGCCATCTCGCAAGTCTGCGGCTATTTGATTCTGGAAAATGGAATTTATCTGTTCGGCCTATTGCTCATCAACTCGACGCCGCTGTTGGTTGAAGCGGGAATCCTGCTGGATCTCACAGTGGCCGTGTTTGTCATCGGCATCATCATGGACCGGATTCAAAAAGAATTCGATTCGCTCGACACGAACAAGCTCACCTCGCTGCGCGAATGAAAGAACTCGCCCTCATCGCTGTTCCGTTTCTCGTGGCGGTCGTCGCATTTCTGTGGCCGTCAGAACGGACGCGTCCGTGGCTGCTGCCTGTCGCGGGCGTGATCCATGCGGGCTTGTCGCTGTGGCTGCTGATTGCGCCGCCGGTGCTCGCGCCAGGAGCTTGGTTCGGTTTCGACGCTGTGACGCGGGCGGTGTTGCCGATGGTGTCGCTGTTATTTTTGGTGTGTTCGATTTATGGCGTCGCTTACCTAAAGCTGCGGGTGGAGAGAAAGAACCGGTTGTTCGTTTTTGCGTTGCTGGTGCTGCTCGGTTTTTTGAGTCTCGCCCTGCAAGCGCAACATCTCGGCCTGCTGTGGGTGGCGGCGGAGGCGGCGACGTTGATGACCGTGCCGCTGCTGCATTTCAACGGCACGGCGCGCGCGTTCGAGGCGTCGTGGAAATATCTGCTCATCGGCGGCACGGGCATTGCGCTGTCGCTGTTCGGCTCGTTTTGCCTCGGCTACGCGTCGCTGAACGCTGGAGGCAGCGGCGATCTGACTTTCGGCGCGCTGGCCGTGCAATTCACCAAACCCACCTCGCAAGTTTCAGAAGTCATCAACCTGTGGCATCCGTGGTTGATCGCTGCGTGGGTTCTGTTGCTGGCCGGCTACGGAACAAAAATGGGCCTCGCGCCGATGCACACCTGGAAACCCGATGCCTACGGCGAGGCACCCGCGATGGTCGGTGCGATGCTCGCGGGCGGGATCACGACGATGGCGTTCGTGGCTGTTTTGCGCGTGAAGCAGGTCGTGGATGCCGCTGGCGCCAGCGCGATGACCGAGCGCACGCTACTGGTGTTCGGATTGTTTTCGATGTTTGTCGCCGCTTTATTTTTACTTGGAACGCCGGACTTCAAACGGATGCTGGCGTATTCGAGCGTCGAACACATGGGGATTCTCGCAGTGGGCGCGGCGCTCGGCAAAGTGGGGATATGGGCGGCGCTGTTCCACGTCTGGACAAACAGTCTGACGAAGGGCGCGCTGTTTTTGAGCGCGGGGAACATCCGCCGCGCCGCCGGTGCCCGTAACGAGAACGAAGTTTCCGGCATGGCGTGGCGCTCGCCGATGTCGGCGCGCATCTTCATCGCCGGATTGTTTGCCATCACCGCGTGTCCGCCGTTCGGGCCGTTCTTCAGCGAGCTGCGCATCGTGCGCGCGGCGTTCGAGGCGGGCAGCACGTTCACCGCGGTCGCGTTTCTGGGCTGCCTATTGTTTGCCTTCTTTGGGATGACACGGCTGGTATTCGCGATTGTGGACGGACGCCCGCGCGCCGCCGCCCGTGCCGTCGGTGATCGTTTTCGCGAAACGGCCGGCGTGATTCTGCCGCCGCTGGCGTTTCTCGGATTTTCCATCTGGCTCGGCCTCGCCACGCCGTCATTGCTGCACGCCGCCTGGAGCGCGGCGGCCAAACTGCTTTTTCCAACGCCATGAATTCGACGCAACCATTCGCCTTGCTCTCCAACGGCACGAGTTTGCCGTGGGCGGACGTGCCGGAATGGGGCGCGGCGGATTTCGTCGCGGCGACGGCGGACGAACTGAATCGCGGCGGGCGGTTGTGCGCGTGGTTCGGCGTGGCGGAGGGTGATGCCACGCGACTCGTGGCGGCGGTCGCTTTTGATGGCGACAACACGCTGGCCGTCGGTCGCAGCGAACCTTTTACGAAATCGTATCCGTCGCTTACGCTGCGTCATGCGCAGGCGCACCTGTTCGAGCGCGAAGTTTGGGAGCAGCACGGACTCGTGCCCGAAGGCCATCCGTGGTTGAAGCCGGTGCGCCGGCAAGACGGCGGGCATCCGGCGGCCGGAAATTTTTTTCAAGTGGAAGGCGGCGAAGTTCACGAAGTCTCAGTCGGCCCGGTCCACGCGGGCATCATCGAGCCGGGACATTTTCGGTTTCAATGCAACGGCGAGGAGGTGTTGCATCTGGAAATCGCGCTCGGCTATCAGCATCGCGGCGTGGAGGAGGCGCTGGCGGGCGGGCCGCATCGCGCGACGATGAGTCAGATGGAAACCGTCGCCGGCGACACGACCATCGGCCACGCGACGGCTTACGCGATGACCCTCGAAGCGCTCGCGGGAGCGGAAGCGCCGTTGCGCGCGCAATGGCTGCGGGCGATGGCGCTCGAATTGGAACGATTGGCCAATCACACCGGCGACCTCGGCGCGCTGGCGAACGACGTGGCGTTTCTGCCCTCGTCATCAGCGTGCGGAAAACTTCGCGGCGACTTTCTCAATCTCACGGCGCTGATTTGCGGCAACCGTTTTGGACGAGGCTTCGTCCGGCCCGGCGGCTGTCGTCAGGATTTGGAAAATGAACGGATGGCGGAGCTGCTGGGGAAACTTCGCGTCGCGCTGAAGGAAGTGGATGAAGCCGCCAACTGGATGTGGGATGCAAACTCGGTGCGCGTGCGTTTCGAGATGACCGGCGTGGTGTCGTCCGAGCAGGCGGCCGAACTGGGATTGGTGGGAGTCGCCGCGCGGGCGTCCGGTCTGGTGCGTGACGTGCGCTACGATCATCCGGCGGGCTGGCACCGGTTCGCGCAGACGCCTGTCGCGGTCTGGCCGGACGGTGACGTGTTCGCCCGCGCGCGCGTGCGCTGGCTGGAGATTCAACGCTCGGGGAAATTTCTTGAGGAACAACTCGCCACGCCGCCGACCGGTGATATTCGCGGCGATGCGGTGCAGCCGGCTTCAAACGCACTGGCGGTCACGTTGGTCGAGGGGTGGCGCGGCGAAGTCTGCCACGTGGCGCTCACCGACGACATAGGGAAATTCCGTCGTTACAAAATCATTGATCCGTCGTTCCATAACTGGAGCGGTCTGGCGCTGGCAATGCGGGGGCATGCGATCTCGGATTTTCCGATCTGCAACAAGAGTTTCAATCTGTCTTACTGCGGCTTTGACCTCTGATTTATGTTCGCCCACGAAACCATTCTACATCGACTCCGCTACGGCTGCCAGACGATGGCTTATCCAGGTGGACCGCCGCCACCATTGCCAGATCGTCACGGTGGCGCGCTGCGCGTGGACGGGGCGAAATGCGCGGAGGGCTGCAACGCGTGTGTGCCGGTTTGTCCGACGCAAGCCATCACACGCGAGCCGGGAAAACCGGTCGTGTTGGATTTGGGCAAATGTATTTTTTGCGCCGCTTGTGTCGAGGCTTGTCCGACAAAAGCAATCACGCAGACGGGTGATCATCGCATGGCCGTGCGCAGTCGCGAAGACCTAGTGCTCGGCAAACCGGGCGAAGAAGAATTGAGGCTGGCGGTCGCGCTGGAGCAAAAATTGAAGAAACTTTTCGGCCGCTCGCTGCGGTTGCGGCAGGTTAGCGCCGGCGGTTGCAATGCGTGTGAAGCCGATGTGAATGTCCTCGGCACGATCGGCTGGGATTTGGGGCGATTCGGAATTCAGTTTGTCGCTTCGCCGCGCCATGCGGACGGCTTGCTCATCACCGGCGCGATCAGCTGCAACATGGAACTGGCGCTGAAAAAAACTTACGATGCCGTGGCGTCCCCGAAAATTGTGATCGCAGTGGGGGCGTGTGCGATCGCGGGCGGGCCGTTTGTTGGACATCCGCAAGTTCTGAACGGCGCGAGTTCGGTCGTGCCGGTGGATTTGTTCGTGCCGGGGTGTCCGCCGCATCCGCTGACGATTTTGGATGGTTTGTTGCGTTTGCTGGGGCGAATGGAGAAGCCGTAACAGTTCCGTTTTTCATCGCGATCCAGGATTTTTCAGGGAATTGAGGGGGTGCGGCTGGAAATATTCGGTAGTTATGACTGGTGTGCATCGTTGCAGGTCTGTAATATTCAGGACTGAATATTGTCCCGAAGAAAAATAAAAAAACAATTGACAGTGAAGACGCAGTTGCCTAGCTTGCGCCTGTCAGAGCCGTAAAAATTCAATTACCGAAGCCCTCTCATATTTCGGAAGAAAGCCGAGAGGGTTGGTTTTTTGTCGCTTTACGAATCGGGTTTGAACATAAAATTTTCTGGATGCCCATGTAGCTCAGTTGGTAGAGCACGTCCTTGGTAAGGACGAGGTCATCAGTTCAATCCTGATCATGGGCTCCAGTTAAACAAAAACGAAAACAGCAACACACGAAATCACATGGCCAAAGAGCAATTTCAGAGAACCAAACCGCACGTCAACGTCGGCACCATCGGTCACGTTGACCATGGTAAATCCACGTTGACCGCCGCCATCGTTGCGGTGCAGAACCGCAAAGGTCTAGCGCCGGCAATTGATTACGCGACGATTACCAAAGGTGGCACTGTCCGTGACGAGACGAAGACCGTGACCATCGCGGTGTCGCACGTCGAATACGAATCTCCCAAGCGCCACTATGCGCACGTTGATTGCCCTGGCCACGCTGACTATGTGAAGAACATGATCACGGGTGCTGCGCAGATGGACGGTGCGATCCTCGTGGTCAGCGCCGCTGACGGCCCGATGCCGCAGACGCGTGAGCACATTCTGCTCGCCCGTCAGGTCGGTGTGCCGAGCATCATCGTGTGCTTGAACAAGGTTGACTTGGCTGATGCCGACCTCCTTGAGCTCATCGAAATGGAAATCCGTGAGTTGCTCACGAAGTATGGTTTCCCCGGCGACACCACGCCGATCGTTCGCGCTTCCGCCACGGCGGCTCTCGCGGGCAAGCCGGAAGGCGAAGCGGCGATTGCCGCCTTGCTCGACGCGCTCGACAGTTTTATTCCTGACCCGACCCGCGAAGTGGACAAACCCTTCCTTATGTGTGTCGAAGACGTGTTCACCATTGAAGGTCGTGGCACGGTCGTGACTGGTCGTGTGGAACGCGGCATCCTCAAGAAGATGGAAGAAGTTGAAATCGTTGGCTTGAAGGAAACCCGCAAGACGGTTGCGACGGACATTGAAATGTTCCGCAAGCTGCTGGATTCGGCGAGCGCTGGTGACAACGTCGGTGTGCTGCTCCGCGGCACGACCAAGAACGACGTGGAGCGCGGCATGGTTTTGGCCAAGCCCGGTTCCATCAAGCCTCACACCAAGTTCAAGGCGGAAGTTTACGTCCTGAGCAAGGATGAAGGCGGTCGTCATACGCCGTTCTTCACGAACTATCGTCCGCAATTCTATTTCCGCACCTCCGACGTCACCGGCACGCTCACGCTGCCGGCGGGCATCGAAATGGTGATGCCGGGCGACAACGTCTCGGTAGAAGTCGAGCTGCAGAAGTCGGTCGCGATGGAAAAAGGCTTGAAGTTCGCGATCCGCGAAGGTGGCCGCACCATCGGTTCCGGCATCGTCTCGGAAGTCATCGCCTAATCGCGAGTCAGTTTCGGGAGCGCGAGGTTGAACCCTCGTGCTCCCTTTTTGTCCGAAGATGCGGCGGTGGTTTTGACGGTTACGGCAGTAGCTCAATTGGTAGAGTAGTGGTCTCCAAAACCATTGGTTGCAGGTTCAAGTCCTGCCTGCCGTGCCAGTCTGCTAAGTGGAGAGGTGGCAGAGTGGTCTATTGCGGCGGTCTTGAAAACCGCTGTGGGTGAAAGCCCACCGGGGGTTCGAATCCCTCCCTCTCCGCCATAATTGATTTTGTGAATAATAACTGGATACATATTGCGATTTGGGCGGCGGTCATCGGTGGATTGTTCGGCTTCCTTTGGTGGCAGGGACAAATCCAACGTCTGTCCGCTTATGTGGCTGAGACACGCGAAGAACTCAGAAAATGTTCCTGGCCTACGTGGGAGGAGCTGAAGGGTTCCACTGCGCTTATAACCATCATGATTGCGCTGCTCGGTGGATTTGTCGTCATTGTGGACACGTTCCTGTTCAAAATTTTCATTCACTAAAATTTCATGCGCAACCAGTGGTTCATTATCCAGACGCTTTCCGGGCAGGAAAACAAGGTCAAAGACAGCATTGAAAAACGCGTCAAGACCGACGAAATGCAGGACTACGTCAAGGAAGTCCTCGTCCCGATCGAAAAGGTTGTCGAAGTGCGCAACCAGAAAAAGACCGTGTCCAACCGTAAATTGTGGCCGGGTTACGTTTTCGTGGACATGGTGCTGCTTGACGACGAACACCGCATTATTGAGAAACCTTGGTATTTTATCCGCGAGACGCAAGGGGTCATTGGCTTTTTGAGCGACCCGCCGCAGCCGACGCCGACGGAAGAAGTCGAGGCGATCAAGGCACAGATTTCGATCTCCGAAGATACGGAAAAACCGAAGGTCAATTTTACGGTTGGCGAAACGGTCAAGATCAATAACGGTCCGTTCCTGAATTTCAGCGGCGTGATTCAAGAAATTGATCCCGAACGCGGCAAGCTGAAAGTGGAAGTTAATATTTTCGGCCGCAATACGCCGGTGGAACTCGAATACTGGCAGGTTGAAAAATCGTAAGTCGCGAGCAAGTTAAAGAAAAAATTTTATGGCAAAGAAAATTACAGGACAGATCAAATTGCAGATTCCGGCCGGTCAGGCCAATCCCGCGCCGCCCGTCGGCCCCGCGCTCGGTCAGCACGGCGTGAACATCATGGGATTCTGCAAAGAATTTAACGCCGCGACCAAGAACGACGCCGGTCTCGTGATTCCCGTGGTCATCACGGTATATCAGGACAAATCGTTCACGTTCATTACCAAGTCGCCGCCCGCGTCCGTGCTGCTCAAGAAAGCCGCCGGCATCACCGCTGGCAGCAAGACGCCGAACAAGGACAAGGTCGGCAAGGTCACGCGCAAACAGATTTTGGACATCATCAAGATGAAGTCCAAGGATATCCATGCCAACTCGGAAGACGCGGCGGTTCGCCTGATTTCCGGCACCGCGCGCAGCATGGGTATCGAAGTTGTCGGTTAATAAACAAACAATCGCGGGAGAATCTTTTTTGATTCGTCTGCACCGCACCAAACTAAATGCCCAGCAAAAGATACAAAAAGGCACTTGAAGTCGTTGACAGCAAGAAAGCCTATTCGCTCAAGGAAGCCGTTGGCGTGCTCGCCAAATTCCCCAAGGCCAAATTTAACGAAACCATTGACCTCGCGTTCCGCCTCGGCGTGGACCCGAAGCAATCCGACCAGATGGTTCGTGGCACGGTTCCGTTGCCCCACGGCAGCGGCAAGACCGTCCGCGTCCTCGTGTTTGCCAAAGGCAACGCTGCTGATGCCGCGAAAGCCGCCGGCGCGGAAAATGTCGGTTTCGAAGACATGATCGCCAAGTGCAACGGCGGCTGGTCTGATTTCGATGTCGCGATCGCGACGCCGGAAGCGATGATCGAAGTTCGCAAACTCGGTAAAGTTCTCGGACCACGGGGCCTCATGCCGAATCCAAAAACCGGCACCGTGACGGAAGACACCGCGAAAGCCGTGAAAGAAGTCAAAGCCGGCCGCGTCGAGTTCAAGGTGGACAAAGCCGCCAACGTCCACGTCATCGTGGGCAAGGCGTCGTTCAAACCGGAACAGATCGAGGAAAACGCCCGCGCCGTCATCGAGGCCGTGGCCAAAGCGCGCCCGAACAGCATCAAGGGCAGCTATATCAATTCTTGCACGCTCTCGGCGACCATGAGTCCGCCCGTCCGTGTGGACATCCGTGAATTTGCCGCTAACTAAAAGGAATTACCATGCGTGCTGAAAAGAAATTATTGACGAGTGAATATGTCTCCCGGTTGAACGGCTCGCCGTTCTTCATCGTGGCTGGCTATCAAGGTTTGAAAGTGGCGCACTTGAACGAGTTGCGCAAACGCCTCACCCAGGCTGGTGCCGAAATCCACGTTGTGAAAAACACCGTGTTCTGCGTCGCTGCCAAGGAAGCCGGCGTGACGACGGGTTTGGACGGCGCATTGACCGGCCAGATCGCTGTCATCACGGGCAAGAAGGACATTTTTGTCACCGCCAAGGTGCTGAAAAACTTCGCCGCCGAATTCGACAAGCTCAAACTCAAGTTTGGCTACCTGAACAACGAGCGCGTTGAGCAGGCGACCATCCTGGCGTATGCGGATTTGCCGAGCCTCGACGTGCTCCGGGCCAAGTTGCTCGGATTGTTCAGCGCCCCGGCCTCGCGCATCGCGCAGGTCATCAAGGCCAAGTCCGAAAAAACCGAAACGCCGGCAGCATAATAATTTTCGTCCGCCCCAACGGTGGACGGATCAACCAACAAACAAAAACGTAAATCGTCGGTTCGCAGGCTGTGAACTGAAAACTGCCGAAGCCGAGGCAGACGACGAGACGACAGAAAGAAAAAATAGTTATGGCAGACATCGCAAACATCGTAGAAGAACTCAGCAAGCTCACCATCATTGAAGCGGCTGACCTGGTCAAACAACTCGAAACCAAGTGGGGCGTTTCCGCCGCTGCACCCGTCGCGGTTGCCGCTGCTGGCGCTGCTGGTGGCGCTGCGGCTCCGGCTGCTGAAGCCCAGACCACGTTCGACGTAGTCCTCGTTTCCGTTCCGGCTGACAAGAAGATCGCCGCCATCAAGGCTGTGCGTGAAGTCAAGGCCGGCATGGGTCTCGCCGAAGCGAAAGCTTTGGTCGAAGGCGCTCCGAAGACCGTGCTCGAAGGTGCCAACAAGGCGGACACCGACGCGGCCAAGAAGAAGCTCGAAGAAGCTGGCGCGAAGGTCGAAGTCAAGTAATCGGTCGTTTTACGGGGCGGCGGCGTTGTGCCGTCGCCCCTTTTCAACCCGCGAAAGGCGGGAACATTTGACAATTTATATTCAGTAGTAAATTCGGTTGTAGGTTTGGCAAGCTGGCCGTTTAACACGGCGGGCTTGCCTTGTGTCGTTAAGTGAAAATTCCGGTGCGGCATGTTGTCGCACCAAACAGAGAAAGCCAAAAATGCCATCGCGAGCCACAGAACGTATCAACTTCGGCAAAATCAAGGAAATCGTCATTCCGCCGAACATGATCGAGTTGCAGACGAATTCCTACGCGGAATTTTTACAGGCCGACCTGACGCCTTCGAAGCGCCAGAAGCATGTCGGTCTGGAGTCGGTTTTCCGTGAAGTGTTTCCCATCGAAAGCTACGACGGCAAGGTCGTGCTCGATTACGACACCTACGAAATCGGCGAGCCCAAGATTGACTGGCTCGAATGCCTGCGCGAAGGCTTGACCTACGGCGCGCCGCTTTACGTCACGTTCCTGCTCAAGGACGAAGGCAAAGGCGCGAAGGAAGAAAAAGTTTTCATGGGCGAGCTCCCGCTGATGACGCCGCAAGGCACGTTTGTCATCAATGGCGCCGAGCGCGTCGTGGTTTCCCAGTTGCATCGTTCGCCTGGCATAGCGTTTGAAGCGACCCAGCATCCGAACGGCAAAATGCTCCACAGCTTCCGCGTCATCCCTGACCGCGGTTCCTGGTATGAAGCCCAATTTGACACGAGCGATTTGCTCTACGTTTATCTCGACCGCAAAAAACGCCGCCGGAAATTTTTGACGACGACGTTCTTCCGCGCGCTTTCCTTCCTCGACCACGAGGACAAGGAAAAAGGTTCCAAGTCCAAGGACAATGGCGGCCTCACGCGCGGCACGGACGAAGAAATCTTGAAGCTGTTCTACACCATCGAGGAATTGACGGTGAAAGAAGCGGAGAAGATTGAAGATTTGCAGAACCGCGTGCTCGTGCAGGACGCGGTGGACGAAGAAAAGGGTCTGGTTGTGGCGCGCGCTTTTGAGCCGCTCTCCAAGGCAGTGATCAAGCAGATTGCCGAACTCGGCGTCACCAAGATCAAGGTCGTGGACACCTCGGTGGACGAGGGCAACATGATCAAGTGCCTCAAGAAAGATCCGGCAAAGAACGAAGAAGAAGCCCTCAAGGACATCTATCGTCGTCTGCGCCCTGGCGATCCGCCCACGGCGGCGAACTCCCGCGCGCTCATCAAGCGGTTGTTCTTCGACGAAAAACGCTATGACCTCGGTCGCGTTGGTCGTTACAAGATCAATCAAAAGTTGGGCATGAAGGGCGACAGCCGCATCTTGACCAAGGAAGATTTGGTCGCGGCCACGAAGTATTTGCTCAAGCTCAAGAAGGGCGAAGGCTCGCTGGATGACATTGATCATTTGGGCAGCCGTCGTATCCGGACTGTGGGCGAATTGCTTTCCAACCAGTGCCGCGTGGGCCTCTCCCGCACGGAACGTCTGGTCAAGGAACGCATGACGCTGTTCGATCAGACCGTCGAGTCGATGACGCCGCAGAAGCTTATCAACCCGAAGGCACTTTCCGCCGTGATCCGCGATTTCTTTGGCCGCAGCCAACTGTCGCAGTTCATGGATCAGATCAATCCGCTCGCTGAGTTGACCCACAAACGCCGCTTGTCGGCGCTCGGACCAGGCGGTCTCTCCCGTGATCGCGCCGGGTTTGAAGTCCGCGACGTTCATCCGTCGCACTATGGTCGTATTTGCCCGATTGAAACGCCGGAAGGCCCGAACATCGGTCTTATCGCGTCGCTCGCGACGTTTGCTCGTATCAACGAATTCGGTTTCCTCGAAACGCCCTACCGCAAGGTGGAAAACGGCCGGGTCACGGAAAAAGTTGAATACCTGACCGCCGACCGCGAAGAACAATTCATCGTCGCGCAGGCGAACTCCGTGATGAATGACAAAGGCCATTTCACGGACGACCGCGTGGTCTGCCGTCAACGTGGCGAATTCATTGACGTGGAGCCGACGAAAGTTGACTTCATGGACGTATCGCCGAAGCAGCTCGTCTCGATCGCTGCGTCGCTGATTCCGTTCCTGGAGCACGATGATGCGAACCGCGCTTTGATGGGTTCCAACATGCAACGCCAGGCAGTGCCGCTCCTCGTTACCGAGGCGCCGCTCGTCGCCACGGGCATGGAAGACCGCGTCGCCCGCGATTCGCGTGCGGTGCTCGTCGCCGAGGAATCCGGCAAAGTCGCTTCCGTAAACGGTAACCAGATTATCATCACGGAAAACGGCCAGTTGCCCGAGACCAAGAAGAAGATCAAGCACGACCCGGCAAACGGTGTTTCCGTTTACCCCGTCCGCAAATTCATGCGTTCCAATGCGGCGACCTGCATCAACCAGAAGATTCTGGTGGAGAAGGGCGACCACATCAAAAAAGGTCAGGTTCTCGCCGACGGTCCCTGCACGCAGGGCGGCGAACTGGCCCTCGGCCGCAACGTGCTCGTCGCGTTCATGCCGTGGAACGGTTACAACTTCGAGGACGCGATCCTCATCAGCGAGAAAATCGTCAAGGACGACATCTTCACCTCGATTCACATTGATGAATTCGAAGTGGCCGCCCGCGATACGAAGCTCGGACCGGAAGAAATCACGCGCGACATCCCAAACCTCGGCGATGAAGCGTTGAAGAATCTTGGACCGGACGGCGTTATCCGCATCGGTGCCGAAGTGAAGCCCGGCGATATTCTCGTCGGCAAAATCACGCCGAAGTCTGAAACCGAACTCGCGCCGGAAGAACGTTTGCTTCGCGCCATCTTCGGTGAAAAGGCCGCGGACGTGAAAGACACTTCGCTCAAGGTCCCGTCAGGAACTTACGGCATCGTCATGGACGTCAAGGTCTCGGCGAAGAAGGACGCGGACCGCGTCAGCCGCTCGGTCACCAGCGAGGAAAAACGCCACGCGAAGCAGATTGAAGATGATCACAAGAAGAAAACCGGTGAACTGGAAGACCAGTTGACGGAAGCGTTGAGCAATATACTGCTCGGCGAAAAAATTCCGCTCGACGTCGTCAACAGCGAGACCGGCGAGATCATCATTCCGGCGAACCGCAAGATCACGAAGACGCTCCTGCGCAAGCTCGCGACCGTTTACGATCGCATTGAAATTGACCCGTCGCCGATCCGTAACAAGATCAACGAAATCATCGGCCAGTTTAAGAAGAAATTCGACGACTTGCAGATGCAATACGACGAGGAAATGGAACGCGCCGAAGCAGGTGAAGGTGTCGAAGCCGGCATCGTCAAGTCGGTGAAGGTTTACATCGCCTCGAAGCGCAAATTGTCTGTCGGTGACAAGATGGCCGGACGCCACGGTAACAAGGGTGTCGTCGCCAAGATTGTTAAAGAAGAAGACATGCCGCATCTCGCGGACGGAACGCCGGTGGAAATCGTTTTGAATCCGCTGGGTGTGCCGAGCCGTATGAACGTCGGACAGGTTTTGGAAACGCACTTGGGCTGGGCGGCGAAGCTGCTCGGCTTGAAGTTCGCCACGCCGGTGTTCGATGGCATGAAGGAAAAAGACATTCGCGGCTATTTGAAACAGGCCGGTTTGCCAGAACACGCGAAGACGTTGTTGACCGATGGTCGCACCGGCGAGCAGTTCGACCAGGAAATTGTCGTCGGCTACATCTACATGATGAAGCTGGGTCACTTGGTTGCGGACAAGATTCATGCCCGCGCAGTCGGACCTTATTCGCTCGTCACCCAGCAACCGCTGGGCGGCAAGGCGCAATACGGCGGCCAGCGCTTCGGCGAAATGGAAGTGTGGGCGATGGAAGCCTACGGCGCGGCTTACACGTTGCAGGAACTCCTGACCGTGAAATCCGACGACGTGCAAGGTCGCACACGCATCTACGAAAGCATCGTCAAGGGCGACAACTCGCTGGAGGCCGGCATCCCGGAATCCTTCAACGTGCTCGTCAAGGAAATGCAATCACTCGGTCTCGATGTGAAGGTCGGCTATTCCAATCCGATCGAACATGCCAACGGCGACAACGCCGCCGCTGCCGCCATCGCCTCACTCGCGACGACGGAATCCTGAAACTGAAACTTTGCGAAATTAATATCGTATGACCAATTCCAAAGAAAACGCCCGCGAGTTGCTCGGCCTCGACAAAGTCAACCAGGTTGACTACGTCGGCATTACCTTGGCGTCCCCCGACGCCATTCGTTCCTGGAGCAAGGGCGAAGTCAAGAATCCTGAAACCATCAACTACCGCACGTTCAAGCCGGAAAAGGGCGGCCTTTTCTGCGAACGCATCTTCGGTCCCGTCAAGGACTGGGAATGCTCCTGCGGCAAGTATAAGCGCATCAAACATCGCGGCATCGTCTGCGATCGTTGCGGCGTCGAAGTGACCTTGTCCCGCGTTCGTCGTGAACGCATGGGCCACATCGAGCTCGCCGTGCCGGTGCAGCACATCTGGTTCTTCAAGTGCATGCCCTCGCGCATCGGTCTGGCGCTGGACATGACCGCGCGCCATTTGGAACGCGTGATTTATTACGAGGATTACCTCGTGATTGATCCGGGAACCACGCCGCTGAAGGCGAACCAATTGCTCACGGAAGTTGAACTCCGCGAAGCCCGCGAAACCTACGGCGCCGAGGCGTTCACCGCCAAGATGGGCGCGGAAGCCGTCCGTGAAGCGCTGTGCCGTGTGGATCTCGCCAAGCAGGCGGATGAACTCGCCATCGCGATGACGGAAACGAAGAGCAAGCAGATCCGCAAGAAACTCGCGAAGCGCATCAAGCTGTTGCAGGGCCTCGCGTCATCGAAGAGCCGTCCGGAATGGATGATTCTCACGGTGCTGCCGGTGATTCCGCCGGACTTGCGTCCGTTGGTTCCGCTCGAAGGCGGACGTTTTGCGACGTCCGACTTGAACGATCTTTATCGCCGCGTCATCAACCGCAACAACCGTCTCCGCACATTGCTGCAGCTTAAGACGCCGGAAGTCATCATCCGCAACGAGAAGCGCATGTTGCAGGAAGCCGTGGACGCGTTGTTCGACAACGGCCGTCACGGTCGCCCGGTTACCGGCGCAGGCAACCGCTCGCTGAAATCTTTGAGCGACATGCTCAAGGGCAAAGGTGGACGTTTCCGTCAGAACTTGCTCGGCAAACGCGTGGACTACTCGGGCCGTTCCGTCATCGTGATCGGACCGGAACTGAAATTGAACCAGTGCGGTTTGCCGAAGAAGATGGCGCTCGTTTTGTTTGAGCCGTTCATCATCCGCCGCTTGAAAGAGCTTGGCTATGTTCACACCGTTCGCAGCGCGAAGAAAATGATCGAGCGCCAGACGAAGGAAGTGTGGGACGTGCTCGAAGAAGTGACGAAGGGACATCCGGTTCTCCTGAACCGCGCTCCGACGTTGCATCGTTTGTCCGTTCAGGCGTTCGAACCCCAGCTCATCGAAGGCGAAGCGATTCGCATTCATCCGCTGGTCTGCACAGCTTACAACGCTGACTTCGACGGTGACCAGATGGCCGTTCACGTGCCGCTGTCCGTGGAAGCGCAGATGGAAGCGCGCATGTTGATGATGGCGACGAATAACATCTTCTCGCCCTCCTCTGGCAAGCCGATCATCACGCCGACGCAGGACATTACGCTCGGTTGCTATTACGTCACCGCTGAGCCTCGCAAGCCGATGCCGGTCGACGTCAATACGCTGCCGTTGTTCGGCTCGAAGGAAGAAGTCATTTACGCTTACAGCGACAACGGCGTGAAAACGCACGATCGCATCCGTCTCGCGAATCCCGACTTCAATAAGAAGACTGTGTTTGGCAACGCTGACAAGAAAGTTATTGAAACGACCGTCGGTCGCGTGTTGTTTAGCGAGATTTGGCCGACAGAACTCGGCTTCCACAACAAGCCGGTGAAGAAATCAGACCTCGGTGACCTCATCTGGAAGTGCTATAAGTTTGCGGGTCACGACAAGACTGTGATCATGCTCGATAACCTCAAGGAAATCGGTTTCCGCGAGGCGACCAAGTCCGGCGTATCCATCGGTATTGACGACATGATCGTCCCGAAAGAACGCGACGAGGAAATCAAAGGCGCTCACAACCTGATCAAGGAAGTTGAGAAACAGTATCGCAAGGGTGTCATCACCTCCGGCGAACGTTACAACAAGATCGTTGATATCTGGACGCATTGCACCGACAAGATCTCGGGCGTGATGTTCGACACCTTGAAGGCCAACCAGGGCAAGAAGGAATACAACCCCGTCTATTTGATGGTGGATTCCGGTGCCCGCGGTAACAAGCAACAGGTGCGTCAGCTCGCCGGTCTCCGCGGTTTGATGGCCAAGCCCAGCGGCGAAATCATCGAGAAGCCGATTTTGGCGAACTTCCGCGAAGGTCTGTCTGTCTTGGAATACTTCATCTCGACGCACGGTGCCCGTAAGGGGCTCGCGGATACGGCGCTCAAGACCGCCGACTCCGGCTACATGACGCGCAAGCTCGTGGACGTTTCACAGGACGTGATCATCCAGGAAGCGGATTGCGGCACGACCAACGGCATCTGGGTCTCCGCCGTGTTCGAAGGCGAAGACGAAGTGGTCAAGATCTCCGATCGTCTCGTGGGCCGTTTCGCCTGCGACGATGTCGTGAATCCGACCAGCCCGAAGGAATTCCTCATCCGTGCGAACGAAGAGATTGACGAAGTCAAAGCCAAGGGCATTGACGCCGCCGGCCTCGACCGTTTGCGCATCCGTTCGGTGCTCACTTGCGAAAGCAAGCACGGTATCTGTCAGCGTTGCTACGGCCGTAATCTGGCGACCGGCGCGATGGTCAAGCTCGGTGAAGCGGTCGGCATCATCGCCGCCCAATCCATCGGCGAACCCGGCACGCAGCTCACGATGCG
>Ga0068856_100000644_pt1 | contig 37832 bp, 34 predicted proteins | sample KBSCornC62_FD_66595 | JGI IMG/M metagenome (GOLD analysis project Ga0068856, IMG submission 66595) | Corn rhizosphere microbial communities from Kellogg Biological Station, Michigan, USA - KBS Corn C6-2 | ecosystem: Host-associated > Plants > Roots > Rhizosphere > Soil ...
CATTTTGTTCGTTGCCGTGAGGCAGTAGGGCGTCCCGCTGGGCACGGTGCCTTCGTCGATTTTCGTCAACGCCGGGTCTTCGCCGTTGGTTGTAACGGTGAGGTTGCCGATCGAACCTGTGCACTCGTGCATTCCGTTGAATTCAGCGCCGGTGCCTGAGAATGTGGCTGTGTGGATGTCGGCTTCGATTTCGGTGCCCGAGTTCCTCCTCAGGTAGCCTGTCATCGTGGCGGTGGTGCATTTCGTCAGCGTGTTTTTGCCTTCGCCGTCTTTGAGCAGAGTTTCGCCGACGTTTGTCGCTTTGATGCAGATTGTTTCTTTGACGCCTGTGCATTCTGCGCCCGCAGCTTTCGGGTCGAGACGCGTGCCTGTCGGGTGTGTGATCTGCGGCGATGCCGAGGCGACCGCAGGCAGGGCGAAGGCCGCGAGCGCGACCAGGGCCATACAGGCCGTGATGAGCTTCTTGCTCATGAGATACTTCCTTTCCTTGATGCCCAGCTTGGCTGGGCGTTGATCGAGCTCTCGGGGTGCTTGCCTGCAAGACGCGCGCCTCGGGGGCTCTTTTGTTTCCGTCCGATTGGACGGGATGGTTCGACCGGAGCTTGTATCAGGGATCCTGGTTCGGTCAAGGGGTTGTGAGCAGTGGCTTGCACTTGAAGCTCGGCGGTCCCTGCTGCAGAGGAAAGGGTCCCAGCCGGGTTTTCCCTGCAAGGGTCCAAAAGGTCCCGGAACCTGGGAGTGACAGAAGTCGCTCAGCAGGGGTTGGCACTCAGTGCCAATCGGAGTTACCCTGGATATCGTCGCGTACCCAGTCAGGGACGGCGACTCATTCGGGGAGAGGTGGCGCCGATCGAAACGGAGTTGACAAAGCTGTCCGGCGGAGAGACTTCCATCGCCGACGTCCTCAAGCTGCTCGGAAACGGGGCCAACGGGCCGATCCTGATGGCCCTGGGTCCGCGCTCGCTGCGCACGAAGAAGCTGACCGAAAAAGTCCCGACCTATGCGCCGCGCACGGTCTACCGGCACGCGCGGAAGCTGGCCGAACTCGGCTTGGTCGACCGCGAGGAAATCGCGGGCGTTCCTTCAACTGTCATCCACAGTCTCAGCCCGGCCGGCCGCGACCTCTACCGCCTGATCGAGGCCTATGCCGATGCCTCCCTCCCCTGGGTCTCCGGCCCGGGCAGCGGCGACGGGATCTGGACAGTCCTCGGCCTTCTCGGTGAGATGTGGACACACGACTGGATAGAGGAGCTGAGCCAGGGCGGCCGCTCGGCCACCGACCTCGCCGAGGCCACCTCGAATATGACCTTCCACCAGGTCAGCCGCCGGACCCATCAGCTGCTGTCGTGGAGCCTGCTCTACGAGAGCACCGCCAAGGGCCACCGCAAGCGCTACCAGCTGAGCGATCAGACCCGCCACGCGATGGCATTGATGGCCGGGCTCGGTCGCTGGCGGCAGCAGCACGTCGAAGGCCAGGAGGAGGGCGGGTTGACGGTCGGGGAGATGACGACGGCGTTGCGCGCCTCCCTGCCGCTGCTGCAGCTTCCCGAACACCAGGAGCGCAGCATCAAACTCGGCATCGTCGGGAAAACCGGGCTCAACGGCGAGCGCGGGTCGGCCACCCTGAGTGTCCACGTCAGCTCCGGTGGAGCCGTCCGCTGCGTCAAAGAAAGGCCCTCCGAAGATGCCTGGGCGATCGGCACCGTCGACACCTGGTTCGCCGTGCTCCTCGACGAGGACCGCGGACGGCTGCGGGTCGGCGGCGACATCGACTTCGTCGACGACTGCCTGAAGCTGTCGCACAAGATGCTCTGGGCGGCGCCGGCCGGTGTGGGTGCTCGCTAGGCTCGTTTCGAGCCGATGAGCGAGACCGCCGAGCGCATCCACGTCACCCGCTCCCGCGCCAAGCCGGGCGGCAGCGCCGCTGCTGCCGACGGGACCGTCCCCTTCCGCCGCGCTCGCAAGCCGCCGTGGCTGAAGGTGCCGGCGCCCGGCGGCCCTAACTACCGGCGGCTGAAGGAGCAGATCGGCTCCGACAACCTCCACACCGTCTGCGAGGAGGCCAACTGTCCGAACGTCGGCGAGTGCTGGGAGCGCGGCACTGCGACGTTCATGATCCTGGGGGACGTGTGCACGAGGCGGTGCGGCTTCTGCAACGTGCAGACCGGCAAGCCGAGCTGGAACGACCCGCTGGAGCCGCTTCGGGTCGCCGGCCAGGTCAAGGCCATGGGGCTGCGCCACGCCGTCGTCACCTCGGTCGACCGCGACGACCTGCCCGACTACGGGGCAAGCGCCTTCGTCGGCGTCATCCGCTCGATCCGGATGCTGGCGCCCGAGTGCAAGGTCGAGATCCTCACCCCCGACTTCCGCGGCCAGGAGATGCCGCTGGCGAAGGTGGTCCACGAGCGGCCCGACGTCTTCAACCACAACGTCGAGACGGTGCCGCGCCTCTACCCGGTCGCCCGGCGGGGCTCCCGGTTCCTGCGCTCGGCCCGGGTCCTCAAGATGGCGAAGGAGATGGGAGGCGACGAGGTCGTCACCAAGTCCGGCCTGATGGTCGGCCTCGGCGAGAGCTTCGAGGAGATGGTCGAGACCTTCGGCCTCCTGCGCGAGCACCAGGTCCAGGTCCTCACCGTCGGCCAGTACCTGCGCCCGACCGAGAACCACCTGCCGGTCGTCCGCTACTGGCACCCCGACGAGTTCGCCGCCCTCGAGAGGGCCGCCTACGATCTCGGCTTCGAGTCTGTCGCCGCCGGGCCGCTGGTCCGCTCCAGCTACCACGCGGACCAGAACCTGCCGGAGGGCAAGCGGGCCGAGCAGCTGATCGCTTAGCGCAAGCCGCTTACAATCTCAGATGAGGGGCCATAGCTCAGTTGGCAGAGCGCCTCCCTTGCACGGAGGAGGCCGCCGGTTCGAATCCGGCTGGCTCCACTAGCCCAGGGTCGCAACTGAAGTCGGCTCAAGGTAGTCCCTCGCATCCCGGATCCCCAGCCGCTGACCGTTTCGAGCCGGCTGAAGTCGAAGAGTCAGAGTGGCTCGCCCAGCCCCCAACTCTCGCGAGGGGCAATAGAAGCAGCGTTCACTCGTGCAGTCATAGACGGCGATCCAATCCACCGTCTCCGCGGTGTAGCGCTTGGTGGCGCGGATCCTCCCGTTCGTCAGGGACTGAGACCTACAACGCACGAGGATGATCTGCCCGTCAGAACGGGCGTGTTTGACCTGCACCCGATGTAGCCGCCCTTCGTAATCTGCGATCAGGTCGTAGTCGCAGTCCTCACCGAAAGGGATCGAGATCCGGCAGCCGCGACCGATCAGGTCGGCGGCAACCTTGAGCTCTGCCAGATCGCCTTTTCGCTTCAGAGGCGCCACGCCCTAACCCTACGACAAAAACATTCACGCATGGCACACGGGAACATGCCAACTTTGTGAAGGATTCAGCGAGTCAGTCGAGGTCGAAGTCCTTCGGGGGCTTCTGCTCGAACCAGAGCTCGTCGTCCTCGGGGGCGTCCTCGAGGAAGTCCGGGGTGTCCTCGAGGACGTCCTCGTGGCCGGTGTCCGGGTCGTAGTCCGGGCGGCCGCGATCGTCCTCGTCGTCTTCGGGCTCGTCGTCCTGGTCCGCGGGGATCAGGGTGGAAGGCTCGGCGACTGGAGCGGGGATCTCATGCTCGTCGGCGAGGGGAGAAAGCTCGGGCTCGTCGCCGACCGGGGCCTCAAGCGCCTGGTCGAGCTCGTCGGAGAGCCGCTGGTCGCTCCAGAACTCCTCGTCCTCTTCGTCCTCCTCATCGGCGGGCGGCGCGGCGGGCGGCTCGGCCCGCGAGGCCTGGATCTCTCCCGCGGCGGGCTCGGCGGCCGGGGCATCCTCGGTTCCCATCTCGGCCTCGATGTCGAAGAGTTCGGTCGGCTGCTCGGCGATGGCCTGGCGCTCCCTGGTCTCCTCACCGGGATCTGCTTCGACAGCCGGAGCCGGCTCCTCGGCAGGCTCGATCTCCTCGGGGGCTTTGTCGACGACGATCTCGTGCTCCATTGCGATCTCCTCATCGATGGCCGGCAGCTCCTCCTCCGCCGGCGGTGCGGCCTGCGCCGTGTCCTCGGCCGGCGCGAGCGGGGCGTCGGCCTCCGGCTCGATCGCCTCCGTCGCCTCGACCCGCGCCTCCGAGCGCTCCGCGGCGCGCTCGGGTGGGGGCGGCTCCTGCAGGTCGGCGATGTTGATCCGGCGACCGCCGCTCGCCTCCTCGGCCTCGGCGGCCCCGGGCGTCGTCATGAACTCGGTCGGCGCCTCGGCGAAGGGGTCGGGCTCCTCCGGCCGCCCCGGCGGACCGAAGGCCTCGTCCTCGAGCTTTTTCAGCTCGGCCTCGTCCGCGCCATGGGCGCGCTTCAGTTCCAGGTGCTCTCGAATTGCGTCGTCGAGGATGCTCATGCCGGCTACTCCCGCAGGAGGCTCTCAAAGACTATGGGGTTATCCTGTCGCTTGCGAGGCAGTGGGAGCAACTTCCCATCCCGCAGAGCCCGGGGCTATAGCTCAGCTGGCAGAGCGCCTGGATCGCACCCAGGAGGTCGGCGGTTCGAATCCGCCTAGCTCCATCGCTGAAATGCCCTGCACGTCGCAAACTTCACCTTTTGCAGGGCTTTTGAACCGCCCCTGAAATCCGCTCCTATTTCAGGCACTGGTGCCTGAAATCGCCTCTCCTTCAGACAGTGGGCTCCTTCGCGCCTACTTCGCCGCTGGCTTCGCTGCTATCAAAGGCGGCGACGAGTGAGGCGGCTGCCTCGAGGTCGCCCTCGACGGTGATCGCGCCGTCGGCCGCTGCCTCGCTGATCGTGCGGCGGCCGGCCCCGAGAGCCGCGACGGTCGCGGGGTCCATCGAGATCACAGTGTCTGGTGCCGCCGTTCCCGGGGGGAGCAGTTCGGCGCCTCCGTCGCGTACGCGCAGGAGGGCGGAGGTTTCGCCGATGCGGAACTCGAAGGTCGCCTCGATGCCCGCGAGCGCCTGCGGGTCGGCGGGCTGGGTGAAGGGCAAGACGCACCAGGTCGCGTTGAACCGGCGGTTCCCCGGCGTCTCTGGAACAGCGTGGCGCAGGCCCCAGGTGATGAGCGGGACCAGGGCCGCGGCCAGCTCATGGCCGGCGGGCGCAAGCTCATACACCGTCGCGGCGGCCGGCGGGGGAAGCAGGCGTCGTTCGATCACCCCACTGTTCTCGAGTTTCGCCAGCCGCTTGGCCAGCAGGCTGGTGCCGATACCGCGCAGGCCGTCGGCGAGATCGGTGTAGCGCTTCGGTCCCGACATCAGCTCGCGGACGATCAGCAGGGTCCAGCGCTCGCCGACGAGGTCAAGCGCGCCGGCAAGACCGCAGTACTGGCCGTACGAGCGCTCCGTCACCTAGTCCCTCCCTTCATTAAGTTATGTCGCTACTTTCTTTTCTTATGTTAGCGTTGCGAGGATTCGGATCGTCGCGGTTCGAGAGGACATCTTGGAAGAGACCAGCGAGCTGATCGTCATCGGTGCAGGCATCACCGGCCTCAACGCGCTGGCCGTCGCCGGCCGCTACCTCTCCCCCCGTGACCGGGTCGTCCTCGTCGACAGCCGCCCCCGCGCCGGAGGGATGTGGGTGGACACCTACGACTTCGTCCGGCTGCACCAGCCCCATCCGATCTTCACCGCCGGCGACATCGCCTGGCAGCTGGGGAAGCCGGCCGGGCACCTGGCGACCCGCGAGGAGGTGCTCGACCACCTGCGCTATTGCGTCGACGTGGTGGGCACGAGGGTGGACCTCGACGAGCGTTTCGGCTGGGAGTACATGCAGCACTCCGAGGCCGGCGGCACCGTGACGGTGAACGTGAGGGGTCCTGACGGGCAGGTCGAGACCCTGACGACCAAGCGGTTGATCAAGGCGTACGGCAACGACGTCCTCCCCAGCTCACCGCTGTCGCTCTCGAGCGCCGCCGTTCGCTCGACCACCCCGGAGGCACTGTCGGACCTGATCGCCAAGCGCTCCGATGACAGCAGCCCGGTCTGGATCATCGGCAGCGGCAAGACCGCCACGGACGTCGCCCTGATGCTGCGCCGGGAATGCCCTGGGCGCGAGCTGAACATGGTGGCCGGCTCGGGCACGATGTTCAGCCGTCGCGAGACGTTCTTCCCGACCGGCCCGGGGCGCTGGTACGGCGGCACCCGGATCAACGCGATGCTGCGCCAGGTCGCTCTCCGTTTCGATGGCACCAACGAGCAAGACGTCGCCGCCTGGTTCGCCGACACCTACGGCATCAGCCCATCGGCCGAGCCGGCCAACTTCTTCAGCGCCTACCTGTCCGACGCCGAGTGCGCCGGGGTGCGAGCCGGGGTGCGACGCATCGAATCCGGACACCTCGATGACGTGCTCGACACGGCCGATGGCCCCATGATCGTCCTACGCGACGGCCGAGCGCTGGAGATCCCCGCCGATAGCTGGATCGTGAACTGCACCGGCTACCTCGCCCAGCCTCGACGTCCATACGAGCCCTTCGTCTCGGAGACCGACAACGTGCTGTCGATCCAGCTGCGGTCAAGCATCACGGGGCCGTTCACGTCGTTCGCCGGTTACCACCTGACGCACCTGATGTTCCGCGGCAAGCTCCGCGCCGCGGGACTGTACGAGCTCGACGTCGAGGACCTCGCCACGAAATCAAGGTCGGCGATCATCTGGGCCTCGATCACGCTGTCGATGTACAACCTCGGCCGCATCGCCCGCGCGCTGCCGCCCAAGGTCATGATCGACTGCGGCCTGGACTTCGACCGCTGGTACCCGGGGCCCCGGCGCATGACCGGAGCCGCCGCGTTCCTCGCAACCCAACCCTGGGACGCTTCTCGCTACCGCAAGACGCTCGACACGCTTGGCGAGCGATTCGGCGTGCAGGTCGGCCCCGCGACCACTAGGCCTGATCAAGAACCCGACGGTGGCCGGCACGATCGTCTCGCGCCTAGTCCAGGTAGGGAGTAACGGTTGGAATTTAAATACTCATATGTAGATAAATAATCAGGATAAGATGCCGCGCATGACTGATTCAGGCGCGGCGAACATGACGGCGGGGTCCCAGTACCTCGAAACCGAGGTGGAGAGACAGGGCAACCTGGGCCAGGTGACCGAGCCGGCGCCTGTGGAAATCCCCGTGGAAGGGGTCCCGCGCGGGGGCGGCGTCGAACTCGAAGCCGAACTCGGAGCGCTGGCGAAGCTGCCGGGCACCTGGGTGGGGAACGGGTTCAACCTGATCGCCCGGCCTGACAAACAGGGCGGCCTCCCCTTCTTCCTCGAGCTCGACGCGACCAAGGAGACGCTGGAATTCACCCCGATCTCGGGGCCGATCCCCAACCGCGGCTCCGAGCAGGACGACATCTCGTTCCTCGGCCTCACCTATCTGCAGCGGGTCAGCGACGCCTTCACCAACGGCGGCCTCCACATCGAGCCGGGGATCTGGCTCAGCGTTCCCGCGACGAGCGCGCCGCAGGCCGAAGCCAGCGTCGTCCGGATGGCGACGGTCCCACACGGGACCTCGCTGCTGGCGCAGGGGCGGGGCTTCACTGTCCAGGGAGGACCGCAGATCGAGCCGGTCAGCTCCACCCCCACCAAGGTGAACGGCGAACCGATCGCCGAGCTCGGCTACCTCGACCCGTTTGACAACGCCACGCTGCCGCAGGGGATTCCGCAGGGCGCGGTCGCGAACCCCAACCTCGTCCTCACCGAGGCGATCAAAGACCAGAACATCACCGAAACGGTCGTCCTGATCATCTCGACCCAGCCCAGCGGCGGGATCGAGAACATCCCCTTCCTGGTCGAGAACGCCAACGCGATCTCGATGAACGCGGTCTTCTGGATCGAGACCGTGCAGCTCGAAGGCGGCACCCTGCTGCAGCTGCAGTACACGCAGACGGTGGTCCTCCAGTTCGACGAGATCAACTGGCCACACATATCGGTCGGGACGCTGCTCAAGTTCTAGGCCCCGAATAGGGATAGATCAGCGCAGGCTGTTGTCTGCGGCTGACAACTTTCGCAAACTTCTGGAGTAATCGGTGGTTCTTTAGTAGGATCGCGCGCGTTCGCTAGCGGGAGCGCGACCTGGAGGAGGCAACCGTGGAACGCAAAGGCGAGGAGGTCGCCGGAAGGAGAGCATCCGGCCGAAACCTCGAAGAAAACCTCGGGGGGATCAACGACGCGCCGATCCTCGAGTTGCACGTCTGCCGGGGACTCAACTCATGCAAGGGGCACGACATCGCCGGCGAGGCGCCGATGGCGGGGATGGGCGAGTGCGCGACCGTCCAGCACTCCTGCCACGGCGGCGGCGCCTGCCACGGCCAGGGAGGCTGCGGCTACGAAGGCAGTGAGTACGAGCAGTCGATCCCGGGCGAACAGTCGTGCTCCCAGAACGGCAGCTGCGCCTCACCGATCAACGAAAGCCGGGTCTTCTCGGCCGGCCCATACAAGGGGAAGAGCGTGTGGAAGCGTGCCCGCGCCGTCTTCGAGGCGCGAATGTACGACGCCGGACTCCCCTTCGGGCCGGCGCCGGGAGAGGGATATCCGGACGACCTCGTCCCCCGCTACGAGAAGAAATAACCGTGACGACCGCCTCTCCACGCCTCGGCCATCCCTACCTGGGGCTGGGCGTCGGCCTCCGCGCCGGCCACTTCGCCTACCTCGAAGCCAACCAGCCGGAAGTCGACTGGTTCGAGGTGATCCCCGAGAACGTGATGGACTCCCAGGGCCGCCCGCGCCACCTGCTCGAGCGGATCGCCGCCCGCTACCCGGTGGTGCTGCACTGCCTCTCGCTCTCGATCGGCAGCACCGACCCGCTCGACTTCGACTACCTGGCGCGAATCAAGGAGCTGGCGGCGGAGGTGGAGGCCGTCTGGGTCTCCGACCACGTCTGCTGGACCGCGGTCGGGGGCGTGAACACGCATGAGCTGGTGCCGATCCCCTTCACCGAGGAATCGCTCGCCCACGTCGTCGAGCGGATCCGCGCGGTGCAGGAGTTCCTCGAACGGCCGCTGGTGCTAGAGAACCAGAGCTCCTACGTCACCTTCACCGAGTCGACGATGACGGAGCCCGAATTCCTGGCGAGGATGGCCGAGGAAGCGGACTGCGGACTGCTGCTGGACGTGAGCAACGTCTACGTCGTCTCGGTCAACCACGAATTCGACCCCGTCGAGTACCTTCGCGCCCTCCCCCGCGAGCGGGTGGTGCAGATGCACCTCGCCGGCCATCAGGACCGCGGCAGCCACATCGTCGACACCCACGACGGCCCGGTCCCCGACCCGGTCTGGGACCTCTACGCGGCCGCCGTCGAGATGACCGGCCCGGTCTCGACGCTGATCGAGTGGGACGACAAGCTGCCGCCGTTCCCGGAGGTGCACGCCGAGGTGCTGAAAGCGCGGCGCTTCGTGGAGGGGATCGATGCCTGAGCCCACTCACCTTCGCCGTCTCCAGGAGCAGATGCGGGCGGCGATCGCCGGCGCCGGCCCGCTCGGCCTGGACGCCGAGGTGACGATCCGCTCGTCGGCCAAGCTGAGCGCTTCGCAGCGGCTCGACCTCTACCGGCGCAGCCACCGGCTGCGATTGCTGGAGGCGATGCGGGCCTCCTACCCTGCTCTCGCCCACATGCTCGGGCGCGAGCTGTTCGACGACCTCGCCTGGGAGTACCTGCAGGAACGCCCCTCGCGCAGCTACACCCTGCAGCGGCTGGGTGAGGAGCTCCCCGACCACCTCGAGGCCAACCGGCCCGACGCCGACGGGCCGCGCGAAGCCTGGCCCGACCTGATGATCGACCTTGCGCGCCTGGAGCGGACCTTCGCCGAGGTCTACGACGGCCCCGGGCTCGAGGGCGAGGCGGCGCCGACCTCAGCCGCCCTGCCGGCCGCGCCGGACGCGGGATGGCTGGCGGCCACCGTCGAGCCGGCGGCCTGCCTGCGCCTGGTCCGCTCTTCGTTCGCCGCCGGTCCCTACCTCGCCGCCGTCCGGCGCGGCGAGAGACCGGCGATCCCCGCTCCCGCCGAGAGCTTCCTCGTCCTCAGCCGTCGCGACTACGCGGTCCGGCTGACGGCGCTCGACGCCGCGCGATACCGGCTCCTCGACCGCCTCCGCCGCGGGGACCGGATCGAGCAGGCGGCCGCCGTGGCGCCGATGGCCCCGCTCGCCGCATGGCGGGAGGTGCGCCGCTGGAGCGATGAGGGCTGCTTCCGCCTGCTGCATCGCCGGCGTCCCGCCGGCCGCTCTTCGTCAGGCCTGAAAACCCCGCAGAAGGAGTACGCATGACCGACACCCGCTCGACCGAGTCGCCCGATTCGCTCAAGCAGCCCCTGGTCGCGGACGAACCGATCACGACGCCCGAACAACTCCACATCCACCTCTACCAGGCCGCCCAGGTCGAGATGTCGACGATCCCGCTCTACCTCTACGCCGCCTACTCGATCAAGACCGGTGGGGAGTTCCAGTGGGAACCGGGGGTCTCCGCCTTCCGCACGATCCGCAGCGTGGTGATCGAGGAGATGCTCCACCTCTGCCTGGTCCGCAACCTTTTGCTCGGCACCGGCGCGCCCGAAATCTCCTTTTACGACAAGGACTTCATCCCCACCTACCCGAGCCCGATGCTGCACCGGGAACCGGAACTGACGCTCCACCTCGAGGTCTGTACGACCGACCTGATGCAGCGGGTTTTCATCCCGCTCGAGATGCCCGAGAAGAGCGACGCTCCGCCGCAATCGGACCGGTACAACACGATCGGCCAGTTCTACGCCGCGATCAGGGAAGGTCTGCAGCACCTCGACAGCTCCGAACCAGAGCTGTGGAAGGACCCCCGGGGCGAGTTTCAGTACACCGGCGCCTACTGGAACCAGGATGGAGGCGGAAGCCTCGTCGAAGTCCTCGACCTGACGAGCGCGATCGAGGCCGTCGACGAGATCGTCGAGCAGGGCGAGGGCGCGGCACCCGGGGACCCGATGGTCCCCAAGACGCCGCTGGAACCGAGGACCGGCGAAGAAGAGTTCTCCCACTACGCCAAGTTCCAGCGGATCGCGGAAGGGATCGATCCCATCAACGAAACCTGGCCGCTGCCCGCGGACCCGAAAGCGGCCGACTTCGACGAACCGGTGCGGGAACTCGCGGAATTCTTCAACGCCGCCTACTGCTATGTCCTCTGCATGATCGACACCCTCTACACGCTCTCGACGGAGAGCATCGTCCCCGGGAAGCGAAGCCCCCGCTACGGCCTCGAGCGCACCTTCATCGCAGCGATGGGCGGGTTGCTGTTCCCGATCGCGGACCTGCTCGTGCGCCGGCCGGCCGCGCCGGGATCGGACCTGCACGCGGCGCCCACTTTCGAGTTCTACGACTTCGGCTCGGCTGACAAGAAGAAGCAGCTGATCCAGAAGTGCGACGCCCTGCTCGGCCCGTTCCCCTCCCTCGGCGGCGACGACGGGGTCAGGCAGTTGCTCGAGAAGCTGCCGGAGGCCTAGAGATGGGAACGCCTGAGCACTTCGATGCGGTAGTGGTCGGTTCGGGATTCGGGGGCTCGGTCACCGCCGCCCGCCTGGCCGAGGCGGGGTGGAGCGTCTGCGTGCTCGAGCGCGGCAAGGCCTACCCGCCGAACTCGTTCCCGCGCAGCCCCCTCGATATGAAGCACAACTTCTGGGACCCGAGCGAGGGCATGCACGGGATGTTCGACCTCTGGTCCTTCGAAGGCCTCGACGCGCTCTGCGCCAGCGGCCTCGGCGGCGGCTCGCTGATCTACGCCAACGTCTTCCTGCGCAAGGACGAGCGCTGGTTCGTCAAAGAAGACCTCGCCTCCGGAGGCTACGAACACTGGCCGGTCACCCGTTCGGACCTGGACCCGCACTACGACCGGGTCGAAGAGCGCGTCGGCGTTCAGCACTTCCCGCTCGAACACGAGCCCTACGCGAGCACGCCGAAGGTGGGCGCCTACCGCGACGCCGCCGAGCGCCTCGGCCTCGACTGGACACTGGCCCCGCTGGCCGTCACCTTCGCCAACGAGGGTGCCCCGCCGGTGCCGGGCGAGCCGATCGCCGAGCCGCTGCCCAACCTCCACGGCCGCACCCGCGAGACCTGCCGCCTCTGCGGCGAGTGCGACGTCGGCTGCAACTACGGCGCCAAGAACACCCTCGACTACACCTACCTCTCGCAGGCCTGGCGCGCCGGCGCCGACCTGCGGACGCTCTGCGAGGTGCGCAGCTTCGAGCCGCGCGAGGGGGGCGGCTACAGCGTCCACTACGTCCGCCACGACCCCGCCGAGGAGGGCAGCCCGACCGACACCAGGGCGCTGGCGACGGAGACGCTCACCTGTGATCACCTCGTCCTCTCGGCGGGCACGCTCGGGACGACCTGGCTGCTGCTGCGCAACCGCGCGGCGCTGCCGGGCCTCTCCAGCCAGCTCGGCCGCGGCTTCTCCGGCAACGGCGACCTGCTCACCTTCGCCCTGCGCTGCCACGAGCGCGTCAACGGCGAGCGCAGGCCGCTCGTCATCGACCCCGCCCGCGGCCCGGTCATCACCAGCGCGATCCGCTACCCGGACGAGCTCGACGCCGGCGAAGGCGGCGACGGCCGCGGCTTCTATCTCGAGGACGCCGGCTATCCGCAGTTCGCGAGCTGGATGCTGGAGACGATCCAGGGCCCCGAGGCGGTCGTGCGGGCGATGCCGCGGGTGATCGAGTACCTCTGGGACCTGCTGCGCGGCCGCCGCAAAACCGAGGACGGCGGGCTGGTCTCCGACCTGCTCGGCGACTGCGAGCTCTCCTCGGGCCTGCTGCCGCTGCTGGGGATGGGCCGCGACATCCCCGACGGCGAGATGCTGATCAAGGACAACCAGCTCGAAGTCAACTGGAGCAAGCACGGCGCCTCCGCCGATTACTACGACCGCGTCCGCGCCAAGTCCGAGCAGATGGCCGACGAGCTCGGCGCCGACTTCCTCGACAACCCGATCTGGCTCGCCAACCGGGTGATCACCGTGCACTCCCTCGGCGGCTGCCGGATCGGGCGGAGCGAGAACGAGGGCGTCGTCGACCCCCGGGGACGCGTCTTCAACCATCCCGGCCTGCACGTCGCCGACGGCTCGGTGATGCCGGGGCCGGTCGGCGCCAACCCGTCGCTGACGATTGCCGCCCTCGCCGACCGCTTCGCCGACACGATCCTCGAGGAACCCTCTCGCAAGCCGGGCGGGGCGCCGAAGCCCCCGGATGCGGCGGCTGCGGAGCCGGCGACGCCCGCCGCCGCACCTGCCGATGCCGTCTCGCTCTCCTTCACCGAGGAGATGAAGGGCTACCTCAGCTTCGGAGAGCCGGACTTCGACAAGGGGTACCGGGCGGGGAAGAGCGGAGGCGGGGCGTTCATGTTCCACCTCACCATCACCACCGACGACGTCGACCGCTTCATCTCCGACCCCCGCCACACCGCCGCGGCCGTGGGCTGGGTCGAGTCCGATCAGTTCGGCGGCAAGCTGCCGGTCAGCGAGGGCGTCTTCAACCTCTTCGTCGCCGAGCCCTCGCCTGGGGAAAAGAGGATGCTCTACCGACTCGAGTTCGCCGACGGCGAGGGACATCCGCTGACGATGGCCGGCCACAAGGAGGTCCTGCACGGTCATGGGCTCGATCTCTGGTCGGAGACCACGACCCTCTTCACCCGGGTGCTCGCCGGCCACGTCGACGAAGCCGGAGAGGACTCGGCCGAGATCCTCGCGGGCGGCATCCTCCACATCCACCCGCTCGACTTCGCCAGGCAGATGACCACCTTCCGCACCGATCCGGCGCACCGGGTCGACGCCATGGCCCGCTTCGGCGAGCTGTTCGCCGGCGAGCTCTGGAGCGTCTACGGCCCGGGTGGCAAGGCGTGAGCGAGGTCGTCGAACGCAAGCTCGGGTTCCTCACCGGGGACGACGTCAACTGCAACCTGATCAACGTCCGCGGCCGCCTCGACCCGGCGAAGGGGCCGGTGCTGCTCGTCCACGGGGCCGGCGTCCGCGGCAACATCTTCCGCGCGCCCAGCGGCCGCAACCTGGTCGAAATGCTGGTCGAGGGGGGCTGGGACGTCTGGCTGGAGAACTGGCGCGCCTCGATCGAAGTCCCGCACAACCACTGGACCCTCGACCAGGCGGCCGTCTACGACCACCCGCGCGCGGTCGAAGTCGTCTGCGAGCAGACCGGCGCCGAGGAGATCAAGGCGGTCATCCACTGCCAGGGCTCGACCAGCTTCATGATGAGCGCCCTCGCCGGCCTCGTCCCCCAGGTCAGCACGATCGTCTCCAACGCCGTCTCGATCCACACCCTCGTGCCGCCGCTGGCCGACGCCAAGCTGCGCTACATGATCCCGGAGACGGCGAAACTGCTCGGCTACCTCGATCCGCAGTGGGGCCGCACCGGCGCCCCCTGGGTGGTCCCGAAGCTGGTCGACGCCTGGATCAGGCTCGTCCACCACGAGTGCCACAACGGCGTCTGCAAGTGGGCCAGCTACACCTACGGCGCCGGCCATCCCACCCTCTGGCTCCACCGCAACCTGAACGAAGCCACGCATGAATGGCTGAGCGACGAGTTCGGCGCCGTCCCGCTGACGTTCTTCACCCAGATGCTGCGCTGCGTCCGCGCCGGGCACCTCGTCTCGGTCGAAGGGAATCCCCGCCTGCCGGCCGACTTCACCGCCCAGCCGCCGGCGACCGGCGCCCGCGTCGTCTTCCTCGCCGGCGCCCGGAACAACTGCTTTCGGGCCGAGAGCCAGCGGATCTCGCACGAGTGGTACGACCAGCACGCGCCGGGGCGCTCGGCGCTGCACGTCTTCGACGACTACGGCCACCTCGACGTCTTCATGGGCAAGGACGCAGCCGCCGACGTCTTCCCGACGATCCTCGCCGAGCTGGGGGCGCCGGCGTGAGGCCGCCCGCACGCCTCAAGCGCCAGGCCGGCCGGCGGGCGCTGGTGGACTCGATCCCCTTCACGCTTCCGGTCGCCTCGCACGAAACGCCGGCGCTGATCGCGGCCTTCGCCGCCGACGCGGACGCCGCCGCCGAGCTGCTGCCGGGGAACGAGGTCCACCCGCTGCTCCTCCCCGGGGGCCGCGCGGTGCTGCTGGTGACGGTGGTCGACTACCGCTCGACCAACATCGGCCGCTACATCGAGTACTCGATCGCGATCGCCTGCACGCACGGCGCCCGGCCGGCGCCGTCGCTGCTGCCGGCATTGCCGCCGGCGCAGCGGCTGTTCGGAACCGGCCAGTTCGTCGTCGACCTGCCGGTCTCGACCGAAATCTCGGTCAAGGGCGGCAAAGGCATCTGGGGGATGCCTAAGCACCAGGCGAACCTCGACTTCGTGATCGGGCCGCGCAGCGTCTCCAGCCAGTACGACCTCGACGGCCGGCTCTGCGTCCGCGTCGAGGTCGACCGCTCGCGCTTCGAGCGCCTGCCGGTATCGCTCGGGAGCAGCAACTACTGCGCGTTCCGCGGCATGCTGATGAAGTCGAACATCTACTTCCGCGGGCGGGCGGGGTTCAGCCTGCCGCTGACGCGCTCGGCCCGGCTGGAGATCGGCACCCACCCACGGGTCGAGAAGCTGCGTCGACTCGGTATCCGCTCTCGCCCGCTCTTCTGCGGCTTCTTCCCCGACACCCACGGCATCCTCGACGACCATGTCGAGTCCTGGTTCCTCTCCTCGGCGGGCGAGCCGGCGGCGATGGAGGGGATGGAGAGCGTCGTCGGCCTCGGCCAGGGCCAGGAGTGGCTGTCCCCGCCCGGCGATCCGGCCCTGCGCCGGCCGGGCGCCGAAGTCGCCGAGCCCTGAGCGCCTACCCGAGCTGCTCGGTCCGCGTCGTCTTCCCCGCTTCGTTGCGGTAGCGGATCTGGAGCCGTGGGCCGCTGAAGTCGAGCACGGCGAACCCGAAACGCGCCCAGCGATCGCCGTCCTCTTCCCAGTATTCGCGTTCCTCCCACTCGCCCGGCGGCGGCACCGGGTCCTCCGCGGCGTGCTTCATCAGCACCGGCACGCCGCCGTTGCCGATGCAGCGCGAGAAGGGGACGCCGCCGGCCGGCCCGTAGCCGACGCAGCGGTGCTCGTGGCCCCAGATCCAGGCATCGACCGCGGCGGCGCCGAGGGTCGGCCCGAGCTTCTGCGCGAGCGTCTTACCGACCCGCGCGGAGTCGCGGTCGTAGACGGAGAGCAGCTGGTGGTGGCTGAGCAGCATCAGCTTGCGGTCGGATTCGGCGGCCACCGAGGCGACGAACTCCGCCTGGGGGTCTTCGAGCACCCCGAAGTGGCCCTGGTCGAGGACGTCGGGGTTCCAGGAGGTGTCGAGCCCGACCAGGTCCCAGGACGGTGAGACGATGCGGAAGAAGCTGGTCGGCTTGTCGTCGGCGGAGCGCTGGGCGGCGAACCGCTCGTCGCCCAGCAGGGTTTCGAAATAGCCGAAGCCGCCGCCGTACATGTCGTGGTTGCCGTTCAGAGACCAGGAGGTGACCCCGGCACGCGCCTGCGCGGGGCTCACCGGCCACATGCCCGGCGCCAGCACGTTGCGTTCGACCTCGGCCCGGACCCCCGAGTAGTAGACGTCGCCGAGGTGGATGACGTGAGCTTCGCGCCCCGCCGCCAGGGCGGATGAAACCTCTTCGGCCATGCACCGGGACACTTCCCGGGCGCGCGGCAGGCCCGAGCCCCAGTCGCCGACGATGACGACCCGGGCCTCATCGCCGATCTCGTGGCGCGCCGGCTGAGGATTGAAGGGGTGGTTCCCCTCGGCCAGCCGCTCCAGCGTCGCCCTGGCGATATCGGTCACCCACTCGCTGTCGTCGGGACCGAAGCGCACGGGATGCAGAAAACCCCAGATGAAGTGGGCGATCCGCGCCGGCAGCCCGCGATGGGGTGGGGGGATGTCTTTCACGCCCTGCTCGCGCAGCTTGTGCTCGACCGAGCTCTGCAGCAAGCTGACGATGGGATCTCGAGCCATGAAGGGGGCGGCCTCGTCGCGGCCCCCAGAGGAAGCGGGCCCCGCGTCTTCGGTGGGGAGTGCTTCACGCAGCTTCTGCGCCGGGGCACCGCCACCGTCGAGCTGTGCCGCGGCGCGGTCGGCGGCCCCCTGAAGCTCGGGCTCGTCGAGCCGCTGCTTGACCGCCTCGACATAGCGCTGCAGCTCCGAGCGATCGATCGCCTGCCGGATCACGGGGCAATCATGCCGCCTGAAGCTAGAAAAATCCAGAGTGGCATATAAAAACCCGAATGATTACCGATGCCGGCTGTTCCAGCCCCATGTGCCTCCGCATCGCCGCAACGATTCCTCTCCACTCCCCACGGCCGGGTCAAGCCCTTTCTGCTTCGTTTTATATAATCAGATGTTTATGATATATAGCGATTTCTCGTCTACCATCCATCTACACCCCCTGTCCTGATCGAACCCGAGGTGGATGATGAGCACGGCGGCTATCCCGGTCCATGTTGCGCTGGTCGACAGGACGGAGACGATCGCCCCCGCCGAACTGGCCGAGGTGGCGGGAGCGCTGAACGAGCAGGTGCAGGCGGACCTCGCGCCGGCGTGGAAGATCGCGGCTACCGTCGGGGCTTACCCGCGGGCGCCCCACGGGACCTGGCGGATCGAGCTGCACGAAACGATCGAAGTGGAAGGGGCGGCGGGCTTTCATGCCGACAAGCGCGGTCAGCCCTTCGCCATGGTCGCACTGAGCGACGGGGACTGGACGGTCACGGCCAGTCACGAGTTGCTGGAGATGCTGATCGACCCGTTCGGCTCGCGTCTGCACACCGCCGCCGCGCTGAGCGGCTGGAAAGGAGACAGCCCGCGGGTGAAATACCTGATGGAGGCCGGGGATCCCTGCGAGGAAATCCACTACGAGGTGGGCGGTGTGCCGATGAGCGATTTCGTACTGCCCTCCTTCTATCGCTCGGCCCCGCGCGGCTCGCTGGCGGGCTATTCGCACACCGGGTCGGTGACCGAGCCCCTGCAGATCCTCGACGGGGGTTACATCAGCTTCCTCGACCCCACCACCGAAGCGATCTGGCAGCGCTTCGTGGTCAACGGCAAGGTCGTGGACAAAGAACTGGAACCTCCGCAGGGCAGGCTTCTCAACCTGCGGGAGTTCTGCGACGAACAGGCGCGCGCCTATCGCGCCTCGCTGAGTTAGGGGGTCGGAGAATGGCCGTTGACAAAGCCTGGCTCGAGCAGAACCTCGGCGGCCCGCCGCAGCCGGCTGCGGGTCTCGCGGCAGCGGGGACGGAGGCAAGCGCGGCTGCGCCCACGCCGCAGGCACTTGCCCGCCGGCGCATCGAGTTCGACGCGATTGCACCGGAGGCGACGGCGCGCAGCGCCGCCTGGCCCGAAGCGCCGCCGACGCTCAGCAAATACAAGCCCGTCGAGTGGCCGGACGGACTCTCACCGAAACCCGCGGCCAAGGCGCCGGCGGGGGAGTCGCTGCCTGACGCCGACGTTCTGATCGTGACCTGGACGGTGGAAGAGGGCAGCGCGCTGGCGCATGTGCTGACGCCCGGCTGCGAAGCGAATCCCCCGACCAAAAGCCATCCGGCCAAACCGGGCATCAGCTACTGGAAGCCGTACACCAAGAACTTCGCCACGATCTCCGCGGACATGAACCCCGGCTGCCCCGCGCGCGAGAAGCAGCGCCTCGGCACCTACTGGACCGCGAAGATCGGCGATACGAAGGTGACCCTCTTCAAGTCCGACTCGCACATGTCCCAGGACGGCCCCGACGATCTCTCGACGTCCCCCAATCGTCTCGTCTGGAAGCAGATCATCGAAGACTGCAAGCCGAAGCTGGTGATCACCACCGGCACCGCCGGCGGCATCGGCGCCCAGGCGGAGGTCGGAGACGTCGTCGTCAGCCGCTTCGTCACCTTCGACTCCGGTGGGAAGCAGCCGCAGTTCGAAACGTTCGAGTGTCCGGCCGACGTTCCGGCCGGCCTCCTGAGCACGGCCCATGACCTCTTCGCCGCCAACGCGATCTATCTCCCCAAGACGAACACCCGCGGGCCGCGGATCGTGCACGGGAAAAGCGCCCGCAGCGGCATCGTCACCACCAAGGGGTTCCAATACGACGACACCGCAAACACCTTCGGGCTGAAGGGAAAGGGAGATGCCTGCGAGAGATGGGCGACGCCGAGCTCGGGTACGTCTGCCGCGAACTAGGAGCGGCCGCCCCCGACTACGCGATGGTACGCAACGTCTCCGACCCGGAGATCGACTCCTCCGACCCCGAGGCGCCCCACCTCGCCAACTGGATATACGAACACTTCGGGCGCTGGAGCAGCGTGTGCAGCGCGATCGTCTGCTGGGCGATCGTTGCCGGGCTGGACGGGTGACGGATCGCCGCCGGCGTCCCTGAGACCGCGGCGCCCGCTGCGATCACCGTCGGTGGCGAAGCCGCCTACGGCGACTGCGGCAGCTTCGCCAAGCCGCGTTTGGTGACCGGGCGCGACGGCGGGGGCACCACCGGGCCGATGTCGACGCTACCCGGGCGACGAGCCGCTCAGCGCACCGAGAAGAGGTCCAGGGTGCCGGTGCCGCTGTGGTCGTTGACGTCGCCCTCGGGCTCGGCGACGTGGCCGTCGACGACGATCGGGCTGTTCCAGTGGCCGGGCGCGCCGGGGAGGTGGGCGATCGGCGTGCCGGAGCCGGGCGAGTAGACCCCGATCCCGCCGCCGTTCGGTTCGTAGACATAGAGGAGGCCGCCGGCGAGGACCGGGCTGGTGCCGGCGCTGTCATTTTCCCAGAGCTTGTGGAGGCGGCCGCCCCGCAGCCTGTAGGCGGCGGTGGCGGAGAAGTCGGCGATGAAGACGGTCGTCGCCTTGCCATGGTGCCAGACCGCCGGCTGGGTGAAGAGCAGGTCGCCGCCCGGGGTCGGCAGGGTCTGGACTTCGCCGCCGAGGTGGACGGAGCCGGGGCGCCGGCCGTTGAGGCGGGCGAGGCGGAGGACGCGGATGACGCCGTCCTTGCCGGCGATCATCACCCTCCCCTGGCCGAGCAGGGCCGGGGCGCTGGAGCCGAGGTCGATGTCGCCGGCGTTGAGCTGGGCCTGGTTGCGCGGGGTGAAGGACTGGCGCCGGCGCAGGCTCGGGAAGTGCAGCTCGAGGACGCTGTCGCCGAAGTAGCGGCGGCCGTCCCAGGCCCCGTTGCCGGTCGAGACGAGAATCCGCCGCCCGCCCGGCTCGACCACCGGGCCGCCGCGCGAGAGGATCGCCGAGTCGCTCTGCGGGCAGCTGCCGGGGTCGATGATCGCCCGGCGCCTGGCGCAGAGGGTGTTGAAGACCGCCTCGACGCGGCCGGAGGCGCGGGAGATCGCGACCACATGGCCCTGGTAGATGGGGGCGTCGCCGATGTAGCCGCCGGTCGCGGCGAGGACGTCGGGCCCGTCGAGGTTCAGCGCGGCGGCGATTTTCTCCCGCGTCGGGTCCTTGGTGATCGCCACCGGCCAGCCGCCGCGCCGGACCTCACGCCCGCTCGCCAGCGCCAGCTTGTGGACGAGCCCGTCGGGCGAGGCGGCGTAGACGAAGGCGCGACCCGGGTCGGCGACCGGGCTCGCCGTGGTGACCTGGTCGCTGCCGACCAGCCGCCCGTAGCTCTTCGGGGTGAAGGTCCAGAGGACCGAGCCGCTGCCGGCGTCGATCGCCAGCGTCCGCCCGTAGGTGGTGGTGACGACGAAGACGTCATGGGCGCCGCCGCGGACCCGCGCCCCGTGCAGGTAGATCGGCGAGGAGTCGACGGTGCCGGGGAGCGAGACCCGCTGCGAGCGCAGCTTGCCGACGCTTGCGGCGGTGATCCCGGTCGGGCGGCTGGTCGCGTCGAGGCGCTGCGGGTCGAGCCCGAACTCGGGCCAGTCGGTCAGGGCGGGTCCGCGGGTCGGAGCCGCGGCGGCCGACCCCGACGCCTCGGCGGCCGCCGCGCCGGTGGATCCCGTCGCACCGGCGGTGGAGCCGGTGTCGGCCAACCCCGAGCCGCAGGCGCTGAGGAGGAGGGCGGCGGTGAGCAGGAGGATCGCGACGAGGCGCAGGCGCATCCCCTGTGCTTACCCGAGCCGGTGGGGGTGTAGATGCTCTTCGGCCATCTCCTAGGTGACGCTACCCGCTTTCGGAACCCCGCTCGAAGGCCGGCCTCATCTGCGCGATCGCGAACCGATCGAGGCCGAGGTGGCGCGCGACCGCCTGCCAGCGACCGGTCGCCTCCCTGACCTCGGAGAGGATTGCGGCGGCTTCCCTGTCGTTGAGGCGGAAGAGCTCGGCAACCCCTAGGAGCAGCCCGACGTCGGCATCGCTCGACCGGCCGTCGATCGAGGTGCTGAGGAACTTCGGTCCCGGCTCGGGGTTCGGGTTGACGTCGAAGGCCGGTGAGAGGGACCAACCGCCGCTGGTCCTCCGCAGGAAGCCGTGATTGCGGAGATGGTCGTCGGTGTTGCTGACGAGAATCGAGAAAGCGATCCGGCGCCAGAGCTCGCGGAGATCCTCGCCGGCCCGCTCCGACTCCTCTTCGATCACCTCGACCAGGTCGAGGTAGCTGCGCGGTTCGCCGTCCCCTGCCTCGAGCAGCGTCATCGCGCTGGCATACCCGACCCGCAGCTGCCCGCGACGGTCGAAGCGATCGACGATGTGGACCGAGCGGCCGGCCACCTCGGCAAGCTCCGACGCGGCGGCATCGATCCCCGCCTGCCTGGCCAGCTCCAGGGTGACCGCCTCCCAGCCGGTGACGTCCCATTCGTCTCCCTCGACCTTCGGGAACTTGGCGATCGCAAGGCGGCCGCCCCGGTCGATCACATGGGCCTTCGGTCGCGCCCCACCCAAAGAGCTCCCGCCTTTGAGCAGCATGTCGAGCTCCTCCTGGCCGGCAAGGTCGCGTTCGGCCCGCCCGGCATAGTCGAGCAGCCGCGGCAGATCGATCAGGTGCGGAACACCCTCCTCCAGTTCAGCCAGGAACTGCCCGCTCTCGGCATCCCGAAACCGAAGCGCCCCTTGGCGCAGGTCGTCACGGACCCCGAGGAGATAGTCGGCCTCGCCGAAGCTCCGCTCGCCCGCGTCCTCGACGGGGCCGAAACGCCGCCGGATGAGCATTTTCCCCCAGCGATCCGGAGAGCAGTCGGAAAACGCTCCGAAGATCTTGCGGTTCTGCGGAGTTTGAAGCTGGCCGGACACGAGCGGGAGCGCCGGGTCGAGCGGATAGGCGGCCGGGTTGGCCAGATACGCGTCGGCGTAGGCAAACGTGGCGGACTCGACACCCCGGCGACGATGCGCCCAGAAGCGGCCGGCTGGTACGTCTTCGCCGCCGAGGGACACCCAGACCTCAGCCTCACGATCCGGCATCGTCCTCTGCCAGCTTCAGCGGGCGGACGCGGCGGGGAAGCTCTTCCCCTGAGCGCAGCCGGCCCAGGTCGGATTCATACGGGTCCAGAGCGCGGTTGAGGTTCTCCAGAATGCCGAGCGCGCGCAGTATCCGCAGCAGGCTGTCGAGCCCGATCCCGCCATCGCCCTGCTCGAAGCGCGCCAGCGTTGCGCGGGAGATGCCGGCGCGGTCGGCCAACTGCGCCTGCGTCAGTCCTCGGAGCTTGCGCCAGGCGACAACGCTTTCGGCCAAGCCCCGCGCTGCTCGCTTCACCGCAGGAGGGACAGGTCGTTGAGCCATTCGCTTAGAGTAGCATTAAAGTACAGATTTGAGTCGTAATATGGTTTTATGACTCGATTTTTAGCGCTTAATGGCGGTCACCGTCAACATCCTAGCCCGTGAGGCTGAGGTCGCGTCGACCTGGCTCAGACAAGGCGCTCGGCCCTGCCGGAGGATTCGGGCCCGCTTTGGTGGAATGGGCGACCGTGCGCTCCGTCATCGGCGACCGCAGGAACTGGATCTGGCTCGCCGTCTGGCTGGCGACCCGGGCGCTGATCGTCGCCGAGGTCGGCTTCTGGGCGACCTCGCACCCGCGGCTGCAGGATGTCGGCAACTACGCGACCTGGTCGCATGTGCTGACCGGCGAAGGCGCTTTCCCGAGCGGCGACGCCTGGCAGTACCCGCCGGGCGCGGGGCTGCTGATGCTGGTCCCGAGGATCCTCCCCGGCAGCTACGGCGAGGCCTTCGTCGGCCTGATGGTGCTCGCCGATCTGGCCGGCCTGGTGCTGCTGGCCCGGCTCGCCCGCCGCTCCGACAACGACACCGGCGTCTGGGTCTGGCTGCTGGCGATGCCGCTGCTCGGCACCTTCGCCGTCCTGCGCTTCGACCTCGTCCCGACGGTGATCGCGATCGCGGCGCTGCTCGTCGTCCACCGCCGCCCGCAGTGGTTCGGGGCGCTGGCGGGACTGGGGGCGGCGGTCAAGCTCTGGCCTGTGCTGGTGCTGTTCGGCGAGTGGGACGGGCGGCGCCTGCTCCGCAGCGTCCTCGCCGCGCTCGCCGCGCTCGCGGTCGTCTTCGCCGCCTCGGCGATCGCCTTCGGCGACCCGGTCGGTTTCGTCTCCCACGGCGGCGACCGCGGCCTGCAGGAGGAAGCGGTCGCCACGATCCCCTGGCAGCTCGAAGAGATCGTCAGCGGCGACCCCTACCCGCGCGCGATCCGCTTCGGCGCCTGGGAGGTCGCCACCCCCACCGCCGACGGCGTCGCCACCGCGCTCGGGTGGCTGACCCTGGCGGCGCTCGCCGCCGCCGCGGCCTGGTGGTGGCGGTGGCGACAACGGATCCGCGAGGGCTGCGAGCGGCTCGCCGACGCCGCGGTCAGCCGCGACTTCGTCTTCACCGTCGTCCTCCTCGTCGTCGTCACCAGCCGCGTGCTCAGCACCCAGTACATGGTCTGGCTGCTCGGACTGGCGGCGGTCGTCTTGAGCGCCGGCACCGCCCGCCTCGCCCGCCCGGCCTGGATCGTCGTCGGCGCCACCGCGCTCTCGACGGCGACCTTCAAATCGCCCGAGCTGACCCTGATCCGCGACGTAGCGCTGCTCGGGGCGACGATCGACGCGGCGTTCGCGATGGTCGGGATGCTGCGCCGGGCGCCGCTGGAGCCCGCTGATTCCGCGGGTTAGCGAACAACCTTTTCCACTCTGAGAAACTGCCTCGATGGCCGAGCGGGACGTCTTCCTCCAGAAGCGGATCTTCGACTGGTCCCAGCGGCTGCCGGACTGGCAGCGGGGGCTGCTGCGGCTGCTCTGCGACGGCCCCCCGGACGAGGCGGCGCGGGGCCGGGTGCTGGCGGTGCTGCTCGGCGAGGCGGATGCGTATGAGTTGCCGCCGCTGGAGCTCGACGACCTGCCGGCTGACGAAGGCGCCTACGGGACGGTCGAACTGCGGGCGATCCGCAACCTGCGGAACATCAACAGCCTCGCCGGCGACCAGGCGCTCTCCTTCGGCCCGGGCCTCAACGTCGTCTTCGGCGAGAACGGGGCCGGCAAGAGCGGCTACGGCCGGCTGGCGCGGCGGGTCTGCCGCGCCGCCGAACCGGGCGAGGTGCTGCACGACGTCTTCGACCCGGGCAAGGCGGAGGCGCCGCAGACGGCCGAATTCGCGCTCGCGGTCGACGGCGAGGAGCGGGTGGAGGAGATCGACCTCGTCGCAGAGCCACCGCGGATCCTCTCCGCGATCACCGCCTTCGACGCAAGCTGTGCCGACTTCTGCATCACCCGCTCGAACACGATCGAACACACGCCGCGGCCGCTGCGGCTGCTGAAGGAACTGGTCGACGCCCAGGCCGAGCTCTCGGAGGAGCTGGCCGAGCAGATCGACGCGCTGCGCGACGCGCTCCCCGAGCTGCCCGAGCTCGACGACCCCGCGGCGGCGGCGCTGCTGGCGCGGGTGGAGGCAGCCGAGGCCGGGCGCGAGGAGGTGGCGGCGTTCGCGCGCCTGACCGAGGCAGAGCTCGCGGAGCTGGGCGAGCTGGAGAAGGCGGAGGCGACGATCGCCTCCGACCGCAGCCGCGAGCTGGAGGCGGCGGCGCGGAAGCGCGCGGCGGCGGTCGAGCGGCTGGCGGGGCAGCTCGAGGACGCCTGGGGACGCCTCGACGACGCGGCGCTGGAGGAGATCGCCGAGCTGCGCGAGCGTCTTGCCCGCGCCTCTGCCGCGGTCGACCAGGTCGCCGCCGAGGCCTTCGCCGACCAGCCGCAGCCGGGGACCGGCGGCGAGGCCTGGCGCGAGATGTGGGAGGCGGCTCGGCGCTTCGTCGCAGCCGGCGAGGGCGACTTCCCCGAGCAGGGCGAGGACGCGACCTGCCCGCTCTGCCAGCAGGACCTGGAAGCTGCGGCGCGCGAGCGGATGCGGCGCTTCGAGGCCTTCGTCGCCGGCAACCTGCGCGAGCAGGTGCGGGTGGTCGAGGCGGCGCTGACCGAGCACCTGGAAGCGCTGCCCGACCTCGGCGAGCTCGCCCACACGGCCGAGGTCGCCGTGGCCGCCGCCGGCGAGCACCTGCAGGCGCCGGCTGACGCGGCGCTGCGGGCCCTCGCCGAGCGCCTCGCGATCGTCACCGGCCGCAGCGAGCCGTCCCTCGGCTCCGGCCTGGAGCTGAAGCCGCTGCGCGACTACGTCGCCGTCCAGGTGGCTGAAGCCGAAGGGTTCGCGGTGCTGCGCAACGAGGGGGAGCGGCGGCGGGTCAAAGCGCGGCTGCGCGAGCTGCGGGCGCGGCAGGCGGTCGCCGCGGCCCGCGCGGACGTGGTTGCCCATATAGAGAGCCTGGAGGCGATCGCCGCCCGCGAAGAAGCGCGGCGCGCCCTCTCCACGCAGCCGATCTCCCACCGAATCCGCGAGCTCAGCCGGCTGGCGATCACCGACCGGCTGAAGGAGGCGCTCGAGCGGGAGATCGGCGAGCTCGACCCGATCGCCGACCGCGTCGAGCTGAAGGCCTCGGCCGGCAAAGGCAGGCCTGCGGTCCAGTTCAAGCTCCGCAGCGAGGGCCGCGAGAAGGTCGGCAAGGTCTTGAGCACCGGCGAGCAGACGGCGCTGGCGACCGCCTTCTTCCTCGCCGAGCTGCGGGTCGCCGGCGAGCGCAGCGCGATCCTCCTCGACGACCCGGTCTCCTCGCTCGACCACCAGCGGCGCGAGCACGTCGCCACCCGGCTGGTCGAAGAAGCCGCGCGGCGCCAGGTCATCGTCCTCACCCACGACCTCGTCTTCGTCTACTACCTGCAGGAGAAGGCCGAAGAGCTCGGGGTCGAGCTGCGCGGCCAGGCGCTCGAACGCGCCCACCACAGCGTCGGCGTCGTCGCCTCCGACCTGCCCTGGGAGGTGAAGTCGCCGATGGACCGGGCGCGGGCGCTGCGGCACGAGCTGAAGGCGAGGCTGGTCCCCCTCTACAAGGGCAACGACCCCGCCTACGAAGCCGAAGCGCAACGCTGGCGGCTGGAGCTGCGCAAAGCCTACGAGCGGATGATCGAGGTCTACGTGCTCGGCGGCACCGTCGAGCGGCAGGCGCGGAACATCCGAATCCGCAACCTGCACAAGGTCCGCTGGAGCGCCGAGCTGGCGCGCGAGATCGACGCCGCGGTGAAAGAGCTCTCCGGCGGCGCCCACCAGGAACCGCTCGGCCGCCAGTCGCCGCCGCTGACGCCGCAGAAGCTGGAAGCGCTGCTGGAAAAGTTCGCCGCCCTCTGCGCGAAATCGAAGCCGGTGAAGGCACGCCGGGAGGGCGAGGGGAAGGAGCAGGTGGCAGAGATCGGCATCGCCTGAGCCCTCCCCTACAGCGGAGTTCTTTTACTCGACTACGGTTCCGCCGGTTCATGGATCGAGCGCAAGGGAGGCGCGATGACCGGGTGGATCCGGCGGATCAGTGTGTGGGACCAGGGCAAGGCGCCGCAGACCCTGACGCCGTCCGAAGTTCCGGCGGGCCCGGGTATCCGCTGGTTCGAGATCGTCTGCGGGGTCGAGGAAGCGGAGACCGTGCTGGCCGCCCTGGGCAGTCACTGCCCGGGGCTGACGATGCCGATGCTCGACGACCTGCTGACCCCTGACGAGGAGCCGGGCGGGAGGAGGTACGGCGACGGCATCCGCCTCGCATCGTCCTTCTCGGTCTCGGCCTGGCGGCCCGAGGAGGAAGTCGAGCGCGGAAAACCGCAAGGGGTCGGCGTCCTGCACTTCCAGCCGGTGGAGTTGCTCGCCGGCGACGGCTGGCTGATCACCTGCTGGCATCCCCGACGGACCTTCCAGGGGCCGAAGATGATCGAGGAAGACCCGCCGGGCGCGGCCGACGAGCTGTTCGAGGCGGTCGCCGATCGCTGGCGGCGGCAGCCTGCCGACACGGCGGGAGACCTCGGGGTCTTCGTGATGCACGAGCTGGCCTACACCTACGCGCCTGCGCACCGGGCCCTCACCCGCTGGCTGGAGGACTGGGAGCTGAGCCTCTACACGCGAACCGAGGTGGACGGCGATCGCGACAAGGCCGGGGATCCCGACCAGTTGCCGGAGCTCTGGGGGCTGATGGCGGTGCTGCGCAACTGGCTGAACCCGCTCAACAAGCCGGGGCTGCAGTCGGACCTCGGGAAGGCCTGGCTCAAGGCTTCAGACCATGCAGCGGTGAAGGCGGTCGACCGTCGTGTAGACGGAGCGCTGGAGGAACTGGGCAAGCTGAGCGAGACCCTGCGCCAGTCCTTCGGCCTCCTGCACCTGGAGCAGACGGAGGAACAGCGCCAGAACGCCGAGGCGATGCAGCGGCGCTTCGAGCTCATCGCCGTGGTCTTCCTCGTCCCCACCTTCATCGTCGGCTTCTACGGTGCCAACACCTGGGTCCCCGGGCAAGGGGAGGCGTGGGGCTTCGAGGTGATGGTCACGGCCCTGGTCCTCGGCATCCTGGTGGCCGGAGCCGCCCTGCTGCTGCTGCACAAACGCACCGTGGCGCTGCGCAGGCGGGCGCTGGAGGAACGCAGGCAGATGCGCAGCCAGCTGCTTCGCAGCCGGTAACGTCTAGAGCTTCCGCTGCAGGTACTGCAGGGCGATCACGGTGGTCGCGTCGCGGATCTGCGGCAGTGCCTCGTCGAGCTGGGCGAGGTCGAGGCGGACGATCTCTATCTCCTCGTCCTCGTCGCGCTCGCCGCTCGCCGGCGAGAGCCCGGTCGCCTCGAAGATCGTCACCTTCTCGCTGAGGAAGCCGGGGCTCGGGTAGACGACGTGCAGCACGCTCCACTCCTCGGCCTGCAGCTCCGCCTCCTCGGCCAGCTCCCGCTGCGCGCACTGGAGCTCGCTCTCCCCCTCGTGGTCGAGCGTCCCCGCCGGGATCTCCAGCAGCTCCTCCTCCTCGACCGCCTCCCGCGGCTGCGCCACCAGGTAGGCGAACTCCTCGTCATGTGCCAGCACCGCGACGGATCCGGAGTGCTCGACGACCTCCCGCTCGACCTCGCTGCCGTCGGCGTGCCGGTAGCGCTTGGCGACGAAATCGACGTGCTTGCCCTCGTGCAGGGGCCTGGTCTCCAGCAGTTCCATTGCCGCTACTCCATCAGACCGAACATCCGCTTGCCGGCCTCAGGAGATGGCAGCCGTCGCCGATAGGTACGTCTGGATATGGACTCGGGCACCAGAAGGGTCGCAGGCCAGCACGTCCGGGCTCAGGCGAGAGCGCGGTCGTGGAAGCGGTTCTTCGGCGGCAGCCTCAAACGCGACTACGACAACTGGGCGAGGGGCGCCGAAGGCGAGGAAGTGGTCGGCAAGATCCTCGAAGACCTGAGCGCCGAAGGCTGGCTGGTGATCCACGACGTCTCCTTCGGCCGCGGCAACATCGACCACATCGTGGTCGGCCCGGGAGGCGTCTTCACGATCGAGACCAAGAGCCGTGGGGGCAAACTGCGGCTGGATCGGCTGGATCCGAAAATGCTCTCCCAGGCCTATGCGGAGAAGCGGAAGCTGGAGGAAATCACCGCGATGGAGGTGCAGGCTCTGCTCGTCTTCAGCCGGGCCTACATCGTCGACAGAGTGCCCGCCTGGCGACGCGGCGTGGGGATCATTCCGGCGCGGATGCTGGCCGGGTTCTTCTCCCGCCGGCGGCCCGTGATGTCCCCGGAGCAGGCTCTCGGGATCTACCGCAGCCTCGCGTTTGCTGTCGGCCAGAGCGGCTCCTGATCGCTACCCCAGCAGCGCGACCTCCACCTGCTCACCGGCGGCGATCTCTTCGGCGTCGGCCGGGATCAGGGCGAGGGCGTCGGCCCCGAGCATCGAGGTGAGGACGTGGGAACCCTGGCGCTCGCGGGTGAGGTGAGCGCGCCGGCCTCGGTCGGTCAGCTCGAGCCGGCAGCGGAGGTAATGGGCCTTGCCGGGCTTCTTGCGGTAGGTCGTCGCGAGGGTCGCCTGGGTGCGACCGGCGTCGGGGTCGAGACCGGTGAGGGCGCGGAGAGCCGGGCGGGCGAAGAGGTGGAAGGTGATCATCGCCGACACCGGGTTGCCGGGGAGGCCGAAGACGAGGGTCGGGCGGCCGCCGTCGCGCCGAAGGACCCCGAACCAGGTCGGCCCGCCGGGCCGCATCGCCACTCGCCAGAACCGCTCCTCGACGCCCAGGTCCGCGAGCGCCCCCTTGACGTGGTCGTGCCGCCCGACGGAGACCCCCCCGGCGACGATCAGGACGTCCACCCCCCGAACTGCATCAAATTCTGGCTCTTTAACCGCCAGAATCTGATGCAGTTCGGAATTGAGGGCGGCGCTAATCGTGCGGCGCGTAGCATCGGCATCGTCTGACAGGCGATCGACTTGGGCAACCTCCGCGCCGGCCTCGCGGACCAGGGCGCTCAGGGCGTAAGTGTTGGAGTCGTGGATCTGGCCTGGGGCCAGCGGCTCGCCGGGAGGGATCAGCTCGTCGCCGCTGCCCAGGATCGCCACCTTCGGGCGCTGGGCGCACTCGATCTCGGCGATCCCAGCTGCAGCTAAGACCGCGACCGCGGCGGCGCGGAGCTGCTGTCCCGCCGGGAGCAGGACCTGCTCCGCTTCGACGTCCTCGCCGGCGCGGCGGATGTTCTCTCCGGCGCGCACCGGGCGTGACGGCAGGACGTGCCCGTCCTCCTCGCTCGTCTCCTCCACCGGCGCCACCGCGTCGGCGCCCTGCGGGACCATCGCCCCGGTCGAGATCCAGATCGCCTCCCCCTCCTCCACCGCGACCGCGGCGGGATGCCCGGCGCGCGACTCCCCGACAAGGCGCAGGCGCGGTCGGCCCCCTTCGGTGTCGGCGGCGCGGAGCGCGTAGCCGTCCATCGCCGAGTTGTCGAACGGCTGTAGCGAGATCGGGCTCCTCGTCTCCGCGACGGTGACGCGGCCGAGGCAATCCTCGAGGCGCACGGGCTCGCCCCCGAGCGGCGCGACCTCGGCCAGCACCAGCTCGCGCGCTGCCTCCGGGGCCAGCCCCCCGCTCACGGGCGGTGGGCGGTCGGCGCGCCGCGCAGCAGCGAGACCGCGTGGGGCAGGGCTGGGCGCAGGGCGCCGGCGGTCTCGGCGATCGCCTTCGGGTTGCCGGGGAAGTTGACGATCAGGGTGCTGCCGCGAATCCCGGCGGCGGCGCGCGAGAGCATCCAGTGCCCGGTGTGCTCGGCCGAGGCCGCGCGCATCGCCTCGGCGATCCCCGGCGCCCGCCGCTCGATCACTGCCTCGGTCGCCTCGGGCGTCACGTCGGAGGCGGCAAAGCCGGTGCCTCCGGTGGTGAGGATCAGGTCGCAGCCACCTCCGTCCGCCCACCGCCGCAGGCAGCGTTCGATCTCCCCGCGGTCGTCGGCGACGAGCTCCCGCCCGGCCAGCGTCCCTTCCAACTGGCCGACAAAGGCGACCAGCGCGTCGCCGGACTCGTCGCTGCCGCCGTCCCGCGCCCGCGAGCTGCTGACGGTGACCGCCGCCGCCCGCAGCGGCTCGCTATTCGGCGCGCCAGTCATGCTTGCCGCCGCTCTTCTCCAGCAGCCGCAGGCCGTCGACGACGATCCCGCGCTCGATGCCCTTGACCATGTCGTACAGCGTCAGCGCCGCGACCGAGCAGGCGGTCAGCGCCTCCATCTCGACCCCGGTGCCGGCCGTCGTCGCCGCCTCGGCCTCGATCCGCGCCTCGCCGCTCTCGGCGTCGACCTCGACCTCGACCTCGACGTGGGCGAGCGGCAGCTGGTGGGCGAGCGGGATCAGCTCATCGGTCCGCTTCGCCGCCTGGATCCCGGCCAGCCGCGCGGTGCCGACCACGTCCCCCTTCGGGGCGTTCCCTGCCAGCACCTTCGCCGCCGTCGCCGGCGACATCCGCACCGTCACCTCGGCGCGGGCGTGGCGGCGCGTTGGGGGCTTGCCGCTGACGTCGACCATGCGGGCGCTTCCGGCGGCGTCGAGGTGGGTCAGATCGCCTGATCCGGCGGCCTCGGCGGGGCGGTCCATCCGCCTAGGATAAGGCGATGGTGCTGCAAGTACGCCTGTTCGCGGTCCTGCGCGAGCGGGCCGGGCGGGACAGCCTTGAGGTCGAGGTCGCCGAGGGAGCGACGGTCGCCGAGGCGCTGCGGGCGCTCGGCGCCGCATCCGAGCCGCTGGGCGCAGCGCTGGAGGCGATGCCGGTGGTGATGGCGGTCAACCGCTCCTACGTCGACCCCGAGGCGAAGCTCTCGCCCGGCGACGAGCTGGCGCTGATCCCGCCGGTCAGCGGCGGCGCCGGCCCGCCACCCGGCGATGGCACCGAAGAAGCCCCGTCGCCGCATGTGCGCGTAACCGCTGAGCCCCTTTCCGCCGACCGCCTCAACCAGCTCGTCGCCACCGGCCACACCGGCGCGATCGTCACCTTCCAGGGCACCACCCGCGAGGTCGAGCGGCTCGACTACGAGGCCTACCAGCCGATGGCCGAGGAGCGGATCGAAGCGATCCTCGCCGACATCCTCACGCGCCACGAGGTCGAGGGCGCCGCCGCCGAGCACCGCACCGGCTCCGTCCCCCGCGGCGAGCCCAGCGTCGTCGTCGCGATCGCTGCCGCCCACCGCGGCCCCGCCTTCGCCGCCGCTCGCGAAGCGATCGACCGGATCAAGGCCGAGGCGCCGATCTGGAAGCGCGAGGTCGAGGGCGAGCGGGTGGAGTGGGTGGAGGGTGTGCCGCCACCCAGTTAGCCGATCAACTCCCGCACCCGCGGCCAAACCACCTCATCGACCCGGTCACGCGCTGCCAAGCCCATCGGAAGGGCGCCCTCCAGGCCGCCGTCAAAGTCCCGGTGCTTCGACAGTCTCCTGAGCTGCTCAGAGATATAACGAGGGAGTACTTTCGGCGCCTCGGCAACTTCTTCAACCAACTCCGCGCGTCCGTCGATCAGTCGCGCCACGTCCTCGAAGTCGCGGCTTCCGTAGAAGTCAGACTTGCCGCGTCCCGCGAAAGCCTCCAACTTCGTTGCCAGAAGAAACGGTGGCGGGATCGCGTTGATCGATTGCCCGGCAGGCAACGTCACCGCGGTCGCGTGAGCGAACGCCTCACCCAGCCACCTGTTTTCGAAACCGAGGAGCGACGCCTTGGTCGGCATCACATCGAGGACGAGCCCGGACTGGAGGTGTTCGAACCGACAGATAACTCCACTCGACTCGCTGTTTTTGAATCCGAGGCCTCGTACCCGGTCTTCCAGCCGGTAGTAGTCCAAGCGCGTGGAGACCTCCACGATCACATCCACGTCTCCGGTCAGGCGCAGAGGAGGAGCCCCTGCGTCCGTAATCCAAAGTTCCACGGTGACACCGCCGACGAAGACGACGTCGTCCAATAAAGGGCTCAAGTGCCCGATCGCCGCTTCCAGCATCTGAAGGTTCCCGGCGCTCATCTCTACGCTCGCAGCCTCTTCTTCAGTTCTTTCCTGGCCAGGCTCCGCTCGCGGGCACCTCCTATGCGCAACGCATCTACCAGTGCGAGCAGTTCAGCCAGCTTCTGATCTTCCCGCGCCGCAACGGGAACAGAAGGATGTATGGGTTCTAGGGCCACACCCCAGCTATCGCCGAGGGCATCAGGCCAGACAGGAGGGTTGCCGCTCGAAACTATCTCGGCGGAAAGAGGCTTGGCGGCCCATGCGGTGCGGCGCCCGCGCGCCTCTCCGCTCCAAGCCGGCGGGAAGACGTACTTAAGGCCATGGACGAGAAACTCGAACAGGGGTCTCGCGCGGACCTTCCTCCGTCGAGGGTCATACAGGCCAGCTGCCTGAGCCCGGGCGAGACTGCGATGCACGCTCGATTGGCCGAGGCCGAGTTCTCGGGCGATGCTTTCGAAGGTCCATAATGAAGGGGCTGCCGCGAGCTTCAGCAGCACCAGGATGTCCTGGGATTTGAGCACTCCTCAACCTTACCGGCCTGGAGTTCCATATTCCAGAATCTGGAATATGGAATAGATCCTGCAGCTCAAGTAGAGGTCGGGAAGTGCATCGAGCCGGCGTCGGCCGCGGTCGCCTGAGTCGCCGGCCACCTGCTGGTGATCGCCTTGCCGCGGGTGTAGAAGCGGACGCCCTCGGGGCCGTGTATGTGGTGGTCGCCGAAGAGGGAGTCCTTCCAGCCGCCGAAGGAGTAGAACGCCATCGGCACCGGGATCGGCACGTTGATGCCGATCATCCCGATCTCGGCCTCGCGCTGGAAGCGGCGCGCCTCGTAGCCCGAGCCGGTGAAGATCGCGGCGCCGTTGGCGTAGGGGTTGCGGTTGATCAGCTCGATCGCCTCGTCGAGGTCGCCGCTGCGGACGACCGAGAGCACCGGGCCGAAGATCTCGTCGCGGTAGACCGACATCTCCGGGCTGACCTGGTCGATCAGGGTCGGGCCGACCCAGAAACCGCCGCCGTCCATCTCCAGCTCGCGACCGTCGACGGTCAGCCGCGCCCCCGCCTCGGCGCCCTGGCCGATGTAGTCGACGATCCGCTCGCGCGCCTGGGGCGTCACCACCGGGCCCATCTCGCTCGCCGGATCGAGTCCCGGGCCGACCTTGATCTCGCGCGCCCGCCGCGCGACCTCCTCGACCAGCTCGTCGCCGGCCTCGCCGATCGCCACCGCGACCGAGATCGCCATGCAGCGCTGGCCGGCGGAGCCGAAACCGGCGGCGGCGAGCTGGTCGGCGGCGTAGCCGAGGTCGGCGCCGGGCATCACCACCGCGTGGTTCTTGGCGCCGCCGAGTGCCTGCACCCGCTTGCGGTTCTCGGTCCCGCGCGCGTAGACGTACCTGGCGATCGGCGTCGAGCCGACGAAGGAGACCGCGGCGACGTCGGGGTGGTCGAGCAGCGCGTCGACCGCGACCTTGTCGCCGTGGACGACGTTGAAGACCCCGGCGGGCAGCCCCGCCTCGGCGTAGAGCTCGGCGACCAGGTTCGAGGCTGAGGGATCGCGCTCGGAGGGCTTCAGCACGAAGGTGTTGCCGCAGGCGATCGCGACCGGGTGCATCCACATCGGCACCATCGCCGGGAAGTTGAAGGGGGTGATCCCCGCGCAGACGCCGAGCGGCTGCCGGAAGGAGTACACATCGACCGTGGTCGAGACCTGGTCGGAGTACTCGCCCTTCAGCAGCTGCGGGATCCCACAGGCGAACTCGACCACCTCGAGCCCGCGCGAGACCTCCCCCTTCGCGTCCTCCAGCACCTTGCCGTGCTCGGAGGAGACGATCCGCGCCAGCTCCTCGACGTTGGCGTTCAGCAGCTCGCGGAAGGCGAACATCACCTTGGCCCGGCGGCTGAGCGAGGCCTGCGACCACTCGGCGAAAGCCTCGCGGGCGGCGGCGACCGCAGCGTCGACGTCGCCCGGCTCGGCCAGCAGGACCTCGGCCTGGACCTCGCCCGTGGCGGGATCGTAGACAGGCGCGGTACGCGAGGAGGCGCCGCCCGTCTCCTCACCGCCGATCCGGTGGCGCACCACCTTCTCGAACTGCATCAAATTTCCGGCCTCCCGGCCCGGAAATTTGATGCAGTTCGGAGGGAGGGGGCGTGGCTCGAGCGTCGGCTCACCGGTCTCATTGTGGCGCGACCGGGGTCAGCGGCCCTTCGCCGCGCAGTACAGAGATCGCGTTGCGGGCCGCCAGTTCGGCCATCGCCGTGCGGGTCTCGACGGTCGCCGAGCCGAGATGGGGAGAGAGGACGACGTTCTCGAGCTCGAGCAGCGCCGGCTCGACCAGCGGCTCGCGCTCGTAGACGTCCAGCGCGGCCGCGGCGATCTGCCCCGCCGCCAGCGCCGCCGCCAGCGCCCGCTCGTCTACCACCGGGCCGCGGGCGGCGTTGACCAGGACCGCGCTCGGCTTCATCGCCGTCAGCTCGGCGGCGGCGATCAGGTGGTGCGTCTCTGGGGTCAGCGGGCAGTGCAGGCTGACCACGTCCGCACGCGACAAGAGCTCCTCCAGCGACAGCCGCTCCGCCTCGAGCTCCGCCACGACCTCCGCCGGTGCGGGGCTCCGCGAGTGGTAGGCGATCTCCATCCCGAAGGCACGCGCCCGCTCCGCCACCCGGCGGCCGATCCCGCCGAGGCCGACGATCCCGAGCAGCTTGCCGCGCAGGCCGCTGCCGAGCATGAACGACATCCCCCACGTCCACGGCCGGCCGGAGCGGATCAGCCGGTCGCCCTCGGCGACTCGCCGCGTCGCCGCCAGGATCAGCGCCAACGTCAGGTCCGCGGTCGCGTCGTCGAGGACGCCGGGCGTATTGGTGACGACGATGCCCCGCCGCGCCGCCGCCTCGACGTCGACGTTGTCGTAACCGACGGCGACGTTGGCGACGCAGCGCAGCGGCGCCGCCGCCGCCTCCAGCAGCTCCTCGTCGACCCGGTCGTGCAGCAGCGTCAGCAGCGCGTCGGCGCCGGCGACCAGGTCCAGCAGGTCGGCCCGCGGAATCGCCGCGGTGCGCTCGTCGATCCGCAGCTCGCCCGCCTCCCGCAGCAGCGCCAGGGCGGGCTCCGGCAGCCGGTTCGTCACCGCAAAGGTCGGCTCGGCGGAGGAAGCCACGACACGACGCTACCGTGCCGCGCCCGCCAGAAAAAAAGGAGCTCCCGAGACGTCCTGATATGTGAGGGCACCTCGGGAGCCAGGAGAAATAATGAAGCTCTCCTGTTGTCCCAGGTCAGAGATCTGACGTCAAGTACTGCCGAGTACCTGCCTCTGTAGGTGCCACTTGGCACTCGTAAAAGCCTGTCACCCGGGGAGCGGCTTCAGCACCAGCAGGCAGAGGTCGTCGCGGATCGGGCGGTCCGCCCAGGCGAGGACGGCCCGTTCGACCTCGCCGACGATCAACCGCGCGCCCAGCCCCGCCAGCGGCGCCAGCACGCCCCGCAGCCCCTCGAGGCCGAGCATCTCCCGCCCCCGCCGCACGTCGGTCGCGCCGTCGGTGTAGACGACGAGGCCGGCGCCCGCCTCCAGCGGGCACTCGAGGTTCTCCAGCTCCAGGCCCTCCTCGACCCCGAGGAGGAAGGTCGAGCCCTCTACGGGCAGCTCCTCCAGGCCCGGCAGGCGCAGCGGCGCCGGGTGCCCCGCCCGCGCCCAGCAGACCTTCTCCTCGCCCGGGCGCAGCCGCAGGCAGACGGCGCTGACCAGCTCCCGCCGGCGACCCGGCCGGTCGACGAGCGCGGCATTGGCCAGGGAGAGCAGTTCCGCCGGGTCGCTGGTGTTGGCGGCGAAGGCGGCGAAGCGGGCGCGGATGAAGGTGGCGAGGCGGGCGGCGGCGGGGCCGTGGCCGACGACGTCGCCGACCACCGCCACGGCCGAGCCGTCGGGCCCGTTGGTGAGCAGGTAGAAGTCGCCGGAGACCCCGAGCTCTGAGGGGACGAAGGCCGCCGCCGCGTCGAGGTCGGGAAGGTCCGGCAGGGCAGCCGGCGTCAGCGCCGCGCGGATCGCTTCGAGTTCCTCGGCCGAGTGCTCGAGCACCCGCAGCCGCTCGGCGATCCAGGAGGCGGCGGCCGCGACGGCGAGAAAGAAGGCGCCGCGGACGACCAGGGCGAGGGCGAATTCCGGCCGCGGGTGGATCGCGTCGGCGACCGCGAACAGCAGCAGGCAGACGAGCGCAAGCGCCAAGCCCGCCCGCGGACCGAACCACCAGGCCGCGAGGGCGACCGGGACGCAGAAGAAGAAGGCGATGCCGACGGTCGAGGAGCCGGTCGCGATCAGGGCGACGAAGACGGTGGAGACCGCAAGCGCGATCGCGGCGACGCGGGCGGTGCGCGAAGGTCCCCCGGACATCGCGCCGACCATACATCAGCCCCGCGCTCCTCCGTTCCTGTTTTTGGACCAGTGCTCCGTACCGGGAGTTAACCCGGGGAGCGGCAGGGCTACCCCGGCTCGGGGGCCTCCTCGCCCGGCCAGCGGCGGGTGACTTTGGCGAAGGAGGTGCGGCTGCCGTGGTCGACCAGGCCTTTGGTGAGGCGGAAGATCGCACCCTCGAGGGCGAGCGCTGCGATCAGCTTCGGCCAGGAGAATTGGCGGTGCTCGGGCTTCGGCGGCTCTTCGTCGTCGATCAGCCCCCAGACCTGTTCGAAGACCTTCTTGCCGACGATGCCGGCGACCAGCCCGAGGACAATGCTGATCGGGGTGAAGATGAGCTTCATTCGGGTCCTCCTCTAGGTCGTCTTCTGGTCCTTCGGCTCGTCGCGCGGTTCGAGCTGGATCTCCTTCTCGGCCCGCGGATGGCCTTCGTCGATCTCGGCGCTGCGCTCGCGCTCGGCGTTCATCTGGTGGCCGAAGAGGATCGCCAGGTTGGTGATCCAGAACCAGAGCAACAGTACGACAAGCCCGGCGAGGGTGCCGTAGGTCTTGTCGTAGGAGCTGAAGTTGGAGACGTAGAGGGCGAAGAGCGCCGAGGCGATCGCCCAGACGACGATCGCGAGGATCGCGCCGGGGGTGACCCACTTGAAGCTGCGCAGCTTCACGTTCGGGGTGGCGTAGTAGAGGAGGTCGACCATGAGGATGAAGATCGCCGCCATCACCGGCCACTTGGCGATGTTCCAGACGTC
>Ga0068856_100000648_pt1 | contig 37715 bp, 27 predicted proteins | sample KBSCornC62_FD_66595 | JGI IMG/M metagenome (GOLD analysis project Ga0068856, IMG submission 66595) | Corn rhizosphere microbial communities from Kellogg Biological Station, Michigan, USA - KBS Corn C6-2 | ecosystem: Host-associated > Plants > Roots > Rhizosphere > Soil ...
GACACATCCGCGTTTTGCGCCTCAAGGGCGCTGGCGATGTCTGACGGCATCAGTTTGACGGCCGCCAATTTATCCGGGTCCAGCCAGATGCGCATGGCATATTGCGCGCCGAACACCTGGGTCTGGCCGACCCCCTCCACCCGTCCCAGCTCATCCTGGAAGTTGGTGATCAGATAGTCGGCGATGTCGCTGTCGCTGCTTTTGTTGCTAGTGTCGTAGAGGGAGACGATCAGCAGGAAATCACTGTTCGATTTCGTGACGGTGACGCCCTGCGCCGTGACGGCGGTCGGGAGACGCGCACTCGCCTGCTGCACCTTGTTCTGGACCTGGACCTGCGCGGTGTCGGGGTCAGTACCCTTGGCGAAGGTGGCGGTGATCGAGGCGCTGCCCGAGCTGTCCGAGGAAGACTGGAAGTAGAGCAGCCCGTCGATTCCGGTCAGTTGCTGCTCGATGATCTGAGTGACGCTTGTCTCGAGCATCTGTGCCGATGCGCCGGGATAGGTCGCATTGATTCGGATCGTGGGCGGTGCCACATCCGGATATTGGGCGACCGGCAGCGTTGACAGACCCGCAATGCCCGCAAGCATGATGACGATCGCGACCACCCACGCGAAGATTGGGCGATCGATGAAGAAGCGGCTGATTCCCATCTCAGCGCCCTCGCGCGGCGATGGCCACCGCCTTCACTTGCGCACCGGGCTGTGCCTTGTCGGTGCCTTCGACGATGAGCCGATCGCCGGCATTGAGGCCGCCAGTGACCAGCCATTTGTCGCCGATCGCCTGCGTGACCGTGACCTTGCGCTGCTCAACCTTGCCGTTCGCATTGACGACCAAGGCGGCTGCGTTGCCGCGGGCATCGCGGGTGATTCCCTGCTGTGGCGCGAGGATGCCGCCACGCAAGACAGCCTGAGGTGCCCTGACGCGCACGAACATGCCAGGCAGCAATACGCCGTTGGGGTTCGGAAAGCGCGCGCGCAGCGTGACCGTGCCGCTATCCTGGTCGACCGTGACCTCTCCGAACTCGATCCTGCCGACTTGCGAATAGACGCGGCCGTTGCCCAGAATCAGCTGCACGTTGGTGCTGGCGGGAAGCACATCCCCCTGCGCGAGACTCTCGCGCAGAGCCAGTACGGCATCGCTCGACTGCTGGATGTCGACATAGATCGGATCGAGCCGCTGGATCGTTGCAAGCGCCGTCGCCTGCGAGGCGGTAACCAACGCACCCTGGGTGTAGGTCGACCGCCCGATCCGTCCTGAGATCGGTGCATAGACGCGGGTGAAACCCAGATTAACGTCGGCGATGCGCAGCGTGGCAGCATATTGATTGACGTTCGCCTGCCCTTGGCGGACGGTCGCGGTCGCGTCGTCAATGTCTTGCTTGCTGACCGCATCGGCATCGCCCAGTTGGCGGTAACGCGTAAGCTTCGCCTGTGCCGTGACGAGCGCGGCGCGTGCGCTGGCGAGCTGCGCCGCGGCCTGATTACGTGTGGCCGCGTAGAGGCGCGCGTCGATCTGATAGAGCGGCTGGCCGGCTCGGACGATCGACCCTTCTTCGAACAGGCGCTGCTTGATGATGCCATCGACCTGCGGACGGACCTCCGACAGCGCCGTCGCCGCGGTCCGGCCGGTGAGTTCGGTCGTCATCGTTACTGGTTCGGCGCGAAGCGTGACCACGCCGACTTCTGCGGGCCCACGCTGGGGGGGAGGCTGGCTGCCGCCGCAGGCGGTGAGGGCGGCCGCCGGCATCAGGAGAAGGGTCTTTCGGAGCAACATCGCGCAGTCATCCCTGCGAGGAAGGTGCCGGTGCGCTAGTCCATGTTGCGCCGCAGATAATGCGCGCCTTGGTAAGCGAATGTAACAAAAGGTAATGACGTCGCGCCAAGCCGTTGTCCGTATCCCGCGGTGCCTAGCGGGTCAGCGTTTACCCGCTCCGATAAATAGGTGACCGCCTGATAGGCAGGCACGCGCAGCCGTTGCTCTATCGTCCCGGCGAACGAGGACCCGGCACGGTGGCTCCTGACTCACTGTTCACGATGAATGGGACCTTTGCGCCGAGCGACGAACATCCGCGGCTCGTGCGCCGGGCTGCCGAGATGCAGCAGCCCGGCAGGATTGTCTTCGACGTGGCGCCCACCATCGTTTACACTAGACAGTCATGTTTGTACTGTCTAGTCAATCGGAGGCAACGGCCGTCGCGGCGGTGATCAGGAGAGTGATGCACAGCCAGTGGCATTCAGGCGATGACCTCTCTGCGCCGTACCGCGCGCGGCTACATGCCGTCCCTTCCGGCGCGGCTATCGACCAGACACGGACCTATTTAGGAGTTTCGGCATGAAGCTGGTTCGCTTCTCACAAAAAGGACCAACGCGCATCGGGAAGGTCGTCGGTAATACCGTGGTCGATCTTTCTGAAATCTACCCGGAGGCCGGCAATTCCATGCGGGCACTTCTAGCTCGCTTGCCCGAATTACGAGCCGCCATCGAGGCGTGCGATTTGCCGAGCTTCGATCTGGCGGAAGTCACACTCGAAGCGCCGATCGACGATCCTCAGAAATTTCTCGCGATCGGGATGAACTATAAGGCTCACGCCGACGAAGCCTTGAAGGGTGCCGGGATTCCGCTGCCAACGAGCCAACTCTGGTTCAACAAGCAGGTCAGTTGCATCAACGGGCCGTATAGCGAGGTCGAAATCCCGTCCGTCTCCAATCAGGTCGACTACGAAGCCGAACTCGGCGTGATCATTGGGAAGCGTTGCCGTAACGTCAGCCGGGCGGACGCGCGCGCCGTGATCGCCGGCTATGTCGTATGCAACGATGTCACAGCCCGCGACTGGCAGTTTCGCTCACCCACCTACACATTGGGCAAATCGTTCGACACGCACGGACCAATTGGCCCCTGGATCACGACCGACGACGAAATTGCCGATCCGCATGCTTTGACGCTCACGCTCGATTACAACGGCGAAGAGCGCCAGCGCTCCTCAACCGGGGACATGATCTACGACATCTTCGATCAGATCGAATATCTGTCGACGGTCATGACGCTGGAGCCGGGCGACATTCTCGCCACCGGCACGCCCGCGGGCGTTGGGATCGCCAGCGGGACCTTCATGAAGCCCGGTGACGTGGTCCGCGTCACGGTCGATGGCCTTGGCTCCATCGAGAACACCTTCGTTGCGGGCCGCTGACCTCGGCATGGAGATCATTCTATACCACACGCCGGGCTCCTGCTCCCGGGTCACGCTGAACGCACTGGAGGAGATGGGACTATCCTTCGAGGACAGGCCGATCGACATTTTCAAGGGCATGCAGGCGCGGCCCGAATATCTCGCGGTCAATCCGAAGGCCAAGGTTCCCGCGCTCGATATCGACGGACATATTCTCACCGAAACGCCGGCCATCCTCTGGCACCTGGCGCACGTAAACCGCGCCGCCGCACTTCTCCCCGCATCCGCTGACGGCGTTGTCGCGATCGAAGGGCTGGTCGACCTGTGCTGGTTCTCGAGCACGCTGCACGTGCTCGTCCGGAGCGCGCGTGCGCCGATGCGCATGACGACGGGAGATCCCGAGCCGGTTCGCGAGCATGCCTTACAGACCCTTGCGCCGATTTTGCGGGATCTTGATCGACGTGTGGCGAGCGACCGTTGGTGGTACGGAGACGCCTGGTCGATCTTGGACGTGTATCTCGCCTGGATCTTCGGGATGGCGGTCGGCGGAGGCGCGGTCGCGGCCGAACACCCCGCTTTGCTCTCGCACCAGGATCGCGTCCGGCAACGGCCTTCGTTTGAGCGCGCGCTCAAACGGGAACAGGCGGCGATGGAGCAAGCGGCCATTGTCCTGCCCGGCGGCGGCGAACTCTAGGTCCGGAGAAACGACGTGGCCTTAGGCACGGCGGCCCGCCCTGGCGCGCACAAGGTAGAGGGAACGTCGGCGGGGGCCGGGGTCGCCCACCTTCTTCTTCTGATCGCCTGTTTGCCGATCCTCGGGATGCTGGTGATCGCACCGGTGCTGCCCGATATTCAGCGTCATTTCGCGGCGACCCCCGGCGTAGCCTATCTGGCCCCTCTCGTGCTGACGGCGCCCTCCTTGTCGATCGTGCTGCTCTCGCCCATGAGCGGCCGCCTGGCGTCCCGCGTCGGCCGCAAGCGGCTGATCCTGATTGCGCTGCTGCTCTACGCGCTGGCCGCGACCGCCCCGCTCTATCTCAACGACATCTACGCCATCATTGCCACGCGTCTCCTTGTCGGCGTTGCCGAAGCGACCCTGATGACCGTGTCGACGATGCTGATCGGCGACTATTTCACCGGTAGCAGACGGGACCGCTACCTCTCGATGCAGGTCATCTACACCTCGGTTTCCGCGGTACTTTTTCTCATCGGCGGCGGCATCCTTGGACAGGCGGGATGGCGCGTTCCGTTCGCCACCTATTTCATCTCGCTCCTACTTCTACCCTTTGCGCTTACCCTGCTTTGGGAGCCCCGCGCGCCCGTCCAGACCGATACGGGTTCGGCCGCCCCCTCCTGGCGGATCATCCTTCCGATTTGCGCTGTGACGTTCCTGGCAGGCGGATGCATGAACATCGCATCCGTGGAGCTCAGCTACGTCATGGAAGCGGTCGGTGCCACATCGTCGGCCATGAAGGGCTTGGGAGCCGCCGTGAACAGCGCCGGCATTGCGATCGGAGGCGCGATAATGGCTCATCGCGGTAACGCTACGCGGCCTCTACAGCTCGCGACGGCGTTTGCCGTCGGCGCAGCGGGCTTCGTCATAATCTTCGCGGCTCCTTCCCTCACGGGCGTGATGATGGGGGCCGGGCTCGTGGGCTTGTCGAGCGGGTTCTATCTCGGGTGGCTGCTCGCCAACCTCAACCGTCATCTGACGTTCGAAAACCGAGGCCGTTCGGTCGGCGTCTGGATGTCGAGCTACTTCCTCGCAACCGTTCTGGCGCCAGTCTTTGTCGTCGCGATCTCAGGCCCGCTCGGCGGGATCAAAACCGCCATGATCGCCATTGCCTTTGTCCTGTTGGTCCTGGCGATCATCTCCCCACGCGCACTCGCGAGGCAGCCGGCCTCGTAAGAGGCTTGGATGTACAACGCCTGGCGGCAACGCAGTCCAGCGCAGGCTGTCGAGCTTCAAGGACCGCCCTCGCCTCGCGCCCCGGATCGGTTCCTCTGCAACTACCATGTCGCCGCCGGCATTGGCGGATACATCGGTGATTGCGAAGTATCCGGCGGCGCGCGCTTATTTTCCGCCCAGCTTGTCCGGCGGTAATTGGTCGGGAAAATTCTCCCCGGTTGGTTGATCGAATTGCCAGATGCCGCCAGCCTTGAGCGGCCGGGCCAGCACGAGATTGCTACCCAAATTCTGGTTGCCGAGCGTGTGCACTTCATACAGCGCCTCGAACCCGTCCGATCCGGCCTTCGCGGCCAGCTTGACGAGCTGTTGGCGATCGGTGGCGATCTCGGACGCCTGCATCACCGCCGCATCGCGCGTGCCGGCGACCACGAGCAGGCGATTTCCCGTCGGCCCGGGCAGGCTGGCGATATAAGCGAAATCGCGGTGCGGCATCTTGCCATCGGTGATAACGCGCCAATCGGACGTGAAGTTTTTGCCGGTCTTCTTGTCGATCAGCTCGTCATAGCTCGATCCGATCTTGAAGCCGGAGGCGGCGAACAAGGGATCGCGCAAGATGCCGAGCCCGCTCAGAAAACCCACATAGACGACGTTGGCCGCCTTCAGCATGGGCGGCGTCAGCTGCGAAGCGGTGATCACCGGCGGGCGGACATCGGGCACGGCCGCGTCGATCACCGGCAGGAGGTCGCGCATCGCAGAGCCGACGCTGACCGGCAGATAGTGCAGATCGACATCGACATAACGACCCTTGTCGTCGGGATGGCCCATCAGATAGGCGTCGAGATCATCCCGCGAGTTGATTTCGAACTGGCGGACCAGCCGAGTCACCTGGATCTTGTCCGGCGCCTCTCCGAAGATGAAGTAATCGCCCGTGACGACCAGGGTCGGGCGACCGGGGGCGGCGAGCGGCTTCCAGTAGGTTGTCGCGGCAACCTTTGCGGCTTCGCTTTCCGGCGACCAAATCTTCACGACAATCGCCCAGATCAGCGCGTTGCAGATCGCGAACAGAGCCACTGCAGCCCAGAAGCGTCGGCTTGGGCGCACGCTGCGCGTCAACTCGGGAAGCGACGGCGGTTCTCCCTCGACATCGGCAGGGACCGCGCCGTCGGCCAACGTCAGGCGATATTCGCCGCGGGGGACGATCAGCCGGCTAAAAGCGGGCGGGGCATCAGCGTAGAATTCGTCCAACTTCTTGCGCAGCCGGTGCATGTAGACGCGGACCGAGGCGTCCTGAACGATATCGAATTCGGAGCCTCGCCCAAACACCGCCTGCCCGATCTCGATCTCCTTGACCGCACGGCCGGCGAGCGAGCTTTCGACGAGGAAATCGAACAGGCGTATCAGCAGGTCAGATCGGCCGAGCCCGCCGCCCGTGCGGACACGCTCTGCCTCGGCGGCCAGGCGCGCGTTCTGATCGGGATCCTCGCCGGTCATCGCGAGCCGGTGTAGCGAAGCTGTCGCAAAGGACGAAGTGAAACGTTACTCGCCGGCCCGCCAAGGCCGCCGGAGCCCCCTCCAACCGATCCAGATCGCTGAGCGCCGGCGTGGGGTTACAGGCTTGTTTGCGGCTCGCTCCGCCGACCGCGCGCTTTCCCCCCGGCAGGGGCAGTCGGAGGGGTGTAACAAGCCCTGTAACGTCCGATAACCGTAAAGAACATGACGGGCGCCCGGGCGAGGATATCGTGGCGCCGATCTCCCCACAATCGAGGCCATTCCCCTGCTTTTTCATAACCGATTCCGTGCCGCGCTATTGCTGTCGATTGCGACGCCATTGTTTGCTGCCGAGGCCGAAGCCCCAGCTGCGGAAACCGATCCGCAAGCGCAGGCCTCGGACATCGTCGTCACAGCGTCGCGCGTCGATATGATCGGCAAGGCGGCGACCGCCAGCCAGGGCACGATCACGCAGAAGGAGGTCGATCTTCGCCCAATCTATCGCGCCAGCCAGCTGTTCGAGAGCATTCCCGGGCTGGTCGTCACCATCCACTCGGGCGAGGGCAAGGCGCAGCAATATCTGATCCGCGGCTACAACCTCGATCACGGCACGGACTTCGCCAGCTTCGTCGACGACATGCCGGTCAACCGACCGACCAACGCGCACGGCCAGGGCTATTCGGACCTCAACTTCCTGATCCCGCAGGTCGTCGCCGGGCTCGATTACACCAAGGGGCCTTATTACGCCGGGATCGGCGATTTCGGATCGGTCGCCTCGGCACGCACGCGGCTGGTTAACGAAATGCCGATGACGGTGATCGGCATGGTCGGCACCGATGGCTATCAGGCCGTATTCGTCGGCGGCACCTATCATCTCGCCGGCGACCAGCGGCTGCTCGCGGCGGTCGATCTCAGTCATTATGACGGGCCGTGGCACCCCAAGCAGAATTTCAAGAAGGCCAACGCCCTGCTCCGTTACAGCCGGGGCACGGCCAGCGGCGGGTTGAGCCTGACCGGCATGTTCTACGAGAGCGGCGGCGGCCTGATCACCGATCAGCCCGAGCGCGCGGTGGAGGCGGGGCTGATCGATCGCTTCGGCACGCTGGATCCGACCGATCACAGCAAGTCCTTGCGCTACAGCCTCTCCGCGCATCTCGATAAGCCCGTGGGTCCCGGGCAGCTGGCGCTGAGCCTCTACGGAATCCACGGCTCGATGCAGCTGGTCAACAATTTCACACATTATCTCGACGATCCGATCAACGGCGATCAGGAGGCCCAGCGCGAAAGCCGCACCACCTTCGGCGGCGGCAGCAGCTACACGCTGCGCAACAGCTTCGGATCGATCGAAAGCGAGACCGTCGCCGGACTGCAGGCGCGCTACGATGCGGTGTTCGTCACCCGCCAGCATGTGGTCAACCGCAAGACCATCCTCAACTACTGCAACCTCGAGCGGGACGATGGCACGGTCACTGCCTATGCGACGGTCGACACCTACTGCAACGCCGATCGCGTCCACCTGCTCGATCTCGGTCCGTACGTGCAGAATAGGATGCGCTGGACGTCATGGCTGCGCACCGTGGTGGGCGTGCGCGAGGAATATTATCACGCGTCCGACAGCAGCCGAGTGACGGGCACCGGCGGCAAGGGTCATCAATGGCTGGTCCAACCCAAGGGCAGCCTGATCCTCGGTCCGTGGGCCAAGACCGAGCTGTCTTTCAGCGCCGGTCGCGGCTTTCATTCGAACGACGTGCGCGGCGTGTTCGGAACGGTGCCCGAGGAAGGAACCTCGCTCTCCGGCGGGACCACGCCGATGCTGGCCTCCACCAACGGCTACGAGATCGGCCTTCGCACCAACATCATCCCCAGGCTCTCGCTGCAATTCGCCGCCTTCCAGCAGGATTTCGGATCGGAGCTGGTTTACAATCCGGACTCGGGCCAGGACGAAGCAGGCGCACCCAGCAGGCGCAAGGGCATCGAGGTTTCGGGCCAATATCATCCGTTCCGCTGGCTGGAGGTGAACGCGGATCTGGCTTTCTCCAAGCCGCGCTATCACACCAACAATCTGGCGGCATACGGGCTCGACGCGCCGTTCATCGTCGATGCCCCCAACTTCATATATTCGGCAGGCGTGCTGGTCAGCGATCTCGGGCGCTGGACGGGCAGCCTCATCTGGCGGCGACTGGGCACGCACCACCTGAACGACGGCGAGGAATATCCGCAGGACAAGGGCTATTCCGAATTCAACCTCGACATCGGCTATCGGCTCAACAAGCGCATCAAGCTCGGCGTCGGCCTGTTCAACCTGTTCAACAGCCATGATGAGGCCGCCGATTATTATTACACGAGCCGCCTGAAGGGTGAGCCCGACGGAGGCGTGACGGGCTTCCAGGTCCACCCGCTCGAACCGCGCTCGGCCCGCTTCACTGTGGAAGTGAAACTATGACGACAAAGCGGCGCATCATCGGGATTTTCGTCGGCGTCGTGCTGGTGCTGGCGGCTGTCCTGTTGTGGCGCCGCCACGTCTATGAAGACCAGGTGCTGATGATGCGCACTGATCCGGACGTGATCCTGAGCACTCCTGGACTACGCGACGCCGCGCTCAACCGCGGCAGGCAAGTGTTCGCGGAGAATTGCGCCTCGTGTCACGGCGCGGATGCCAAGGGGAGCAGGTCCAAGGCAATTCCGGACATGACCGACGATGATTATCTCTACGGGCAGAACAAGCCGAGCGAGATCGAGCAAATCGTGCTTCACGGCATCCGCGCCGGCGACACCAAGGGCTGGAACCTCGCGGATATGCCAGGCTTCGCCAAAGCCATACCCTACACGCGCGAGAAACTGCCGCCGCTGACGCCCGGTCAAGTCGACGATCTCATCGCCTTCCTGCGAGCGGCCAACGGCAATGACGGCTATGATGAGGCCCGGGTCATCCGGGGCCGGACAATGTTCACGACCACGGCGGGCTGCTGGGATTGCCATGGTGGTGACGCAGCCGGCGATCCGGCGATCGGGGCGCCCAATCTGGTCGACGGCAAATGGCTGAAGGGCAACGGCAGCGAGGCCGACATCCGCCACACGCTGGAACGCGGCCTCGCCGGCGTCAGCCCTGCCTTCTTCCACCGCCTCTCCGCTTATGATGCGCGCGTCGTCTCGGTCTACGTCGCCTCGCTCCATCCCCCTGCCAAACCCGCCTCGTGAGATCCTCCATGGAAACGCCCCCCTCCTCGCATAACTGGATGGCCCGCCATTCGGAGCGGCGATCGATCATCCTCTGCGCGATCGGAGCGGTCGGCGGACTGATCGTGGCTGGCACGGGCCTGTTCACCGCGCAGGGCACCCGCATGGCCGGTGTACCGGCCGAGGATGTCGCGATGGTCAATCAGGTGCCGATCCTGATGAGCGATTATCTCGCCAATCTGCGGGCAGCGAAGGGCGTTGGGCTCGACAAGGCCACGCCAGCGCAGAAGAAGGAAATCCTCGATCAGATGATCCGTGAGGAACTGTACGTCCAGCGCGGCATCGAACTTGGCCAGCAGAATGACATCACCGAGGTGCGCGCGGCACTGGTCGGCGCGGTCGAGGCGCAGCAAGCGATCGATGCCGCCGCCACTCAGCCCGACGAGGCCACGCTTCGCACGTTCTACAACCAGCACCTCTCCCAATATGAGGACGAGGGGACAATCACGCTGACCGACATGATCGCGCCCGATGAGGCTGACGCCAAGGCCGCGGTCGCCGAGATCCGCGCCGGCAGACCGGTGTCCACTGCCGCGAGCGCGCACGGCCTGCGGCTCAGCGGTAAATTGGCCGACGGCGAGGAATATTATTTTGCCGGCCGCATTCACCTCGGCGACACATTGTTCGATGCCGCCAGCAAAGTGCCCGCCGGCAAGGTTTCCGATCCGATCAACGCGCCCGACGGCATCCACGTCATCGCCGTCGCACAGAACACGCCACCCAAGGCATCCCCCTATGAGATGGTGCGCGACAAGGTCCTGAACGACTATCGCACCGACAAGATCAACCGGATGCAGGCAGGCGCCGATGCCTTCCTGCGCCGGCGCGCCGATATCCAGATCGCCAAGGGCTTCGAATGAGCATGGCGCGATTGATCCGGCTGCTGGCCTCGGTGCTGCTGCTGATCGGCAGCGGCACGATGGCCGAGGCACATACGCGCAGCGAATCCCATACCAATTGGGTGATTGATGGCCGACTGGTGCGCGTCGACGTCACGATTCCCGATCTGGAGGCGGCGCGCCTCGACCCCAAGGGTGGGCGCCCTACTGACATGCGGATTCTCTCCTATCTGCGCACCCGCGTGACGGTGAGCACCGGCGGCAAGCGCTGCGTCATGGCGGCGCCTGCGCACATGATCGCCGCAGCACCGCGTTTTCGCCGCGCCGCGCTGGCCTATGACTGCCCCGGCACCGCCGACATGACCTTGCACTTCGATGCCTTTTTCGAACTGGTGCCGTCGCATTTCGATCTGGCGCAGATCCAGTTCGCAAACGGCGATTTCTCGGAGCAGATCTTCACCTCGGACAGCAAGGACGTCGATCTCAAGAAGACCGAAGGCGGCGAGCTGGCCGACGCGAGCTTCCTGAAATTCGTGGAAATGGGCATCATGCACATCTTCACCGGCATCGATCATATGTCCTTTCTGCTCGGCCTGGTGCTGATCTCGAGGCGGCTGAAGGATCTGATCTTCGTCGTAACCGGCTTCACCATCGGCCACAGCATGACTTTGGGCCTGGCAGTCACCGGGATTTTGCGCCCGCACGGCGAATATATCGATGCGCTGGTGGCTCTGACCATCGCGCTGATTGGTATCGAGAATGTCGTCGTCACGCTCAAGCGACCTGATAATCTCGCGCTGGCGACGGGCGCCCTGCTCTCGGGCATGGGCATTCTGCGCATATTCGGCTTCGGCAGTCTGCCGCCCCTGCTGCTGATCGGTGCCGCGATGTTCACCGGCTGCTATCTGATGATCTCTGGCCATCTGCAGGATGCCGGCCGGCTGCGCATGGTGGTGACGACGGTGTTCGGCCTGATCCACGGCTTCGGCTTCGCGGCCGATCTGCTCGAGAATCGCCTACCCAAGGAAAAGCTTGCCGAGATCCTTCTCGGCTTCAATCTGGGCGTCGAGGTCGGCCAGTTGGCCGTGGTCCTGGTGGCAACCGGCATCGTGGTGATGGCCCGGCGGATGCGATTGGCGACGCCGCGCGCCATTACCGTCGACGTGCTGGCGTCCTGCCTGGTGGCGGTTGGCATGTTTTGGTTCATAGGTCGGAGCTTCACCGCCGGGTGATACCCGGGATTGCGCATCCCGCCTCCAATGTGCTCCGGGAGCGGAACAGCCAAGGCATCCGTGCCCCAGGATCATCCCCGACGTCTTCAGCGTGACCTCAGATTCGCGATTGGCGAGCTTTATGTTTTTTGTTGTATCGACGTACTTCTTAGAGGCCGTCGACTAAGCCCTCACCTACGCCACCACGCACGCCGACGGCGCTTGATAACACCGGTGCGGGCGCATCGCTGCCGGACATCGGGCCGGTGGGTCGGTGCATCATCCGGCAATGAACGGACTTCCCTCCAAATACGAGTAACAGCGTGGCCGGTCGCACACCGCCGAACATATTCTAGCCACTCGTTTCGTTGGTCAGGCTGCCCGTAGGAAGGCTTGCGGTGGGTAACACATTCCCCCGTGAACGACCGACGACTTCGAATGAGGATCATGCGCCCCGATCATCCATTACCGCGGGTACCCCTCTCGCACGCCGGGGATTTGCGACGAACTGGCGACGATTCTCGCCAAATCCTCGCGGCCTGCCCGAGGTCTCAGAAGATCGATCCGGGATGCTGATGCCGGAGGACGCGCGGCGCCGGGAAACGACGGCGGCCACACAGGGGCGCTCGAGGCTCTCACGGTCCGCTGACTGCCCGCCCGAACTTTGGAGATGAACATGACGACCGCAAGGCTTGTTAGGCAGGAAGCGCAAACCATCGCGCCACCGGAGCCGGACCTCACGCCTGATCAAATCGTCGCCCGCGCCGATGCGATGCGAGATCGGCTACGCGCCGCCCAGGCCGCGGCTGAAGCCGCTGGGAACATCTCCGCCGAAACGAACCAGGCGCTGGTTGATGCCGGTTTTTATCGAGTGATCCAACCGCGCGAGTTTGGCGGCTACGGGTTCGATCTGCCGACTTACGTCCGTCTCGTAACCGCCGTGGCTCGAGGATGCCCCGAAACGGCATGGGTTCTCTCGCTCGTGCTGGGCCATGTTCATCAGCTGTCGACTTACCCGCTGCAGGCCCAAGTCGAAGCCTATGGCGACACCGGGGACTTCCGAGCTCCAGAAGTGGCTGCCCCGCAGGGACGAGGGGTCGCGGTTCCCGGTGGCTACCGCGTGACGGGTGCATGGGATTATGCCTCAGGCTCGGCACACGCCACCCATATCCTGCTCGCCTTCACGGTCGACGATGCCGAGCCGGGCGGCGCACCGATGCGGATGGGGCTGTTCGACCGCGCGGACTATGAGATCGTTCGCAACTGGGACGTGATCGGAATGCAGGGCACCGGCTCCGATCGCGTGACGATGACCGACGTGTTCGTGCCGACGCATCGCGCGAAGCCCTATCCTCCGATGAACCCGGTGCTGCCGGCCGAGATCTATCACGACGAGCCGCTGTTTCATGGCCCGGCGCGTCCGTTCATCGTCACCGAATCCGCAGCCGTGATCGTGGGTGCGGCCGAGGGCGCGCTAGACCTCTACGAGGAGAGCTTTCGCGTCCGCAAGGCGACCGGGCCCACCGGTGGAGCTCGGCAGGAGCTCGCCGAATATCAGCTCAATTACGGTCGCTGCCGGGCATTGGTCGATACCGCGCGCGCGGCGCTGCTCCAGACCGCCAGCGACTATATGGAATATGGCCGCCGCACCTGTGCGACCGGCGAGCTCTGTTCGGAGGACGACTGGCGGCGCCTGACCCTGGTCATTCTCCAGAGCATCCATTTGGCCCACGAAGCGGTGGACATCATGTTCCGCACGGTCGGCACGTCTGCGTCGAAGAAGGATTCGATGATGGGCCGCTACTGGCGCAATGTCGGGGTGTTGCGTGGTCATCTGGCCCACCAGTCCGACAGCTCGGCAATCAATTATGGCCGCACCCATTTCGGCCAGCCGCCCGTCGGTATCGCCTGATGGACCGCGAGGCGCTGATCTGCCGGATGGACGCCTATCTCAACGCAGTTGCGGCGGGCGACCCTGAAATGCAGCGGTTCGCGCCAGGCTTCCGCTACACCGAAAACGGGACGACGGTTGCGCTGGGCGAAGGCTTGTGGCGGCGCGCTGTGCGCTTTGCGGGGATCCAGTCTTTCGCCGACCGCGAGACCGGCCAGGTGGTCTGCATGGGTGTCGCCTTCCTGGACGACCATCCACGCCCTTTCGCGCAACGGCTGCTGCTCGAGGGTGAAGAGATCGCGGAGGCGGAAGCAATCATCAGCACTGACGCGAAGGGACATTTTGCCGACGTCGAGCAGTTGCTCAGGCCCGATATCATCTACCAAGCAGTGGTGCCGCCAGCGCGCCGGGTTGATCGCGACGGATTGCGCGACGCCGCCGACCGTTATTGGGAAGGGCTGGAGCAGAGCGACGGCCTGATCCCGCGCTTCAACTATCGTTGCGACAAATATGACAATGGCGCCAAGACGACCAATACGCTGCGCACCCTGCTCTCGCCCGATGGCAAGGTTCACACGCCAGCCTCCGCCCTCAACGACACCCGCGCGGCCCGACCGAAGGCGCGCGAGCGGCGCTATCCGGTGCTCGATACCGAGCTCGGCGTCGCCGGCAGTCTGGTGGTCGTCGACTTCCATCCGATCGCCGACCATCCTCGACCCGACGCCGGAGCCATGTATATGCTCGGATTGTTCAAGGTCGTTGATGGCGAGTTGCGGATCATCGACGAGATCAGGGAATTTTTGCCGCTGGGCGCCTCGGCAGGCTGGTAACCGCCCGCGCGAGCTTCGCTGAAACTGGAATGACGCTGCACGCCGGGGCCGAGGCGGTGGCGCGGCTTGCCGCAACACGACAAGAGTGCCGCTCGGGGTCTCGCAACGCCACGCTCAGTCGGCCCGGAACGCTCGGATCGTGCCGTCCAAGCCCACGGCCGACCCCGGTTATTGTTGCTGCTGGTTACGGTGCTGATTGTGGGCAACGGATAGTCAAGCGGACGACAACCCGCGCCCCTCGCTGCCAAAGGTTTCACGGCGATGACGATCAGATTCCCGAATAACGATTTCTCCAATTTCGAGGCGCCGATGCGCGCCGAGATCGACCTGCGCGGCCTGGAGGTCATTCAGGGCGAGGTGCCGCGGGAACTCGACGGCGGCTTTTTCCGACTGATCGGTGATCGCAAATGGCCGCCCTTCGTCGAGAACGACATCTTCATGCTGGGTGAAGACGGGATGGCGTCCTGCTTTTATTTCAAGGACGGCGTGGTCGACTTCAAGATGCGGTACGTCCGTACCCCTCGCTTCGTGGCCGAAGAGAAAGCCGGCCGCGCGCTGTTTGGGGATTACCGTAATCCGTTTACCGACGATCCCTCGGTCGAAGGGCTGAGCCGCGGCACCGCGAACGTTACGATGTTGGTTCATGCCGGCAAGCTATTCGCGCTGAAGGAGGACAGTCCCGCGATCGAGATGAACCCCTTCACGCTCGAGACAATCGGCGAATACGACTGGAACGGAGTCGTCACCTCAAAGGCGATCACCGCACATCCCAAGATCGACCCAAAAACGGGCGAGCTGGTATTTTTCGGCTATTGCGCCGCAGGCCCGGCGACGACCGACATTGCCTATTACGAAGCTGACGCGGCCGGGAAGATCATTCACGAAGCCTGGTTCCACGCACCGTATACGTGCATGGTTCACGACATCATGGTGACGGAGAATTATGTGGTCTTTCCGATCACGCCGCTCCGCCATGAGCTCGAATGGCTCAAGCGGCATGAGCCGGCCTTCAAGTGGGATCCGACCGAGCAAGTCTATCTCGGCGTATTGCCGCGCAAGGGGAAGGGTGAACAGATTCGGTGGTTCAAAGGGCCGACGCAGTGTCACGGACATACCGTCGGCGCCTTCGACGACGGCCGATATATTTATGCCGACAACACGTTCAGCAAACGATCTTTCTTTCGCTTCTTCCCGAACGCGGACGGATCCGACTTCAATCCCGCCGATACCATGCCTTACATCAAGCGCATCGTGATCGACATGGAAAGCAACGGCGACAACTTCACCGAGCAGCAGCTGTTCCAATATCCGTGCGAGTTGCCGCGTATCGACACGCGCTTCGAAACGATGCCGTACAGTTTCGCTACGATGAACCTTCTCGACGTTCCCCAGCAAGAGCGGATCGGCCATGGCTTTCAGTGGGTCGCAACCATGGACATCAGCGGCAAGAAGCCTCCGCAGATCCGATACGCCGGGCACAACTGCTCGATCGGGGAGCCGCAGTTCGTTCCGAAGAACGACGCCGCCGCGGAAGGCGAGGGTTACATCATGACCGTCATCGGCCGTCATGAGGAGATGCGCAGCGAGCTGCTCATCCTCGATGCCCAAGACATCACCGGCGAGCCGGTCGCGACCGTCGCTCTGCCCTTCCGACTGCGGAGCACCGGCCATGGTTATTGGTACGGCTCGCGCCAGCTTCGCGGCGAAACCAACGTGATTGGAGCCTGGTAGAATGGGAAACCTGAAGGGCAAGGTCGCGCTGGTCACCGGCGCGAGCCGCGGCATTGGCCGTACCATCGCGGTGCGGCTGGCGGCCGACGGCGCAACAGTTGCGATCCACTATGGCGCTAATGCCGACGCCGCGCGAGAGACGCTGGCAACGATCGAACAGGCAGGCGGCCGCGGCTTTGTGCTTCAGGCGGACTTGCACACGCCCGAGACATCGATCCCCGAGATGTTTGCCGATTTCGACCGCGGTCTGGCCGAATGTTCGGGCGAGTCCGGATTGGACATCGTGGTCAACAATGCCGGGCAGATCATGTTCGGCTCGGTCGAGGTGCTCAAACCCTCTGAATTCGACAAAGCATTCGCCGTCGACGTGAAGGCACCCTTTTTCATCACCCAGGCCGCCCTGCCGCGCCTTCGTGACGGCGGTCGGGTGATCAACATATCCTCCGGCACATCCCGCGTGGTTAACCCCGACGTCGTCTCCTACGCCATGGCGAAGGGTGCGCTTGAGGTGTTCAGCAAGACCGCTGCGCTTCAGCTCGGTGCGCGCGGAATAACCGTCAACGCCGTGGCGCCGGGCCCAACCGGGACCGAGGAGTTCCTGCGGATGGCGGCGGGGAATTCGGAATTCGTCGAGCATGCCAAAGCCCAGTCAGCGCTGCGCCGGCTCGGAACGCCGACGGACATCGCCAACATCGTGGCGTTCCTTGCTAGCGACGAGGGCGGCTGGATTACCGGGCAACTGATCGACGCTACCGGCGGTACCTTCCTTGGCTAACTGCCTGCCTGAATCAGCTTATTGAGCCGTTCGACTTTCCGCAATTGCGCCGAGGCAGCACCCTCCGGGTCCTGCCGAAGAATAGCTGCGATCACGTTCAACGTCTCTGCGCGGTAAATCTCTCCCATCTGTTCGCTCTCGGGATCCCGGAGCGCCGATGACCATGTCGCGTAACTTTTGGTACAGCGTAAGAGGATGTCGATGAGCGGCTCATCGAGAATGTCGAACTGACTGTCCTCGGCTTCCTGCATCAGACCGGAGGCAACTCGGGGCCCGGACCGCATCAGATCGCGCTGTGCAGCCTCCAGGCGCTTCCGGTCTGCCCCCGTTGCGTTGCAAGCAGCGATGGAAACGGCCTCGCTGCTCAACAACTGGTACAGGTTCATGGCGTCGCCCGGCGAAACCTTCGCAGATGCAAAGTAACAATTGATCAGCCTGCAGACGGCTGCCGGGTCTGGAATTCGCCTCATCAAGCCTTTTCCGCGCCCGGCGGTCGAAATGGCGATTCCTTCGAATTCGAGGACGCGAACGGCCTGACGGAGCGCGCTTCGGTCAGCCCCATAGCGGTCACACAAATCGAGTTCGGAACCTAGCCGCTGATCCTCAGCGATCTCCTCGCCCAAGTCGCGCATCAGCAGCCTGAAAACCTGTTCCGCGCGCGAGCGAGCCATCTCGGCTGCGGCTCCGCGCTTTACATATCCCTGCGGCCCACATTCGGCAAAGCGGTCGGTGGCGGAGAGCAGTTCGTCAATGAGCCCCGCGAGGATGGGGTTTGATCGAGCGCCTTCCTGCGCCCGCATTCTTGCACGCACCAACCGCAGAAGGGATCGACACGCGTGACCCTGAAGGGCGGTCCTGCGCAATGAGGTGACGTAACGGTGGATTGCCTCAAGCAGAACGGTGACGGTGGGTGCGAGGACGATCAAGCCCCCATTGGGACCACGACGCATTCGCGCCGTGCCCCGGCTCTCAAGAATGCGGACGCCTTCGCGAATGACAACTTTGCCGACTTGAAAGCGCGCGACAAGCTGAGCTTCAGACCCGTACAGCATCCCGGTCGGCCAGCCTTTGCCGATCAGATCTTCTTCGATCTGGGCAGCAATCATGCAGGCTCCCTTGTTGTTTGCGGCATCGGCACCCACGATCGCATGAAAAAGCGGGTTGGCGACCGCAGCGGAGCGCGAAACGGCAAGCGAGGAACGGGGCTGGTCCGACGCGAACTGAGCGATGGTCACGACATCTCTCCTCCATCAACGGCGACGTTTTTGCCGTCTGCCGCCACCGACAATTATGCGCCCTTTGTGAGAGCTTTCAACGGTTGGGGTACCGGGGGAGCGTTGCGGCGAGAAGCACAGCGAGGAGCAGTGCGCCGACAACAACCGGAATGGCCGAGGCGTATGCGCCCCACGCGTCGCGAAGAAGCCCAACGACAACGGGTCCCACGCCAAGCGACAGCGTCGTGAGCCCCACCGCAACGCCGAAGATCGTAGACGCGTTCGCCAGGCCAAAATAGCGGCTCGTCAAGAACGGGAGCAAACCCGACACCGCCGCGAAGCCGGCTCCCAGGAGGGCAAAGCCGACGACAATCGCCCACTCCTGCGATGTCAGCATCGCCATGAAGCCCAGGAGCGGAACCGCGAAGACGACGGCGAGCAGTCCAGGCCGCGGCAGCCGATCTGCGGTAGCGCCGGCAATCAGCGTGCTGAACGGTCCTACCAGCGAGTATAAGGTAAGCGCGAACGTTGCGGTGGTGCCGGAGACGCCCAGCTCGGCGCCCCATGGGATAAAATGGCTCGCCACGCCGCTGGCCGATGCGCACACAAGAGTCGATGCGGCCATCACTGTCCAGAAGGCGCGGCTGCCGAACGCCACCATCGGCTTCACGTCAACTCCGACGGGCCCGGGCATTCCTACCATATTTGGTGGCGCGACATGAGCCGCTTCCCGTAGAAAAAGGAACGCCACGGGCAACGCGATTAGAACGATCATTGCGGCGAACGCCAGATAGGTTCCACGCCAGCCCAGATCGACGATAAGCACCCGCGCCAACACGAGCAGCACGACGGTAAAGATTGCGACGGATCCGCCCAGCACCGCGCTCAGCGCGATGCCGCGGCTGCGGTCGAACCAGCCCGATATGACTTTCGCAAGCGCTACCGGTCCACAGGTCGCCGCAAGTGGTCCCATCAGCCCGGACACAAGATACAGCGTTACAACGCTACCGTTCAGGAAGGACATCCCGACCAGGGTTGCAGACCAGGCGATCAACCCCGGAAGCAGAACCCTGCGAACGCCCATCGTGTCGACAAGCCGCCCCACCGCCGGTCCCGACAATGCGCCGGTCAGGCCGGAGATCAGCATCGCCTGTGGAAAGATCGCCGCGCTCCAGTGGAACTCGTTGGACACAGGCTCGAGAAACAACGGGAATGTGCCCATGAATACGGGTGCAAAACTGAGCCCCATGCAGATCGAGCACGCAATCGCCACGACAATAGCCTTGCGGCTCATCTCTGTCGCGGCGCAGGCGGCCATGGGAGGCAGGCTCCCGCCGCGGAGCACCGGCTCAATCGCATCACTCATTCACTGCTCTCCCAGTCCAGCGGCCTAGGTGGGTGGACAGGACGCACACCTCTCCCATTTCGCACACCACAAATCCGCCCGAGCGCGTGTAGCCTCTCGCAGCCGGCAAACCAGAGGTGGCTATTGGCCAGCTCATGCTCCCGAACGGCCCCGTACGGAAAATCCTGCCGCTGGTTTATACGGGCCACCCATCCGAACATGGTCTCAAACTCACCGCCTGACCCGGCTGGGCGTCGGTCTAGGATCGTTAGGGTACGACGCACATGGGAGAGACTGGCGCAAGAGCGATGCTGGCCGTAGCTGCAGCACTGCTTGTGGGAGCGATGGCGGCACGCGCCTCTTATGGCATCAGCGATGCGACCTCCACCAGCGCCGCGACCATGGGCAACATCATTCCCGCCGGCGCCAATCGGAGGCTGCCCGGATACGCGACCTTCGTGGATCCGACAGGGACGCTGGCCGTGTTCAACGCCGACGGGCCGGTTGCCACCCGCGGGCACCCCTTCTTCGAACCTCTGGGACGCAATAAGCGCGCCTGCGTCACGTGCCACCAACCCGCCGATGCCATGAGCCTGTCGGTGCGCAGCATCAGGGCGCGTTGGGTGACCGCAGGCCCGAAAGACAGCCTGTTCGCCGCAGTTGACGGGGCGAACTGTCCAAATCTGCCGATCGGGCAGCGCTCCTCCCATTCGCTATTGCTGGATAAGGGACTGTTCCGGATCTCCCTGCCCTGGCCACCGCGCGATCCCGCCGGCCGGGTGATTTCCCCGGAATTCGACATCACGGTGGTAAGCGATCCAACCGGCTGCAACACCGACCGCGTCTACGGTCTCAACTCGAGTAATCCGCGCATCTCGGTTTTCCGGCGGCCGAGGATGGCCGCGAACATGAAGTATGTCGAACCCGAACGGCCACTCAGCCTGTGGCATATCCGCACAGGCGAGATACGGCCGCTCGATCCAGCCACTGGCCACCGGCTGGGCGGCAACGTGATGAGCGACGGGCGCGCCCTCACGCTCATCGCACAGATGATCGATGCTTCCCGCACGCATATGGCGATGGAGGGGGGGCTGTCTCCAGCGGAGCAGGCGCAAGTCCGCAAGTTCCTGTTCCAGGTCTACACCGCACAGGTGACCGACCGCACGGGCGGCCGGCTCGACACGGGCGGCGCGTACCTCGGACCTCGTGCGCTGCGCGACGGCAAGCCGGCGCTGGTCGGCGCCTATTCGGCGCGGCCCATGTTTCCAGAGATCGAGGGCTGGGTGACGCAGCGCATCGCTTCGTCGCTCAACTGGACCCCGCTCGTGAAGCTGCCGCCCTTTCCGCCGACGCGTTTGGGCGAGGCGACCGAAACGCCAACGCAGCGGGCTTACCGCGACTCGGTTGCACGCGGATACCTCTCGTTCATGTATCGGCAGTTCCTGATCCGGAACGTCGCGGACCTGAACGGCTTCATTGGCAATCCGGTCAAGCAGACCTGCGCGGGGTGCCACAATATGGTGCAGACAGGCATGGATGTCGCACCTGGATATCTGGATCTGGGCACCACCACCTATCCCACGGCAACGCCCGCACCTGACCTGCCATTGTTCCGGATCGATTGCCACAAAGATGCGCCACCGCACCCCTATCTCGGGCGCGAGATTTACACGACCGATCCAGGCCGGGCACTGATCACCGGCCGGTGCGCCGACATCGGCAAGGTCGTGATCCAGCAGATGCGAGGGCTTGCCGCACGGGCGCCCTATTTCGCCGGCGGGTCGGCACCGGATCTGCGGGCCGTGGTCAACTTCTACGATGCGCGTTTCCGCATCGGCTACACGCAGGACGAGATTGCCGATCTCGTCAATTTCATGGGTGCGTTGTGATTGTCGCCCGAACGTGGATGGCCGCCCTCGGCGTCCTGGTCAGCGCCAATGCGCTTGCTCAGAATTTGGCGACAAGTTCCTCTGGTCGTCCGGTCAGCTTCGTCGCTTGTCCGGAATTCCGCAACACGGCACGGCAGTGCTGGCTGGCCGAATCCGGGGGTAAAACCTATTATATCGGCGCGTTTCGGATCGGCACACCACCCCAGCTTCTGCACAAGGTGCTGGTCGAAGGCGTGGCCCATGACGATCAGACCAGCTGCGGCGCGATCAACATCGACCCGGTTCAAATCTCGCCAATGCCTGAGCTGGATTTCTCGTGCGACGCGGTCCTGCCGGACAATGGAACAGCGCCGCGCGAAGGGTCGCTTTTTGATCTTCCGGCGGAGGTCCTTGCCCGTAATGGCGGCGATGTTCCTACCCCGCCGCCGCTGACGCAGAACATGGCGTTCGCGGTCACGCTGGACTACGATCGCGCCGTGCTGAACCTGGTCAACCAGGCCAAGATCGAGTTGATCGCCCGAACGATCATGGCTTCGCCAGTGGCTCGTGTCATTGTCACAGGGCATGCAGGCGGGTCGCGCCTTGACGACGGTTCGATCATCCGCGAGGCACCCGAGGTTGCCGCCCGCCGCATGATGGTGGTTCGTGACGCGCTGATCGCCATCGGTGTCCCACGGAATATTGTCGAGGCACGAACGGTGGACCGCCCGCCCGAAGGCTCGTCCGTGCTTGGTCCCGAGAGCCGCGAAGTCACGGTCGACGTGATTGTGGCTCAGCCATAGCGATTGCGATGGAGCCGACGCTCACGAGCCCGCCGACCATGTTAGGACAGCTTCGGAGGGTTACGTCCGCTCGTGAGAACTAACAGCTGCCTGATCGGCAGCAGCGTCATTTCGATGGCTGTTCGACGATACCGATCGACATAGGCCCGAACCGCGCTTCGTCCCAATGCTCGTCGACTTGATTGCCGACGAACCGCCACATGTCGAAATGCGTGGTCGTATAAGTCTCGCCCAGCTGGCCGCCGGGTCGCGGCAGCACCATCGCGCTGGCCACCACGACCATGTCGCCCTCGGCGACGACGGCAACAACCGGAATCGTCATTTTAGGCAGCCGGCTCTCGCGAAACAGCTTCTTCACAGCCTCACGGCCGGACGCAATATTAGGGTTATGCTGTATGTACCGTTTCGTCATGTAGACATCGACGAGATCGTAACGATTCTCCTCGAAAATCTTCGTGTAGATGTTGTAGACGACCTGCTTGCGCGCATCGATCGCGGGGTCCGTGCTGTGGAAAAGCGCGGCTCGATCGGTCGCCCCGACTACCGGTTCCTGGGCAGCAACATCCGTCGCAATCAGCAGAGCAATCGTCGTGGCCGCGACCATCAACCGTGGCATCATTGTCTCCTTCATGGCGGCGGCGCAGTGCGAAACACGCAGGCCACAATCTAAACCATCGTTGCGCGGCGCCTGCGGGGCGGAGCAGCTCCGTCTGCGAGACGCTTGCCCGCCAGCGCGTCAAGCGCCCAGGCTCCCTTCGTCCTGTCCTCTGCCAGGGGTGTAGTCCCCGGCCGGCCTTCAGAAACGGCGCTTCAGCGTCAGCGACCACTCACGAGGCGGCGCGGGCTGGCCCACCGCAGTGCTGTTGAGGAATTGAAGGTCGTACGTATTGAACAGATAGTATCGATTGAACAGGTTCGTCACTCCGACGATCGCCTCCCATTTGCTGTCTTGTGTCCGCAGGCTGATCTGGGCGTTCGAAACTGTGTAGGCGGCGATGACGTTGAAGGTTTTGTATGGCTGCACCAGGGCTGTATCGCGTGTGTAGAACGAGGCCTGATGGTTGATGTCGAAGCGGGGGGCGATTGTTCCCAGGCCATCGATCACCCAGTCATATTGAATACCGATGCTCCACTTGTTCTTCGGCGTATAGACGTGAGGACTGTCGAGGGTGAGGCCGGAGGCGAGCGCCGACGCGGAAAGACGAGTATATTTGAAATCAAGCGTGCTGAGCGATGCGTCGATGTTCAATCGGGAAAGCGGCTCGAGAAAGGCCTCGATCTCGACGCCCTTGATATTGGCGCGGCCGGCATTGATCGGCACGTTCGCCGGGAAGGTTCCCGCTACCGGGTTGTACGTGGGAGAGGCCGGATTCTCGTCGACGGGCAGGTTGGGGTTGAAGTAGCGTGATGAGGTGTCAATCACGATGTCCTTGTATTTGTTCAGGAACGCCGCGACGTTTACCCGGACCCGTCGGTCGAGGAACGTGGACTTGAGACCCAGCTCATAGGCCTGCAGCGTCTCCGGCCGGAAGACTCCCTGCTGATTGCTGAACAATGGCCGTGCATTGATGCCGCCGCCGCGGAAACCCGTCGACCATTGCCCATAGGCCATCACGCGGGAGGTCAGATGATAATCGACCCCCGCTTTGTAATCCCAGTTCGCGCCCTTGAACTTGGAGTAGAGGCCATTAATGCCGACGAGCGAGGGGGGCACCAATCCGGTGTTGGCGTCGGTGCGGGAGAACAGATAGTCCTTCCGGTCGTCGGTGTAGCGGATTCCGAAGGTCAGGTTCAGCTTGTCGACGGGGTGCCACACCACATGGGCGAAGGCCGACTTATTCTCTGAATGAACGGGATCGTTGTAAAGGAAATCCAATCCTTGGCTGGGGAAATGTGTACGGCCGCTCTGGCGGGAATACCCCTTGAAATAGAACCCGCCGATCGTCCAATCGACATGCTTGTCGAAAAGACTGCCCGTGAGCCGCAGCTCCTCGCTGAACTGGTGATGCCGATAGAAGGTGTAGTTCGTTTGGTAGTCGAGCGGAGTCTGGTCGACATCGTCCCCAAACCCGCCGTGATAGGCGCGGTAGGCGGTAATCGACTTCAGCGAGAGATTCTCTCCCAACCGCCAATCGATCGTGCCCGAGACTCCGCCGTCGGTGAAGTCATTGTGGGTAGGAACGCAGAATCCCTGCGATGCGGGAATCGTGACGACCCCGGCAGGCGACGCGTAAATGCCTCCGCTACCGGCACAATAGGTGCCGTAACTCGTGTAGCGCTTGGAGGTAACGAAACGATTATCGAACGGCGTCCCGTCAAGGAACGATACGCCGCCGAACGGCGGTGCCGCGAGCAGGATGGAGGCAGACGTCTCCGACTGATCACGCGTGAAATCACCAATGATGTTCACTTCGACGGCATCGCTCGCGATGTAACGGAGGGCGCCGCGCACCCCCTTGAAGTCCTTGCCGCCCTGCGTGCCAAGCTTGCAGCTTTTCTCCAACCGAGCGCTCGCCGTCCCGGTGTTTGTTGCACAGGCATAATCGTACCGCGTCAGGTAGCCATCCTGATGTTGGGAACTGCCCGAGATCCGGGCGTAAAGCTTGTCATCGATGATCGTGAAGTTCGATCCGGCGCGCAAATCGACACGGTGGAACGAGCCGACTGTTCCTTCGAGGAAAGCGTCCGGGTCATCCGATGGCTTGCGCGAGTACAGCTTGACCGAGCCGCCGATCGAGTTCTTGCCCGAGAGCGTGCCTTGCGGACCTCGCAATACCTCCACCCGGTCAAGGTCGAGCAACTGAAACGCTGAACCGAACGTGGTCGCATAGTAGACGTCGTCGATGTACATCCCGACGCCAGGCTCGTAGGCAAAATTTGAGTCGAATTGGCCGACACCACGAATGTAGGTCTGCGCGGTGGCACCGCCATGGACCGAGCCGCCCTGGACAATCGTGACATTGGGCGCCTGGGCGGAAACCTGCGTGATGTTGGTCTGGCCGCGCGCTTGCAAGAGCGCCCCGCCGACGGCCGTAATTGCGAGAGGCGTGTCTTGCACCCGCGTACTGCGGAACTGCGCCGTTACGATGATGTCCTGCGCATCCGCCGCCGGAATAGCCGCCGCCTCAGGAGCGCTGGACGATGTACTCGGTGGATTTGGCGGCGCCGATTGAGCCCAGGCAGGTGTCGCGGATACGACGCCAGCGACAAATAGCGGCAACGCCGCATAAGTGCTGCGTGTAACACGAGTATCGGTTGGATTAAGCCTGGCCATTCGCCCCTCCCGTCAGAGCTTTGTTTGCCGCTAGTCTGTGGATGGCCTTGGATTGAAGCCGAACAGCCGGTCCAGGACAAAAGCCAGACTTACAGCGTCTTGCCTTCCGCCCGCTTTAGTGCAGGTCGGCATTGAAACGGCTCTAGAGGTGGGAAACGGCAAAACCAGTGCAATCATCTTCTCCCGGATGGAAGAATAGGCCCGGTGTCGCCTGCACATCGGAAGGGTCATCGCCGACCCCAAATATTGCGAATTCAACAATAAGGAGCGCTAGGCCACGCAGCGTCGCCAATGTTGACCCTTCAATCGAAGGCCTGAGGCAGGATGGTCTTCCAACCAAAGGCTTCCAGGCCGATCATGTGCGGATGCGTGCAGCGAGGCACACAAATCGGACGTCCGGCTTGCCGAGATGAGGACGGCGCGGCAGCCGAACCGACAGGTCGGACATTTATCGGGTCAGCCGCGCCGACGGCATGACGAGACCGCTGCCTCCCGTCCTCACTGTCCCGAACCCAGATCCCAGCCGTTTCCTGCACCATAGTAAAGAGGCAGCATCACCGGCGCCTCGATCTCGTGGATCATGCCGCCGTGGATCTTGAAAATCTCAAGCCATTGGGTGGTGAAGGGCAATGGCGCAGGCAAACGATCGAGCCCAGGATATCCGACCAGCTTTGACGGCCGAACATCTCCGTTCTGAATGAACATCGGGAAAGCGGCGACCAACCCTTTTTCGACGTCGACGACGATCGGGCGGCGAGGCTCTACTTTCTGCAGGTCGGCAAAGGCGCCCGAATCGATCTGCTCTCGGCAGTTGCGAACGGTGATTCCGTTCATCAGGATGCGCATGCGCTGCTGCGCCTCAACGGGGACGTTGGCCGGAAGCATAAGGTTGAGAGGCGCCTTATTGCCCGTGGTTCGCAACCCCATTTCATGGCGAACGCAGTCCGGCGCGAAGTATGATCGGCTGCTATCCTCGCTGGTCAAGGCGTCAAAGTAGGAGTTGGCGATACGGACCATGTCGGCGCGCGTGTTACGCTCCGACGGCGGCACATCCTCGAGTAAAGGACGACGCGGCTCGACCAGGTTGGGCATGGCCAGAGGCTGAATGTTATTGGCCAGCAGCTGCTCGATTTCGACAATGCGGTTGGCTCGCACTTTGAGCCGGACTGCCGTGAGGTAGGGTTGGCCGCCAATCTTTGCGACGGTTCCTATCGCGATCTGACCGGATTCGGGGTCGACGACGTCTATTCGAAACTTGCCCAGTGGAGCCGAGAGCCCGCGCCACAGCAGGCCTTGGTCGACCGGCAGCGCCTCGGTGTTCTCAGTCATGCGGACAGCTGGATCCAGTGGAAGCCTGGTCGTGTCCCTCGCGAGCGCCGCGGCGAAATAACGATCCGCGATCGAGACGAGGCACTGCCGGTCACAGCTGGTGCGCGGTGGGGGCAAAGGCGCCGCCAAACGCGCCGCCACGAGTGAAGCGGCGGCTACACCTGCATTCGAAATGCTGGCGATGGCCAATCCGAACGCCACGAGCGCGCGGATCCCACCTGACCTCAAATAGCGCCAGCCGGGGTCACCGCAACCCGGGGCCACTCGAGTCAGATCGACCATCGTACCGCCAACAATCTTGCCCAGGCGGGTCCGGCCATCGACCGTGAAGCGGCACAGTTTCATCGGATCACCCTCTCCATCCAGTCGCGAAGCGCGGCCACGCGCCTCCCTCTCACTTTTTTATTGACTATTTCGTATAAAGATGACTGTCTAGAACAAATAAGTGAGCGGAGGGATGATGAATCCGGCAAAATCGACGCGACCGCCCCGCGGTAACCGGCAGCGTGAGCGCACGCGCATGGCGCTGCTGAGAGCAGGACAATCCTTATTTGCGCGTCGCCTGGCGGAGAGTGTCTTGCGCGGCCTCCGCGTGCCCGGCGAGGACGCTGAGCGGCTTGGGAGATCCGCCGCATCGCAGCCGCTTGGGGACAAATGATGGCCAGTTTGTCCAAGGCCCATGACGTCGCCTTCGTGCGCTTCCGGGTGCCCGATCTGATGCTGATGCGGACATTCCTGAAAGAATTCGGGATGCGGGAAGCCGCGCTCGAACGACAGCGCATCTTCATGCGCGGCTACGGCCCCAGCCCGTTCGTGCACGTGACGGAATATGGCGAGGAGCCGGCCTTCGCCGGTTTCGGCATCCACGTACCGCGCCTGGAAGATCTCGAGCGCCTCGCGGCGCACGATGGCGTCGCAATCGAACCTCTCGACGCTCCCGGTGGCGGTGTCGTCGCCAGGCTCACCGACCCTGACGGCTTCATCGTGGAGGCGGTTTCCGCCCAGGAATCGGCCAAGCCGCTACCCTGCCCGCGCCATCAACCCTGGAACCAGGGGGGCCAATATCCACGCCAGGGTAGCATCCGCCGCGTCAAGCAAGGCCCGTCACACGTCCAGCGGCTCGGCCATGTCGTGCTTGGCGTGTCGGACTTCCGACGGTCCGAGGCCTGGTACAAAACCCGCTTCGGCTTCGTGACCTCCGATGAAATTCAACCGGCGCCGGGCGTCGCGATCGGGGCTTTCATGCGCTGCGATCGCGGCGACCAGCCGTGCGACCATCACACGCTCTTTTTGCTCCAACGGCCCGCCCCTGCCGAATTCATGCATGCCGCGTTCGAAGTGACCGACCTCGACGATCTGATGGCAGGCCATGACTATCTCAAGCGGCACGATCGCACGCATTTGTGGGGCGTCGGCCGCCATTATCTCGGCAGCCAGGTGTTCGACTATTGGCGGGATCCCTGGGGTCACGAAATCGAACATTGGACCGACGGTGATCAGCTGGTGACCGCGGATGGCGGCGGCATCGGGGGCATTCCCGAACTGATGGGAGTCCAATGGGGCATGCCCATGCCGCCGCTGCCCGGCGAGAGTCAGCCGGCATGAGCAACCAGCACGATTACGACCTGCTGGTGGTCGGGCTCGGCCCGGTCGGCGACGTCTTGACCGCGCTCGCGAGCCTGCGCGGTCTTTCGGTTCTGGCGATCGACAAGTCACCAATGCCGTTTCCCTTGCCGCGCGCTGCCGTGTTCGATCATGAGATCATGCGCATCTTCCAGGAGATCGGGGTCGCTGACCGCATCCTCCCGTCATGCAGGGTTCCGGATCGGTATCAGTTTCGCACCGCGTCGGGCGAACTGTTACTCGATTTCCCGGTCGAGCCGATGGGGCGCTTCGGTTGGGCCGAAACCTACGCCTTGCACCAGCCTGCCGTCGAGACGGTGCTGCGCGAGCGACTTGCTGAACTCGGCGCCGCGGTCGAGCTTGGGACGAGTTTCGAAGATCTCGAGCAAGACGCCGAAGGCGTCACGGCGACGCTCCAGCGTGATGGCCACCGACGGACCGTCAGTGCGCGTTACCTGGTCGGATGCGACGGATCCTGGAGCCCGGTTCGCGAAGCGCTCGGCATCCGGCTCGACGACTATCGCTTCGACGAGCCGTGGCTCGTGCTCGACACCATCTTCGATGAACCGGGGGACCTGCCGATTGTCTGCGAGCAAATCTGTGATCCGCAACGCCCGGTTACCTACATGGCGATGAGCGGGAAGCGCTTTCGCTGGGAGTTCATGCTGAAGCCGGGCGAAGCGCCCGAAGAGATGCGGGACGAGGCAATGATCCGGGAGCTGGTTGCGCCGTGGAATTGCGCGGATCGTATGCAGATCGAGCGCAAGGCGATATACCGATTTCACGGCCTCGTTGCGGAAAAATGGCGTGATCGTCGGGTGCTGCTGGCAGGCGATGCCGCGCACCAGATGCCGCCCTTCGCCGGTCAGGGCATGTGCTCCGGCATTCGTGACGCGGCCAATCTCGCCTGGAAGCTTGCGGCGATCATCCATGGTAGCGCGCGCGATTCCATCCTCGACTCCTACCAGATCGAACGCGAGCCCCATGTCCGCGCGATCATCGAGACGGCAATCGCGATGGGCAAGGTGGTCTGCATGCTCGATCCCGACGCCGCCGCCCAGCGCGACCGCGACATGCTGGCACGCAAGGCGGCCGGAGCGCAGGACGTTTCGGTGGCCTATCCGGATCTTCGCGGCGGCCTGCTTTCGGACACGCCGCTCGCGGGCTCTTTGCTGCCACAACCTCAGGCGCCGGACGGCCTGCGTTTCGACACGCTGCTAAAGGGAGCGCCGGCGTTGATCGGCCATGATCTGCCCCGTGAGGCCGACGGTGAAGTGCAGTTCCTGGATCTTTCGAGCGCCGCCCTGGCCCCCTTCCGTTCCAAACTTGAATGCTGGTTGGCCGGTGCTGACGCGGACGCCGCCCTGATCCGCCCCGATCGTCACGTCTTCGCGACGGGCCGGGCGCGCGAACTGTTGGAGCTTTGGAGCAGCGCGCTCGAGCAGCCGGAAAACGCTTAGGTCGAGGCCGACGAAGAACGGCCGATTAGGAGGGGAAAAATGCGACAATTCGGACTTGGCCTATCGCTCTTCACCGTCATCAACGCGCTTCCCGTGCAGGCGCAGGACGTGGCATCCGGCACGAGTGCGGCGGAGGCGGGCACATCGAGCGCCGGCATCGCCGACATTGTCGTTACCGCACAGCGGCGTCAGGAGAACCTCCAGCGCGCGGCGCTGGCGGTAACGGCGATCGATGGCAGCGCGCTCACCAATTCCGGCGTGGCGCAGCCGCAGGACCTGTCAAAGCTGGTGCCGGCGCTCAAGCTTTCCACCAGCGGGGCGGGCAGCGTCCAGGTGACCATCCGGGGTGTCGGCAATTTTGCCGGCAATCCCTACGCAGAGCCTGCGGTCGCGATGAACCTCGACGGGGTTTACCTCGCTCGATCGAGCGGGCCCAATGGCTTGTTCTACGATCTGGCCCGGGTTGAGGTGCTCAAGGGACCACAGGGCACAATCTATGGCCGCAACGCGACAGCGGGCGCGATCAACATCATCACACGGAAACCGGACGATCAACCGTCTGCCGAGGGCCAGCTGACCGTCGGCAATTACGGCCTCGTTCGGGGCGAACTGGCGCTGAATGCGCCGCTGAGCACCGACGCCGCAATTCGGCTGTCGGGCGTCCTGACCCGCCGCGACGGCTATCTGAGTGACGGCTATCTCGACGACAAGAGCGAGGCCGTTCGTGGACAGCTCAAGGTAAAGCCGACCGGCAAAGTGTCGATCCTTCTGTCGGCGGATTATGCCCATATCGGTGGCAAGGGCGGCGGCGGCGTCATTTCGCCGTTTCTCGACCCGGACCACCCCTATCTCGGCGCGTCGAAAGACGGCTCGAACGCTATTTTGACCGGCGCCTCGCTCGCCATTTCAGGCGGCGCCAACCCCAATCTTCTGCCGAAGTTCCGCGATGACGGCTTCACGGCCCTCAAGAATTGGGGCGCGTCCGCGGTGGTCGACTGGGATCTCGGCAGCGCGACGCTGACCTTTATCCCGGCCTATCGCCACAACATCGCTGATTATCTGCACTATGCCGCCGGCTTCTCGGTAAGCGCGCACGAGAATTCGCGGGCGACCTCCCTGGAATCACGCCTGGCCTCAAGCGGAAACGGGCCACTCAAATGGCTGATTGGGGGCTATTTCTTCAACGAGGACCTCGATTTTGATCTGTTCGCCAACCAGGGCGTATCGTTCAATCGCACGATCCCAACCCTCAACACCGAAAGTATTGCGGCCTTTGGCCAGCTGACCTATGCCGTCGCCCAAGGCTTCCGGCTGACGGGAGGCCTGCGCTATACCGACGAGCACAAGTCGCAAACCGGACGCAATGGCGGGCCTCCTCCGTCCCTCCCCACAGGGTTCCCCGGTTCTGCGGCCCAATTCTACCAGCTCGCCTGCGCACCGTACGACGCCGCGAGCGGCACCTGCTACGCGGCGCTGGACGGAAGGCTCAAGCAGAATAAGCTGACATGGAAGGCGGGCGCGGAGTTCGACGCCGGCGCGCGGTCCTTGATATATGCAAATGTCGCGACAGGCTTCAAAGCAGGCGGCTTTTTCGGATCGCTCGCGCCCAACACCTACCGGCCAGAAACCATCTTAGCCTATACGCTCGGATCGAAGAACCGCTTCGCCGACAATCGGCTTCAGCTCAACTTGGAAGCCTTTTACTGGCGCTACAAGGACAAGCAGGTCACGCATCTGGGGCCGATCCTGCCGGGGGGCTTCAACCTCATCACCGAGAATGCCGGCAGTGCCGACATCTATGGCGCGGAGGTTGAGCTTCTTTGGCAACCGAGCACGATGGATCGGTTGAGCGCTACCGCCCAATATCTCCACACCGAATATGGCAGCTTCCTTTATCGGCAGACCACGGTGACGGGGCCGCCTGTGACAGCATGTCCGACGACGCCGGTGGTGGGCTCGCTCACAGTAACAGTCGATTGCTCGGAGCGTCCCCTCTCACAGTCGCCCAGATGGACGCTGAACGCCTCCTATACGCGCGGTTTCGATCTCGGAGGTGCGCGGATCGACGCGCAGATCGGAACGCAGATCCAAAGCGCATACTGGGTCGGGGATGAATATCTGGCTGGTGAGCGGCAGGGCGCATCGATGGTCTCGAACGCAAGCCTTACGTGGCGTGCCCCGGGCGGTCGTTTCACCGCAAGCGCCTTCGTCGACAATATCGAAAACCGTGCGGTCAGATCGAGTTCCTTCGCGCAGCCTGTGATCGGCGTGCCGATCGTGACCCTGCGCCCGCCCCGGACCTTCGGCGTCCGGCTCGGTTTCGCCTTCCGCTGAGATCAAAGGAGACAGTGACGATGAGCTTCATGCCCAATCCAGGCTCCCGATATCGGATGCCAATCATGTTCGGACCTGCGCCCGGACCAAGGCAGCATCCCGACGGGCGCATGTGGACCGCCGAGGAAGCCGGGCGGATGAATGCGCAGTGGCTCAATGTCGGCTACCGAACCGATCCCGCCAAGCTGGAAAAGCTGCTCCCGCCCGGTTTCTCGCTGCGCGGCGAGCCCATCGTTTCGGTGAGCTGCGCGTGGTTCAAAAACCTCTATTGGCTCGCCGGCCGCGGGTACGGCATCCTTTCCGTCGATTTTCCGGTGACCTATCAGGGCAAGACGGAACGGATCGACGGCGCCCTGTGCCCCGTGATCTGGGAAGGCTCACCCGACGCCATCATGACTGGACGCGAGGAACTCGGCTTCCCCAAGATGTTCGCGCGGTTCAGCGAGATCGACTGGAATGAAGCGGAGGGTCGCGCGACCTGCGACGCTGCCTGGTTCGACGACGTCTTCTTCGACATCAGCCTGACGGAGCTGGTCGAGGAGGCCCATCCGCGCAAGGCGCTCCCGGGATCGAATGGCGGCGCGCAGATGTATTACAAATATATGCCGCGCACGAGCCCCGGCGGGCAAGCCGGCGCCGATCTCGCTTACGTCACCACCGCCGCCGCACCCGCAGGCAGCGGCGGTTCGGCTTCCAATGTCAATTTCGACGAGTTCGAGTTCCGTCGCTGGACTGGCAACGGGCGCCTGGCCTGGCATCGGGCCACATTCGAGCAACTGCCTTTGTCATTCCATGTCGTCAACGGAATGGCCGACCTCGACATAATCGAGTTCGTCAGTGCCGAGATGGTGCAATTCTCGGGGCCGGGGATCGGCATCTCGATGAACACGCAGCGCATCGTTGAGCCCGCGTGATCGGTGCGCAAACGCGGCATTCAGAGGCCGGGCGAGGAATAGCTCGCGTCGGGCCTGAACGGAGGCGAAGATCATGACTGTCCGTCGCTCGCTCCAGCCGCTCTCGGGCCCAGGCGGGCATGTCAGCCGATTCCACCGTGCGGCGCGGGAGGTCGCCTGATGTCACCGGAGGAGATACGCGCGGCGGCAAATCGTCTCCGCGGCCTGCAGCAAAAAGCCTCACTGGCGGTCGATCGACGCGATGAGGAATGGCAACGCGCCCTGGTGTCGCTTCGCCGCGAAATCGCGAGCGGGATCGCCGACTTGTCGGCAGCGACCCGGAAATTGTCACCCCCGGAGGAGGCCCGCCCCGAGATCACCGCGCTCGACCAGCACGTGAGCGCCCTACGGCGCGCGTTGGCGTTGCATCAGGCCTCGTGGCCGGCAGTGTTGGTCGATCCGCGACAGCCCGACTTCAAAGCATCGGTCGCAAAGGTTCGCGGCGCCTATGACGACCTGTTCGCATGCCTCGACCTGCTCGAGCGCAAGCTGGCCATGCCCCCCGGAGCGGATGCCGGTCAGAGGGATTGACGCCGGTCGCTTGGATCCCCGGCTGGGCCTTGACCATCACTCATCGGCGATCGGCTGATGATCGATCACCTCGAGTCCGAAGGCATCCAGCCCCCGCATCGGCCGGGTCGGATTGTTGGTCAGCAGGATCATTTTCCCGACGTGGAGGTGCGCCAAAATTTGGGCCCCGATGCCGTAGCTGCGCTCATCCATGCCGGAGAAATGACCCGCCAGGGTCATCTCAAGACTGCTTTCGGGCGGCGGCACGATCAGCAGGATCAGACCCGCACCAGCCTTGCCGATCTGTGCCATGGCGCGCTGCAATACCCGGTTGCGGGGCCCCGGCTGACCGAGCATGTCGGAAAAGAGCGAGGCGGCATGCACCCGAACCAGTGCCGGCCGGTCCGGTTCGATCTCGCCCTTTTTCAGAACCAGGCTGATCTCGCCGCTGACCGTGTTGCGGTAATTGAGCAGTTCCCAGTCTCCGCCATAATCGGAGGTGAACTGCGCGCGGTCGATACAGGCGACGAGATGGTCGTTGCGAAAGCGATAGGCGATGAGGTCCCGGATGGTGCCGATCTTCAGCGCGTGGCGATCCGCGAAGGCGACCAGGTCGGGCAGGCGGGCCATCGTGCCATCGTCGTTCATGATCTCGCAGATCACGCCCGACGGGTTGAGCCCCGCGAGCCGGGCGATGTCGACAGCGGCTTCGGTATGGCCCGCGCGTACCAACACGCCTCCATCGCGCGCGGCGAGCGGGAAGACGTGGCCGGGGCTTACGAGATCGTCAGCCCCCCGCGCGGCGTCGATCGCGGTCAGGATCGTGCGGCAACGATCGGCCGCCGAGATGCCCGTGGTTATACCGGTGCGCGCCTCGATCGAGACCGTGAACGCCGTTTCGTTGCGGCACCCGTTCGTCCGTGACATCGGCGCAAGCCCGAGTTGATCGACCCGGGCGCGGGCAAGCGCGAGGCAGATCAGACCTCGGCCATGGCTGGCCATGAAATTGATCGCGGTCGGCGTCGCCATCTGGGCGGGGATCACCAGGTCGCCTTCATTCTCCCGATCCTCGTCATCGACGAGAATGAACATCCGCCCGTTGCGGGCCTCCTCCAAAATCTCTTCGATGCTCGCGATCATGGCAGTCTCGCGCTTGCGGGGAAGATATCGAACGGGTGCGATACGCCCGGCAAAGCCCCGCGCAGTGGAGACCTTTCCGGGCGCGCGCGGGCGCCAAGCCACTCGCAGGACGCGGCGAGTGGCGCCCCGACATTTGTCGTTGTCGTCAGCGGTCCGGCGCCGGCCACCTGCCGTCCCCGACTGATCAAGCAGCTTCGAGCGTCGGCACCGCACCGAAGGAAGGATCCGCTGCCCAGCTCTTGACCTCGCGCAGGCATTGGTTCGCGAACAAGGTCATGTTCGAGACCGCGATGTCGCGGGGCATCCCGCCGAAATGGAAATGCGGGAAGAATCCCTGCAGTCCGATCGAGCTGTTGATCTCGTGGAGCTGATCGAGCACCTCGCGAGGTGTACCGGCGGGCATGGCTTTGCCCATGTTATCCGCCATCTCCTCGAGCTTGGCGGGATCGACTTTCATCCGACGATAAAATTCGTTGCCCTTGCTGGTCCCGAAATCGTCCTCCGCCATGCCATAATTGTGCACGGCCGCCTTGAAATTGACCCTGTGATATTGCGCCGAGAGCAGCTTCGCGCGCTCGCTGCTTTCATCGACGAAGATCGTTCCCGAAAGAAGCGGCGCGGGGCGATGGCGGCCTTGCTGAACGTCCGCCCAAACCTGCTCGTACGTGTCGAAATCGACGCCGAGATTGGACCGTGGCTCGGGATTGATGATGAGCACCCCGATACCGAGTTCGGCAACCGTGCGAACCGACTCCGGCGACCCCGCGGAACCGAAGATACGCCCTTCGAAGGATTTGAACGGACGCGGTCGAAGTTCGCGGCGCGGCTGCTTGGTAATCTCCCCTCCTTCGATCACGCCCGCGTCGAGAGCGCGGATGATCAGCTCCGCATGCTCGCGGAAGAGTTGACGCGTCTGGTTGATGTCGACCCGCAGGCCTTCATATTCCATTTTCCCTAGGCCACGGCCGAAGCCCAGCAGCAGCCGACCTCCGGTAATATTGTCGAGCCAGAGCGCCTGCTCGGCGACGCGGACCGGATCGTGCCAGGGCAGCACGATCACCTGCGTGCCGAGCCAGGCGCGCTTCAGCTTCCCGGCCAAATAAGCGAGCGTCTGAAGGGGTGCCGGCGAAATCGAATAATTCGAAAAATGATGCTCGGTCACCCAGACGGAATCGAATCCGAGCTCCTCGGCCAGCAGCGTCATGTCGAGATCCTGCTTCAGGAATTCCGCATCGTTGAGGTCCGGTCCTGACTGGTGCTGGAATCCGGTCGCATAGCCGACGTGCATCACATTTCTCCCGCAACTGAGTTGGCGGCAAAGCTCAACTAACGTGCGCAAAATGTCAATAGACGACATTTCGTGTCTTTTTTCAATTCAAGCATCTGGTTTGGATGAGGGCGTGCGGCGATCCGTTTTCGGAACGTTTGGAGAGGATAATGAGATGACGCAGGCCTTCCCGCCCATCATGTCGATCGGCATCGATGAGCCCTCGCGGTTTGAAGGCGAGGTTTTCGACCTCGAGGTCATCGAAGGTGCGATTCCCTCCGAGCTCGACGGCCTGTTCATCCAGGCGGTTCCGGAGCATCAGTTTCCGCCTCACACGCCCACCATCTCGATGATGGACGCGAGTGCCGGCGGAGACGGGCTCGCGCGTGCCATCCGCTTCAAGAACGGCCATGCGGATTTCCTGACGCGTTACGTAAGGACCGACCGATATGTGGCGGAGCGCGCCGCGCGCCGCTCCTTGTTCGGCCACTATCGCAACCCATTTTCCGATGATGCGACCGTTGCGGGTGTCGACCGCACCACCGCCAACACCGCGATCTATTTCCACGCGGGCAGGCTTCTCGCCAGCAAGGAGGACGGTCTGCCCTATGAGATCGATCCGGCCAACTTGCAGACGCTCGGCAAGTGGACGGCGGGCGGCGCCATCACCAGCAAGACGCTGACGGCGCATCCCAAATTCGACCCGAAAAGCGGCGAAATGGTCGCATTCGGCTATGCCGCCAAGGGCGAGTGCACGCGCGACATCGCTTATTACGTGATCGACCGCGACGGGAAGGTGATCCATGAGGCGTGGTTCGAAGCCCCCGTCGCGGCCATGATCCACGATTGTGCGGCGACCGACGATTATACCGTCTTCCCGATCATGCCGCTGACCAGCGACACGGAGCGACTGAAGCAAGGCGGACTGCATTTCCAGTTCGATCCGGAGATGCCGCAATATTTCGGGGTGATCCCGCGCTACGGCCGGTCCGATGATGTCCGCTGGTTCGAAGCGCCGCGCGGTTTTCCTGGCCACACGGTCAATGCCTTCCAGGTCGAAGGAAAGATCGTCTTTGACGTGCTCGAGGCCAATGGGAACGGCTTCGGACCGATGTTCCCGGACAAGGATGGCAATTTCCCGCCGATGGGGAGCCTGACGACCAAGCTGGTCAGGTGGACGATCGACTATCATGCCAATTCGCTGGAGCTCACCCAGCGCGAAGAGATTGCGCGCGTGACGGGAGAAGGTCCGCATATCGACGAGCGCTTCGCGTTGCGGGACTACCGTTATGCGTGGATCCCCGGTCTGGATGCGACGCAGGTCCCGCGCGACCAATCGGGGCGGCCGTTGCCGGTGATGTTCAACACCCTGACGCGGTTGGACATTGCGACGGGCGAGACGGTGCAATGGTTCGCCGGCGAGACCGCGACCCTGCAGGATCCGGTCTATACGCCACGATCGCCGGATGCGCCGGAAGGCGAAGGCTATCTGATCTCGATCGTGAACCACGTGTTCGAG